>Ga0164313_10006542_pt1 | contig 10268 bp, 11 predicted proteins | sample GuaBasSedimGuay4_FD_113735 | JGI IMG/M metagenome (GOLD analysis project Ga0164313, IMG submission 113735) | Subseafloor sediment microbial communities from Guaymas Basin, Gulf of California, Mexico - Guay4, Core 4569-4, 0-3 cm | ecosystem: Environmental > Aquatic > Marine > Hydrothermal vents...
AGTTCAGAGTTAGTAGCTTGCGCCCTTCCCCCTCGCCGTTGGGATCTTACCCACCCCGACTAGGAAGCGGAAAAACTCATAACTCTCAACTCTTAACTTTGAACTCCACGATGTTGTTGACGACATCTTGATTGCGGAGCTAGAATTGCGCTTGTGAAATTGTCCACATGGCCCGCACAACCGAAGTCGAACCCGGATGGTGACCCGAGGGAATCATGAACGCCTACAAACGACACATCGACAACTCTTCAATCTCCGATCTCACTGTCGCCCGTCTTTCGATCTATCTTCGTTGTATGGATCGGCTCCTCGAGCTTGGCGTCGAGACCATCTCGAGCCAGGCGTTGGCCGATCGATTCAACCTCAACTCGGCGCAGATTCGCAAAGACCTCGCCTATTTCGGTGAGTTTGGCGTCCGCGGGGTCGGCTACAACGTCCGCGAACTCCGCCAGTACGTCATCGAGATCCTCGGTCTGGATCGCGAGCGTCGGTTGATCATCATCGGCGCGGGAAACCTTGGGACCGCCCTGTGTCACTATTCAGGGTTTTCCGGTGGCAATTTTCTGGTGGTCGGTATTCTCGATGCCGACCCGACACGAATCGGCGACCCGACTCCGGCCGGGCTGCTGGTCGAGGACGCGGCGCGCCTTGGCGAAATCGTGGTGCAGCGACAGGTGGAAATCGGCGTTATCACCACACCCGCCTCTGCGGCCCAGTCGGTGTGCGAAAAAATGGCTGATGCTGGACTGAAGGCCGTTTTGAATTTTGCTCCGATCCGTGTTCGGGGGCAAGAAGGCGTTCTGGTCAAGACCGTGGATCTCGGCGTCCATCTGGAAGAGTTGAGCTTCCACCTGACCCACGTGTGAGGCACACAAAGACGATTTGACCGAGAATAACGGTCGATTGTCGCCGACGTCAAAACCGGGTAGAGTGAGGGCCATGGACACCCCGAAGCGCATCGGAAAATACGAGATCTCTTCGCAGATCGCAGCCGGCGGTTTTGGAGTTATCTTCAAGGGCTGGGACCCCTTCATCAAACGTGCGGTCGCGGTCAAGATGTGTGCTTCCCCGGATGAGGAGGTACGGCAGCGCTTTCAGCAGGAAGCGCAGTTCCTCGGCGACTTGGTCCACCGCAATATAACCCTGGTCTTCGATTTTGGAGTTGAGAACGATGTTCCATACATCGTCCAAGAATTCCTCACTGGCTACGATCTCGATCCATTGGTCCGAGCCGGAGTGGTCAATGACACCCGGACTGTGGTGTCGATCCTCCTTCAGATATGCGAGGGACTCGACTTCGCTCACAAACGCGGGATCATACACCGCGATATCAAACCGTCAAACATCCGAGTGCTTGAGGACGGGACAGTCAAGATCATGGACTTTGGAATCGCCAAGTCCCTCGAGGGTGGGAGCAAACTGACCCAGACCGGAATCGCGCTGGGTACAGCTGGTTACCTCGCTCCCGAACAGATCCAGGGTGGGTCCGTAGATGCACGCACCGACATCTTTGCTTTTGGGGTGGTGGCCTACGAACTGGTGACCGGGAAAAGACCCTTTCAGGGGGCGTCGCTGTCCAATGTCCTCTATCAAATCCTGAACGATGAGCCCACTCAGCCGTCAGATATCATTAGCGACTGCGTCCCCGAGATGCAAGCCATCATCATGAAGTGCATGGCCAAGGATCCCGCCGATCGATTCCAATCGATACGAGAGATCCTGGACGCACTCCGTTCGGTGCCCGGCGCGGTTGGCAGTGACGGCGAGTCCATGGTCGAGGTCACCACCGGAGTATTGCGGGTTGCTGTCTCCAACATGGAGCCGGAAGCCACCGATCACGAGCCACCGACACGGGATATTTCAGCGGACGATATCGAAGAGGATGCCACTGAAGAGGTGCAAACGGGTGGGTCAGTCACCGAGCTGACCCGTACACCCGAAATCGAAGATGAGGAGTCCGGCCACCGTAGCCCGGTCTTTGCGATTTTTCTTCTGTTGCTCTCGCTGGTCATAGCGTCCGGTTCGGGTCTCTACTTCTCAAAGGACCTTCAGGGTCTGGTGTTTGGGCCCGAGGGGGCGCCGTGGATTCCCACAGCAACACCAACCCCGACCTCAACTCCGACCCCGACGCTGGTTCCGACCTCGACCCCGACCCTCGTTCCAACCGCTACTCCTTTGCCCGAGCCGACCGCCACTCCGGTGCCGATCACGGTTCGTCTCCATGTCGATCCGCCGGCTTCGGTGAAAATAGATGGTCGCCCTTTCAACGGAGGCACCAAAACCAGTGGCGGTCGGGTGGCACTGCTGCCTGGAATTCACACCTTCATCATTTCCGTGTCCGATTTTCCGGCGCGAACCATCACCCGGAACATCGACGGCTCCACGAGAACCATCGTCCTCAGTCTGGATCTGGGATTGTTGACGGTGATGGACGACCCCGCCAACCGACAACCGGGAGGCCAGGTCTTCATTGACGGTAATAAAATCGGTCCGGTGCCCTTGATTCGTAAGAAGGTGTCCACCGGGCAACATGAGTTGGTGGTTCGATGGCCCGGATCGGAAGAGCCGTTCAGGAGAAATGTCGAAATACTACCGGCGCCGGCGGTATTGCAGTTGACAGTCGCTCCCGGAGGCGGCTGATCCTCTTCGGTACGGGAAACCACAGAGTCGATAATAAGTGGCAAGTTACGATTTACTCTGCATCGTCACCAGCGTTAGTTTCGCAGCCACGCACTCCCACCGCTTGCAGCAATGCAGGTATCGCAGGTAGAGTTGTCCAATGATCAGGAAAGCTGTACTCATTTTTTGCCTCTTTGTTATTGTCGCCGCCGCCGCCATGCCTGCTTCAGCTCAGGAAAACGCCGCGACTCCGAGCGAGGAAGCCGCGATACAGGCCTTCCGTCAAGGCTCTTTCTCGCGTGCGGTGGAGCTTTACCGGCAGGCCCTGCAGGAAACCGACGACTCAGCCCACCGAGCCCGACTCCACATCAACATCGCGTGGACGCTCTTCGCGCTGGGGCGTGAGTCCGAAGTTCAGACCCACCTACGGGCGGCCTTGGTTGAAGATCCGAACCTCACGCTCTTGCCGGATTACTACACCCAGGAATTCATCAGTCTCTTCGACAAGGCGCGGATGCGCGGCCTTTCGGGCGATCCAACCATTCCGCCGCCCGATCTCGAGGCGACCTTGATCGGGGTCGAGGTCCGGATTCAGAATGGGGAAGATCTGGAGGGCGCTCTCGCGGACGTCGATCAACTGCTTTCCTCCTATCCCGAGGATGGCCGGCTGATTCCGCTGAGAGCCGAACTCCTGCGTGGTTTAGGCCGTGACCGGGAGGCGGACGATCTTCTGCGCACCTATGGCGGGAACTTCACGCCCGGAGTCTATGTCGAACGGATGTCCATTTCGGATTTGATCCTTCGCGCCAACCGACTCCTCGAAGAGGGAGACAGTGGAACCAGTCTCGAGTTGCTTCGCGAGGCCGTGTCCCGGCAACCGAGTAACGTGGCCGCTCTCGAGCTCATGGCCGAGGCAGCCCAACGGAGTGGTCATTGGGAGGAGGCCGAATTTGCGCTCAAGTCAGCGCTCGGCATGCAGCCCGACAATATCGGTCTCCTACTTCGCCTCGGTGAGGTCTACATCGCCGAGAATGAGCTTTCGGCCGCTCGCGACGTCTTCCGTGATATTACCGAGCGATCTCCACACTCCGACCGTGGTTGGGCCTCACTCGGCCTCCTCGAAGCACGGCTTGGCAATCGCGACCGAGCCTTGTCCCATCTCGACCGCGCCATCGAAGAGAATCCGTTATTGCCCGAAGTTCAGCTTGCTCGCGGTGAGCTGCTCCTCAACAACGGCGAGCCCGAGGCTGCGTACCAGGCCTTGGATTCGGCGGCCAACCTCTTGCACGATGATGCACAGCTTGAAGCTCGTCTCGGTCAAGCGCTCCTGGCCATCAATCGGAACGAAGAAGCGCTGTCCCGTCTCCGGACGGCGGTGGCCGGTGGATTCGCCCCAGACGATGTGGAACGCGCCCTTGCCCTTGCCCTCGCTCTCAACGGTCGTCATGCGGAGAGCGAACGGGTGCTCAGCGAGGCCGGAATTGCCGACAATCACGATACCGAGGTGATTCGGGGACTATTGATGCTCGAGCGGTCAAACTACGCGGCGGCCGAAGAAGTATTGCGTCCCGCTGTCGCGGCTCGCGCCAATGAACCCGCGATTCTCAACCTCTTCGCATCTGCTCTTTACAATCAGACTCGCTACCGGGAAGCGGTTGACTTCCTCGATGGTGCGGAAGTGCTCGACAGCTCCATTGAGGGGATTATGTCGAATCTGTCTGTGGCGAAGGCAGCGCTCGCCGCTGAACTGCTTGCGGCAAATGCAATCACAGTCAAGGCAGCTCCTCGCAAGTAACTCAATTGCAAGCTATAGAAGGCTCATCCTAGAGCGACCTCCTTGAGAAACGTCACCATCGCTTTTGCAGCCTCATCCGGACGGTGTGATCGGTCGTAGATCAATCGCGCTGCTCGACATCGGCTCCCCCACGTAACTGTCCCGATCTCTGCCAGCAGTCTCGCCAGCTCAGCCGGGGCCGACGGCCCGGGGGTCAGTCGTGGTGCAGCGGGCTCAGGCCATTCGAGGAATTGACGGACACCGCCCACGGCCACCGGGACCCCACACGCGAAAAAACGAAGAGCAGCAGCGGAGGTCTCACCGGCTGAAGGGGTACGGAAAGCGATCCCGAGATCGGCTGCCGCCGGAAGACTGGGAAAGAGCTCCGGCTCGACCCATCCGGTCACCATCAGCCGATCATCAATCCCGACGAGTGCCGCGGCGTTTCTGAGGGGGTTCATCCCCTCCCCTTCTCCGACTACGACGAGCCGAACCGCCACGCCCGCCTTGTTCGCAGCCGCGACACCAGTGATGATCTCTTCGAGGCCCTTTTCCTGGGTCAGGAACCCAAGGTGCATCAGGACTACCTCGGTTTGCGTCAGACCCAAACCTGACCGAACGGTCGTTCGGTCGACCGGCTGGGGGTCAGCGACCGAGAGCCCTACCCGACCGACGGCGATCCTCGGACGCTCTTTTTGTATCAACTCCTCGGCCCACCGAGAGTGCACGAGAACCGCCGCCGCGCCATCCAAGAACGGTCCGCGCGCCGGAAACAGAAAGGGATCAAGTCGGCCGTGATGGCCGACTTTTCGCGCGGCCGCAAGGGCGTGACCCTGGTTTCCATGCGCCGCTTCGAGACTATTGACATAGCCACGATGGTCACCAAGCGCCGCGGTTGATTCGACCAGCAAATGGTGAAGCACCGTGTCGTGGAGGACAACTACAATCCTTTCCCGGGCTCCAAGGCGATGCAGGAGCCACCTATGGTGTGGATTGTTCCCGAGGTGAACCAGAACAATCTCGTCGTCTTCGGCGGGTGTGTCCGCCGGCACTGTCTCGAGTTTGGATGACCAGTTGCCGGGAATAGTCCAATCAGGTGGCTCGAGCACCCGAACCCTGGCCAGTTTTGCGAGCTCGGGAAGGAGTTCGGTGGCATAGTCCGCCACCCCGGAATGGGTCGGGGGCAGCGGAGAGCCCCACAAGATTCTGAGATCGTTCCGGATTTGATCCACCTTCGAATTCTAACCCGCCCGTGGCCTTCGATGTGAAAGCTCAACGTTGAAGTTGGCGGGTAGGGGTATCATGGTTTCTGTGCGGGCCCTTCGCATGTTCCTGACGGTCCTCTATGCTTCTTACCTGACCAACGTTGGGCTGTTTTTGATGTTGCTGCCCTGGTCGGATGGCTGGTCGCGATTCGTCCTGTTGATCTCACCCAAGGTGGGTGTCTTCTTCGACGCCCCTCTCGTTCGCGGTGTGGTGAGCGCCTTTGGCTTTCTCCATCTTGCCCTCCTGATCAGCGAACTTCTCGTTCCTCGTCGTTCGACGGAACAAGGCTCGTAGACTCTTTACCTTGCTCGGGAGTTTACTCGGGAGTAGACTCGATTTATGGGGGGGCGGGTTCTCATCGTTGACGACGAGACCTATATTCGTCGAATACTCTGCTTCAAACTCGAGCGCGCCGGGTTCACGACCTATGAGGCGCCATCGGCAGAGGCCGCTGAGAGCGTGTTGGAAGCCAACAAGGTGGATCTGATGCTTTTGGATGTCGGCCTCGCTACACCGACCAACGGCTTTGATCTTGCCGCCCGTCTGCGGCGTAACGCCCGTACCGAACAATTGCCCATCATTCTCCTCACCGCTCGCGGCTTTGCTTCAGACGTGCTCAGGGGCCGCGAGGTTGGAGCCGCCGGTTATATCACCAAACCATTCTCCACCGACGACGTGGTCAGCAGGGTCCATGCGATTCTAGGCAATTGACCGACGCGACATGGATTTGACCTCCGCTCTCATGCCACGTAGGCTCTGCGCCGGAGATTTGACGTGGCAATACCGACCTCGATAACTGATAAACGGAAGATCTGATGCGTAGCTGGATACCCTGGCTGACGGCGCTTCTCATCGTGGTGGCCGACCGGCTCACGAAGATGGCCGTGATTCAAAACCTCGACTACGGGGGCTGGCACCATGTGTTCCCCGGTCTAACCATCACCCATGTGCGCAACCCGGGGATCGCATTCAGCCTATTCGCCGACGGCGGACCTCTGACGCGGGTTCTCCTCCACCTGGTGATCCTCACCGCGGTGGTGGTGATTGCGTGGATGGTAGTTCGTCACGGCCGCCACCGAATTCTCTCAGGACTCGCGTTCGGCCTCATCCTCGGTGGAGCGGTAGGCAATCTCGTGGACCGCGTGCTCTACGGCTGGGTTCTCGATTTTATCCAAGTCTGGATCCGCGTCGGAGGACGCACCTGGTCGTGGCCCGACTTCAACGTCGCCGACAGCGCCATCTCCACCGGTGCCATCCTGCTGATCCTCTTCGAACTCGTACGCCCCGAGAAAGCCGACGATGCACCCGATTCTGATTGACCTCGGATTCTACGCACTGCCGTCCTATGGCGTTCTCCTCGCCACGGCGGTCCTGGTGGCACTGTGGACGACCAAGATCAGAGCCGAAGGTGCCGGAATGGACGCCACAAGAATCGTCGATTTCGGGCTCTGGTTGGTCATATGGGCACTCCTCGGCGCCAAGATTCTCCTGGTCGTCGTCGAGTGGAAGCGTTATCTGGGCGATCCGGCACAGCTTCTTGGTTTGGCTCGCGCCGGTGGGGTCTTTCTCGGTGGTTTTCTTGCGGCAATCATGGCAGCCGTGATCATGCTTCGCCGATACAAGCTCGAGGCTCTCCCGACCTTTGATGTTCTCGCCCCTTCCCTTGCCCTCGGTCAGGCCATCGGTCGTATGGGCTGTCTGCTCGCCGGTTGCTGCTGGGGCCACGAGTGCGACCTGCCCTGGGCCATCACCTACACCGACCCGGCGGCAGCCGCCAATGTCGGCACACCGCTCCATGTCGCGGTTCACCCCTTTCCGGCATACGCCGGTGCATTCAATCTTGCAGTTTTCATTATATTGAGCCGGCTGTACCGAAAAAAGCTCGCCCCGGGACGAGTCTTCGCCAGTTACCTGATTCTCTACGGGGTTGGCCGCTACCTGCTCGAGTTCACTCGCGGAGATGAAATTCGCGGGCTCTTCCTCGGCGGTCTCGTATCCACCAGCCAACTCATCACGATCATGCTCATCGGCATCGGAGTCGCCATGCACTGGTGGATTTCCCGGCGTAAGCGTCGGTGAGTCCGTCTTACCGCTTCACTGTGACCGACGAGCTCGCGGGGATCCGTCTCGATCGCTGCCTTGCGCGGCTCAATGACAGCTGGTCGAGATCGCGCGCGCGACGTCTCATCGACGACGGTCGGGTGAAGTACAACGACAATCCCGCGAAGCCGGCAACTCTGGTCTCCGCAGGTGACATTCTCACAGTGGATGAACCGGAGCTCGAGACCCTGGATCTGGTCGCCGAGGCGATCCCGCTCGACATCCGTTACGAAGATGACGATCTTCTGGTCATCAACAAGCCGGCAAATCTGGTGATCCACCCCGCCGCCGGAAACCCCACCGGCACACTGGTCAACGCGCTCCTCTATCACTGCAACGATCTCTCGGGAATCGGTGGCGTCGCCCGTCCCGGCATCGTCCACCGATTGGACAAAGACACGACCGGCCTCATGGTCGTGGCCAAGAATGATCGAGCTCACCAGGCCCTGAGTCTGGCCTTCCGCTGGCGTAAGATCGACAAGACCTATCTCGCCGTGTGCTACGGCGAATTGGCCGATGATGATGGTGTGATCGATGCACCCATCGATCGCCATCCGCATCACCGACAACAGATGGCGGTGGTCGAAGAGGGCCGCCCGGCACGGACGCTCTACACGGTTGTAGAACGCTGGCCCGGCGCGTCGCTGGTGCACTGCCGGTTGGTGACCGGAAGGACTCATCAGATTCGCGTTCACATGGCCCACATCGGTCACACGGTGGTGGGTGACCCACTCTACGCCGGCCGCCAGTGGCGCAACCTCAGTGACGCTCGCATCGCAGCGTTCTGTCGCGACTTTCCTCGGCAGGCTTTGCACGCCTTACGGTTGGGTTTTGCCCATCCGGTGACCGAGGAGGCGATGGAGTTCGAGGCGGAGCCTCCAGAGGACATTCTCAGGTTGATGAAGATTCTTCGGGGGTCTGAGAAGTGATGCGTCGCCGGTGGGCGATCAAGGATTCTATGTCACTGAAAGTCGGATTTGAACCACAAGGAGCACAAGGGACACAAGGAAACCACAAAGGTTTCATTTTGAGCCATCCCATTTCTTCGCCGTAACGGTTTGCGAAACCTGGTCTAAACAAGCCGGGTGAATCGGATCCGAGATCGTCTTTGTGGGGCCTTTGGTGTGCTTCGTGCTCTTTGTGGTTCAAATGAATGGCGTCGCGGTTGACCATCGGTGCTCATGGGGCGCCTCCTTGGAGAGTACAACTCCTCAACTGTTTGTGAGTTCCATTTTCGGAGGGACCTTCCTCGGCAGGGAAGGAAAGACTGGTCGTCGAAGTCGGATTTGAACAGTCGCAGAGAAGCAGAGGAACGGCTATCCGTTCGAGGCCAACTCCTCACCTATTCGAAGCCACTCAACACCGCATGTAATCGGCGACGGAGGTCTTCATCGACCCTCGGGTCTTCGAGTGCCTGCTTCAGATCCTTCTCGGTGTCGATGTCCGGGAGGGTCTCCAGTTCGTGCCATTCGACGTCGAGAGTCTGAAGCATAGATCGGGTTGCATCGAGGGTCTTCGGGCTCGACCACGGGACTCCGGTGAAAAGATCGATGCCGGGCGTACGTTGACCGATGAGCCAGTAGCCTCCGTCGTCGGCGGGGCCGAGGACGACCGAGTGTTTCTCAAGCTCTGCGAACGCATTCCGGATATGATCCGGGCGCAGACCGGCGTTGTCCGAACCGATGATCACCGTGCGCCCTGCACCCTCTGAGAATCGACGAGTGAAGCACTCTGCCATGCGCTCGCCCAAATCTCCCCTCCCCTGAATTTCGAAGGGAACACCGAGTGTCGCTGCCCAGCTCGCATCCGGGTCCGCCGCCAAAGAGATCATCGGCTCCACATCGGACCGAACGGCCGTTTGGAGGGTGTGCTCGAGCAGCGTGGCGTAGATCTCGGCAGCCGCCTCGTCGCCGACACCCGTAGCAAGCCGGGTCTTGACCCTTCCGGGTACGGGCTCGCGGGCGAAGATCACCAGAGCACTCATCATCACCAAGTGTATGATGCCTTCCGGAGGCGCGTTTCATGCAATGCCTGGCAAACCTCAACGAGATCCCCTCTTTGGGCATCATCTTCGACTACAAAGAAGGCCCGTTTGATGAGCAGGGCATCCTCGTTCGCACCAAGGACGGCGTCAGGGCCTTCAAAAACGAGTGTCGCCACCTGCCCATGCGGCTTGATGATCGCGAGCCCGCGGAAATCTGGGATCCGCACAAGAGGTACCTCGTCTGCAACTCGCACGGAGCCCGCTATCGTCCTGAAGATGGGCTCTGTGTTGCCGGGCCGTGTGAGGGTTCGCACCTCAAGCCACTCCCCATCGAGGTTCGTGACGGCGAAGTGTTTCTGAAGACCGATGAACTGGGCGGGTTCTTCAACGTGTAGATACTGGATGCTGGAGCTGGACCGCATCGCGCACACATCGCATCCGCCGAGTGGAACGCAGGCGCGCGCATGTTTAGGCCAACGACTTCCTGAGTCTCCGCCGTTTCCAGCTGCGTGGCAAAGTGTCGTC
>Ga0164313_10006543_pt1 | contig 10268 bp, 11 predicted proteins | sample GuaBasSedimGuay4_FD_113735 | JGI IMG/M metagenome (GOLD analysis project Ga0164313, IMG submission 113735) | Subseafloor sediment microbial communities from Guaymas Basin, Gulf of California, Mexico - Guay4, Core 4569-4, 0-3 cm | ecosystem: Environmental > Aquatic > Marine > Hydrothermal vents...
AGCGTCAAGAGATCGCTCCCGGCATCATCAGAATCAGGCCTGGTGGCAGCATCAAGAGATCGCTCCCGGCATCCCTGCCTCCCGCGATCTACCTACGTCCATGTAGGCAAAAAAAAAACGGGGGAGGCTCTTGCGAGCCACCCCCGTTTGACCTTTCTGACTGTCAGTTCTGACTGTCAGGCCAGCGTCTTACTTGGCAGGAGCAGCAGGTGCCTGCGGGGCAGCCGGTGCCTGCGGAGCGCCATACGGTGCATAACCGTAAGGAGCAGGAGCGCCGTAACCGCCGCCGTAAGGAGCGCCATAACCGCCACCGTAAGGAGCGCCATAACCATAGCCATTATTGCCATAGTAATTGCCTTGGTAATCGCCATAACCACGGCCATAACCACGACCATAACCACGACCAGTACCACGGGCGTTGCCGCTCATGTTGAAGCCGAAATCGCCGTCGCCGAAGAAATCGCCCATGCCATCGCCCCAGCCATCACCCCAACCGTTGTTACCATAGTTGTTGCCATAGTTGTTGTTACCGAAAGGTCCCCAGTTGCCCCATGCAGAAGCAGCAGTTGATGCAACCACCAAAGAAGCGGCAGTCATTACCAATGCAATCTTTTTCATAATAGTCTCCAAATATCTGTATAAAAAACTTAAGGTTAAAATGTGTGTGTACAATAACGCAGAGAGATAATATAAGCACCTCATTAATTAAGCAAGTGCTTATTTTATTAAATTTTGAACAACCAAATTCTTCCACACTAACTAATGTTAATATTCAATATGTTATATAATTTTTATAAGGTAATATATAGGAAATAATATCTGCACAAACAGGCAACACCGCAAAAATGGCACTCAGTGAAACGCGAGGGAGCCAACTTCACCCAGTGCGAGCTGGATATCCTCCAGGTCTGGATAGCGGGCAAAATAAGGGAAACCGTATGCCCCGCCACAGAGCAGATAGAGCACGTCCGGCTGCTCATCCGAGTGCAGCGCAAACTGATAAGCAAGCATAATCCATTCCCCGGTGTCATCCGCCAGCAGCTGGAAGCCATCCGCGGCAGCCAACTGCAGCTCCTTGTTACGCCGCCTCACGTAACGTGTGATGCCCTGGATGCCCGTGATTTCGAAGACACCGGCCCGTACGGTTTGCGCCTCTTCCAGCACCCGCCGGACGGCCAGTTCACAGTGCGGGGCAAACTCACCCGCACCCGGTTCACTCGCACCCCGCTGAAATGAAACATGGGCCTGTCTGGGTGGTATGCGAACGTCCTGGTGCAATACAAAGCTGGTTGGCGACAACTCCTGGAAATTGCCACCTCCGGTACTGACCTGAAAACCGGACTGGCAGCCCGACAGCCCCAGGACGACACATAGCAGCAGTGTGTAACAACGCATAATCATGAACAGCCAGCCATTATTACCTCAGCAGTGAGGGCACACCATACCACCGCGAGGACAGACCTGCCGCAACCCGCCATAGCCGAAAAAACGTCAGCCAGGCTGAAAACAGGGATAACTGACAGACTGCCGGCGAAACCTTATAACATTATTGCAATTCTTCTCTATCTAGCTGTTATCCATGCATATTTTTTATAATATATTACCCCTAAAAGCTCCCTGCCGCCCTTTTTGAGCGCCTGCCCGCCGCCGCTGCCAGCCACCTGCAGCGCACGGTGAGGACATGGCGGGATATAACAGATAATCAATATATATCAATATGATACAAGATAATTTATGTAGTCGGATGCGCGCCATATAACCGGGTCAACAGGGTAAACGGCCCGCCCAAAAATATTTTTCAGCCAATTTTCGAATATACAAAAATTACCCAATCCCGATATACGAGCAATATCAGAACCCTACATCCGCACACTCGGAAGCAGTGAAAATCGCGTCAATCTATTGTGGTTGACAGCCGCCCTGCCCAGAGGGCGTAATGAATAACAGCATTGGTCAGGACACGACTGTGAGCGGCAAGCAGGCCCGGAAAGCATTTTCTTCGATGTGGACCAGCTAACTTGCCTGAGCAGGACTGAACAGGCACATCGCCTCGAAGAGGTGGAGTGCCAGATCGATGTGGACAACGTGCCGCCGCCAATGACCCGGCCACCTTTGAGTTGGGTGGATCAACAGCGACAATACCTAGTGGAGATGCGGCACAAAATATTTGAGTGTTAGCCCAAACACCAACCTCTTTAAACCCGCCACACTGGCGGGTTTTTTTTATTCCGCCCCGGAACAGCCAGACTGCTAATCTTTAAAGAACAATCCCAAAGAGGTTTTTACACATGCGCTTCTGGCTGGTACAGCAACTGGTACTGTTACTTGTCATCACCAACGCCACGCCGGTCATTATCAGCCTGCTGGCCGGCCGGCACTGGAACCGGCCGCTGGACGGAAACCGTCTGTTCCGGGACCAGAGGCCGCTGCTGGGCCCTTCCAAGACGGTACGTGGCGTGCTTGGGAGCGTGCTCGTAACCGCCATGATTGCGCCCCTGTTCAACCTGAGCGCCATTGCAGGGGCAAGCTTTGCGCTGCTGGCAATGACAGGGGATCTTTGCTCCAGCTTTATCAAACGGCGACTGGGCATCGCTTCCAGCCGCTCGGTACCCTTGCTGGATCAATTGCCGGAAACGGTAATACCGCTGTGGACCATGCAGTCGGTACTTGGGGCAAGCGCCTACGAAATGCTGCTGGCCGTTGCCCTCTTCATCGTGATTGACCTGGTGCTCTCCAGGTTGATCCGGCCGACAACCTGATAATGACAATAGATTAACCACGGAAGCACATGGAATTACACGGAAATAATTCTTTTAAGGCATTTATTCTTCCGTGTTTTTTCGTGTGCCTCCGTGGCAAGAAATAAAGACGGGCACTCAGCTTCAGACGCGGTGCAGATGATGCAGGGTTATCTCGGGCGGGCAATTGATGCGGACATCAACAACGCAGGCCCCGGAACCCGCCGAGGTGTACCCCGATAAACCATGGTGAGACCAGGCCCCGGCGCAGAGGGCACGCGGACAACTGGCATTGCACATCAGGGGAATGCCCCCTGGCAGACAAATCTGGCCGGCATGTGTATGGCCACACAACATGACATCAAAACCAGCGTGGGCGGCATGCCGGTAAATCTCGGGTGAATGTGCCAACAGGACAGACACGGCATCCTCGGGAACACCGTCTGCCGCCTTCTCAAGATTATCTGCACGGTAATAATGCGGGTCATCGATCCCCGCCAGGTAGATCGCCTCACCGCCACGCTCCAGTGCCACCTGCTCGTTCAGCAACAGGCGGATGCCCATCGATTCAATACCCGGCACCATGCAGACGGTGTCGTGATTTCCAAGGATGGCATACACCTCCCCCTCAAGATGGGTACGCACCTGCTGCAATCCCTGTAACGCGGCTTCGTAGGGACCATAGGTTTCCCCACGATAATCTCCGGTAAGCACACACAGGTCATAATCTACCTGACGTACGGCTTCAATCAACACACGTGGAAAATCAGGTGCCATATCCAGGTGCAGATCAGAAATCTGCAGCAGGGTAAAACCCTCAAATGCCGCCGGCAGCCGGGGCAGCGTAATGCGGTTATGACGAATCTCAATCCGGCGTGCATTACGCCGCGCCCGCCCGTGCATCAGCACCAGCCGCAGGCAATTGCGAATAATGGAACGCAGGGAATACCAGTTCTCGACATGAAAGAAGGTACGCCCCTGGCCAAACACCTTGCGCTCATACTCCCTTTCTATGCCCAGTCGCTGTTGCAGATGAATCTTGCCAAGGCGTGCCCGCAGCAGCTGCATGGTTACATCATCAATCGGGCAGGGAGTCATCCCCCATTGTCGGACGCGCCCGCGCAGATTTCAATCCCGTCCTCCTAACCGGGTTTGTTATCACAAGGGCGCTTTGCTACGGTGGCAGCCAGGAATAACCCGCAGGCGTACTACAACAGAAGGAAACCGGACATGAACCTGGAAAAGGTGTTTTTTGCATTCTTCATCGTGCTGGCACTGACGCTGAATTTTGGCTTTTTTATCGGGGAACTGGATGAACCCAATCACCATAATGTATACGAGCTGTTCGCCGCCCTGGTCGTCAGCCTGATCGCTACCATTATGAAATTCGGTGACCGTGCACACATCGGTGCAGTACTGCTGGCCACCAGTCTGGTCGCCGACCTGCAACTGATTGCAGCCGTGGTCATCTGGACCATTACGGCACACGCCACGGACGCCGGCATGACACCCATGGTACTGGCAAGCATTGTGTCACTCTCCGGGGGTGCCTTGCTGGCTAACATGACCTCGGTCATCATTCTCGTCACCGAAACCGTCATGTTCCGCCGCTAGGAGCCTGTCGGACCTGGACGATTAGACGAGGAGAACATGCACAACGTTATCTATCTGCTGTTGCGGCGCATGCGTGTGCCGCTGATCGTGATCATCCTGTCCTATGCGATTTCCATCCTTGGCCTGGTGCTGATACCCGGCATGGACGATCAGGGCAATCCCTGGCAAATGAGTTTCTTCCACGCCTTCTATTTTGTCAGCTTCATGGGGTCCACCATCGGCTTCGGAGAGATCCCCTACCCCTTTACCGACCCGCAACGCATCTGGACCACCGTTGCCATGTACCTGACAGTCATCTCCTGGCTGTACGCCATCGGTTCGCTGTTTTCACTGCTCCAGGACCAGGCCTTCCGGCGCGTCGTTGCCCATACGAACTTCGCCTACGCGGTCAAACGGATTCGTGAACCCTTTTACCTGGTCTGCGGACTCGGTGATGCCGGGCGGCTGGTGATCAGGGAACTGGCCGAACACGGCATACGCAGCGTCATCGTTGATAACGACGAAACCAGGATCCAGTCCCTGCTACTGGAAGAATTGCCCTTGCACGTTCCCGGCCTCACTGCAGACGTCAGCGACTCCTCTGCCCTGGTGGCCGCCGGGCTGTACAATCAGCAATGCGCCGGTGTCATTGCCCTGACCGGTGATGACCATGTCAACCTGACCATCGCCCTCACCAGTAAACTGCTGGCACCCGAACTACCGGTGATCTGCCGCGCCGAATCACATGATGCACAGGCGAATATGGCCTCGTTCGGCACGGATGCCATCATCAATCCGTTTGACACCTTTGCCGAACGCTTTGCCATGCTGTTCCATTCACCGAGCATGTACCTCGTCTACGAATGGATGACCAGCCTCCACGAGGCACCGCTGAGCGAGTTTACTGCCCCCCCCAGGGGTACCTGGGTGCTGTGTGGCTACGGCCGCTTTGGCAAGGCCATGCAAAAGAGCCTGTCGTTCAAGGGCATACAAACAGTTATAATTGAATCCAACCCTGAAGGCACGCAGGCGCCGGAGGGGGTCATCAAGGGCCGCGGCACTGAGGCCATTACCCTGCATGAGGCGGGCATTGAACAGGCCGACGGCCTGATCGCCGGTACCGATGACGACGCCAACAACCTCTCTATTATCATGACCGCACAGCACCTCAACAAGCAGCTGTACTGCGTGGCGCGGCAGAATATCAACAGCAATGACGCCATCTTTGCGGCGGCTGATATTGACATCACCCTGCAGCCGGGCAGACTCATCGGCAAGCAGGTTGTGGACATGCTGACGACCCCCCTGCTGACAGATTTCCTGCGGATGACAAGCTCACAAAATGAAGAATGGGCCAATATCCTGGTGAGCCGGATCGTCGGCGTGCTGACTGACCAGCCGCCGGAAACCTGGGCCCTGACGATTTCACCGAAACAAACGCCGGCCGTGGTGCAATTACTCAAGCGGGGGGCAACAATAACTGTGAAAAACCTGTTAATGGACCCCCGTGACACCGCAACACCCCTGCCCTGTGTAGCCCTGTATCTCAAACATCGCGACCACCAGGAACTGCTCCTGCCGGCAGACGAAACCCCGCTACAGATCGGCGACCAGTTACTGGTCTGCGGCCAAGCAAGTGCCGAGACCCATATGCGCTGGACAGCACTGAATCCCCATGCGCTCAGACACATTTGCACCGGCCATGACCGACCCAGCGGCAGCCTGTGGCGCTGGTTGTCGACGCGCCGCAGCAACAGGATCAGTAGTTGATTCCAGAGCATGGCACGCAAGATGCATAGTTATTGTCGAAACCACAGCAAACCTGCCACACGACCCGCGCGCAGGAATAATGGAGGAATTGGCATGAAAACTCTTGAACTTCAATTGATTACCGTTGGCCTGGATGATGGGAAACAGGGTATCTTCGTCGGCCTGCCACTGCTGACAAAGCAAATGGCGGAAACCGATGGCACGGTAGAAAACATATGGTTTTCAGATATTAAACAGATACCAGACAGCCTGACCATGGAAGAATTGATGGAAGTCGTACGCAAGCAAATGATCGACTCCATGACGACGGTTCAGTAGCGCATCAGCGTCATTTTCACGGCACATCGTCAATCGGTTGCCGCTTAAGCCTCTTCCACCGGGGCAATACCCGCCGTTGGCGGTCAGGTTCTCACACGCAGATCAAATTGAACCTGGAATGCATCACAGGTGAGGTTCTGGCTCATTCTTGTGGGAGCGGCGTCCTCGCCGCGATTCGCGCCGGGGACGGCGCTCCCACAGTAAGATTTATTGCAATGATTGAGTTAATGTATTTATCCTTCCGTGGCAAAGTTTTTCTACCTTTATGAAGTTGAAAAAGTACCCGGTGGGTAATGAGTAACACGCCATGAAAATCTCGGTCATCATTCCCAGCTGGAACCGTGCCGATCGTCTCGCCACCGCGCTTGATTCGGTCTACGCTCAAAGCGTGACTCCCCACGAGCTTATCGTGGTGGATGACGGCTCCACGGACCATACCCGCGAACTGCTGCGCCGCCATTACCCGAAGGTACGCTATATCTTTCAGCAGAACCAGGGCGTCAGTCAGGCGCGCAATACCGGCATCACGGCCGCCAGCGGCGACTGGATTGCCCTGCTGGATTCCGATGACCGCTGGAAACCCTGCAAACTGGAACAGCAACAGGCAGCCATCCGCGCAACCCCCGGTTGCAAGCTGTGTCACAGTGATGAAATCTGGATCCGCAATGGCAAACGCGTCAACCCCATGAAAAAACATGCCAAGCACGGCGGCAGGATTTTCCGCTACTGTTTGCCCTTGTGCGTCATCTCGCCCTCGGCCGTCATGATTCACCGTGACATCTTTACGGAGGTCGGTCTGTTTGATGAGACGCTGCCGGCCTGCGAGGATTATGACCTGTGGCTGAGAATCTGCGCGCTTTACCCGGTACTGTACGTGGACCAGCCGCTGATCGAAAAAGTCGGCGGACACGCGGATCAACTATCACGGTGTTACTGGGGAATGGACCGTTTTCGCATTCAGGCACTGGAAAAAATACTCGCTGCCGGAGTACTCGGCGAGCAGGACTACAGCGCCGCCCTGGAAACACTGCTGCAGAAAACAGCGATCATGATTCAGGGCGCCGTGAAACGCGACAATCACACCCTGGCCGAGACCTACCGTGACAAACAACACAAATATTCCCGCACGCACCCTCTGGCAGAGACCGCCTGATGATTAATATCGTCGTCGCGCTGCCCGCCGAGGCCCGCCCCCTGCTTGACCATTTCCGGCTCCGGGACAAGCAGCACAACACGGCATTTCCGATCTACCGGAATACCGACATGGCACTCATCGTATCAGGCCCCGGCAAGGTCGCGGCTGCGGCAGCCACTGCCCTGCTGGCAGGCACCGGAACACCGCACGCCAGGGCCGCCTGGCTGAATATCGGCATTGCCGGACATGCGCACCACGCCATTGGCTCGGGTTATATTGCGCACCGCATTACCGACAGTGCGACCGGGAAAAGCTGGTACCCGCCGCAAATACATGAGCTGAGCACACCGACAGAAAACCTGTACACCGTTGATCGCCCGGAAGATAATTACCCCGCAGCGGCCCTCTACGAGATGGAAGCCAGCGGTTTTTTTCCCGTGGCCTGCCGCTTCTCATCCAGCGAACTGGTGCAATGCTTCAAGGTTATCTCTGACAACAGGACCCAGGGCACGACCGCAGTCACGGCAAAACTGTGCGTCCAACTCATTGCCGAAAGACTGGCTGACATCGAGCGGCTGATCAATACACTCTCCGGCATGGCAGATGAATATGCGACGTGGCATGCACCACACCCTGATCTGGAACAACTCTCGGCGCGCTGGCGCTTTAGCGTCTCACAACAACACCAGCTTGCAGAACTTGCCCGCCGCTGGAAGGTGCTTACCGCCGATCAGCCGCTATGGCTTGAGCAACTGGAAAAAACCCGCTCCGCAAGGGCGGTGCTACATTGCCTTGAGCAACACCTTGAGACACTGAGCACCAGTAGTCCTTCAACATGTTCAGTACCATCTATATAGAAGAACAGGTAGCAGACCACCTCCGCACCCGGGAGATCTGCGCCCGCTTTCCGCAGGCAACACAGGTGCAGTGCCAGCGCTATGGCGAGGTGTTCAACCCGAAATCACAGAACTTCCGACTGCAGAAACGCAAGCCCGCCCTGATTCTGGCGCACAAGCATGACCGCCGCATACTGGAAACACCCGCAGGCTATGGTATAGGTGGACGTAACAACTATTATTTTTCCCACATGCTGAACTGCCTGTATGACTGCCGCTACTGCTTCCTGCAAGGCATGTACCGGTCGGCACACTACGTGCTGTATGTGAACTATGAAGATTTCGGCACTGACATCGACGCACTACTGGACCAGGCCGACAACAAACCCTGCTGGTTTTTTTCCGGTTACGACTGCGACAGCCTGGTACTGGAACCGGTGTCTGCATGCATGCAACACTTCCTGCCCTTCTTTGCGGCACGCCCTGCGGCACATATTGAAATACGCACCAAGAGCACACAGGTTCGTAGCCTGCTGCAACAAACAGCCATACCCAATGCAGTGGTTGCGTTCAGCTTTACGCCCGCAGAGATACACGCATCACTGGAACACAAGGTACCCAACATCGAACGGCGCCTGGAAGCGATGCAGAAACTGCAACAGGCCGGCTGGCAGCTCGGACTGCGTTTTGACCCGCTGATTTACCGGGACGACTACCGGCAGCAGTACGCCCGTCTGTTCCAGCAGGTATTCAGTCAGCTGGATACCGAGCGGCTACATTCCGTCAGCCTGGGACCGTTCCGGCTGCCGCGCACCTATTTCAGGAATATCGTCCGGCTGTATCCCGATGAACCCCTGTTTGCCGGCAGCTTTGCTGAAAGCGGCGGCATGGTTTCCTACCCGGAGGAGCTGGAACACGAAATGACCGGTTTCTGTACCCGTGAATTGCTGAAACATGTTCCGGAAGCAGTGCTGTTTCCCTGCCGGCTGGCGGCCTGATCATGACACCGCCCCGGAAAACCATCCTGGTAACCGGCGCCAGCTCCGGGATCGGGCACGCCATCACCACCCTGCTGCTGGATCAGGGTTACCGGGTGACCGGACTGGCGCGTGATTTCAGCAAGTTTCCCTGCCACCACCGGCACTTTAGCGCTGTATCCATGGATTTATCCGACCTCGACAAGCTGCCTGGCCAGCTGGATGATCTCATCAGGAAGGAGCCAGACATAGCCGGCGTCATTTGCTGCGCCGGCAGCGGGCGTTTTGGCTCCCTGGAGGAATTCTCCTGCGCACAGATTCGCAGCCTGCTGGATCTCAACCTGACCAGTCAGATCTGCCTGGTGCGCACCCTGTTACCCGGCATGAAACAGCGCGGCTCCGGTAATATTATTTTCATGGGGTCGGAAGCCGCACTGGCTGGCGGCAAACGTGGCGCCATTTATTCGGCTGCCAAGTTCGGCCTGCGCGGACTGGCCCAGGCACTGCGGCAGGAATGCGCCGCCAGCGGCTTGCGAATAAGCATTATCAACCCCGGCATGGTGAAAACCGGATTTTTCGATAACCTTGACTTCAAACCCGGAGAGGCCACCGACAATTACATCCTGCCGGAAGACGTTGCCAGGGCGGCACTGCTGATACTGGAGGCCAGAGAGGGGACCGTATTCGACGAAATCAACCTGTCTCCACAGAAGAAAGTCGTCCGTTTCCCGAAATCGGGCAAGGACTGAATACAGTACAGAGGTCACTACGGGGGCTGCTATTCCCGCACACTTCAGATGAAAATTGCAGCTGCAATTCTTGTATACTCCTCGCCAGAATCAAATAAACACAACATGGAAGCACCCTCATGGCAAGAGTAAAGATCTTCAGTACCGCAAGC
>Ga0164313_10006545_pt1 | contig 10266 bp, 6 predicted proteins | sample GuaBasSedimGuay4_FD_113735 | JGI IMG/M metagenome (GOLD analysis project Ga0164313, IMG submission 113735) | Subseafloor sediment microbial communities from Guaymas Basin, Gulf of California, Mexico - Guay4, Core 4569-4, 0-3 cm | ecosystem: Environmental > Aquatic > Marine > Hydrothermal vents >...
CTAATTTTATTGCGTTTGAAGGAAACAAGCAAAATAATTAATAGTTGTCACATTTTGGCACAAATTATTGATTTTAGGATCAACTTAAGATATAGTTCCAGGCAACATCAAAACGTAATGTTCCTCAGGGTAACAAAAAAAACATTGACACAAGCTGAAAAGTCGATATTATTATATAAACGTCTGGGCTGAGTCGCAAAGCGTCTCATAGGGAGGCCAATGGCCTCACCCCCAGTCGTTTTTTTTTCCTTTCTTACGATTTATTACCTTATATCGCCAGTTATCCTTTAGTCACGTCTACGTCATTCCTTTGACGAGATTCATATAGCTGTTTTGCAATTTATTATTCTGTCTTCTTGGAGGAAAGTTATGCAAATTTGTTATATAGATGAATCTGGTACTTCTCACACTGGAAATACTTCTCACTATGTACTCGCGGGAATAAGCATTCCAGCCACTCAATGGAAATTTTGCGATAGCGCGATAAACAAATTAAAAAAAAATTACAAAATAGAAGGTGCAGAAATTCACACAGCATGGCTTTTGCGGCCTTATTTGGAACAGAGAAAAATACCAAAATTTGAGTCCTTAAATGAAAAAGACCGTCGTTTGGCGGTAAGTAGATATAGGAAAAAGGAACTGTTGAGGTTACAGAGGAAGAATCCAAAAAATTATCGCCAGACTAAAAAGAATTTTCGAAAAACAGAAGCCTATATTCATTTAACCTATAAACAAAGACAGAATCTCGTAATCAAACTGTCAGAAATAGTACGGCATTGGGATTTTGCGAGATTATTTGCAGAATGTATTGATAAAATATATTTTGATCCTTCATATGCAAATGGTTCTATTGATGAGCAGGCATTCGAGCAGGTCAACAACAGGATGAATGTCATCTTCAACCGCGTTAAGCGCAATTTCAGGCTGCGGATCGCCGACGGAAAGGAGCAGAATATGGATTGTGTTTTCACGTTCCACGGCGAGCCGGTCAAGTGTATCAAGACGGCATTCCGGCCTGCTGTTGACGAGGCCAAGATTGACAACTTGAGGTTCCATGACCTGCGGCATACGTTCGCGAGTCAGTTGCTTTTGAAGGGCGGTAGCCTGAAAGATGTGCAGGAACTCCTGGGCCACAAAACCATGACCATGACCCTGAGGTATGCTCACCTAACACAAGAGCACAAGCGCAATGCAGTCAACCTTTTAAACGATCTTCCTGCCCCAAAACCTACCCAAAAACCCCATAGTCAAATTATGGTCAAAACAGAAAAGCCGAGAGCGGGTGCCCTCGGCTAAGTACTTGTTATTATTGGTGGGCCGTCCGAGAATCGAACTCGGAACCTACTGATTAAGAGTCAGGTGCTCTGCCTAATTGAGCTAACGGCCCATCGGAATAAATTGCTCTCGTAACAGGTTTATATGGGGTTGTCAAATTGTTTTACATGAACGTTGCATGAGATTTGACGCACTGCAACTTCACTCTCAGATACCTTGCTTTTGAAAGCCCCTCATTTATGCAGGATTCAGGTTTATTGTCTGGTATTTCGCCTTCGTTCGGACTTCCAGGTGACCTCGTCCCGGCGGCGCTGTTTTTTGGTCCTATGTACGGGGGGGGATGGGTCGGACAGGTCTGGAAAATAGCTTCCCGGGGTTTCGGAACGCCGGGGTGTTTTCTGAACCTCTTTCGCGGGTCCATCTTTTCTTTCTTTGGCTTTTTTTTCTTTGGGCAGCGCAGGACCGCGGAATCCTCCTTCGGGGATATACCGGCAAAGAAACAATCGCGGACTGGCTTTGAGAAACAGGCATCCCCTATAGTGGGCCTGATCCACGTTGATTGTCAGCAGCACCGGATCGGCATCGAACCGTTGGCCCAGGCGGAGGGCCAGGTCGGCATCAGTTGCCAGCACCACATGTTTTCGCCCCATGGGGGCCACCCCTTTTTTCAGCGTGTGGGGATAGGCCCGATGACGGATACAGGTGTAGAGGACCGGGGGTGGGTCGGCTGTATATTCGCGTTTTTCCAGGTGCTCCCGCCGGAGGGCCCGGATACGATCTTCCTTCACTTCCACGGGGGGGTCGGCAATGGAATACAATACTTCATCGATGCCGGCTTTCCGGGCAAACGTCCAGCCATCCTCCTCGTGGAGGGCTTTCAGGAGTTCCTTGATTTTAACGAAACCGTCCCCATCCGGCACCAGTCCGAATTCATCCGGGTTCCTGCCCAGCACATAGGTTAGCAGCTTGGCAAATTGTTTTGGATCTTTCCCCTGTCCCATAAAAACCCCTCTGGATGTTTCAAATGACTATCATATCATAAGGTATTGTTGAAGGCTCTTGAATTCATATATTTTTTGCCTTATAAAAACGATGAAAAGCGTAATCTACGGTTGTTGTGCTTGAAAAAGATGGTCACGTTAACGTAAAATGATGGCCGACACTAAATAATCAATTAATAAAAAGGCTGAACCTATGAATTATGAGCAATCTAAAAAATTGTTTCAACATGCAAAAGAGGTTATTCCCGGCGGTGTTAACAGCCCTGTAAGAGCGTGCAAGTCTGTTGGTCGCGATCCGGTGTTTGTGGATCGGGCCGAGGGGTGCATGATATACGACGCCGATGGGAACAGCTATATTGACTACGTGGGATCCTGGGGACCCATGATCCTCGGCCATCGCCACCCTGCGGTTGTGAGCGCCCTCAAGGCTACCCTTGAACGCGGGACCAGCTTCGGAGCACCCACGGACCTTGAAATCGAACTCGCTGAAATGGTGATTGCGGCGGTACCCGGCATCGACACCGTCCGTTTCGTCAATTCGGGTACTGAAGCCACCATGAGCGCCATCCGCCTGGCCAGGGGTGTCACCGGCCGGGATCTCATCATAAAATTCGACGGATGCTACCACGGCCATGCAGACACATTGCTGGTGGAAGCCGGTTCCGGGGTGGCCACCCTTGGTATCCCCGGCAGTCCGGGCGTCCCGGTGGCTTTTGCCGCCCAAACTATATCACTTCCCTTTAATGACATGGGTGCGGTGGACCGGGTTATGGCCGAGAAGGGCAAGGATGTGGCCTGTGTCATTGTTGAGCCTGTAGCCGGTAACATGGGACTTGTGCCCCCGGCGGAAGGCTTTCTCGCCGGTTTGAGGGAAGCGACGGAAAAATCGGGAAGCCTTCTTATTTTTGACGAGGTAATCACCGGTTTTCGCGTGTCCCTGGGAGGGGCTCAAACCCTTTACGGCATTATGCCAGACCTCACCACGCTGGGGAAGATTATCGGCGGCGGTTTGCCCGTGGGCGCCTATGGGGGGAAAAAGGAAATCATGGACCGGATCGCTCCCGAAGGACCGGTTTACCAGGCCGGCACGCTTTCGGGGAACCCGCTGGCCATGGCAGCCGGGATCGCCACCCTGGCGGAGTTGAACAAGCCCGGGGTATACACGGAACTGGATCAGAAAACGGAGCTCCTGACCAAAGGGATCCGTGAGGCCGCGCGGACCAGCGGCATACCCATTCAGGTTGACAGGGTCGGTTCGGTCTTTGGCATGTTTTTCAATGACAAACCTGTCAACAATATGTGTGACGCTAAAACTTGCGACCTTGACCGGTTTACCAGGTATTACAATGCCATGCTGGAACAAGGCATCTACATTGCACCTTCGCAGTTCGAATCCGGCTTTGTATCCTCTGCCCACAGGGAAGAGCAGATCAACAAGACCATTCAGACAATAAAAGCGGTTTTCGACCAGTTGGCACAGTAGCAGGTGTAATCGACAATTCCATTTCGAACAGGCTTGAATTTTGAGCGAAGAAACATTTTCTAAAATAATGCACATCTGGAGTCAAGCCATTCCGGACTTGCAGCCTCACCCGGATGTGCTGACCAAGTTCATTTATCTCATCGAAAAAATCGATGGGCTTTCCGATATGGAGCGGCGCTTTCATAGAGAAGGGCTCAGCTTTTATCATGCCATTTCAAAAAATCGGGCCATTGCCGAACTTAAGGAAATTCTAACGGTATTTTTCGAGGAATCGCCCATTTCAACGGTGGTGGAACCTGACGGCGATACACAGCAGGGGGTATCTGTCGAGCATATGGGAGGCATTCAGGGCGAGCAGGTGATGTTCGTCAAAAAGATCGGTGAGGCTGAATTTTACGGAGCGCTGTGGCCCTGGAAAGATAAAAAAGATGTCGTTACAATTCACCTGGGTGTCTGTGCGCCCAGTCTGGCGGATGAAAACCACCAATTCATGTATTCCGCCATGAAAGGACACCTCACCGAGAGCACATCGGAAAAAATTGATGTCAGTGTGCGCGGCCTTATTCAAGGTATCAGTCTTTCATCGTTTTTGCAGATGTCGGAAATGGAAGGGTCCACCTGTACATTGGAGATCAAGGCCGGGAATAAAACCGGTACGCTGCATTTGTTGAACGGCAATGTCATCGATGCGGAAACAGGATCCCTGAAGTACAAAGCGGCGGCATTTACCATTCTTGGTTGGGAGAATGCAGAGATATACATTCAAAAGCCCAGTGGGCGGAAGAAGAACGAAATCAACCTTCCGCTGATGCACCTTCTCATCGAGGCACTCGAGAAAAAAGATAAACGCGAGTACGAAAAAGACACTTTTGTGAATCAACTCGACGGTCATCTCGATACAGCTCAGGTCCAGCCGGTATCAGCATCCGGGCCCGGGGACGATTCAGCTCAAGTTGAACACCCGGCTGATGATTTAGAAGGAACGGAACCGGGCACACAAGCCGGAACAGCCCAGCCTGACGTCATCGGGGATAAAAATAAAGATGCTTCCGTGGCTGATGGAGCCGGCCCAACCAAAGCGTCTGTGGCGGGGAAAAAAAATGCAGGCGGGCGCAAGTCATCGGCACCCGTTGGTGAAAAGAAACGCACCCCCTTGATTGCAGCCATTGCTGTTGTCGTCCTTTTGGTGGGCGCCGGCGCTTTTTGGTATCTGAAAGCCATCAGTGGTGGATCCGTGGCTGAGGACTATGCGGCTTTGGTAGCCAGGTTGGAGAGCACGGCGGATGACGCTCAAAAGGAAAGGCTTATCAACATCTTCATTGATTCCTACACGGATGATCCGGTTTACACGGACAAGGCCATGCAGGCGCTTTTCAATGTCCTGGGCCAGATGGAAGCATCGGATTACGAAAAGGCCAGCCAGGCGGTCTTCAATCTGCCGCTGGACAGACAGTACTATCAAAAGGCTAAAAAGATTTTCAACAGTTTTCTGGCGAGGCATCCTGAAAGCCGGTTTCGTGATGACATTTCAAAAAGACTGGCTGAAATATCAGAATTGACGGACGATGCCCACTTCAGCGAACTGAGCGATCTGGATCAACGGGATTACCTCGGGAGACTGGAAGCGTATCATGTTTATCTGAGGACTTATCCTGACGGCCGGCACAGGGAAGAAGTTGAACAGCTTGCCATGTATACCTTGAAGACGTCCTACCGGGAGTTTTCAACAAAAATCGAAAAATACAAGCAACGGAAAAAGTGGGACGATTGCATCGCCTTATGCCGGCAATACAGGGAAACATTTCAGCGATACATGAACATGGCCGCCGTAGATAAAATCGAAGCCCTGGTGCTCGAACTCCAGGCCCTGGATGTCCTGAAGGCTGAAACTGAAGACGCTGACGACGAAACCGTGTTGAAACACTACCTGGCGTTTATAAAAAGTTATCCCAACTCATCGGAAAGAAACCGCCTGGAGCAAAGGGTGGCTGAAATCGAAAAGAAATTTTCGGATAGAGATGAGTGGATGCGCGCAAAATCCGTTGGCCAGGATACGACAAAGGCCCTATCCTACAGGATTGCCCTGTTGCGCCGTTACATCGACCAGAACCCCATATGGCCTTATATGATTGAGGCGGAGAACCTCCTCTGGAAGCTCGAACAGCAGGCCAAAACAGGTACAACAACCGGAAGCAGCACCCAGGCAGGATCAAGCAGGACGAAGACAGCACCGGCAACCACGGCCGATAACGGCAAGACAGCATTGGTTGGGCAAGACAAGGCCGCACACCTGGAAAACCTGCAGCAAAGGGTGTCTGATGATCTGGTTAAAACCAAGGGCCGGTATGTTGTCACCACGGATGGCACGGTCCGGGACAACAAGACAAGCCTGGCCTGGACGACACTTGATTCATTCCAGGTGATGGGCCGCTGTGTGGATTACCGGCAGGCTGTGAGTTATGTGAAACAATTGAAGGATGGTGGCCACGGTGATTGGCGCATGCCCACATCGGCTGAACTGACCGGCATCTATCAAAACAGCCCTTATTTCCCGGCCAGCGGCGCTGCGTGGTACTGGTCATCGGAAGTGTATGAAAAGGGATACCAGACCATCGCCAACATCGTTTATGCCGAGCCGGAAGCGGTGTACCGTAAAAGGACAGCCGAAGTCCGCAAGTGCGGGTCCGTGCGCGCTGTTAGGCCATGAAGATCAGAAACTTGAGAGAGGTAAAGCTATTGGCAAGGGCTATATCTCTCACAGAGCCCGCAGAGCACACAGAGGGTTGTCGGGTTTTAGCAAGGGCAATTTGTCTCTGTGGTGAAAAAAACCGATCTACCAGATAATACAAATGTTAAAGAATATAATTCCGGAAAAAGTTGAATCCATCCACATGATCGCCATCTGCGGTACCGGGATGGGGGCTCTGGCGTTGATGTTGAAAGATCTGGGCTTTACGGTGACAGGCTCGGACTTGAAGGTCTATCCGCCCATGAGTGACTTTCTGACAGATCGGGGTATCGATATTGCCGAAGGGTTTAACCCAGATCACCTGTCCTACGGGCCGGATCTTGTCATCGTGGGCAACGCCGTATCCAAAGACAACCCTGAAGTTGTGGGTGTAGGAGAGATGGGACTGCCTTTTTGTTCAATGCCCCAGGCCCTCAACCGATTTGTAGCTGCCGAAAAAAAGCAGATCCTGATTACCGGAACCCACGGCAAGACCACCACCTCCTCCATTGTGGCCTGGATCCTGGATTGTGCCGGCCTGGACGAGACTTTTTTCATCGGTGGCATCCTGGCCAACTTCAACAGCAATTACCGGCTGGGTCGCGGAGATTACATCGTTATCGAAGGGGACGAGTATGACACGGCTTTTTTTGACAAGGGACCGAAGTTCATGCACTACAATCCCTATGCCGCGATATTGACCAGCGTCGAGTTTGACCACGCTGATATATTCAGGGACAAGGATCACGTCTTGCAGGTCTTTACGGAATTTGCTGCAGGGCTGAAAAACGACAGCACCTTGTTCGCTTTCGACGGTGATGGAAATGTCGAAAAGGTGGCCGCCTCTGCCGGTTGCAAGGTTATTGAATACGGCAGTTCAAAGGGATCCGGATGGTGCCTCGACAGCATAGACCTTAAGCCCCCCTGGTCCAGGTTCGAGGTGTTGAAAGACGGCGCCCGTTACGGCCGGTTCGAGACCCTGCTGGTGGGTGAGCACAATCTTTTGAATGCCCTGTCAGCCATTGCCGTAGCCGATCTTCTCGACATTTCCATGGAGATTGTCAAACAGGCCCTGGCAACCTTCAGGGGCGTCAGACGCCGCCAGGAGGTGAGGGGTGTGAAAAACGGCATTGTGGTGATGGATGATTTTGCCCATCACCCCACAGCGGTCCGGGAGACAATCAAGGCGGTCAAGCCGTTTTACCCTGACGGACGCCTGATCGCCGTATTCGAGCCGAGAACCAACACCAGCATGCGCGACGTTTTCCAGGATGTCTATCCAGGGTGTTTTGACGAGGCCGACCTCATTTGCATCCGCAAGCCGCCCCTGTTGAAAAAGATCCCCGAGGGACAGCGGTTTTCATCGAAAAAGCTGGTGCAAGACCTCAAGCAGCAAGGTAAAGATGCCCTATACTTTGAAAACACCGATCTGATTATTGATTTTTTGAAGAAGAAGGCTGTTCCGGGTGATGCCATCCTGGTCATGTCCAACGGCGGCTTCGACAAGATCCACGAAAGATTGCTGGAAGCGCTGTAGAGAATGGTTTGAAGTGCAATCGCTGTTAACCGTTATCATCTTTTCCAGTATGTTATTCATTTCTTTCCCTCAATGCTTTCTGAAGACCTCACCCCCCCCTTTTTTAACCACGTAATACGGGTTTTTAGGCCTTGTTATACTGGTTGTCATCAGTCTGTTCCGATACAAATATGGTTTTCTATAAGAACTGTTTTTTCGAAGAAGTCAAATTTTCTAAACACATGACAACCGGTATAAGTTCAGAGGAAAGATGTACGCACCTTAAAAAAATCTTGACATTAAACCTACTATAATTATAACAATATAACAAATATTCCCGTTACGCATGCGACGCATTCTATTATAGTGTAATTCTGATAGAAAATTGCGCATACGGTTTAAATCCTAACCCAACAATATGCAGGTTGCTACACCTGTATAATACGCGAGTGAATGTTATGAGTTCAATTCACAAGGGGCAAGCTAAAGAGAACAATCTGATTCTATATGTCGACGATCCCGATGAATTGGACTGGGACATAGAGGTGGATACCCTTATCATTGGTGCCGGTGGATGTGGGCTGACGGCTGCTTTGGCGGCTGCGGAAATGGGGTCCGAGGTCTTCGTACTTGAGAAGGAAAAAAGTGCCGGCGGCAACACCAGTTTAAGCCAGGCAATGGTCCCTGCTGCAGGTACTGATATGCAAAAAACCGCAGGTGTCAAAGATTCTCCCGAGTTAATGGCCACCGATATTCTGAAAAAGAACAAACATGGAAGCGATCCTGAGCTAACCCTGCACATTTCAAAAAGATCGGCTTCCCTAGTTGAATGGCTCAGAAGCACCATGAACATAGATTTCAATCTGGTCAGCGACTTCTTGTATCCCGGCCACTCGGTGCATCGGATTCACACCAACTCTACCTGCAAGGGTGAGCAACTGGTTAACGAACTGCTCAAGGCAACAGAACGTTTCGAAAGCATTTCTATTTCTTACAACACACCGGCTACCCGATTAATCGCTCGTGGATCCGATTCCAGTGTTCTTGGTGCGGAAGTTTCGATTGAAGGTTTTGGAAAAAACCTGGCAAGAGCCAAAAAGATCATTTTTGCCTTGAATGGTTTCGGCGCCAATCGTGATATGCTGAAACAATATATACCGGAGATGCTCGAAGCCACCTATTTTGGCCATGAGGGCAATACCGGAGAAGGCATTCGCTGGGGCGAAGCCCTGGGTGCCGAACTAGCCTGCATGGGAGCCTACCAGGCACATGGCTCTGTTGCCCACCCGCATGGGACCCTGCTTACCTGGGCGGCTGTCAGCCTGGGAGGCTACCAGGTAAATCTCGACGGTCGCCGTTTTGTGAATGAATATCACGGTTACTCGGAACATGCTTTATCGGTTTTGGATCAGAAGGAAAACGTTGCTGTGGAAGTGTTCGATGAACGCATCTACCAAACGATCTCCGGCTATGAGGACTTTCAAGTATGCGTCGAAATGGGGGCCATAAAAAAATTCGAAAACATTAACTCCCTGGCCCACGCTTTCAATTTGCCCGAAAATATACTATTGGACACCCATGCAAGGTTTCAAAAAGCTGCCCGGGGCAAATCGACGGATCCTCTGGGTCGCACCGAGTTCGGGGGGCCTCTCAAACCGCCGTATTACGGAGTCAAAGTAACCGGGGCACTATTTCACACCCAAGGTGGTCTCAAGGTGGATAAGCATGCGCGTGTGCTTCATGAAAATGGCCATCCCATTCCGAATCTTTATGCCGGGGGGGGGACAGCCGCCGGATTTTCCGGCCATAAAGGACCGGCGGGATACTTGTCGGCCAATGGATTGATGGCGGCCCTTATCCTGGGAAAACTAGCCGGAGAGCATGCTGCCAGTTCAATTCAAAAAAATGATAGCTAATGATGATGAGGCCATTGAAACGTGTTGAACGATTCTGCAGCAGCACCAGGGAATGCAGAACTGGTAGACCGAAAATCAGGTCAATGATTCATTCTATTCAGCTTCAATAAACCGCTAACCTTTAAGGAGGATTGATGATGGCCCGGAAAAAGAAAACAAATCCATTTGGGAAAAAAGTGACCCGTCGAGATTTTATGAAAAACACCGCCAAGGCTACCGTAACAGCCGCTGTCGTGGGAACCATCGGTTTCCCGAATGTATTGCGCGGTGCGCAGCCGCCTGAAGTCGTCATCGGGCAGATCCACCCCTTGTCCGGATTTTTGGGGTATCTCGGCAACCAGCTTAAA
>Ga0164313_10006547_pt1 | contig 10265 bp, 6 predicted proteins | sample GuaBasSedimGuay4_FD_113735 | JGI IMG/M metagenome (GOLD analysis project Ga0164313, IMG submission 113735) | Subseafloor sediment microbial communities from Guaymas Basin, Gulf of California, Mexico - Guay4, Core 4569-4, 0-3 cm | ecosystem: Environmental > Aquatic > Marine > Hydrothermal vents >...
AGTTTTTGTTGTTGCTGTTCGTAAGTAAGTTTTTCAGGATTGATCCGGTCCGGATTGTATGGAATATCGTAAAACTGTTGAATGGACAACTCCCTGTTTTTAACTATAGCGTAATGACCCGGAAGCAAAACCCTGATGTTTTTCAGGATTGTTTGGGGTGCCGGTATATAGTTGAATTGTAAATAGGTGTGTAAAGCTTCGAAATTCAATTTTTTTTCCATTCCGTAAGCCAGAACTGATTGCATTTCGGAGGCAAAAATAAACTTGTCTTCGTCAATAAGGTAGTAAAGCGGCTTAATGCCAAAGCGGTCGCGGGCGAGAAACAGTGTATGCTCTTTTTCATCATAAATAGCAAAGGCAAAAAAGCCGTTTAGTTTGGTCAGACATTTTTCTTTGTATTCTATCCAGGCGTGGAGGAGCACTTCCGTATCGGATTTTGAATGAAATGAATGACCTTTTTGTATCAGCTCATGCCGTATTTCCCGGTAGTTGTATATTTCACCATTATAGATGATGGTGTATCGTCCGGAAGGATCCGTCATAGGTTGTGCAGCTTCATAACTAAGGTCAATTACGGACAGACGGCGGTGGCCAAGGCCGGCTGATTCCCGGGCAAATGTGCCTCTTGTATCCGGGCCGCGATGGGTGAGCAGATCCGTTGATTTTGACAGGTTTATCATATGCATTCGTCCTGCCAGGTTAAAAGCCAATATTCCGGTTATGCCGCACATAGGGAGGAGTTAAATTAAGAAGCCGTTTTTACAGGTTACAGTTATTTTCATTTATTTGTTATACATAGAAAAGTAGGGGAATAATGGAATAGTGGAATGATGGCAATATTCCATCATTCCACTATTCCATCTTTCCATTGATCAATTTTGCAAGCACCATTGACGTATAATTCAATTTTTACTTTCCAAAATGTAGAACTGTTCTATATTTTTGAACAATAATAATTTATTTTTGTGAATTCGTTATTATGGTTTAGAACAATGATTTTGAGTATGACATATAGACTAAGTGTATATTATCTGGTTTTGGGCGTATGGTTTGCTTATATATTGAGCAGTTGTGCTGGTACTAAGGTGAGCAGGGAACAAAAAGCTGATATTGTGGTTCAGAAAGCCAGGAGTTATATGGGCACTCCCTACAAGTGGGGAGGAACAACGGTGATGGGTATGGATTGTTCAGGATTATTGATGCGGAGTTTTGAGTCGGTGGATATTTACATCCCGAGAACGGCCAAAGAACAAAGCAAATTGGGCAGGAAGGTAGGTGTTTATGAGTTGAAAAAGGGTGATTTGGTGTTTTTTTCAGCTAAAAAGGGAAAGCACAAGGTGACTCATGCGGGCTTAGTGACTCGTGTGGCAGGGAAAGATAAAATTATAATTATACATGCTTCATCCAGTAGAGGTGTGATGGAGGTAAATTTGATGAATGATTACTATCGTAAAATATTTGTTAAGGCGAGGCGTATAAAATTTTGAGGACGATTCTTGTTTCCTGCACTCTTTTAATAATTGAGATCCTTCGATTTAGTTCAAAATAGTTTTGTTTTTAAGTATTGATATTTGTTCTTTTCACTTTACCCATTAAATTCGCAGAAGAATTATATTTGTTATTACATTTTTCAACATTCATTTACATATTATCATGAAAAAGCAAAGCATAAAATTTTTGATTTTTTCTATTGTGGCCGTTATTACACTTTCGATTATGAGTGGTTGCTGCGATGAAAAGAAGTCTGGTGTCACAGATGAAGCCAAAGCTGAAAGCGAATGGATATCACTGTTCGATGGGCAAACCCTGGATGGCTGGAAGCGTTATAATGCAGATGAGATCACAGATCTTTGGATTGTGGAAGATGGAATGATTTTGTGTAACGGGAAGGGCGGTGATGAAGGCGCTGGTCAGGCACGTGGTTCTCTGATCACAAAATCGCAATTTGATAATTTCGAGCTGGTGTTGGATTGGAAAATCACCACGGGTGCCAATAGCGGTATTCTTTACCATATAGTGGAAAAGCCGGAACTCGCTCATGCGTATGAAACGGGAGTTGAATATCAGTTGCTCGATGATGTGGGATTTCCCTCTCCAGTGACGGAGGCGCAAAAAGCTGCATCTGCCTATGATATGTACCCGGCGAGTGCAGACAAACCATTAAATCCTCCAGGTGAGTGGAATTCTTCTAAGCTTATTTATAATAACGGACATGTGGAGCATTGGCTAAATGGCGAAAAAGTGGTTGAGTATGATGAGAGCAGTGAGGACTGGAAAGCACGCTATGATGAGAGCAAATGGGGAGAATATCCGCAATGGGGACAATATAAAAAGGGAGCCATCGGATTGCAGGATCATGGCGGTAAGATTTGGTTTAAAGATATCAAGATCAAAAAATTGTAATTTGGCATGGTAGAGACGCATAATCATGCGTCTCTGTAATCATGCGTCTCTGCTAGCGTAATGGAGACGCACGGCATGCGTCTTTTAGGCGTAATAGAAAAACACGATCGTAGAGACGCATAATCATGCGTCTCTGTAATCATGCGTCTCTACGATATATATATTGATTATGCAGCGAATGTAAGATTATATTAGCTATTTAGTTTTTTTATTTGCCGTCTACTATTATATTTGAACAAATATGCATCAAGAGTGACCAAATGCTGTACTTGTACAGCAAGGGTACGGCAACCGAGCGCTGATCGCCACGGTGCCAAAGCGATGCGCGGAGGAAACCGAAAAATGGTCAGATTCCTTCCCCATCTGAATTCCCGTTAAAACTCTCTTGGTGTGATAAATAATTTATAATTAAAATTTATCACACAGTGAAAGAGAAAGACATTATTACTAGTGGGCACGTACCTGAATATCTCGGGTTCGGACAGCTCGACCGACAATCTTTTAAGCAGAAGAACGGAAAACTGTTTGCAGATTACCGTTTAGATGATCATTTGGTTCATCATATTGAAGCGGATGAAAAGGGCGTGTACATTCAGGACCGCTTTGACGATATGATTTTGGGTCAGACTACCGGAAAAGATCTCACAAGTTCTTTTGGACAGGGTTTCCGCTCCGTCAACTTTCAGGAGGATCCACGGTTCGATCACATCATCAAGCAGGCAATTCACAATGGGGAGGTTTTTGTTGACTATCCCGATTTACATGCAGCTAACAATAGCTCCATACTTGTGCCTGAAGGGCTTGCATTTGAGTTACGATTGGTTATTCAACCGGGAACTGAAAAAGATCACCCTCAATTGAATAGAGCCGGGGTGTCTGCATTTGAACTCCCACAACATGTTGAGTATCCGTGTAAATTAATTGGATTGCAGGATGCCCAATTATTTTATTTAATGGATGACGGACACATAGAAATAGAAAGGGTGACAACGGTTCATTATCATACTATTCTCGCTTTTCTACCCCAGGCCATTCTTTCAGTTTATAAAGCGGGTTATCCATCTGTTATAGGATCGCACAGGTTGAGAATAACTGATCACATACACCATCAGGAGGATACAGGTCTTTCAATTTGTCTTGCAGAAGGGCAAACGGATTATCAGGCCTATGGTCTCATAAGTGAAGAGCTGCTGCATTATTATAGCCGTGACCAACTACTGTTGGCTTTTAAGAGTTTGGCTCAATCCAAGGTTTCAGGCAGTAATGAGAATTAGTGATAGGGGTGAGTTTTGAGCTCTCGGTTCTAAAAAAGTATTTGTTGGATGCTGTAAGGATTTATCTATCTGCTTTCTTATCTGCAGGGAAATAATATTCAATTACCTCTTTAGCTTCTCTGGAATTGTGGGTGCCAATCAATAATTTCTTTAAAGGTTTTGCGTGCCATGATCTACAGGCTTGTTGTTATCAAGTAAATTGATTCGGTTTCTGCCCAATTGAATTTCACCAATTTTTTCCAGTTGTTTTAGCAATCTTGAAACCACCTCTCTGGAGGTATTAAGATCAAATGCAATTTCCTGGTGTGATATTTTTATCTCCTTGCTCTCATGTAGTTCTGCCTTATCGTTCAGATATTTGAAAAGCCGCTCGTCCATTTTTTTAAATGCCAATTGGTCAACAGCTTTTAAAAGCTCCTCAAAACGATTGGCATAGGTATTCATTACAAAACTCTTCCAGCTGGTATATTTATTAAACCAGGTATCTGAATATTGTATGGGGATAGCAAGATATTCCGTATCGTCTTCTGCAATTGCACGGATAGTGCTTTTTTGTTCCTTCATACGACATATTATGGACGTAGCACAAGCGTCACCTCGCTCGAGGTAATATAAAAAAATTTCATGACCATCCTGATCCTCCCGGAGGATTTTTATAGATCCATTCAGAACCAGCGGAATGGTTTCAATTTGAATGCCGATATCCATAATGATATCACCTGGTTCGGCTGCAAATACTTTTGTGACGTGGACTAATTCCTGTTTAAGCTTATCCTCAAAATGGACAGGGAGCTTATAATGCACATCGAGATTTCCCAGGACAGTAATCATTGGCGTTTTGGTTTAGGACACAAATCTACAATGCAATTTTATAATGATAAAACTTGTTGGTTTAAAATATTTTGTTCACATAGGCACTAAGACCTAAAGCTTTTCTTAACTTATCACACTAAAGCACACTATAGATTATAAATCATCAACTATGGTTGTTTTTTCAGGGATGTTGTCAGTTTCAGAAACAGTTTCCAATTCAGGACTTTTCTTTTCCAGGAAAAAGTACCTCTGAAATATCATAATAATTGTTACACCAACAAAGATAGAGGCATCTGCTATATTGAAGATAGGCCACAATGACATATAATCACCACCAAAAACCGGTATCCAGTCGGCTACACGACCTTCCCATATGTCTATGTAAAACATATCGATTACTTGGCCGTGAAACCAGGGAGTAGGTGCATTTATTGGTACGTTGCCCTCGAGAAGTACACCGTAGAAGGTACTGTCAATAACATTACCAATGGCCCCTCCCAGGATTAGGGCAATACACCATGTAAGACCTTTGGGGACTCCATTTTTAACCAGGTAATACAAATAATAACCAATGCCTACAACAGCCACCAGCCGGAAAGAAGTTAGTGCCAGTTTTCCAAACTCAGATCCTATTTGCAGGCCGAAGGCCATGCCGGGATTTACTGTGTAATGAATTTTAAACCAATCACCGATCACTCCGAATTCTTCGCCCAGACCCATGTTGTAGTAAACCATCATTTTCACGATTTGGTCAATGATGATTATGGTTATAGAAAGTAAATAGTATTTTAAGTATTTCATATTTATATCAGTTTCTCTTCCGTATTGGTTGTTGTTATAAATGCACCATTTTACTGATATGTTTGCCTAGGCAGCAACTGTCACCTTTATATTCAATTTATAATTATCCAAATCCAGTTCAACGGCCTGATCAAGCTGATCGGTCAGTTGGAGATCCAGTGCCTGAACTTCTGTGCAAATATAATCATTATTGTCAGTTATTGCTTGATTTATCACCTCATCATCACTCTGAATAGCAATGATTATCTTGTCCTGAACATTGAGTCCCATATCTTTTCTCAGGTTTTGCACCCGGTTTACAAGGTCCCGTGCAAGGCCTTCTTTAAGTAATTTATCGGTGATATTGATATCCAGTGCCACAGTAATACCTCCTTCATTGGCCACTGTCCATCCGGGAATGTCCTGAGACTGTATCAGAAGGTCATCATCTCTCAATGTGATGGCTTCCCCGTCTATTGTTAGTTCTATTTGTTTATCACTTTCGAACATGTTGATCTGTTCCTGGTCGAGCTGATTGATAACTTTGGCGATTTCTTTCATCTTTGGGCCGTAAAGTTGCCCCAATTTTCTGAAGTTGGGTTTGGCAGTTTTTACAATGATCCCGGATGTGGTGTCTACATATTCGATGTCTTTGAGATTGACTTCTGTCTTAATTAATTGTTCAACACTTTGAATATGTTTTTTTATTTTTTCGTCCGGCATCGGTATTAAAATGCGTGAAAGAGGTTGCCTTACTTTGATCTTATGTTGTTTTCTCAAAGAGTGGACCAAAGAAGAAATAGTTTGTGCCAGCTTCATTTTTTCTTCCAGGTCTTTGTCTACCCAATCGGGATTGCCTACCGGAAAATTCTCGAGATGCACTGATTGGCCCGCGTAATCTTCTTTTTGCGTTAGATCGAGGTACAGTTTGTCAGTATAAAACGGAGCTATCGGAGCTGCGAGTTGGGTGATAGTCATCAAACATTTATGAAGGGTCTGATATGCGGCCTTCTTATTTTCCGTCATACTACCCATCCAAAAACGCTTTCTGTTGAGTCTTACATACCAATTGCTCAGATCATCGATCACGAAATCCTGAATGGCCCGCGCAGCCCGTGTGGGCTCATAATCATCGTATGCTGCAGTCATGTTGGAAATCAAACTATTGAGACGAGATATAATCCAACGGTCGCTTTCCGGTCTTTTTTCTAAGGGTACCGTGGCATCCGTATAATCAAATTTATCGAGGTTGGCATATAATGCAAAAAATGAATATGTGTTTTGCAAAGTTCCAAAAAACCTTCGTTGTGCTTCTACTATTCCTTTGATATCAAATTTCAGGTTGTCCCAGGGATTGGCGTTGCTGATCATATACCAGCGTGTAGCATCCGGTCCATAGGTATCAATGGTTTTAAAGGGATCGATAGCATTACCGAGTCTTTTAGACATCTTGTTGCCATCTTTATCCAGGACCAATCCGTTGGCGATCACATTTTTGAAAGCTACATTGTCGAATACCATTCCTGCTATGGCATGCAGTGTAAAAAACCATCCTCTGGTCTGATCTACACCTTCAGCAATGAAATCAGCAGGAAATCTTTCTTCAAACAGTTTTTCATTTTCGAAAGGATAGTGCAATTGGGCATAGGGCATGGCTCCTGCATCGAACCAAACATCGATAAGATCGGGTTCCCGGAACATTTTTTGTCCTCCATCACTAACAAGTACTACATCATCGACATAAGGCCGGTGCAGATCGAAATCTTCAGCCAGGGGCTGATCCATATATCCAGCATCAACTGCTTTATTTACTTCTTCCCGGAGTTCTTTCAAGGAACCTATGCAAATTTCTTCCTTGCCATCTTCAGTACGCCAGATGGGTAGAGGTGTGCCCCAATATCTGGATCTGCTCAGGTTCCAGTCTATAAGGTTCTCCAACCAGTTGCCAAACCGGCCTGTTCCTGTAGATTCAGGTTTCCAGTTAATGGTTTTATTCAATTCGACCAATCTGTCTTTGAATGCAGTGGTTTTTATAAACCATGAATCCAGCGGATAATACAGTACAGGTTTATCCGTGCGCCAGCAGTGTGGGTAGGAGTGAACAAATTTTTCAACTTTGAAGGCTTTATTATCTTCTTTCAGTTTAATGGCAATCAGTACATCGGTGGAACGGTAATTTGGATCATTTTCATCTGCTCCATCGTAATTTTTCACGTACATGCCGGCAAAATCGGTGATCTCACTGATAAATCGTCCCTGTTTATCGACAATAGGCATTTCATTACCCTGGTCGTCTTTGACCATAACACCGGGAATCCCGTTTTTAACCGAGGCACGGAAGTCGTCATCGCCAAATGTTTTAGCAATGTGAACTATGCCGGTACCATCTTCGGTTGTCACAAAATCTCCTATGATTACCGTAAATGCCGGGTCGGGCAGTGGAATATATGGCATGAGTTGCTCATATTTCAGACCCACGAGGTCTTTACCTTTGTACTCTTCTACAATTTTCCAGGGGATGAGTTTATCGCCCGGACTATAATCCTCCAGGTTGAGGTCTTTTGCTTTGGGGTTGAAATATGTCGCCACCAGGTCAGCAGCAAGAATAACCCGAATGGGCTTGAAAGTGTATTGGTTATAAGTGCTGATCTTGACGTAATTGATCTTAGCTCCTACTGCGAGGGCATTATTGGCCGGCAGGGTCCAGGGAGTTGTAGTCCATGCCAGAAAATAATCATTGTCTGTGTTTTTAATCTTGAATTGTGCGACTATAGAAGTGTCTTTTATATCCCGGTAAGCTCCCGGCTGGTTGAGTTCGTGGGAGCTCAAACCTGTGCCTGCGGCAGGTGAATAAGGCTGAATGGTATATCCTTTGTAAATGTATCCACGATCATATAAATGTTTGAGCAGATGCCAAACACTTTCCATATAATCCCTGTCAAAAGTGATGTAGGGGTCGTCAAGGTCGACCCAGTATCCCATAATTTCAGTGAGATAGTCCCATTCTTTTTTGAATTTCATCACCGCTTCCTTGCATTTCCTGTTATACTCTTCGATGGAAATGCTTTTTCCGATATCCTCTTTGGTTATTCCGAGTTCTTTTTCAACCTGAAGTTCCACGGGAAGGCCATGGGTATCCCAACCACCTTTACGGTTGACCCGGTATCCTTTCTGTGTTTTATATCTGCAAAAAATATCTTTTACAGCTCGCGCCATAACGTGATGTATGCCAGGGGTACCATTGGCTGAAGGTGGTCCTTCATAGAATGTAAATTGTGGCGCCTCTTTTCTTTTTTCAACAGTTTTTTCAAAAATCTTATTTTCTTTCCAATAGGCAAGCATTTCCTTGCCGACACTGGCGTAATTAAGATTTTTATGTTCTTTGTATTTCACTTCTGATGTGATCTGTTCGTTAATTTATTATTTAGAATTTTCTCCGTTTTCATTTTCTATCAAACTGATCTTTTCCAGATCAATTGCTTCGTCGTCTTCTTCAGAGTAAAATTCATCGTAATGTTCAATAATGGGATGACTGTCTTTTACACGTTTTCCACTGTCAAAAGCCATTAGTAATGAAGGAAGCACGATCAAATTTGCAAACATGGCGATGAGTAGGGTAGTGGATGTCAAAACTCCCAACATTGTTGTGCCAACAAAATCTGATGTACTGAAAATAATGAAACCTGCAAACAGTACAATGGATGTATAGATCATACTGGTACCTGTTTCGCGGATGCTTTTGCTGATAGCTAAGGGCACAAAAAAATTATTTGCAAACAGTTCCTGCCGGTATTTTGCAAGAAAATGAATGCTGTCATCGACGGATATGCCAAAAACAACGCTAAAGATCAATGCTGTGCTTGGTCTGAGTGGAATATCGGCATATCCCATAATGCCTGCTGTAACCATCAGTGGAATTAAATTAGGTATCAGACTGATCAGGATCATTTTTACATTTTTAAACAAAAATGCCATGATAATTGCGATCAATACAAAAGCCAGTAAAAGGCTGACCCGTAAGTTTTCGACCAGGAATTTATTGCCATTTACAAATAACAGAGTGGTGCCGGTAGCTTTTACATCAATATCGGTATCGGAGAAGATTTCATCGATCTTTACATTAATAACATTCTGAATCAAGTGATCCAGGTTGTGTGATCCTATATCTGCCACTTTCAGTGAAACACGCATTCTGGTCATGTCTTCGTCCATAAATGACCTTAATAATCGAGTTCCCGTGCTGTCTTTCCCGAAATAGCGCAATATAAAATTGCGATCCTGTTTGTTGGGAAGAGCATAATATTTTGGATTGTTGTTGTAAAAGGCCTGGCGGGCAGCTTTCAGAAAGCTGACAATTGAAACTGGCGTTGAGATATCTTTTTGTTCACCTAAAAATTTCTCCAGTTTATCCAGCTTTTTTAAGGTACTCGCTTTTAAAATGCCTTTTTTCTTATGCGTATCAACAACAATTTCTAAAGGCATGATACCGCTAAAGTTGGTTTCAAAAAAAGCGAGATCTTTTTTTACCTGACTATCTTCAGGCACATCGTCAATCATATATGAAATTGAGTGAAGTTTAAGTACCCCTATCATGGCAATGATGATTAGTCCGACTGTGGCGGCCAATACTCTGTAACGATGGCGATGTACCAATAGATCCAGCATGGTGAGTGCGACATCAATGGTTTTGAACTTGAGGTGTTTAAGTTGTTTACCATTTGGAGGGGGCAGATAACTGAAGACGGCAGGGATTAGTATAATACTAACCAGGAAGGTGGCCATTATCATCAGGCTGGCTGCAATACCGAATTGTCTCAGAATTACGATATCAGTAGTGGTGAGTACTATAAAACCTATGGCTGTGGTGAAGTTGGTGATCAGGGCGACGAGTCCAATTTTTCGGATTACGTGACTCATAGCCCGGATCTTGTTGCCGTGTTTTTCGATTTCCTGATGGTATTTATTGAGCATATAAATACTGTTGGGAATTCCAAT
>Ga0164313_10006548_pt1 | contig 10265 bp, 9 predicted proteins | sample GuaBasSedimGuay4_FD_113735 | JGI IMG/M metagenome (GOLD analysis project Ga0164313, IMG submission 113735) | Subseafloor sediment microbial communities from Guaymas Basin, Gulf of California, Mexico - Guay4, Core 4569-4, 0-3 cm | ecosystem: Environmental > Aquatic > Marine > Hydrothermal vents >...
AAAAATCGTCGCGTCATCGAGTTGGTGATTTCGACATTCTGGTCGGGAGGGTGTAAAACCCTCCCCTACAGACGGTTGCAAAAGGACGTAGGGGCGGGTTTTATACCCGCCCTTGCTCGAGCGATGAATTTTGCAAGAGGCTGAGCTAAAAGCTAAAAGCTAACGGCTAAAGGCTTTGAGCTGGCTGCATACCTTCGCGACAGTCCTAATCGCCGATGATCTTGACCATGATGCGCTTGGGTCTTCGGCCGTCGAATTCGCCATAGAAGATCTGCTCCCACGGGCCGAGATCGAGCCTCCCGTCGGTGACGGCGACGACGACCTCGCGTCCCATGATCTGGCGTTTGTGGTGGGCGTCGGCGTTGTCCTCACCTGTCCGATTGTGATGGTAGCGTTCTGCGGATGCGTCGAATGGGGCGAGTTCCTCAAGCCAACGCTTGTAGTCGCGGTGGAGCCCGGATTCGTCGTCGTTGATAAAGACCGATGCGGTGATATGCATGGCGTTGACGAGGCAGAGACCCTCTCGGATGGCGGATAGCCTGAGTTCGGCTTCGACATCGTTGGTGATGTTGACGAAGTCCATCCGTTTGTCGATCTGCTGGACGAGCTTGGCTGTGTGGCTCTTCATGAGGATTCCCGCCGGAGCTTGACATCGACCCACTTGCGAAGCACCCGCACCGCCTGATCCGCCGAGCGGAAGACCGGTAGCCCGCCGCCTTCCAGGACGGTAGCCATGGAATCGAAGCGGTGGCCTGAATCGATGACTGCCACCAGGGGTGTCTCGTGCCGGGTCGCGATCTCGGGGAGCTTGCGGGCTATGGACTCAGGGACATAGACCGACTCGGAGTGTTCGTCGCCCGGTGGCAGGGTCTGCATCGCCGGGGTCAGGGGGACGATTCCCGCAACCATGAGATCGATGTTCGGGTCGCCGAGGATTGCGTCGACCAGTTGAGCGTAGCTCTCGTCGTTGGCCATCGGGGTCACGTCGAAGGGGTTCTTGACGTCGACCAGGCCATCGAGGCCAGAAACCTGGAGGATGGTGCTCAGGGTCTCGTGAATCTCGCTGGTGAACGGCGTGAGGGTGAGGCCTGCGTGTTGACCCTCGATGGAATCCGCCATCCCCACCGATTCAAAACCGGCATTGGACATGGCCGCCAGTTTCCGGCCTTGGATCTTCTTCCCACGAAAGGCGACGCACAGACGGAGCAGATCCGAGAACTCGTTGAAATCCGATGCGACGAAGGCCCCGGCTTCGGTGATCGCAGCCTCGCAGACGGCATAATCGCCGGCCACCGAGGCGGTGTGACCGGCGGTGGCCGATCGACCGGCGGTTGTGCGCCCGGCCCTGTAGAAAACCACGTCCTTACCGAGGGCTACTGTGTCCCGTACGGCCTGGGCGAAGAGCAACCCGTCACCGGGTTGGAAACCTTCCATATAGACCGCGAAGACATCGATCTCAGGGTCGTTCTTGATGTGGTTGAGAAGATCGGCGGCGGTCAGGTCGATCTGATTTCCGATGGACAGGGCATAGGCCGGATCGAACCACGGCATCCGGCTCAGATTGGCGATGATGAACGCGCCCGATTGGGAGATGAAGCACGCGGATCGTTGGTGATCGCCGCGCGATTTCGCGAGCTTTGTCTCGGGGATGAACAGCGTGTCGTACTTCCCCGGGTGGGAGATCACCCCGAGGGAGTTCCCACCGATGAAGACCGGTCCTTCCTCCTCGGTTTCGTGAGCGGCGTGGATCTTCTTTTTCAACTCGTCGGCAAGAGCCTCGCTGCCTTCCTTCTCGCCGAGACCGCCGGGGATCAGGATCACGGCGTTGGCTGCATCCTCGTCGATGAGTTCGTTGAGGACCGCCGGAACCTGTGGCGCGCCGACCGCGACCACAAAGAGATCGACCTTCTCGGGCAGCTGCGCGATGGTGGGAACGCAGCTCACGCCGTCAATCTCGTCGAGTCCGGGACGCACGACATAGGTTCGCGCCGGATCGAACCCGCCGCCGAGGATATTCCCGAGGATGATGCGGCCCATGTTCATGCCCTTGGAGGAGACACCGATAATCGCCGCCGACTCGGGTCTGAGCAGGCTGTCGATCTTGGCGATAGGGCGGGCGCTGGATTGGGACTTGGCCTTTTCGAAGACGCAGACGCCATCGAGCGGTGCGAGACGTTGTCCGCTCACGGTGTAGGGGTTGACCTCGAACTCCACGAGTTGGAAGTCTGCGTAGGGGTTGAGCTCGGAGAAGTGATTCGCAAGGCTGATGCCCGCCTGGAAGCATTCGGTGAGAACGGCGTCGTCGACGAGCCGGCGCGATCCGCGCATGGCGCCTGAAAGACGCTGATACGAAAGGGTCCGTTTGAAGAGCTCAAAGAACTGCGGTCCGTCGACGAGACCGGTGGGAGCGATGGCCACAGCCGCGCCTTTGCGTGTTTCCCGCGCCAGGGTTTCCATTTCAACACCGCCGAGGCCGGCCGTGATGATGGGGCCGAACTCGGATGTCCGACGAACACCGACAAAGAGCTCTGTGGCGAAACCGCGAGCGTCGGAGTCGACGTACTGGCACAGCAGGATTCCGGTGATGCGTCGGCGGAGTTCGTCGGCGGTCTCGATATCAGCAGAGTCGGAATCCTCACGGTGGCTCTCGAGGTATTCGGCATAGGCGGCGGGAGACTCACGCAGCATGGCATCGAATGCAGCCGTGACCTCGGCCAGGTCCTTTGGCACGATCCGGACGCCGCCCGCCTCGGTCTTGTGCACGATGTCGGGCGAAACCACCTTGAGCACCAGGTGGCTTCCGGGGATGGAATCGAGTTCGAACTGGGTCGGCCGGTCGTCGGCGGCGAGAAAGCGATGCTGGGGGGCAGCCTCGGCGCCGATGGCCTCCTGAAGTTCATAACACTCGTGCTCGAAGAGCCGCGACCGCCCGGATTGGCCGGCGGTTCGGAAGAGCTGCTCGATGCGTGAGAAATCGATGGAAGCCATGGATGCTCCTCTCGGTGACACCCGTTACCAGACGGGTGTCGCGTGTTCAGCCGGACGAACCAGGCCCAAATCAAGCACTAACTGGCGGCGACATGCACCATCTCTTGCGCTCAGAACACTTCCGAAAATACTCGACGTACCCCCGGGTACACCTGCGTTTTTCGGAAGTGTCTGAGCATCAAGATCTTGGCGCATCTCATCCACCGTTAGCATTTGGTTTGGGACTAGGCACTCGTCGGCACCTGGTCGCAGGCCAGGATCTCATCCGATTCGAGGATCGAGTTCATTGCGGCATCGTCACCGACGATGACAGCAGCCCATTCCTCGGCAAATCCAGGGTCGTAGGTGTCCGGCGCGATCTTCTGACAGAGATGGAGCGCTTTCGGGATGGCGACACCGGCGTCGACCAGGCCGCGGAAAAACAGGCCCGCCGCGCGACCGAAACGGAAGGCGCGCTGGTTGACCTCGACGATCTTCTCGCCCTTCCTCGCAAAGAGCGCTTCGACATAGGTGAGAAGCTGTTCCTCGGTGAAGTCGAGCTGCGACGAGGCCGCACCAACCGCGACCATGTTCTGTGCCCTGAGGTTACCGGCGGCTTTCGCGATGAGACCCGCATCGACCAGGATGCAGTTCGGGAATGTCGCGAGCTCCGAGAGCACCTGCTCCATATCCGGATAGTCCGGGATGTTGACATAGGGGGTCACACTCGAGACCACCCATCCATCGGGTTTGAGGAAGTGCCAGTACCGCATGACCTCGAGCGGTTCGACGCTGAGCACCATGTCGGCGGCGCCTTTGGGGATCAAATCGGAGAATATCTCGTGGTCCGCGTACCGGAGGTTGGACTGGACCGCCCCGCCGCGCTGGGCCATCCCGTGAACCTCGGCCTGTTTGAACTCAAAGCCCGCGGCCAGCGCCGCGTTGTCGATGACGAAGGCGATGGAGAGGATGCCCTGACCGCCGACCCCTGCGAGGATGATGTTCTTTTCCATTGGGAAATCCTCCTACGCTCTCTTGATCGCTTCGATACAGGCGCGGCGGGCGATGACCACGCTCGGGCCGTCGTAGGCCAGCTCCTCACGCATGATCTCGACGTTGGTGTCGTGGTTCCGCGGTGTCGGCGAGATGATCCGCAGGTGTTCGTTCTCGATTCCAGTACCGAGGATGAGCTGATCGAGGGTCTCGCCGGTGGACATCGAGCGCTGGGTGCCGGTCATCCCTACGGTGTCGTTGTCAAGGACCAGTACGTTGAGGTTGACCCGTTGCTGGACCGCTGAGAGCAGCGGGGTGATCCCGCCGTGAGAGAAGGTGCTGTCGCCGATGGTCGCCACCGCGGGGGTGTAGCCGGCGTGTGCCGCGCCCGCCGCCATGCCGATGGACGCCCCCATGGCGACACAGCTGTGGATCGCCTCGAGAGGGGGCAGAGCGGCCAAGGTATAGCACCCGATGTCCGAGAAGACCTTCGGGCTGTCAAAGGTGTTCAGGGCCTCGTTGAGAGCCTTGAAGCTGTCGGTGTGGGGGCAGCCTTTGCACAGGGCCGGCGGACGGTTGGCCAGATCGGATGCTATTTCATGGGCAGCCGGCCTTGGAGGCAGACCGAGCGCCGAGCGGACGATGTCGGGGTCGAGCTCGCCGGTTCGCGGCACCTCGCCGGTCATCCGGCCCTTGATCGTGACACCGACGAGACCGAAGAGACCGCGGAGCATGCTCTCCACCAGGGGATAGCCGTCCTCGAGGATCAGCAGCTCGTCCACGTGGTCCACGAGTCGGCGGATCTTCTCCGCGGGCACCGGATACTGGCGAATGGAGAGCACGGAGTAGTCGTCGTTGGAAATGTTCTCCCGCAGGTAGTTTTCGGCAAGACCGCAGGTGATGATGCCCTTCTTGCCGGCCAGAACCAGCTCGTTGTGGGAGCTGTCCTCGGAGCGTTGGAGCAGCACGGGCTGTTTCTTGGTGAGGTGGTCGTATTGGACCCGCGCGTTTGACGGCAGAAGCGTCCACTTCTTGCTGTCGCGCGCCGGGTTGAGGTCGTTCTGATCTCGTCCCGGCTGGGTCTGGACGGCCGCCCGGCTGTGTGCGATGCGGGTGACGAGGCGGACCATGACCGGGAGCGCGAGCTCCTCGGACATGTCGAAGGCCTCGAACATCATGTCGTAGCACTCCTGCTGGTTCCGCGGTTCGAAGCAGGGGATGAGCGCGAACTGCGCGAAGTAGCGGCTGTCCTGCTCGTTCTGAGAAGAGTGCATCCCGGGGTCGTCGGCGACTGCGAGAACCAGACCGCCGTTGGTCCCGGTGACCGCGCTGTTCATGAAGGCATCGGCCGCGACGTTGAGACCGACGTGTTTCATGCAGACCAGGGCACGTTTTCCGGCCCAGCTCATGCCAAGCGCCTCTTCGTAGGCCACCTTTTCGTTGGTGGACCAGAAGGCGTGGACATTGCCGGCCTTCTTGGTTGCTCGTTCGACAAATTCGAAGATCTCGGTAGAGGGCGTGCCGGGGTAGGCATAGACGCCGCTCATACCGGAGTGGATTGCACCGAGGCCGATGGCCTCATCACCAAGCAGAATCTCTCGTGACATGAGTTCCTCCTGTCGGATCGGCATCGTAGCAAAAAAATGCCCATTTTGGCTCTCGGGTATTTTCCGTGCCTGGAGAAGCGCCATGGGAGGGGATTCCAGGGGCTGGACCTGCTCCTGTGGAAACGCCATGGGAGCGGTGTACATGTACCGATCCCGCTCCTGTAGAAACGCCATGGGAGCGTTGCCAGGCACCGTTTCGCGGCGAAACGAGAGCCAGGCACCGAGCCCGCGCGAGATCGGGTTGACAACCTACGTGAGCGGGGTTCGCTGTCGCGGCTTCCCGGGGCTCCGGCCTTCTGGTCCGTATTGTGGGGGCGGGCGTCCCGCCTGCCCGTCAGTCTCGCAGCCGTTTGACGCGCGTGTCCGAGAGATAGTGGAACGCGCCGGGAGGTGGGAGATTCTCGGCGTTTTCCGGTTTCCTGGAGCACCGGCCTTCTGGTCCGCCCGAGGCGGCCCAGCGTCGCACCATCGGCGTGGTCGCGCGGGGGGGATTGAGGGGCTGCGACCACGCCGATGGCGCGCCGGCGGCCTGCTTCGTGGCGTGGAGAGGTGCACCGGAACGGTCTGCCGCGAGGGTTGCCCGGCAGCGCCATTGTGTGGATCGCGCCGCGTAGCCGGAAGGTCGTACCGGCACAATGGCGTGCCCGGCACGCCCCGGTGAGCTTTGATTTCCGCGTGCTTGGGTACGGTCCCGGACACGGATACGGACACGGACACGGATACGGGACCGACCGTCTATACTCCCCACATGCCCGCCTTGCCGCGAATACTCATCACCAACGACGATGGTTTCTCTTCACAGGGGATTTCAGTTTTACTCGAAGCTCTCGACGATCTCGGCGAGGTTTGGATGGTGGCGCCTGAGGGTGAACAGTCTGCCGTGTCTCACGCCCTGACCCTCGATCGCCCCTTGCGGGTGCGACGGGTGGGCGATCGCAGATTCGTCGTCAACGGGACCCCAACCGATTGCGTCACCTTGGGGATCTCCAATCTCCTCGGCGACCACCCGCCCGATCTGGTGGTGTCGGGGATCAACCGAGGGGGCAACATGGGCGTCGATGTCCACTATTCGGGGACCGTCTCGGCCGCCTTTGAAGGCGTCATTCTTGGGTACCCCGCCATCGCCGTTTCTCAGGTGGTGGGGCAGGGGATGAGTTGGGACGCCTCGGCGGCGGTGGCTCGCGAGCTCGCCGAATGGGTGCTCGAACATGGTCTTCCGGAGTCGACCCTGCTCAACGCGAATGTGCCCCTTGGTCCGCCCCGCGGTCTCAAGCTCACCCGTCTCGGGGTGCGTCGCTACACCGAAGGAGTGGTCGAGCAGCGGGATCCGCGAGGTCGGAGAATCTATTGGATCGGGGGCGGTGAACCGGTGTGGGAGCCGATCCCGGGGACCGACTTCAATGAAGTCGGGGAGGGCTATATCTCGGTGACACCCCTCCACCTGGATATGACCGAGCGCACCGTTCTCGAGCGTCTCAAGGATCTCAAACCCTCGTTCCTCGATCATCCCAACGGCGCCGGTGGTTCGGCGTGACGGCCAACGACGCATACGCCTATCGCCGGGTGCAGATGGTCGATGCCCTCGGCCGCCACGGGATCGACGATCCGAGGGTCCTGGAGGCCCTACGAAAGGTCCCAAGGGATCTCTTTGTTCCCGAGGCCTACCGCAATGCGGCCTACTCCGAGGATGTGTCGATCAACATCGGGGAAGGACAGACGATCTCGCAACCGCGGGTGGTGGCTTCCATGACCCAGGCGGCCCACATCGGTCCCGACGATCGCGTCCTGGAGATCGGCACCGGGTCCGGGTATCAGGCGGCCGTTTTGGCCCATCTGGCCCGATTCGTCTTTTCCGTCGAGCGGATCGCATCCCTGGCGCGTCAGGCCAAGGCGACCCTGGATCATCTCGGTCTGGAGAACGTGAGTGTCAAGGTGATGGACGGCACGCTCGGTTGGCGATCGTCCGCACCCTTTGACGCGATTCTCGTCACGGCCGCAGCACCCGATGTTCCCGAGCCGCTGGTCGATCAGCTTGCGGACGGGGGCCGGCTGGTCGTGCCCGTCGGGACTCGCGAAACCCAGGTCATCCGAGTGGTTCAAAAGCGAGGGGAGCGCACCATCGTGTCCGAGCTTCAAGGGGCGTGCTTTGTCCCGCTCATCGGTCGCCACGGTTGGGCGGGGGAGGGTTTGTGAGCGGTTTTCTCGATTGGATCCACCAGATCAAGGATTGGCTCTTCGGCGTCATCGACGGTTTTGCCGCATCACCCCATCCTGGATGGTGGCTCTTCGCGCTGGCGGTGGCCGAAAGTTCGTTCTTTCCGATCCCACCCGACGTTCTCCTGGTGACCCTCGGGGTCGCTCGGCCGGAAATGGCGATCTGGTACGGCGTCATCTGTTCGGTGGGAAGTGTGCTCGGAGGTGGCGTCGGTTACGCGATCGGTCTTTACGGCGGACGTCCTCTGCTCTACCGCTTCTTCTCCGAGGAAAAGATCCACGCCGTCGAGCGGCTGTATGAGAAGTTCAACGCATGGGCCACCGGAATCGCCGGTCTCACACCGATCCCGTACAAGGTCTTCACCATCGCCGGCGGCGCGTTCAAGATCAACTTCAAGATCTTCATGATCGCCTCATTGGCTTCGCGCAGCCTGCGGTTCATGGCCGAGGGCGTGCTCCTCTACTTTTTCGGCGAACCCATCAAGGACTTCCTCTACGACCAGTTCAACTGGATCTCCATCGCCTTTGTTGTTCTGCTGATCGGCGGATTCTGGCTTGTCCAGCATATGGGCAAACGCCATGCCGGCGCCGGCGCCAAGGTCGAGGAGGACTGATGGTGTTCGCCCACCGCCTGCGCGTCCATGGACGGGTTCAGGGCGTGGGATTCCGGGCCTTTGTTTTTCGTGAGGCCCGGCTCATCGGCTGCGATGGATGGGTTCGGAATCAAACGGACGGAACCGTTGAAGCCTGTGTCTGGGGCGATGAAGAGACCGTGGATTCCCTGCTGAGGCGGATCGAAGAAGGGCCGAGGTGGGGGAAGGTGGATCGGGTAGATGTCACGGTGGAGACCGGTGGCGACGATCGACCCGCGGGTTTCGAGATTCGATCGGATCGCTGATGGTCGAGCTGGTCCCTGCATCGAAAGGGGTCGGTCATCAGGCGATGAAGCGGGTGATCGAAAGTCTTCGCAAGAGCGGTGTCGAGCTACCGCCGATGGTCGTGACCGATGAGACTGGCAACCCCTGGCGCCTTTCCGCGGCCCGAATCCCTGCGGACATCCGCCGTCGCTCGGTTCTGGCGGTCGCCTCGGATACGGATCTGTTCGATGCCGTTCGTTTCGAGTTCGGTGGCGCGATCCGACTGCCGGTGTCCTCGCTGGCCATGGAGAAGGCCTGTCTTGCGGCTGCTGGAGGGCGGATGCCGGAGACCCCGATGGCGACCCGTGGAGTCCTCGATTCGGTGCTCGAGGGCGCCGAGCGGGTCGAAGGTGTCGGTTGGTCGCGTTCCCGGTTTTGGCGAAACCACCTCGGTGTGCGGTGCCTCAAGGGATGTTTGACGGAGATCGCGACCCGGCTGGGCCGCGCCCCTGTGATCATCCCCGGGCCGATCCTGGTGGTCCCCGACTGCGAAGATGAAGAGCTTCACCGACAGCTGACTTCGGCGACGGGAGCTGGTACCCGCGTTATCCCGTACCCACCGGCCATCGTTCCGATCGCTCGGATTCTCGACGCCATGGATTTCAAGATTGATGGAGGTAGCGGGTATGCAGAGCCGGTGACGACGTCCGAGCCCCAACCCGTACTCGAACTCCCCAGCGGTTGCCGGGTGGGATCCTGGTCGTTCTCGAGGGTCTCGCCGAAGGCGGGTGAGATCTGGCACGCCGTTGCCGGGGAATCGACATCGAGTGGTTCCTCATGGTCCTTCGTTCACGCGGAGGGTCCGGTCGATACCATCATCGACTCCCCGGTCGTTTCGGACCAATGGGTGGTCAAGACACCGGGTTGGATGGGCGATCATCTCTGTCCGGGGAGCCCTGCGGGGCTTCTGGTGGAGAAACTCGCCATGGATCCCGTTCGGGCGGGGAGACCGCTGTGGGTTTCCAACGCCGATGCCGCGGCTGTGCGTTATCTGCTCGGGATGCCCGGCCCCATCTGGGTCGATGGTCCGGGCGTGCCTGCTGATTGACAGGAAGGGTCCGGAGGCATAGCATTTGGCCTCTTGCGGGGCTATAGCTCAGGTGGATAGAGCGTCTGACTCCTAATCTGAAGGCCGCAGGTTCGAGTCCTGCTAGCCCCGCCATACTTTCCCTGCCTAGCATGCGGCGAATGAGGAATCGTGAGTCGTGAATCGTGAGTCGTGATTCGCAAGTCGCGTACCCGCTCGTGTCGGACTTAGCGCGCCGCCTTCGTAGGGTGGGGCTGGCCCCACCTTCAGACTCGCAGCGGTTAACCGCGGCCCTCGATGATTCAGAGCTGTAGGCAGGGCATTCATGCCCTGCGGCCAACCCCTTCAAGACATACGGTCACCCGGCAAACCCCGGCGCTGAGGGACGGGAAGATCTCCACGTCGGCATAACCGCAAACAGCAACAGCGATATAGTCTTCCCGGAACCCCGGCCTTCTGGGACGCCTGTGGCGGCGTAGGGTGGGGCTGGCCCCACTATCAGTCTCGTTCCGGCTGGGATCGTGTATCCGAGAGTTCGCG
>Ga0164313_10006550_pt1 | contig 10264 bp, 10 predicted proteins | sample GuaBasSedimGuay4_FD_113735 | JGI IMG/M metagenome (GOLD analysis project Ga0164313, IMG submission 113735) | Subseafloor sediment microbial communities from Guaymas Basin, Gulf of California, Mexico - Guay4, Core 4569-4, 0-3 cm | ecosystem: Environmental > Aquatic > Marine > Hydrothermal vents...
CATCATGGTGGGCCCCGAGGTGTTCAGCCTGCGCGAACTGGTCGAATTCACGGCCATTACTGTTGGCTTGAAGCGAAAAATCATGGGTTTGCCCAATGGCCTTTCGCGCCTGCAGGGGCACTTGATGGACTTCGTGCCGGGCAAGCCGTTTTCCAGTGATAATTACCTGTCATTGCAAATCGACAATACCAGCGTTGAAAACAGCCTCTTGCGGTTCGGGATCAAGCCGCGCTCGCTGGAAAGCATTGTGCCGGACTACCTGGTGGGCTCACAGCGCCAGTACCACCTGGACGAGTTCAGGAAACGGGCGGGCCGTTGAAATGAGCAGCGCGGTATATCTTGTCGGTGGGGCCGTGCGCGACGAACTCCTGGGCGTAGCGCCCAAAGAACGAGACTGGGTGGTCGTTGGCGGTACTCCGGATGAACTGCTGAACCGTAATTTCCGCCAGGTTGGCGCCTCTTTTCCGGTTTTCCTGCACCCGGATACAGGTGAGGAATATGCCCTGGCCCGCACCGAAAGGAAGCAGGGACACGGTTACCACGGCTTTGCCGTCGATTTTCACCCGGGCGTTACGCTCGAGGAAGACCTGTTGCGCCGCGATCTGACCGTGAACGCCATGGCGCGTGATGAGGATGGCCGCCTGATTGACCCCTTTGGGGGCCAGCGTGACCTGGAGCAACGGGTTCTGCGCCATGTATCGCCGGCTTTTAACGAAGATCCGCTACGGGTTTTGCGGGTCGCCCGGTTCGCCGCCCGGTTTGCAGAATTTGGATTCCGGGTACACGACTCGACGATGGAGTTGATGCGCGAGATGGTTGCATCCGGTGAACTGGAGCACCTGGTTCCGGAGCGGGTCTGGGCAGAATTTGCGAAAGCCATGTCCTGCACTCAGCCCGATGTATTCATCACGGTGTTGAGAGAGAGTGGGGCGCTGGCCGTCCTGTTGCCCGAAGTCGATCGCCTGTTCGGTGTGCCGCAACCTGAGAAGTATCACCCCGAAATAGATACCGGCATTCACGTGTTGATGACGATGAACCTGGCCGCACGGCTGGGCGGGCCAGCGGAAGTGGTCTTTGCGCTACTGCTTCACGACCTCGGTAAGGGGTTAACGCTTGAGGCCCGACTGCCTTCCCACGTTGGCCACGAAAAGAGCGGCGTGCCCCTGGTCAACGAGGTCTGTGCCAGGTTGCGCACCCCCGGCGCCTTCCGCGACCTGGCGCTCATGGTGTGCGAACTGCATCTGCGCTGCCACCGCCTGCTCGAAGCGCGGCCGTCAACGGTAATGAAACTGATCGAGGAAGCAGACCTGTTGCGGCGCCCCGAACGCGTACAGGATTTTGTCCGCGCCTGCGAGGCCGACTACCGGGGCAGACTGGGCCTGGAGGACCGCCCTTATCCGCAGGGTGATCGCCTGCAAGCGGCATTGAAGACAGTGCTGGCTATTCGGGCCAGGGATATCGGGACCGCAGGCCTGGACGGGGTTCAGATCGGAGCAAAGCTCAGGAAAGCCAGGATCAAGGCTATAGCCGGTAGCGCAAGTCCTGCAGGCTGAAACCACGCAGTGGCTGGTCCAGTCCCCGGCCAAGTCCCATCACCTGGAATTTCTCACCCATCATGCCCGGCAGGGTCAGTTGTCTAGCCTGGGCGCTGAGCGCCAGGCCGCCGTCGGCGCTGTCTGAACTGTGGCCGTCGAGGATCTGGTCCAGGCCGCAACCAAGCAGGAACATGGTTTGGCTGGTGTAGCCTTCCACCTCCAGCGCGCAGGTATCAGCCGCTTCAGCCAGCGCGGTGAAATCAACCCAGGCAGTGATGTCCTGCAGTCCGGGCCAGAAAAACACGTCGTCGTGCGCGCGGTGGCGGTAGTGGCACATCATCGTGCCATCGGAACGCTCCGGCAGGTAAAACTCGGCCCGCGGGTATCCATAATCGATGAACAGCGCCAGGCCGCGCTCCATCTGGCTGGTGATGGCGCTCAGCCAGTGCGCTGTGTGCAGGTTGATTTCTGAGCGGTAGCCTGGCTGGAATCCGTACTCAATTCCGGCCGCGACCTGCTCCACCGCCAGCTTGAGCTGTGCCGGGGCCTTGCGGCTGGCCCAGTTGAATTGGCCATCTTGCAGCGTGACGCACAATTGCTCCACACCGTCTGTTCCCATCCGGAAGCGCTCCACGGCGAGGGCGTCCAGCACTTCGTTGGCAATCAACACGCCCTGCCAGGGCGTTGTTGGCGGCTGGTCCAGCCATTCCACGCGATCGACAAGCCCGGGCGCCGCTGTTGCGATACGTTCGCGCTGCACCTGGCGCAGATCGGCGCTGCGCTCCAGCACCAGGTAACGGCCCGGCAGTTTGTCCGGGGACAGTTCCGTTAACAGGTCGGCCGCCAGTTGGCCGGTGCCGGCGCCGGCCTCAAGGATGTCGTATGGGCCCAGGGTATCCGCCAGTTCGGCGACCTGCCTGGCGAGACAGCCGGCAAACAGTGAACCGAGCTCGGGCGCGGTGACGAAATCACCTGATTCCCCCAGCTTGTGCAGGCCCGCTGAGTAATAGCCCAGCCCCGGTTCATAGAGCGCCATTTCCATGTAGCGGGAAAAGGGGATCATTCCATCCAGCCTGATCTCTTCCCGGATGCGGGAGCACAAAGAATCACTCAATTGCTTGAGCTCATCGGGGGGTTCGGGCAGGATGTTGTGGGACATAGACCGCAAGTGTGTTGGAGTGAAAAGTGCATGTCCAGTAGAAAAACAGCCCTGGTAACAGGCGCCGCAGCCCGGATTGGCGCGGCTATATGCAAAACCCTTCACGCCAGGGGTTGTGACATATTGCTGCATTACAATTCCAGCCAGGAAACGGCACAGCGCCTGGCCGGTCAACTCAATGAGGAGCGTGCACAAAGCGTTTCTCTGGCACAGGCTGACCTGTCCTCACCAGCGGGAATTGAAAGCCTTGGAGAGCAAACCAGGGCCCGTTTCGGGAAGCTGGATATCCTGGTCAATAACGCATCGCGTTTTTACGCTACTGAAGTGGGGCGGACGCAGGCCTGGCAATGGGACGACCTGCTGAACAGCAACTTGCGCGGACCGTACTTCCTGGTGCAGGCATTACTGGATGAATTGCGCACGGCCGGTGGTTCGATCATCAATATTCTCGACATCCATGCCGAGCGGCCAATGCCGGGACACACGGTTTATTGCATCTCCAAGGCCGGGCTGGCGATGATGACCCGGACCCTGGCCACCGAACTGGGTCCATCCATCCGGGTGAACGGCGTTGCTCCGGGCGCCATTCTCTGGGCTGAAAACGAACCGGATGCCGGGGAGAAACAATCGATCCTGGAGCGCACGGCGCTGGGGCGGACCGGGGAGCCAGGCGACATCGCATCCGCGGTTGCCTACCTGGCGCTCGATGCGCCTTACGTCACCGGCCAGATCCTGGCCGTGGATGGCGGTAGATCGCTCAATATCTGATGTTGGAGCGGGCCATGCCCGCGATCTTTTTCTGGTTTGCCAAGGCAATAAAAAATCGCGGGCATGGCCCGCTCCAACGGTCTTTTATGGTTCAATCAATTCCATGGCAATTTCTTGCCTGGGAAACTCGTTCCACAGGTCGATCATGGTCTTGCGGTAAACCGGGTGAATCAGTTTCGGCGCCAGGTCGGCCAGGGGTTTCAGCACGTGGGCGACCTTCAGGATGTCACCATGCGGGATGCACAGTTCCGGGCTGAGCAGGTAGAGATCGTCGTAGAGAAGTATGTCGATATCCAGCGTCCGGTTGGAAAACTTTGGAGCATGGCGGTCCCGCCCGTGCCGGTCTTCCAGGTCGGTCAGGAAAGATTTGAGCTCCAGCGGGCTCATGTCAGTTTCCACGCGCGCGACCAGGTTGATGAAGTCATCTCCCTCGAACCCAAACGCAGGCGTTTGGTAAACGGGAGAGCATTCGACCCGGCCGAATGCCTGGCGCAGGGCATCAATTCCAGAGGAGGTGTTGGCCCGGGCATCGATGTTACTGCCCAACCCGAGATACACGATGCTCATTGACTGCGTTCAATCACCACGCCGACGGCGCTGGACCCGCGGACCGCACCCGGTTTGCTCAATTTCAGCTTCAAGCGCTCCACCGGGAATTCCTCCAGTACGATGGAGGCGCATTGTTCCGCCAGGGCTTCGACCAGTTGAAATTCGCTGCGCTCGATGAAACGGATCAGCCGCTTGGATACTGCTTTATAGTCCAGGGCATCACTGATCGAATCGGAAGCTGCCGCATTTCGGATATCGAACTCCATTTCCAGGTCGAGACTCACGACCTGCCTGATCTCCCGTTCCCAGTCAAAGATTCCGATCACGGTTTCGACGGTCAGGTTTTCAATAAAGACTCGATCCATGGATTCTTCCTTTGTTACAGAGCGTGAGTGGTCATCAGTTCATCCAGCGGCCAGCGCGGCCGTGCGTGGATAATCCGGGGCTCGGACGCCCCGGCCAGCAAACGGTGGTACCCGGCATAAGCGATCATTGCGCCATTGTCCGTGCAAAATTCGATGCGTGGGTAGGAAACGCCCCAGCCATATTTTTTGCCCGCAAGGGACAGGGTTTCGCGCAGTTTAAGGTTGGCTCCGACACCTCCTGCGATAACCAGTTGACTGCAGTGGGTCTGCTTCATGGCTCGCCGGCACTTGATCACCATGGTGTCCACCACCGCTTGCTGAAACCCTGCGGCGATGTCGGCGCGGGCATTTTCCTCGCCGGAATGCTTATGCCACAGGTTGCGTGTATGGGTTTTCAGGCCGCTGAAGCTGAACTCCAGGCCAGGCCGGTCGGTCATCGGCCGGGGGAAGCGGTATTTGCCGGGGTCGCCGGAGGCCGCTTCCTTTGCCAGCGCCGGACCTCCCGGGTAACCCAGGCCCAGGAGTTTTGCGGTCTTGTCGAAAGCCTCGCCGGCGGCGTCATCCCGGGTTTCACCGAGGACGTGGTAATCACCGATCTTGCGCACTTCGACCAGCATCGTGTGGCCGCCGGAGACCAGCAGGGCGACAAAGGGAAATTCCGGTGGATCCGGTTCCAGCAGGGGAGCCAGTAAATGCCCTTCCATGTGGTGAACTGCGACAGCGGGTACCTCCAGCGCCTGCGCAATGGCCCGGCCGGCCGCGGCGCCGACCAGCAGCGCGCCGATCAGTCCGGGCCCGGCGGTATAGGCCACGCCATCAATTTCCGCGCGGGTGCTGCCGGCTTTTTTAAGGCATTCATCGAGCAGGGGAACCAGTTTCCTGACGTGGTCCCGGGATGCGATCTCGGGCACCACCCCGCCGTACTCGGCATGAATGTGAGCCTGTGAATAAAGGGCGTGCGCCATCAGGCCGGCCTCTCCATCGTAGATGGCAACGCCGGTTTCATCGCAGGAAGTTTCAATACCCAGTACACGCATAGCTTCTTTATAGGTGCCCCGCGCCCGTTGTGCAATGGCTTTACGGGTTTTAGTTCGATACGCTTGGGGCATGATGTGCTTGTGTTATCTTCTCCGGCTCGATTTTTGTGAGGCGAAATTTTGAGAAAAGGTTTGGGTGTGGCGGCTTCCGGCAGTGCGGAAGTATCGCAGACAGCAGTTGAGATATTGAAAGCTGGCGGCAATGCATTCGATGCGGTGCTGGGCGCACTGTGCACGGCTTCGATTGCGGAACCGCTGCTGGTCAGCCTGGGTGGTGGCGGCTTCCTGCTGGCGCTGCCGGAAGGGGACAAGCCCAGGGTTTACGATTTCTTTTGCCAGACACCGAAACATCGACGCCCGGACCGTGAGCTCGATTTTTACCCGATCATGGCCGATTTCGGCACCGCCGAGCAGGAATTCCATATCGGCATGGGCTCCATCGCCATTCCAGGGATGGTGGCTGGAATTTTCGAGGCGCATCAAGGACTGGGGCGAATGCCCATTGATGAGATCATCCCGCCCGCTACCGAACTGGCCCGCTCCGGCGTCGTGGTCGATTCCTTTCACCAGTACATCATCCAGATTTTAAGCCCCATTGTGGAAGCCACGCCCCAGGCCTTCGCCCTGTACGAATCGCCCGGTGAGCCGGGCCAACTGATCCGTGAGGGTGAGTTGCTGTGTAACCCGGAAGCGGCAAACTCTCTCGAGGCGTTGGTTGGTGAAGGCCCTGAGCTTTTTTACCGTGGTGAATGGGCTACGCGACTGGCCAATGACAGCCGCGACAAGGGCGGGCACATTACGCTGGCGGACCTGGCAGATTACCAGGTTGAGTTGAGAGAACCGGTTGTTTTCAGACACCGTGGCGCCCGCTGCGCCATTAACCCGCCGCCGTCACCAGGTGGCAGCCTGGTGGCATTCGCGCTTGGCGTGATGGGTGACTGGCAGTCCGAAAATGACAATTGGGGTAGCACCAGTCACGTTCTCAACCTGCTGCGGGGCATGCGGGCCGCCAGTGTAGCGCGGCACGAATATTCCATGGAGGCGGGCCTCGAATATGAAAAAATGAAAGTGTTACTCGGCAAGGAAACTGTTCGCAAGTGGCAGCAGGGTCTGCAATTACATTCACTGTTCAGCCGGGGCACTACCCACATCAGCGTGGCCGATGCGGAAGGCAACATTGCCAGCCTGACGGCGTCCAATGGCGAGGGTTGCTCCTATGTGCTGCCAGGAACCGGCATCATGATGAACAACATGCTGGGTGAAGAAGACCTGAACCCAGGTGGGTTCAATCGATGGAAAGCGGACGCCAGGCTGGCCTCGATGATGTCTCCGGCCGTGGTTGAATTGCCGAACGGCACCCGTTTCGCCCTGGGGTCGGGAGGCTCCAACCGGATTCGCAGCGCCATCACCCAGGTGCTGGTCAACCTGCTGGATTTCGGCATGACGCCGGAACAGGCCGTTTCCGCACCAAGGATTCACCTGGAAGGAGACATGCTGAGCATTGAACCCGGTTTCACACAGGACGCGCTGTCAGCCCTGCAGTCCACAGTGCCCACATCACACCTCTGGCCGGGAAAAAACCTGTTCTTTGGCGGTGTGCACACCGTTTCTGTGGGCCATGGCGGTGTCTTCGACGGCGCCGGCGACCCTCGCCGGGGCGGCTTCGTCGCCTGGGCCTGAAAAAGAAAAATGCACAAACCTTTGCGTCATAGTGCCAACCCTTGGTAAAATAAGCGGCTAAGTTGAATCAACGCCAAATTTGGCACAAAGGAAGAGTGAAGATAAATGCCGAGTGTAAAAGTTCGCGATAATGAGCCTTTTGAGTACGCACTGCGCCGCTTCAAGCGCTCCTGCGAGAAAGCTGGTGTGCTGGCTGAAACCCGCCGCCGTGAGTACTACGAAAAGCCCACCCAGGAACGCAAACGCAAAGCGGCCGCAGCCGTAAAGCGCAATTTGCGCCGCCTGTCACGGGAAGCCGTTCGCCGCACCCGCCTGTACTGAATGTCATTAAAGACCCGTATTCTGGAAGATGTTAAAACAGCCATGCGCGCGCGCCAGCGCGAGCAACTGGCTGCGCTGCGCCTGGTAACGGCAGCCATCAAGCAGAAAGAGGTTGATGAGCGAATCGACCTCAATGACGAGCAAGTGTTGCTGGTTCTGGACAAGATGGTGAAACAGCGCCGTGAGTCCATTGAACAGTATGAAAAAGCCGACCGCGAAGACCTGGCGGTTAAAGAGCGCTTCGAATTGGACCTGATCCAGAATTACCTGCCCGAGCCTTTGGGCGAGGATGAGCTGGCCGTGCTGATCCAGTCGACTATGGCCGAGCTTGGCGCCAGCAGTATCCGGGACATGGGACCGGTAATGAACGCATTGCGCGGCCAGGTCCAGGGGCGCGCGGACATGAAAGCTGTCAGCCAGGCCGTCAAGACCCTACTTACAGCACCTTAAAATGGCGGGCCTGATCCCGGACTCCTTTATCGAGGAACTCCTCGGTCGTATCGATATCGTTGAGATCGTTGAGCGCCGTGTCCCCCTCAGGCGCGCCGGCCGCGAATTCCAGGCTTGTTGCCCGTTCCACGACGAAAAAACCCCCTCGTTTACAGTCAGCCCGCAAAAGCAGTTTTATCATTGTTTTGGTTGCGGCGCCCACGGTTCCGCGATTGGCTTCCTGATGAATTTTGAAGGCCTTGAGTTCGTAGACGCGGTTGAAGACCTGGCCCACCACGTTGGCCTTGAGGTACCGCGCGAAGCAAGCCGCGCGGCCCGGCCATCGATGGACCTCTATGAAATCCTGGGGGCAGCCGAGGTTTTCTACCAGGAGCAACTTAAAGGCAATCCGGAAGCTATCGAGTACCTGAAAAAGCGCGGGCTATCCGGTGAAGTGGCAAAAACCTTCGGTATCGGCTTTGCGCCTGCGGGGTGGGACAAGCTCATCACCCGCCTGGGTACAGACCAAAAACGGATGGATCGCCTGAAACGTGCAGGCATGTTAAGCGAGGGCAAGAGCGGGGAATACGACAAGTTCCGGCATCGCATCATGTTTCCGATCCACGATCGGCGCGGTCGCGTGATAGGTTTCGGCGGCAGGGCGCTGGATGAAGACGGGCCCAAGTATCTCAACTCCCCTGAAACCGAACTGTTTCACAAGGGCCGGGAATTATACGGGCTCTACCTGGCCAGAAAAAGCCAGGCGAAACTGGATCGCATCCTGGTGGTCGAAGGCTATATGGATGTGGTAGCCCTGGCCCAGTTCGGTTTTGAAAACTGCGTGGCGACACTGGGTACGGCAACCACTGGCGACCAGGCTGAATTGCTGTTTCGCGCCGCCGACGAGGTTGTGTTTTGCTTCGATGGTGACCGCGCGGGAAGAAAAGCGGCCTGGCGGGCGCTGGAAGCAACCCTGCCACGCTTGCGCGAAGGCCGGCAGGCCCGGTTTCTGTTCCTGCCTGAGGGTGAGGACCCGGACAGCATGGTGCGCCAACTGGGTGCTGACGCTTTTTCCGCCGAACTGGACAAGGCGCAGGCGCTTTCAGAGTTCTTTTTCGATCATTTCACCAAGGACGTGGACATGGGTTCAATTGATGGCCGGGCCAGGTTGGTGGAACAGGCGAAACCCCTGATGGACAAGATCCCTGAAGGCGTGTTTCACGACATGATGATGGGGCGCCTGGAATCCCTGGCTCAGCACCGAATTGTTAAACACCCCGGGAACCGTTTCGGGCCGGGGAAACCGGCGATGGTGACGGGAAAACCAACGCAGCAGAGAACACCGATGCGGATGGCCCTGGCGCACCTGGTGCAAAATCCGTCACTGGCTGTGAATGCCGGTGACCTGGACGCATTTGAGGGCTGTGACCTCGCAGGCTTTGAAATCTACCGCGAACTTGTTGACTTCTGCGCAAAAAGCCCCAATATGACAACCGCTCAGCTACTGGAACTTTGGCACGGTCATACTGCCCTAATACACTTGAATACGCTGGCGACCTGGCAATTACCGGGAGAAGATTCACTCCTGGCGCAAGAGTTCAGGGATGCCGTGACCGGCCTGGAGTTGCAGTGGACAGAAGCACAGATTACGCGGATGCCAAAAATCGTCGATCTGGGGTTGGAAGAAAGGAAGAAGTTGCTCTCGCTGCAGCAGCAGCGACAGGAATTAATCGGAACTTTGCAGGGCGAAAACGAAACTGAATGGTAACGTTGTCGCCGTTTTGATGGTCTTGAACTATAGTTAGTTAGCGCTGGAAAATTTATGAACGAGAATCAGCAGTCACAATTAAAAGATCTCATTACCAAGGGTAAGGAGCAGGGTTTCCTCACTTACGCCCAGGTGAATGATCATCTGCCGGACGACATCGTCGATCCGGAGCAGATCGAAGACATCATCAATATGATCAACGATATGGGGATTTCGGTGCACGAAGTGGCGCCGGATGCCGATACGCTGATCCTGAATGATTCCGCCAGCACGGCCACCGAGGACGATACCGCCGCCGAAGAGGCAGCAGCAGCCCTGGCCGCGGTGGAAACCGAGATTGGCCGCACCACCGACCCCGTGCGCATGTACATGCGTGAGATGGGAACGGTCGAACTGCTGACCCGTGAAGGCGAAATCTCCATCGCCAAGCGGATCGAAGACGGCTTGCTGCAGGTCCACCACGCACTTTCCCGCTTTCCTGGCACCTATGCCGCGTTGCTGGTGCAGTACGCCAACTACAAGGACGGCAGGCAGCGCCTGACTGAATTGATGATCGATTTCATCGATCCGGTGGAATTGGCCAAGCAGGAAATTCCCAAGCCGCCCAAGCCCGCCAAGGTCAAAGCTGCGGAAAACGCGGACAACAAGAACGA
>Ga0164313_10006551_pt1 | contig 10264 bp, 6 predicted proteins | sample GuaBasSedimGuay4_FD_113735 | JGI IMG/M metagenome (GOLD analysis project Ga0164313, IMG submission 113735) | Subseafloor sediment microbial communities from Guaymas Basin, Gulf of California, Mexico - Guay4, Core 4569-4, 0-3 cm | ecosystem: Environmental > Aquatic > Marine > Hydrothermal vents >...
ATGACAGCGTTTGGGGTAGGCCCGGTATGACAGCGTTTGGGGTAGGCCCGGTATGACAGCGTTTGGGGTAGGCCCGGTATGACAGCGTTTGGGGTAGGCCCGGAATTACTCGCCGACAGCTACGCTCTTGTCTTCATAAAGAATAAATGGCTCGGAATCACCGTCAATGACACTTTCGTCGACCACGACCCTGGAGACATTTTCCAATGAAGGTAATTCATACATGCTGTTTAGCAAGGTGCTTTCCAGAATAGTGCGCAAACCGCGTGCACCCGTTTTACGGGCCATGGCACGCCGGGCGATCGCCTTGAGTGCCTCTTCACGGATATCAAGCTCGGCGCCTTCCATGATGAACAACTGCTGGTACTGTTTAACCAATGCATTTTTCGGCTCGACCAATATGCGCACCAGCGCAACTTCGTCCAGCTCCTGCAAAGTGGCCACGACCGGTAAACGACCCACGAACTCGGGGATCAAACCGTATTTGACCAGGTCTTCGGGCTCAACATCGAGTAACAATTTGCCGATGTCCTCTTCGGCCTCCCGGTTACGTACTTCGGCTGAAAAACCGATACCGGACGCTGAGGAACGGGCCTGGATAACTTTTTCAAGGCCGGAGAACGCACCGCCACAGATGAACAGGATCTGACCCGTATCAACCTGCAGGAATTCCTGTTGAGGATGCTTGCGGCCACCCTGCGGTGGAACCGATGCAATGGTGCCTTCAATCAGTTTCAACAAGGCCTGCTGTACGCCCTCACCCGAAACATCACGGGTAATAGAAGGGTTCTCTGCCTTGCGCGATACCTTGTCGATCTCATCGATGTAAACGATACCGGTCTGAGCTTTTTCTACATCGTAATCACATTTCTGCAGCAGTTTCTGGATGATATTTTCAACATCTTCACCCACATAGCCTGCTTCGGTCAGCGTGGTGGCATCTGCAATGGTGAAAGGAACGTTGAGCATCCTGGCCAGTGTTTCCGCCAGTAATGTTTTACCCGAGCCGGTTGGCCCGATCATCAGAATGTTGCTTTTGGCTAACTCAACTTCTTCTTTGTTTTTCTTCGGTTCAAGACGTTTATAGTGATTGTAAACTGCGACCGAAAGAACTTTCTTGGCGTGCTCTTGACCGATGACAAAATCATCCAGGAATGCATGAATGTCCCTGGGTGTGGGCAGTTTCTCGTGGTCTGATGAACTGACCTCATCAAGCTCTTCGCGGATGATGTCGTTGCACAGTTCTACGCACTCATCGCAGATATAAACACTTGGGCCCGCAATCAGCTTGCGAACTTCATGTTGGCTTTTGCCACAGAAAGAACAGTACAGAATTTTACCGTCGCTGCTCTTGTTTTCTTGATCGCTCATTCAATTTACCCCGCATCCTGCGGAAAATCTTACTATTTATTATCGCCCGCGTCACCTTTTCTGCTATCCAGCAGTTCATCGATCAAGCCATATTCTTTGGCTTCTTCCGGACCCATGAAGTTATCGCGGTCGGTATCCTTGGCAATGGTTTTTACCGATTGGCCGGTATGCAGAGCCAATATATCATTCAATTGACCCCGAATTTTAAGTATTTCCTGGGTATGAATTTCGATATCCGAAGCCTGACCCTGGTAGCCACCCAATGGCTGATGAATCATCACCCGCGAGTGCGGCAGACAATAACGTTTGCCAGTGGCACCGGCAGCGAGGAGCAGCGCACCCATGCTGGCAGCCTGGCCGATACACATCGTGCTGACATCAGGCTTGATAAACTGCATGGTGTCATAAATGGCAAAACCTGCACTCACCGAACCACCAGGGCTGTTGATATACAGGTTGATATCTTTATCCGGGTTTTCAGATTCGAGGAATAACATCTGCGCAACAATGACATTGGCGACATGGTCGTCGACCGGGCCGACCAGGAATATGACCCGCTCTTTTAACAGCCGCGAATAAATATCATAGGCCCGCTCGCCACGGGAAGTCTGCTCTACCACCATGGGTACAAGGTTCAACGCCCGTGTTTCACTCATCATAATTACTGGCCTGCTGCCTGGGTTGCTGCATTAATGGCTTCCTGGAAGCTCATCGGTTTATCTGTCACTTTAGCGTTATTGACAACCCAGTCAACCACCTGGTTCTCTAAAACTGAATTTTCTACCGAGGACAACATGCGTTGGTCGCTGTAATACATCTGTACGACTTCACGTGGTTCTTCATATGTCTGGGCAATTTCTTCAATGGCTTCACGCACCTTGGCACCATCGATAACGATCTTGTTCTGCCGTGCCAGTTCGCCCAGTAACAGGCCACTGCGTACACGTTTACCGGCAGGTTCCATGAAGTGTTCCAGCATTTCTTCGGTAATTTCCATCTCTGCGCCACGTAACATCTGTTGTAGCATGTTTTTCGCTTCGTTGGTGACGATGCTCGCCGGCACTTCCATATCTTCGTGCATTTCCAACAAACGTTCCGCCAGTTGGGTTTTGAGCTGCGTACTCACAGCCTGGCCCAGTTCGCGTTCGAGGTTATTACGGATTTCGCTGCTGAGCTCGTCAGCATCACCGCTGGCAACACCAAAAGATTTGGCAAACTCCTCATCGATCTCAGGCAATGTACCTTCCTGCACATTGGCGAGGGTCAAGGCAACATCGGCTTTCTTACCCGCCAGTCCGGGCTCACGATAATCGGCCGGGAAATCCAGCTTCAGGTCTTTTTCATCACCGGCTTTCATTTTACTGACGGCTTTTTCCAGCGCATCAAAACCGGATTCACCCAGGATCACGGCCAGGCGGTGTTTGCCCTCTTCAGGCACGGTGCCTTCTTCGGTAACTGCCGTGTATTCAACCAGGGCCTGGTCGCCCTTGGCTGGCTTACGGTCAACATCCGCCCAGGTGATTCTCTGCTTTTTCAGTGTTTCCAGCATTTCATCGACATCACCATCGGTAACGCTGACATCCGGGCGTTCAATGGAAATTTCGGCAACGTCAATCTCACCCAATTCAGGGAATACTTCGATGATCGCGTTGATCTCAAGACCTTTTTCTTTGTCCAGAACAGGCATTTCTTCCAGCCGCGGATTGGCTGCAACGCGCAATGATTCCTGCTCGATGGCCTGCTGTAATGATGCCTGGGCAGTCTGCTGAATGATTTCCTGGGTCGCCTGGGGACCATAACGCTGACGCAGTACACTGAAAGGGATACGGCCCGGGCGGAAACCCTTGAGTTTTACCTGTTTGCCGATTTCACGCAGTCGCGCATCAATCTGTTTAATAACTTCCTCGGCGGGAACCTGTATGGTCAGTCGCTTTTCAATTGCGCTGGTATCTTCTACTGAAACTTGCATGGATCCAATCAACCTCTTGCTGATGTCATGTCGTGCCGTTGCCGGCGTTAATTAATGGTGCGAAAGGGGAGACTCGAACTCCCACGGGTTGCCCCACTGGATCCTAAATCCAGCGCGTCTACCAATTCCGCCACTCTCGCAAAATATTGTCCGCAGTGAGTTCCCAACGGGAATTTAAAGGAAACTTCCTTCATCTAAATGTGGTGGGCCATGTAGGAATCGAACCTACAACCTGCGGATTAAGAGTCCGATGCTCTGCCAGTTGAGCTAATGGCCCATTAGCCAATTGCAGGCAAATTGCCTACTTTAAATTATATGGGGTGGACGATGGGGCTCGAACCCACGACCGCCGGAATCACAATCCGGAGCTCTACCAACTGAGCTACGCCCACCATTGTTATCTAAATAATATCATACCGGCATTGGCGCGCCCGGCAGGACTCGAACCTGCAACCCTCAGCTTAGAAGGCTGATGCTCTATCCAGTTGAGCTACGGGCGCTTTGTTCTTGCCTGTATTTTATAAAAAAAATGGTCGGGGTGGAGAGATTCGAACTCCCGACCCACTGCTCCCAAAGCAGTTGCGCTACCAGGCTGCGCTACACCCCGACACGGGTTAACCCGGCGATGTTACGGACTTAGTGAATGGGCGTCAAATTATTTTTTGCGTTATTGCTAAAAGTTCTGTAATCCGTTGTGCCGCCAAGGCGGATTGTTGTTGCGCCATCAGCATCACAGCTTCATCTTCAGCCGTCTTTACCACCGAGTTATAAAATGCAAAACAACGGTCACAATCCGTACTCAAACGCCGCAACGCAGCGCTTGCATCCCTTGTTTCTGACAGCATCGCATCACGCCAGGTTCCCACCTTCTTCAATGCCTCCATCACCCCCGCACCCGGCGGCTCACCATCGCGCAACGCTTTCTCACTTTCAGCCAATGACTGCCGTGTGCTCCCGGCAAGGCCTTCCAGTTCGGTAAATTTACTTTCAGCCAGCCTGAACAGCCGACCCAGGTATTGCTCGATACAGATAGTGACGGCCAGCAAATCGGCTACGCTGTTAATCACACGCGAATCGATTCTCGAAGTAGTGATTTTCTCTGTTTGCGCATGCCAGGCCTTGCGGCGCCGGTTGCGCAGCGCTGCGGCACGGCTAAGCTCTTCACGGGCCAACACCCTGGCGTATTGGCAGACTTCAGCATCGCTGCTATCCGCCGTTACGTAGGTATAAAACAAAAAAGCCCGCTCTGTGTTGTGAACCGCGTAGGCCAGGGCCTTGTAAGCTGAACATCGAAAAGGGTTCCTGGCCTGCACATCGTAGTCGGTCTCGACATTGGGATCGTCCCACTCGCCTGGAATGGCATCCGCATCGATCTGCATATCTTCCAGCGCCGCCCATTCAGAAATCTTGTCCTGATAGGTCTGCTCATCAGCAACCAGTAAATCGAACACTTCGGCAGATTCTTCGTTGTCGTGCCGCCGCATCCTTGAGGCAAGCCTCGCATATCGCTGGCCAGCTTTGTGCCCGGCCGCCAGCGCGATCGAGAAAAGTTGCGGGGTCGAGGAAATCTCTGTACTCAACATATTTGTGTAATCAGCATAGTTTTGTTCAACATGGTTGTGTCCAACATCGGCCAGCGCGCCGGTGAACCAGCATATTGCAAAATACTCATGCAAAAGTTGACCTGCGTCAATATGTCGCACATCATTCCACCTTAGAGTTCGCCTTTCAACTATTGCCCATCAGGGGACAAGCAAGTAGTGACCCGCAAATCAGCAAGAATCCAGGCATATTTCCAGCCTGCCATTGTCGGCCCAAACCTTGCCAAACTGGTTTCGTTGCTGATGCTGATGGTGATCATGCTGTGGTCAGTGCAGAGCATGGCGGCGCCCACCGCGCAGGAGTTCGAACTACAACGTTTCACACAGACAGTCACGGCAGCGGAGGCGTTCCCCAACGCGAACGCCTATGGTGAAGTCCCGGCAGGATCTGCGGATACGCCACCGGTTGTGGAAGCCCTCAATAATGGCGAACTGCTTGGCTATGTGTTCCTCAACTCAGATTTTGTCAATTCTACCGGCTACTCCGGCAAGCCTATTCACCAACTGATCTCGATGGATCTCAATGGCGTGATTCAACGCGTCGTACTGGTGGAACACCACGAACCCATCGTCCTGATCGGTATTCCGGAAAGCCGCATAACGGCTGTACTCGAGAATTATGTCGGCATGGATATCGGTGCCTACGTGCGGGATACGGAAGGCAAACATCAGTTTGACGCGGTCACCGGTGCGACGGTGACCATCATGGTCATGGACGACACCATCCTGCGCAGTGCGATCAAGGTAGCACGCCGGTTTGAATTGAGTGGCCTGAAAGTCGAGCGACCACACTCGGGCCCGATGGCTACCATCAAAACGGACATCACCACGGTAGAAAACTGGACTACCCTTTTACAGGACGGTTCGGTTGCCAGCCTCAACCTGACCCTGGCCCAGATCAATGCGGCATTTGAAAGCTCCGGCAATGCAACCGCTGCAGCGCGTAAAGAAGAAGGTGACCCGCAGGAGTCGTTCATTGATCTGTACGCTGCCGTTGTTTCGGTACCCGCTATTGGCCTGAGCGTACTGGGCGAAAATGAATATAACAACCTGGTCAAGAGCCTTGAACCCGGCCAGCAAGCGATTGCGCTTGCCGGCGACGGGCGCTTCTCTTTCAAGGGGTCGGGTTACGTCCGGGGCGGCATTTTTGATCGCTTCAAGATTACCCAGGGTGATTCAACCATCCGGTTTCACGATTACAACCACAAACGCCTGCGTCACATCGCGGCCGATGGTGCGCCGGATTTAAAAGATGTTGATGTTTTCCGGATTCCAGCGGAGATAGAATTTGACCCGGCCGCACCCTGGCAACTCGAATTGCTGGTCGGGCGCGATATCGGCCCGGTAGAGAAGGTATTCCTGACCTTTGACCTTGATTACCGCATGCCGGATAAATACCTGTTCATCCCGGAACCGGAACCCTGGTCGGCAGCCGCTTTCAGGGCAAAATTCGGCCTGCCCGACCCGGAGGCTGCCGATGCCCCTGTGTGGATGAAGATGTGGACACTGAAGGTGCCCGAAGTCATCATGTTGTTGCTGGCGCTGGCTGCCCTGACACTAATCTTTTTCTTCCAGAACTCACTGGTTAAACACCCGGTACTGACCGACCGCATCCGGGTCGGCTTCATGATCTTCACCCTGTTTGGCATCGGCTGGTACGCCAATGCGCAGCTATCAGTGGTGAATATCCTGGCTGTGTTTAATGCGCTGGCCAGCGGTTTTGACTGGGAATACTTCCTGATGGAGCCGTTGATATTCATCCTGTGGGGTTCGGTTGCAGCCGCCCTGCTGTTCTGGGGCCGTGGGCCTTATTGTGGCTGGCTATGTCCTTTCGGCGCCTTGCAGGAACTGGTCAACCGTATCGCCAAGCTGGTGAAAGTTCCACAGATCACCCTGCCCTGGGGTTTGCATGAACGTCTGTGGGCGGTCAAATACCTGATCTTCCTGGTGCTGTTCGGCTTCTCATTCCATTCGCTGGCGTGGGCCGAGCGGCTGGCCGAGATCGAGCCGTTCAAGACCGCCATTATTCTGAAGTTTGTACGTGAGTGGCCATTCGTGGTATTTGCGATCGCCGTAATCCTGCCCGGCCTGTTCATCGAGCGCTTCTATTGCCGCTACCTGTGCCCGCTGGGCGCCGCGCTGGCGATACCCGGCAGACTACGCATGTTTGCCTGGCTCAAACGTTACAAGGAATGTGGCTCACCCTGCCAGCGCTGTGCGAAGCAATGCATGGTTCAGTCGATTCATCCGGAAGGCGAAATCAACGTTAACGAGTGGATGTATTGCCTGTACTGCCAGTTGGTTTACTCGGATAACCATGCCTGCCCGGTATTGATACAAAAGAATCTGAAACGCCAGCGCGCTGCGACGGCCAAATCCAGAAGCAAGAAAGAAATCACCCAGATTATTGCTGAACTCAAGGCAAAAAAAGAGACAGCAAATGATGCTTCCGAAACAGGAAGCCAATAAATCCCCGCTTTATTGACGGGACAACTATCCAGGAGGATAAAAACCATGACTGACGAAAAATTAGACCACAAGGGTATCTCCCGACGAAATCTGCTGGGTAGTTCAGCAGGTGTCGTGGCGCTTACCGGTTCCGGCGCACTTGCCGGTTTAACAGGTGGCTCATTACTGGCCCCGGCAACAGCCCAGGCGGCCTCTGATAAATCCAGTGTTGCCCCGGGCGACCTGGACGAATACTACGGCTTCTGGAGTAGTGGCCAGGCTGGCGAAATGCGTATCCTCGGTATCCCTTCCATGCGTGAACTGATGCGTGTACCGGTTTTCAACCGCTGCAGTGCATCCGGCTGGGGTGCAACCAACGAGAGCAAAAAGATTCTGCGTGATGGCCTGACCGACGATACCCGTAAGTATCTCGATAAACACGGTGAGGTCTGGCTGAACGGCGATCTGCATCACCCGCATATGTCGTTTACCGACGGCACCTATGACGGCCGTTACCTGTTCATGAATGACAAGGCCAATACACGTGTTGCGCGAATTCGCTGCGATGTGATGAAATGTGACAAGATCACCGAGATTCCCAATGCGTCGGACATCCATGGCCTGCGGCCACAGAAATACCCTCGCACCGGCTATATCTTTGCCAACGGCGAACACCGTGTGCCGATTCCCAATGATGGCAGCATCCTCGATCAACCGGAAAAGTACCATGCAATTTTCACCGCCCTTGATGGCGACAGCATGGAAGTTTCCTGGCAGGTTATGGTCGACGGTAACCTGGATAACTGTGATGCGGATTACCAGGGCCTGTATGCCTTCTCCACCTGCTATAACAGTGAAGAAGCGGTCAACCTGGCCGGCATGATGGGTAATGAGCGTGACTGGGCCGTGGTTTTTGACATCAAGGCGATCGAAGCCGGCGTCAAGGCTGGTGATTTCGAAAAAATCAGTGGCGTGCCTGTACTGGATGGCCGCAAGGGTTCCAAGTACACCCGATACATCCCGATCCCTAATAGCCCGCATGGCTGTAACACGGCCCCTGATGGCAAATACGTTGTGATCAACGGCAAATTGTCTCCCACCGTTTCCATCATCGACGTACGCAAGCTACCTGATCTGTTTAACGACAAGATCGAGCCACGCGACACCATCGTTGCTGAACCACAACTGGGCCTGGGCCCGCTGCACACCGCATTTGACGGTAGAGGCAATGCCTACACCACACTGTTCCTCGACAGCCAGGTGGTCAGCTGGAATATCCAGAAAGCCATCGATGCGTATGCAGGTAAAGACGTTGACCCGATCATTGACAAGATCGACGTTCATTACCAGCCAGGCCACAACCATAGCTCCATGGGTGAGACCAAGGATGCCGATGGCAAATGGCTGGTATCACTGAACAAGTTCTCGAAGGATCGGTATATCAATGTCGGGCCTTTGAAACCTGAGAACGAACAGTTGATTGACATCACCGGTGAGAAGCTGGAGATCGTGCATGACGGCCCGACTTATGCCGAGCCACATGATTGCATCATCGTGCGCACCGACATCGTCAACCCGGATTCGATCTGGAAGAAAGATGATGTGATGTGGGCAGATGCCACGGCTCAGGCCAAGAAGGACGGCGTTAACCTGTACACCGATTCCAAGATTATCCGCGACGGTAACAAGGTACGCGTTTACATGTGGTCGGTTGCACCCAACTTCAGCATGGAGAAATTCACGGTGAAACAGGGTGATGAAGTTACGCTGTATGTCAGTAACAACGACATGGTCGATGACCTGACCCACGGCCTGACGATCGCGAACTATGGCGTTGCCATGGAAGTTGGTCCACAGGCGACTTCATCGATTACCTTTACCGCTGACCGTCCCGGCGTTCACTGGTTCTACTGCCAGTGGTTCTGTCATGCGCTGCACATGGAAATGCGCGGTCGTATGCTGGTCGAACCTGCCTGAGATCACGGACATTCGTGATCTGAAGGTAATTCAGACACGCCCGGTAAGCAGTCAATGGCTGCTTACCGGGTTGTTTGTTTGTGCCCTGCTATTTCTTTCATTTTCCGCTCAAGCGGAAGTCATATCTGTGCCACCGGGTGAAGGCCTGTTACAGGCAGCGGTAAATGCTGCCAGCACAGGCGATACGCTTGAATTGCAAGTGGGTACCTACCCGGGTGAAGTAGTTATCGGTAACAGCATTACAATTCTGGGCCAGCCCGGCAGCGTACTTGATGGTCGTGGTGAAGGCGATGTGCTGCGGGTTAACGCACCCGATGTGGTTATCCGCGGCCTTACCCTGCTTAATTCCGGCGACAGCCTCGACACGGATGACAGCGGTGTTTATGTAACCGACCAGGGTGACCGGGTATTGATCGAGGACAACCATTTTGAAGGCAACCTCGTCGGTGTGTTCCTGAAAGGCCCCGATGATGCAATCGTGCGGCAAAACACCATCATCGGCAGCCAGTTTCACCGCGTCAATGACCGTGGCAACGGTGTTTACCTGTGGAATTCGCCGGGGTCCATTATCGAGGGCAACGATATCCGCTACGGCCGTGACGGGATACTGGCAATGACCAGCCATCACAATATTTTTCGTAATAACAGCTTTCGTGATTTGCGTTTTGCAATTCACTACATGTATACCAATGACAGCGATGTCAGCGGCAACTATTCGAGCGGCAACCACTCCGCCTGGGCCCTGATGTTCTCTGATCGTCTGACAGTGACCGGTAATATCTCGGAAGGCGACCGCGACCGCGGTTTATTCCTTAATTTTGTCAATTATTCTACTTTGCAGGACAACCGGGTGATCGGCGGCGTAGAAAAGTGCGTTTTTATCTACAATGCCAATATG
>Ga0164313_10006552_pt1 | contig 10263 bp, 12 predicted proteins | sample GuaBasSedimGuay4_FD_113735 | JGI IMG/M metagenome (GOLD analysis project Ga0164313, IMG submission 113735) | Subseafloor sediment microbial communities from Guaymas Basin, Gulf of California, Mexico - Guay4, Core 4569-4, 0-3 cm | ecosystem: Environmental > Aquatic > Marine > Hydrothermal vents...
ACCTGCTGACATGACAGATTGCATTGCTTATCAGCTTTCTGACTCTCACTTTATAATCATTACTCCCAATCCCCGGGAACCATATATCATTTGTGAGAACGGTCAGCATGGAGTTTTGTTCCAACAAGAACAAGTGATCCCTATAAGTCATACTGCCATTGAGGCAGAGATGGAAGAGTGGTTAGGGTATAAAGGATCACTGTGGGATAAAGTACTTGGATCGTTTAACTTTGTATCCCCTACAGTCCCCGGAAGAGACTATGCACCAGAAACAGAACAGAATAAAAAACGTACTGTGGAGCAGAGCCATAAACTAGGAGTGTTACTCTACCATATGTCTCCATGGCTCCTTAGATGGAAAGGGATACAGTTACCTGTAGAGCTTACAATAGGAGAACCTGGGAGTGGTAAGGCTCAACCCCTTAATGCTAAAGTGTTGACACCAACAGGGTGGGCACTTATGGGTGAGATTCAAGTAGGTGATGAAGTGCTGACACCTCAAGGTGACGTAGAGAAGGTAGTAGCTGTACATCCTCAAGGAGTAAAGCCCATCTATGGTGTAACGTTTACTGATGGGAGTTATACTGAATGCTGTGACGAACATCAATGGAAAGTACAATCTACAAATGACCGTATGCATGCAAGTAGACACGCCAGGGGATTGGGCCATATGAGTGGCCATGGATATAGAATCGCTTTCTGGAGACAAAAAAGCCTTAAACAAATAAGAGACAATCCCCTACGCTATGGAGGGAATTCTACACATAAATTCCATAATTACATACCACTAGTGCAACAATTGAACTTTGTGGAAAGTAGTTCAATGCCATTAGATCCATATGTCATGGGGGCACTTTTAGGTGATGGCTCATTTAGAACAGCAGCACCAGGATTTACATCTGAAGATGCATTTATTATAAAGAAAGTAGGACAACATCTACCCACGGGTTGCTTTTTGAGGCTTAGTAATAAGATAGGTTATTGTATTGATTATAGGATATATGGTGGACGCAAGAATCGTGTACGTAAGGAACTTAAGAATTTAGGTCTTTGGGAATTATATAGTCATACTAAGTTTATACCAGACCTATATTTATGGGGTTCGTATGAACAACGTTTATCTTTGTTACAAGGGTTGATGGATACTGATGGTACAGCAGTAACAGCAGGTTCAGGTGTGTACAATACATCATCAACTCAACTAGCACATGGTGTACAACACCTTGTACGCTCATTAGGGGGGAGAGCATCCATATCAGAAAGAACAGCCCCCCTCAAGAAGGGAAATAGACTTGCCTACAATGTTCACATAGGACTCCCAATAGGTATATGCCCCTTTACCCTACCATACAAGGTCAAAATGTTTGAAGGATGTAAACACCAACACCCCCATCGGGCGATTAAGAATGTAGAATACAAGGGACGGAAAGAAGCACAATGCATTACTATCTCTGGTGACGATGGTTTGTATTTAACAGATGACTTTATTGTGACACATAATTCTTCGACGTATGAACTACGTCAAACGATTATTACAGGAGCACCAAGGTTATCTAATATGTCTAATGACATTAAAGATTGGTATGCAGGCATAACTTCTCGCGGTGGGCTCTTTGTATTGGATAATGTGCACTTTACTGGAGCCTCCAAGGATTATCAACAAAGACTATCTGATGAACTATGTCGTATTACAACAGAACCAAATCCCCATGTAGAAATGAGGAAGTTGTATACCAATGCGGATGTTATTAACCTTCCGGTTACAACTACCTTTGCACTCACAAGTATAGAACAACCATTCTTTACCACTGACCTTATACAACGGTCGGCAATTTTTGAATCGCAAGCTATACAAACTGGTCATGATGCTGATTGGGTGGGACATCAACTATCTTATGGGAAAGGAAGGATTGGATGGGTTGCACACCAACTTACGGTGATCCACAAGTTCCTACACTTGGCACAAACAAAGTGGGATGAGTACTATAAAGCAGGGCATAGACTCAAGCATTATGAACAAGCACTAATGTTAATGGCAGAAGTGATTGGGATGGACAGTGAATGGATCCCCGGGGCACTTAAGAAACAAACAGCCACTAAGATGACTGAGACAGATTGGACAATGGCTGGATTGGAAATCTTTGTTCAAGAGTTCCAAGGTACAATTAAAGAGAGACGCTTCAGTGTAAAGGACATTACCAATTGGGCACTCGATCATGAAATTTATTCAAAGAATGCTACCCTTATAAATGGGTGGAAATTGGGTAAATATATGAAAGGACATAGAGGACTATTACAAAAGACAATAGGGGCATTTGAAGATGGCTCTAGTGGTAATAGACAAATGTATTCAGTTGCAGGAGCATAACACATGAAAACTAAGAAGAAGACAGTACGCAGATTAAGAGATTATTCAGGTCCTACAGATATTAGGCGTAAGCAAGTATCAGTAAGTAGGTACAATCGCAATTTTAATGTCAGGATAATTGACGTTCGTGACTACTTCATACCCTTAGGAGTATTACAATGAGCGAACGTTGGTGCGGCACGTGCGGTAAGGAGTGTGACGCACGTATTGTGGATGAAGGGATTGGCCATTATGAATTTTGGGGACGGAAAGGTATTGATACACGTTTATGTTTGGTATCTGATTGTTGTGACACGGAAATGTATGATGATGAAGATCTCCAGATAGAATGTATGGACACCCCTGAGGACCATAAGAGGGATGAAGAAGACTATAAAGCTGATGCAGCTTACCATGCTCGGTATGATTAATGAAATTAATTGCAAATTGGGCGTTGATTTCACCATAGAACTATATTATAATATATATTCAATAGAAAGCTAGCACCATGTTAGCTCAACCGCCGAGAGGCAACAATAGGAGCGTTATCGTATGAACGACAAAACAGAAACCCAAGGTCAAGGTAAAACAGTATCACTGCCTGATGGCACTCGGCGTATTGATTTCATCCGCGACAATTATTACACCGATGGTGTCCATACCGACGATACCGATATGTCACGGGCGGAGATCAAGAATGCGATCAATAAGCAGTTGGAAGATGCCGGCCTCACGGATCAACAGATCCCGTATCAGATTGTGTTCGCTGCCACCAAGACGGATGAAGATCCCCGTATCGCCGCCGCCGCTCGCGCTGAAGAGCGTGCAAAAGTCAAAGCAGAAAAGGATGCTGCTAAGGCTGAAGAGAAAGCTGCTGCTAAAGCAGCCAAAGAAGAAGCAGCCGCTGAGAAAGCTGCCGCTGCAGCAGAGAAAGCTGCCAAGAAGGCTTCTGAAAAGAAGTAATCTGAATTCTCACTCCACACTCCGGATGAGAGTAGGGGAGCCACTTTCTCGTATCGGGTGGCTCCTCTTTTTTAACTAAGGGAATAAGACGTGGATTTTGCAACATTTGAAGATAAAGTCCGACAAGCCAAGAACACACAAAGGTTTGTGGACGAGAATACTATGACTCTTTGCTTCGACCCTGGACACACAACAGGTTATGCAATATTTGAGGGACTTAAACTTGTTGAGTCAGGTGAACTGGCCACAAAGCCCATTGAAACGGCAGTGCATGAATTGGGGGATATAATTCGGAAAGTTAACCCTAAAATTATAGTCATGGAAGACTACAGGGTATATCAATGGATGACCAAACAACATGGAGGCTCTGATTTACTTACTACTCGGGTGATCGGGGTCATCGAAACATTCTGTGTCATTAACTTTGTAGATCATGTCATTAAGCAACCTGCACATATAGCCAAGGGTTTCTGTACCGATAAGAGACTTAAGGAGTGGGAGTTCTATAAGGTAGGTGAAAGGCATGCAAGAGATGCCATCCGTCATGGATGTTACTTCTTACTCTTCGGCGCTATCAACCGTAAAGAAAATACTGGACCAAAGGGGACCGTAGGATAATGAATGCAATAAAAGAAGCACAAACACACAAACACAATCTTGAGGCAAAGATAAACCTACTTCTAAATGAGTTCAATGAACTGACTGGATTACACATTTATGGTATAAATATCCATGACATTGAAGTTACCACTTTTGATGATTTAACCCCAAAATATCAATACCAAGCACAGGTGGAGATAAGACTATGAACAAGAAAGTACCTAGTGTAATTAACCCCCGGCATTATGAACTTAAGGTTAAAGGCCAAACAATCCAGGTAGTAGATCTTATGGAAGCGCGTTTCCCTGATGATGCACACCTTTCTCAGGCACTTAAATATCTAATGCGTGCTGGACATAAAGCAGATTCGTCTTACATTAAGGACGTAGGTAAGTGTCTTTGGTGGTGCGCGAGGGCACTAATGTTCCAAGGAGCTAACCACATTGAACTTCCTCATGGAGCACCAGCTGGCAAGAGAGGTAAGGAGAGCGAAAGGGGCCAGGAGGAGAATAAGGAATGAAAAAGTGTGTTGGATGTATGATGCACAAAAAGAACCAGGAATTTTACCCTTCCAAAAGGAGTGATGATGGGATTAACCGCTATTGTAAAAGATGCTGTAAGGTCAATCGAGCATTAGAGGGCGTACGTAAAAGGGACCGTAAGTCTAAGATGTCCTATCGTCAGCACCACAGGGCCACCAATCTTGGGGTCGAGTGTGACAAGAATATCAAACTTGTTAACATATACAAGGCATCTTTTGGTGTGTGCTGTATCTGCAAAGAATGGGTCTCACCTGGTCATGCTTCTATGGATCACATCCTTCCGCTCTCAAAAGGAGGTACCCATACATGGGGTAACGTACAATTAGTCCACCTCCTTTGTAACCTCAGAAAAGGTGCAAAACTTGACTACCAACATGACCCAGGGAAGACATAAACATGGAACAATATGCAGAAGGCCCTGGAATTGAGCCTGGTGGAATTGATGTATATAGTGGACCTAAGCGTAGGGGTAAACGTAGGCGTGCACGTAAAACAGGAAAACCCCTAAAAAAGGTGCCATTTAATTATATAATTGCCGAGACAACACAAGCAATGTTATATGCACATGACATAGAGGGTAATATAATAGAATTTTGGGTACCTAAATCTGTTGGGGGCATTCACAGTGATGGCTGCTTGTGGGTTGCACATTGGTTTGAACCCAAGGAAGTAAGATGAGTTTACCTCCAAGGTACCCTTACCAGGAATATATGTTCCAGAAGATCCTACGCCGAAAGAAGGTTACGGTGATAGGTAAACCTGGTTGTGGTAAGACTCGTCCAATTATTGATGCACTTGTCGAGATGCAATTAATAGTCCCCGGACCCGAAGGAGTGGTGTTCTTCCCTAATGGTTCGGTGTTTGTGATGTGTTCAGGTCCTGCTATAGCTACATGGCTACGTCAATTCCCTGAGTGGGTTGATGAGTCTTCACTTGAGGATGATATATATGTGGTCCGTGGACCTAAGGCAGAACGTCTTGCATTGTGGCACCAAGCCAAGACTCAGCCAGGGATCTATATAACCAACTTTGCATGTTTCCGTTTGGACTTCAATACCATTATGGGGGTGGAATGGAGTGCAATCATCGCAGATGAATACCACAAGGTAATGCGCCGTAGGCAATCCTCAACATTCAAACGGTTCCGTTCGTGGACTAGACATAAAGAGGTGATGATTCTTGCTACCGGTAGTGCATGGTCTAAACAGCCTGGTTCAATGTGGACAGCCTTTGTGCTGGTAGAACCCATGCTCAAGCTCTTTAGGAGCTATTGGCGTTATCTTGGGACTTATTGCATCATCGAAGAGGGTGCTTATGGGCGTGAGATCCTTGGACTTAAGAACGTTGAGGGGCTCAAGAAGTTAATGGATAGATACTTTGCTTATGTACCAGCAGAGGTTATAGCAGACCAACAACCTAAGGGACTTAGAAATCCCCTCGATGTCGAAATGACCAAAGAACAACGAGGCTTGTATACACAAGTTACCGACGAGATGATAGCCTTCCTTGATGACGGTGGACTTATTGTAGCTTCGACAATCATAGGCAAGATCTTGGTTTTGCGTCAACTCTTATGCTGCCCTAAGATCCTGAATGATACTTTGGGTATGGGAGCTGGGTATGAAGCTATCGTTGATAGATTGGATGAAGAGTCTCATATTGTCATATTTGTACCTTTCAGGCTCGCAGTAGAATATATTGTCGAAGCCCTCCGAAATAAAGGATATACAGTTGATGGGCTCATGGGAGGTGTTGGGCATGTAGAACAAGCAGAAATAATTAAGCGGTTCCGTGACTCGAGGGGAATAATCGTATGTACAATAGCTTTTGCGGAATCGTTCGATTTAGAGACATGCAACACCAGTTACTTTCTAGGTTATGATTTCAACATAGACCCTAACCAACAGGCAGAGGGGCGTACCCAGAGGGCCATTTCAAAACATGAATTTGTCACATGGAACTATATTAAGCACAGAGATTCCTATGATGAAATCATGCTAATGAACCTAAATGAAGATATGCTTAGTCAATCAAGGGTACTCAAACGGTCTAAAGGACTCATTGCAGCACTAAAAGGCACTAATAATGAATAACAAATTATTTTCGGGACCACACTTGATAGACCCATAGTATTCCCTATATAATATACATATTAAATTAAATCGTAGATAGAACAGCACAGCGACATAACAGCAGTAAGGCACAATTCATGACAGAAAAAAGAATCGCGATAATGCGGACGAGTGATAGAAGCTCCTTCAAACGTTGCCGACGTAAATGGAATTGGAGTAGCCCCCTCAGGGAGAATAGAACTCTTAAAGACAATCCTTCCTACTTCTGGATTGGTACTGGTGGGCATTTTGCAATGGAGGATTATCATGGGTATAACCATTTCTTACATCCGGTGGAGGCGTTTAATGCATATGTTACGGCGTGTAAGGAAGCACAAAGGGTTTATGGTTATGGATTACCCGACGATTGGGAAGAACAGACCGAGATGGCTCACGGTATCCTTAATCATTACCTTATCTGGGCCCAAAATCGTGACACATATAAAACGGCTTACTTTGATGGAGTTCCACAGGTCGAGATTACGTTCCACGTACCTCTACCCTTTGCCCCACCTCCGGGATTCCATGAAGTAGTATACCAGTTCACGCTTGATAGGCTAGTCGAGATAGAGGGTGAGTACTGGATCCTGGATTGGAAATACTTTAAAACCTTCTCACAATCAAACCTGGAGTATGATCAACAACTATGTGTTCCTACAGATACAGAGATCCTCACAAGAGCAGGATGGAAGACATATAATACTTTGGGCATAGGTGAGGAAGTTCTCGGCTATAATCAAGAAAAAGATTGCCTTGAATGGACGAAACTTTTGGACATACATCATACAGGAATGCAGGATACAGTAAAATATTCAAATCGATCATTTGAGTTTGTATCTACGCCTCAACATAAATGGGTCCAAAGATTGCACAATAAAAACAAAACAGTATTAGAGCCTATAGTTGTGGGGAAGTCCGACAGATATGTTATCATGTCGTCAACATTAGATATGGCCACAAATGATATAACACCCAATGAGGCACGCGTGATAGCATGGTTGCTCACTGATGGTTCAATAGGTTCATATACAAGAGGGTTGCGTGCCAGTATTGGACAATCACGTAAGAAATACGCAAACACAATTCAAATACTATTAGATACCTTTGATAATGCATACACACGTATTACAGAAGTGGATGATACTGTTACATGGCATCTAGCAATGGACTTCTTTCGTGCTTTGTGGGATAAAGCAGGGCTTGAACTTGATTTTGAAGGATGGGAAGAATTTGTATTGGGGATGTCCGATGAAGCGCGACAAGCATTTTGCGGCTCAGCAATGGAAGGGGATGGAAGCCTTAATGGTACATTCTATCAAAATTTAGGTATTAAGCAAGATATCTTTAAACTAGCATTCTTCCTCACAGGGAAGTTTCCAGGACAAGATAAAATTTGTGGTCAAGGTGATGGGTTCGCGAATTCAGGTAAGTGCAGATCATTCTCAGTAGGTACGCCACATAAATGGATCAAAACTATCGAATCCAAACCTGTTGGAAAACAAGATACATGGTGCCCACAAACAGCATTAGGTACATGGGTAATGAAACAGAACAATCAAATTACAATTACAGGTAATAGTGCGTATATATGGGCAGCTCAAGCATGCTTTGATGTACCCATAGCTGGTGGGATTCTGCATGAGTTCCGTAAAGCAATACCTAATCAACCTAAGTTCCTTTCAAGTGGCAAATTGAGTACATCCAAAACCCAGGGGACTACACATGGTCTCTATAGAGAAGCAATGATCAATTTATTTGGTAGTGTGGATAAAGCCCCCCGGGCAAATATAACCTGCCTCAATGATATGGCTATGCAAGAAAATGAGGATAGAGACAATTTCATTAAGCGCACCAAGACTCGTCGTACTCAAGCACAATTAGAAGCTGAAGGCTCCAAGATCCTAATGGAACTAGAAGACATGTGTAATCCTGATCTTCCATTATATACCAATCCCACAAAAGACTGTTCTTGGGATTGCCAAATGCAAGACATATGTCTTATGGTAGATCGCGCAGATGACTGGGAGTTTGCATTGAACGAAACTACAGTGCCTCGTACGACAGAGGCAGGTAATTGGAGAGGATTTTTAAAGTGGCCGAATGAAAAGGAAGAAGATGTCTTATCATTTACCTAAAGAACCTTGCCCTGAAATTATGGCAACTATCCTTCGTTATAAGGTTGACATAAAAAAAGGTACCGTATGTGGTATAAGAGGAAAGGAAATCTTTAAGCATATTAATAATAAGGGCTATAAAGATACTACAATATATGGAGAGGGAAAACGCCGTATTGTAAGTAGAGCTCATGTTATTTGGTGGGCGCATACGGGTGAGTGGCCTAAGGATATGCTTGACCATATTGATAGAGATCGTACTAATGACTCTATTACAAATTTGCGCTATACTAACTGTGTACATAATCGTTTAAATAGTAACCAACACCATTCTGGTAAGGTTATGGGTGTATGTAAACAAGGAAAATCTTTTGAGGCATGGTATGCAAAAACATATCTTGGACGTTATACAACAGAGGCGAAAGCCCATAATGCTTATTTACAAGCAAAGGAGCAAGTAACAAAATGGCAACAGTAAAGAAGCCTCTCGCTAAGACAGGCGTGACAGGAAATACAGTCAAGAAAGCAGTCCGTGCACCTGCATTTAGGATCGAGACTATGCAGAAACGTGAACGGTATCTTAAAGCATTGATTTACGGTAATTATGGTGTAGGTAAAACTACCTTGGCAGCATCTGCAATTGAATTACCTTCAATGAATAATGTCCTTATCATCAATGCCGAACGTGGCGATCTGTCAATTGATCATATCGAGGAACTGGATGCAATTACAGTTGATGACTTCAAGAAGCTCGGTCAAGTACATGAGTTCCTTCGTCAGCATTGCATAGCAAGAGATGCAGGTGACACCCAAAGACTCAGAGAGATGGAATCCACCTTACGTGGTGTTGATGTAGACGAAATTGGAACACCCAGGGAATATCGTACAGTCATGCTGGATAGCCTCACAGAGATAGAGTCAATGTGCTTTGCTCAGCTCTTAGGTATTACAACTACTACACGACTAGACGAAGAAACACAATCGGCTGAGTGGGGCGAGTACAAAAAGAACAATACGATGATGTTACGTGTTGTCCGTGCTTTCCGTGATCTGCCTATGAATGTAGTATTCATTGCAGGCGAGAAGTATAACCAGGATGAAACAAAACGTTACAAGTACACAATTGACCTCACAGGTCAGCTGGCTAAGAAGATCCAAGGCTTTATGGATATGGTTGGTTACTACACCATGTGCAAACCTGGTGATGATGCAGAAAGAAGATTGTTTGTCACTCCCTCAATGCGCTTTGATGCAAAACATCGATATCAAGCCTTTAAGGGTGATTACTTTGATGATCCCACCCTTACAAGCATTATGAGGGAAGCGGGTTTCCTGGATGACAAAGGGGTAGATCTAAAATAATTACTGATTGATGTTCGAACGGGGGTTGATTGTTGCCAGTCGCAGTCAGCATAACCCTAAGTACTGGCACTTAACTATAACGTAATGGAGTTTAGTAACATGGCTAAGAAAGATACAGCAGCACCCGTCGACTTCACCGAAGGTGATAGCTTAATGGTTGATTTTGATGCAGTGGAAGATGTCAGTTTTGAGGCACTTCCTGTTGCAATGTACCCGGTTGTTAT
>Ga0164313_10006553_pt1 | contig 10262 bp, 8 predicted proteins | sample GuaBasSedimGuay4_FD_113735 | JGI IMG/M metagenome (GOLD analysis project Ga0164313, IMG submission 113735) | Subseafloor sediment microbial communities from Guaymas Basin, Gulf of California, Mexico - Guay4, Core 4569-4, 0-3 cm | ecosystem: Environmental > Aquatic > Marine > Hydrothermal vents >...
CAGATAAATAATTTCACTGTGTTATCAGTCGTCTACGTATAACTAATACGCCTTCCTCCTTCTGGCCTTGTGAAATTAATTATCTAAAAGTCTATATAATAAGGAGGCATAACTCATGATGTGGTGTAAAATTTTGTCAAAACCCATGAAGTTTTTTCTGAGCTTCTTTGTTCAGATGACCGCGATTTTGATTATGGTCGTTTCGGCAGCAGCCCTTGACGGCAATGAAATCCTGCTTCAGGTGGATCGTAATCTTCAGCCTGAATCCTATGAAATGTACCGCAAGCTTATTAATATCGAACCGGATGGCAGTAAAAAGGAATATGTCCTATACACGGTAAAAAAAGGGCAGGACAGGATGGTCGCTCTGTTTTTGTCTCCTGCCAGTGAGAAAGGTAGGTCAACCCTCCGGCTGGGTGACAATATGTGGCTTTATATTCCCAGTGTGGGAAAACCGTTGCGCATTACGAGCCTGCAGTCGGTGATAGGTGGTGTTTTTAACAATTCCGACATATTGCGTCTCGATTATAGCGCAGAATATGATGCCGTCATTCTTGAAGAAACAGCGGATAAATATGTTCTCAATTGCAAAGCTAAAACATCATCAATCGCCTATGACAGCTTAAAGATGGAGGTGGATAAAAAAACCATGGTGCCTGTTACCATTGGATGTTATGCTGCCAGCGGTATGTTGATCAAAACCCTTTATTATAAAAATATTAAAGACTTCGGCGATGATCTTTTACGGCCATCGGTTCTTGAGACCGATAGTCCTCTGTATAAAGGATATAAATCCATAATGATTTACGCCAGGATCAATAAGAAAAAACTTGCAGATGAGGTGTTTACCCTGAATTATCTGCCCAGGGTCAATGAATTGAGATGAGAGTCAATTGTGACAGGGCATTACCAGGGCTTTTATTTCTCCTTTCTATTATCATCCTGTTTTTTTCCTCTTTGTCTGTTACTGCCGGAGAGGATTACAGTTTTGACGTTGAGGAGTTTGAACCCGGAAATTTTGAATGGGGCGGATATGCAGAGGGCAAATGGGAGCATATTGATCTTAATACTGATGGCGCATTCTATAAGCTGAATCAATATAAAAACCGCCATAGCTCTCTTGAACGTTTAACCGGTGCCATGCAGTTGGAAGCCCTCTACAAAAAGGGTGTCTGGGCATTCAACTCTGTGTTGTATGCCAAAGCCAGTCAGGACGATATGGGCTGGTCGGATACTGCGGATGTTTTTGAGGCCAGCCTGAGTCTCAAACCAGCGCCGTTTGTCACAGTTGATCTGGGAAAAAAGGTTTTTAAGTGGGGCACAGGATATGCCTGGAATCCAGCAGGGTTTATTGATCGGCCCAAAGATCCCAACGACCCTGAAGAGGCATTGGAAGGATATATCGGAGCAGGCCTTGATCTGATAAAAAGTTTTGGAGGAGCACTGCAGACAATTGCTCTGACCACTGTGGTACTGCCGGTATGGCAAGATATTAATGAAGATTTTGGAGAGGTGTATAATGTGAACATTGCTGCCAAGCTTTATATGCTTTATCGGGATACGGATATCGATTTTTTGATATTCAACGGCAACAGCCGCTCAACCCGATATGGCATTGATTTTTCAAAAAACCTGGCCACAAATTTTGAGGTTCACGGAGAATTCGCCTATCTTGATAAAATAAAGCAGACTTATCTTTCTAAAACCGGAACAATAATTAAACGCGAACGTTCCGTTAAAAAATACCTGCTGGGACTGCGTTATCTGACTGAAAGCGATATCACCACCATTATTGAATTTTATCATAACGGCAATGGTTTTTCAGAAACAGAACTGGACAGTTTCTATCAACTCGTTGACAATGCGGATAGCCAGTTTCTCAGCAACGGAAACAATACCCTTTTTCAAATTGCTGAAAATATTTCTCAAAAGGACTATGGAAGCCCCCAGGCAGGTCGCAATTATCTGTACCTCAAAATTAATCAAAAAGATCCTTTTGATATCCTCTACTTCACCCCGGGATTGATCGCCATCCTTAACCTTGACGACCACAGCTATTCCGTCACCCCTGAAATGCTATATACCGGTTTTACCAACTGGGAACTTCGGCTGCGTTTCACTTTTCTAAATGGCGGTAATTTCACCGAGTTCAAGAAAAAACAAAATGAAAACAAACTTGAGTTCCGTGTTCGATATCATTTTTGAGCGAACCTAAGTTCAGTGTTTTCTTTCGTAGAGCTATAGACTTTCAGATAATTAATTTCACTGTGTTATCAGTCGTCGACGTATAACTAATACGCCTTCCTCCTTCTGGCCTTGTGAAATTAATTATCTGAAAGTCTATATATATTATGACAGCCGGGATTCCAAAAATTGAAACCCTGTTTTAAATTTGATCACACCTGAAGCTCGCATTCAGAAGGTTTGTTTCATAAAGCTGTTACATAAAATTGAGTTTGTAAATTTCTGATTTGTCTAATTTTGTTGACCTTTTGAATTGTTATATTGTAAGAATCCATGTAAGTCAACAAAAGACCAGCTAATTTAAATTATAATATTTTCGAATACTTCTATTAGTTAAAATGGATTACATCGCTGGCTATATAGGCAGAAAAGCCACTATCACTACAAACCACATTTCTAACTTATTCGCCCTTACCTACCGAATATTTGTTCTCATATTCCAAAAACCTAAGGCAGGCAGAGCTCTTGTCAGAAGAATTACTCTTGAGCAGGTTTATTTTAACTGTGTTCAGGTATTACCTATTATTATTCCGATAGCACTTGTTTTTGGGAGCACGCTAATCATACAATTTGCCAAAGTTTCAGGCCAGTACGATCTTGGTAAAACGATGGTAATGCTCATTGTTAGAGAGCTTGGGCCCGTGACAACAGCTATTTTGGTCATATTAAGGTCAGCTACCGCTGTAACCATAGAGATCAGCTATATGAATGTTTTCCATGAAATAGATGCAATCGAAATGGCGGGAATTGACCCGATGCGTATAGTCTGTCTTCCAAGATTAATCGGGATAACTTCCGCTATACTTTGCCTTTTTATTGTTTTTGATATATTGGCTATTATCGGAGGGTATTTGATAGTCTGGGTATTTACATATATCCCCATGGGTGACTTTATGACACAGATAGGGAAAGCTATAACCGCCACCGATATTGCCGTTGGAATTATAAAGACTATATTCTTTGGAATCGCGATTACCGTTACATGCCTTAAGCATGGTTTAAGTATAAAAGAACTTACTACAGACACGGCGGTCAGCATATCCAAAGCATCTATTGAATGTTTTTTCTACTGCATAGTCATCAATGTTATTACATCGATATTGTTTTACATGTAGTTGCGAGAAAAAAATGTGTTTGATCAATCTTGTTGATTATACTATTGATTCTCCAGAGAAAGATTACGGTTTTGATAAATTAGATTTTGCCCTTTCCCTGGGTGATGCTTTTGCAATAATTACTGATTCTCCTGGTCGTGCTCACATGTTTCTTAAGACACTTGCAATGCTTGTGGAACCAGTATCCGGCGATTTCTACTTTAAAGATAAAAAAGTAGATTTTTCAGACTATCGAAACCTTTTGCCCTGTAAAAAAAAGATAGGCTATATCGCTTCAGATTCAGCAATGATTGGCAATATAACCGTCAGGGAAAATCTTCTTTACATGAGATACTATTTTGAAAATTCACTTTCATTGTCTTTAGATGAAATAACGAAAAAATTATGCAAAAACTTTGGCATTTACGATAAGCTTGATATGCGCCCCGGAAGGCTTCGCAGCGTAGATTTGAGAACCGCAATTGCAATACGTGAACTTACCAAGTCTCCTGATTTACTTCTTATTGAACGTCCTGAAAACTTCACAGGATATACCAACCTTGATCTCTTTACTGAGGTTTTGAGGGATATGATGTTAACCAAACTGCCTATAGTCTTTATATCTTATGACAGAGATTTCATTGAAGAATTTTCCAACAAGAAAATATTTCTAAAAGATGGAAATTTAGACATCGTCAAATAGTTGATTCGAAAATAGCCAAATGGATTTTATTTACTACTTAACGAGAGCTGTATGGAAGTCGATTACAATAAAAAAGAAAAAATAGTCGGAACGTTTGTAATAAGTATAATCGTTCTTATGCTTGCAGTATTGATTATAATAGGCAGGGGCAAGGACTGGTTTAAAACATATATTACCTATTATACGACATTTGAAGAAAGTTATAATCTTAAAGAAAATGCTGCTGTTAAACTATACAAAGCAGATATAGGAAAAGTAAAAAATATCACTCTTGCTGAAGATAAGGTAAGTGTTAAATTGCTTATTTTGGAGGATTATTCATCCAGGATAAGAACTGATTCCGTGGCGATTGTTGAGAGCCCAACTTTTATAGGTTCTGAATACATCGCCATAATACCTGGCAGCACTGAGGCTCCTCTAATTCAAGAAAGAGGTGAAATTCCTTCCAGAGAGAAGAAGTCTGTTTCCGATATTCTTGCAGAATTTGAGGTGGAGAAAACAGCCAAAATGGTTATTCCAGCAATACAGGATTTTGCAGAAGTTGCTCAAATAATGAGAGATCCTGAGGGACCTTTGTTTGCCTCGCTTGATAGTTTCAACAGAACACTTTCTTATTTGGAGAGAGTTGCACGGGATATAGAAGCAGGGAAAGGCACTATCGGGGGAATAATCAGATCCAGGGAGATATTGGATAAAATTTTTAGCAATCTTGATAAATTGGGTGAAATCCTTGAAAATATAAACAAAACTTCCTCAAAGACTCCTGGAATAATGGACCAGGTACAGAACAACCTCGCAATAGTAAAAAAGATAGGCGATGAAGTATCAGAAAGTGTTTCAAGCATTAAAAGGATAATAAAACAAGTTGAAGAAGAAAGTCATAATATACCTGAAATTACTCGTTCTGTAAAAAATGGAATCCAGGAAATAAGAGATGGTGTGGATGAAATAGATAAAGTTGTGCAGTCTCTTCAGGAGAACTTCTTGATAAAGCCTAATCTTCCCTTTGAAGAAAAGCCGGAGAATATTGATGCCGGACTTCGCCAGTAAAAATAGCAGGGGTCAGGTGCCAGGAAACAGGTGTCAAAAGCGTTACTTTCCATTAAGGAATTCAACGCATGTATAATAATCGAATGGCATATTTAGGTATAGCTCTGTTTGCATTATGCGGTTTTTTCGGTTGTGTACAAAAGACCAGGATCACTGTGATCAGACATGCCGAAGTATCTCTTCAAGGTAAAGGTATTAGAACACTGGGTATACTGAAATTTGGCGGCATGTATGAAGAGTTGGTTCGAAAAGCACTTTATAATAAAATCATCAAGATCCAAAATTTAAATAATAAACTTGATCACATTCGGGTTATAAATATTGATCAAAACAGCCTTGAACATTTTGATGATGATATTAACTTTTCACCGGATTTTGAGGGGGTGCATGTTGACGGTGTTATTTCAGGCAAAGTTGCTGCTACTATAAAAGACGTTCATGATACCGAAAAAGTAAAGATACAGGAGGGCACCGGTGAATATAAGGAAGGTAAGAATGTGTTTGGGCAGAAAGCAGAAGTGGAGATTCAACGAACCATTGTAAAAGAAGTTCCCTATGTTATGCGTCAGGCCAACATTATTATAGATTTTAGTATAGTTAACCTGAAAACCAAACAGCGTATTTTTACTGACAAGGTTTCGGAAGAATATAAAGAAAAATTCGGTGGAGAGAATGAATATAGAAGTTATTTAGGAAGCAGGATAAGTCAGCTTCCTTCGCAAAATCAAACCTTGGAGAAGCTTTTTGATAAAGTTGCCTCAAGAATCGTTGCAAAAATTTTTACTACCAAGATTTCAAGAGTTGCAGAATTTGATAACGGCAGTAAATATGTGATGGGCATGGGCGGTAACAAGAAGGTGAAAGAAGGAATTAAATGCGCTAAGAACGGGGAATGGGAAGAGGCTACAGAAATCTGGAAGGATGTGCTTAATACTGAACCGGAAAATTCAGCGGCTTTCTATAACCTGGGAATTGCTTATGAAAAAATTGGAGATTTGGAAAACCTGAAGATAGCGCAAAAGATGTATAAAAAAGCTGTCAAATATGGAGACAAAGAAATTTATTTAGATGCTCTATATAGAGTAAAGGCTACAATCAGTGATTTTTCAATGGGTCAGCAGACAAGATGATCATACACGTATATAAGGTGAATAGACTGAAGGCTGAAGCTCCCTGACAGCCTTCCACCTTCAGCCAGCCTATCAACCTACCTGATAGACTTTCAGATAATTAATTTCACAAGGCCAGAAGGAGGAAGGCGTATTTAGTCATACGTCGACGACTGATAACACAGTGAAATTATTTATCTGAAAGTCTATGAGTAGTTAAAATTTGAGTTATGCAATAGGTTTTAAGCCACCCAGACTCATGTCCGGGTGGCTTTTAATTTTATGACGGCTTCATAAAAAGTCCATTTTCTGCGTTGCGCTGCATCTTTCGTCATTGCGACGTAGCTATAAGTACGTCTCTCTCCTCAGGATTTGCGTGCCTTGAAACTGGAGCTTTTTACTTTGCCGTCAATTTTGACTTTTTTTACGAGTGTGTCAATTTTATAAAGAAGTTGCCAAAAGACAACTGGTTATAGCTGATAATCTCAATACCTAACAGCTAACAGCTCGCCCGAAGGGCGCTAATTTATATGGAGGTTCATAATTTGGCAAAGTTGCTTGTAATTGATAATTACGATTCTTTTACTTACAATCTTGTTCAAATGTTTATGAATTATGATCTTTCTATTGAAGTGTACAGAAGTGACAAAATTTCTCTTGAGGGGGTAAAAGCAATATGCCCGGATTATGTGCTTATCAGCCCCGGCCCCAGAGGTCCATCCCATTCAGGGATATCTATCCCGCTGATTAAATTTTTAAACGGCAGAGTACCTGTTTTGGGTGTTTGTCTGGGCATGCAGTGCATTAATGAAGCATTCGGGGGCAGTACTGTCAGATCTCCTTTGCCGGTACATGGAAAAGTCAGCATGATTTACCATAATAATGATAAAATTTTCAAGGGTCTTCCTTCTCCCTTTGCTGCAACCAGATATCATTCGTTGATGGTAAAACTTAATTCAAGAGAACTGGTTATAACCTCTCAAACCAGTGATGGTGTTGTTATGGGTGTTTCTCACCACAAACTTCCGATTCACGGGGTACAGTTTCATCCGGAAAGCTTTCTTACGAAGAATGGATTTTTAATAGTTGAAAACTTTCTCAGACTTGGGCCGCTTGTTTATGAAAGCCGTTAAATCTTCAATCGCTGAAATAAAAAAAATTGCCGGTGAAATTGATGGTATTTATACTGAAAACATTGAATTAGACGAATCTTTCCTTGACTTTGCTGCTCGTTTTGCCTCAATGCCAGGCACTGTTATTCTTATGAGCGGAGGAGATAATGACTGTGCAAGATACCATATACTTGGCGCAAAACCATGGCTGACTTTTACCGGACGTGTCAATGACATGAAAATCAAAGCCAAAGATCATAGCTTTAATTTCAAAGCAGATTCCTTTGATACGCTTCGGAATATCTTAAATGCTTACAGGCCACATGTTCGGCATTTGCGCAGCCATAATATAGACTTGCCTTTTGTTGCGGGCATTTTGGGATACCTGTCTTACGATCTTAAAGATTCTCTTGAAAAACTTCCCCGCACTTCTATAGATGATCTTTATCTTCCGCATATATGCTTTTTTGCTCCTTCAATAATAGTTATCCATGATCGAAAGGAAGACAGAACATCTCTTTTTATTCCTGAACGCATTGTTTCCGGAAAAAGTGTTTTACACAAAGACCTTAAAGTTTTTAAAAATATACTGGTATCAAAACAACCGTTAATGGAGAATTTCAACGGAGATGTAGATGGATTTCGATCAAATTTTACAAAATCCAAATACATAAACGCGGTTAAGCAGATAAAAGAATACATTGCATCAGGCCATGTATATCAGGTGAACCTTTCCCAGCGATTTGAAATGAATTTTGAAGGCAGCGAATTCGGCCTGTTTAAAACACTTTATAATCTTAATCCTGCTCCCTTTTTTTCTTATATAAATGCCGGAGATCATTTTATTGTTTCTACATCACCCGAACGTTTTCTTCTGCAGTCAGGAGACCGGCTTGAAACCAGGCCAATAAAAGGCACAATGCCAAGGGGAAATACTTTAAAGGAGGATAAAAAACTCGGTCTTGAGCTTAAAAACAGCAAAAAGGATGATGCCGAGCTTTCTATGATAGTTGATTTACTGCGGAATGATCTGGGAAAGATATGTAAGGCAGGATCTGTTCGTGTGTCTGAGCACAAAAGGCTTGAGGCATACAAGAATGTTTTTCATCTTGTGTCAATTGTTGAAGGAGTTTTGGACAAAGAGCGTGATGCGGTAGATATTATCAAGGCTGCTTTCCCTGGTGGTTCGATAACAGGCTGCCCTAAAATCAGATCAATGGAAATAATAGATGAACTGGAGCCTCACAGACGTCATATATATACAGGTTCCATTGGATATATAAGCTTTCACGACACAATGGACCTTTCTATTGCTATTCGCACAGCCATAATAGTTAATAAAAAAATCATATTTTCGGTCGGAGGAGGCATTGTCTTTGATTCAGATCCCTTTGATGAGTATGATGAAACAATGCATAAGGGCAGAACACTTATGGAGGTCTTTAAAGGAAAAGAAAAAGTATTAAGCAGCAAAAACCATGTCTGGATTAACGGAAGCATTGAACCCATAAATCTTGCGAAGATAAATGTTACAGATCAGGGGTTTTTATTCGGATATGGTTTTTTTGAAACAATCAGGGTGGATAAAGGAAAACCCCAATACCTTAAAGAACATATTGCAAGATTTAATCAAACCTGGAAACATCTTTTTTTAAAACGAGTTCCGGATTTGACCTGGCAGGATATTATAGGACAGGTCATTTCCAAAAACTGCCTTCAGGGAGAAACAGCGGCAGTTAAAATTGTTGCGTCAAAAGGAAACAGCGAAAACTCTTCTTTAAATTTTACGCTTATAGTTATGGCCAGACCATATGCTCACCGGCTGGCAGAAAAAAAAGAACAGGGAGTAAAGCTTATTATTTACCCGAAGCCGCGTCAGACGCCTCTTGCTGATTACAAGACCCTGAATTATTTATATTATCTGCTTGCTGGAGAATGGGCGAAAAAAAAGGGGGCTGATGAAGCACTCATATTGAATCCAGACGATACGATCTCTGAAACAAATACAGCAAATATCCTGCTGATCAAGGATAAAACTTTCACAAGACCGGTTTCGCCGCATGTGCTGCCCGGTATCATGGAAAAGGTTGTATGTGAACTTCTTTTAAGTCGGGGTTATACATTTGAAAACAAAAACCTGTGCCTTGAAGATTTGTTTTTAGGTGATCAGGTTATTATCACCAATTCACTTATTGGTGCCCTTCCGGTTCTGAGCATTGACGGAAAAAAACTGAAAAAACCCACAGACCTTTGGATGAAAATCAACGAAGCGGTACTATAGCCTCTAACCCGTGGGCGCTAAAAATATCTGACCCACTTATGCTAACAATTAGTGACCCAGTTTATGCGCAGGGATAAGCAGAATGATCATGGCAAAAAGAGGCTACCAACTTAAAGCGTGACACTTTCCGCCATTTTGGCTCTATGGCTGATTGAATTTACAGTTTTCAGTGGATTCGCTTCGCTTAATCCACCCTACAAACTTACGTTGGTAGCCGAAAATCGTAGGGGTGGATTAAGGAGCGTAAGCGACGAATCCACCAAAGCAGATGTCCCGCCTTACGTTGGTAGCCTATTTTGATCAACAGTTAACTGTCAACAGTTCCTATATCATCTCGTTAATGCATAGTTCGGACCGGCAATCAAAAGATTGTTGGTAATTATAGATTGTATCTTCTCCATTTTGCTCCCCAAAAAAATGTTTCTTATTAAGCCGTGACCGTATGCCCCTAAAACCACAAGGGCATAATGCGGCACATCATAAATGTTTTCTTCAAACTTTCCTCTTTCAAACATATGCCACTCAGTCACATAATGATCCATTTCTTCCTCAAGATTTTCATTTTTTATTATCTCTTCATACGATTCCTTTGAGGCATTTTCCATATGGGTATAAACACTCAGCGGCATTTCAGATGCTCTGCTTATACGAAATCCAAGCTTCAAAGCA
>Ga0164313_10006555_pt1 | contig 10260 bp, 5 predicted proteins | sample GuaBasSedimGuay4_FD_113735 | JGI IMG/M metagenome (GOLD analysis project Ga0164313, IMG submission 113735) | Subseafloor sediment microbial communities from Guaymas Basin, Gulf of California, Mexico - Guay4, Core 4569-4, 0-3 cm | ecosystem: Environmental > Aquatic > Marine > Hydrothermal vents >...
CCGCATAACGCACTCCTTTCGTCGTTGTGTCTTGTCTCAAGTTCGGTCCCGACGAAAGGAAAGTCATGACGAAAAGGTGCGGAAACTGTGCGGTTCTGGGTTCACGCGATCGTTGAATGGCGCATTTTCCTGGGCTCCGGAGCCGCGCATCCAAGAGCTCAAAAAGGCGCCTTCACCGGAGGTGCCTGGCTCCAACTTTGTTCGCCGCGAACAAAGTTGCGTGCCTGGCATCCTCTCGCGGCAGCGCGACGAGAGAATCAAGTCGGAAAGTCGCTCCTGGAAACGCGAGACCAAGATTGTCTTTTCCATCGCGCTCCCCGAGAGTGCCCCCTCCGACATTTTTGGCCCGAAGGGTGAAGCGTTACCTCAACGACTCAGAGTCCAAAAAGGTCGGAGACGGCACGTCCGTTCAACGCCAATTGCCACGTTCCCTCAGCGCGCTTCCGACTTGGTACTCAGGAGCGCGTTCCAAGCACCTCTCGTCAGCGGGCTACCGCGGCTTCCCAGAACGTGGGATGGGTGCCTGGCACCGACGTTTCGTCCGACGAATCGTCGTGTGCCTGGCTCCCCTCCCATCGCGTCTCCGGCGTGATTATCGCCGCCACCTTGTCGAGCGCCTCTTCACCCACGAGCACCTCGCGGTGGTCGAGGTAGATGGCGGTGAAAACGTCGTCGTCGATCTCGAGGGCCGACGGTCGGCCGCCGGTGTAGTAACTCGAGAGCATGCCGGTGTCGATGAGAAAGACCCGGTCTTTGAACCGAAGATGGATGCGTCCGTCGGGGTTGGGCGTGTGACCCACCACCATCACCTGGGCGCCGACACCATCGAGGAGCGCCGCCATCTCGGCGCCGCGAAGCTCTTCGTCCCACCTCGCCGCGCCGCGGAACCACACCGGTCCGTCCGGAGCCATGATGAGCCAGTCATCGATGTCCGCCAACGCATGCAGCTGGTCGGCGTGGCGACGAATGACGTCGGTGGAGTCCTCTTGTTCGGCCTCCACCATGATCATCTGGACGGTGTAGCCGACCTCCACGACGCTGGCGGTGGGCGGTAGGATGCTCTTGGACACAAGGTACCTTCGCGCCATATCGAAGGTCTTGATTTCGTTCTCAACCGCAGCATTGATCTCGGCCACCGACATTCCGGCCACCTGAGGGCTGAGTCCGCCGTGGATGAAGAGCGATCCATCGATCATCAACGCCACCGGGAGGGTCCGGAGCCACTTGCCGTAGACGCCCTTGGGTGCGAGTGCTTCGGTGTACTCGACCCAGCCGAGGGGGTGCTCGGCCATCCAGGCCTGCATGGCGGCATCTTCGGTGGGTTTGGCCCAAAGCTCGCGGTAGCTCTTGATGGCCGACCATAGTTTCTTGCGCCGCTTTTCGGACTTGGCGTCGACAAAGGTCGAGTAGACCTCGGGGTTGTTGTCGCGGTAAAAGCCCGTGAGGTTCATGGTCTCGTGGTTGCCGAGGATGCACTCCACCCGACCGCCGGCAGCTTTGGCTTCACCCTGGAGGCGCATGATCAGGTCGACGACATCACGCAACTTGAGACCGCGGTCGAAGAGATCGCCCAGCTGAACATAGGTGGCATCGCCGCCGGCCCATTTCAGATCCTCATCGAGGATCCCGGCCTCTTGAAGAATCGCGGTCAGGCCGTCGAAGCTTCCGTGGACATCTCCCACGGCGACAATCCGGCCGGCGTCGGCAGCCGTCACCGTCAGCGCGATCGCCAGAACGAACGCAACAACGAGAATATGACGACTGATCTTCATCCGCGGACTCCAATCGGTTGAAACGGTGCAAAGCTCACGCCAAGTCTAACCGTTCCAGTACGAACGAACATTCCACCAGGGGAACAAGAATTGAACCGCTAAGGCGCAAAGTACGCTAGGAAAGGCGTATTAGTTTTTAGTTCTCAGTTTTTAGTTTTTAGTTTCATCGCACTGTGACGACCGGCTCTATTGTAGCGCCGGCGCCCTCGCCGGCACAAAAACCAACAACCTCGAAATCTCGAGATCGAACATTTTTGCAAGAGACTCAGATAACAGCAAAGGGCTTTGCAGTGCTGCGGTTCTGATTTCTTGATTTCCGATCAAGATTCATTGCGATGACTCTGCGCCTCTGCGCCTCTGCGTTAAAAACTGCGACGACTTTGCGATCTTTGCGTCTTTGCGGTTTATTTGTTCCGTCGAAGAATCACCCCAACGGCCATCACCAGCGTGCTCGCTATGAGCGCGAAGGTGGCCGGGACGGCGGGGTTGTTGTGGTAGTGGGTGATGCCGCCGTAGTACATCCCGAAGTGGACCACCAGCGCGGTGATGGCGGCGGTTGCCGCGAGCTTGGCCGTGGCCCGTTGGGTGAAGAGACCGAAGACCACCGGCGCAAAGGTGGCGGCAAAGAGTCCATAGACCCCGTTCTGGGCGAAGATCGCCACCGACAACGACGGCGCCACGATCTGTCGCCATGCCAAAAAGGCGGTGATCGGCGCCAGCACGACCAGGAAGACCCGGCCCACCAACAAGAGACGGCCGCGAAGAACGTCCTCCTCTACCCCGGCGGCTCGGGCGATGTTCGCGTAGAGGTCATTGGCGAAGATGGTGGACAGGGCGAGGATTATCCCTTCGAGGGTCGAGAACCCTGCGGCCAGCAATCCGAGCATGACCAGGGCCGTGAGACCCGGCGAAAAGGAGGTGGCGATGTAGGTGGCCACCACCTGATCCGGGGCGAGAGCGGCGCCGAGATCGATGCGGGCGTAGAGTCCGACCAGGAGCACGGTTGTGAAGATCGTGCCCGCGACCATGGCAGTCACCAGATAGACGTTGACATCGCGTTCGGTGCGCAGGTAGAGCGATTTGGAGATGATGTGCGGCTGCATGATGATGGCGATCCCGATGACGAAGTTGGCCACCACAACCTCGAAGAGATCGCGGAAGAGCAGGCTGTCCGGGTTGGTCACACTGCCATAGAAGGGTGCAACGGCATCCAGACGCTCGAAAAAAGCTCCGAGCCCGCCACCGAAGATCTCCAGCCCGGACGCCACCAACAGCACCGCCACCGCGAGCATGGTCATGGCCTGGACGCTGTTGGACACCACATGCAGGCTGGCGCCGCCGAGGAGGATCGAGGTGAAGGCGAGCACGACCACGATGAGGATCGAGACCCACATTGAGATTTGAAGAACGCTCATGAGGACGAGCACCAGCGCGGTGACGATGAGCACCAGAAACGTGATCTGGAGCAGACTGGCGATGGCGAAGAACACCGTCAGCCGCCGGTCGCCATAGCGTTCACCGAGCCACTGGGGCACCGTCAACGCGGTGAACTGGTCACCGATCTGACGGAACTTCTTGGTGGTGACGATGAGCGCGAGGAAGATCCCCATCGGCGCCGCAAAGCCATAGCCCACGATCCCCGACCAGCCATAGGCGTGGATCAGACCGGGGTTGATCACAAACGTTGCCACCGAAGTCATGTTGGCGGCCAGTGAGAGCCCGACGAAGAACGGCGGCACCCGCCGAGAACCGACCGCAAAACCCTGCATGCTCGATGCCTTGCGCCGGTTCCAAACGGCCAGAGAGACGATCACGATGGCGTAAACAACAAAGAAAATCCAGGGCAGCAGCGTTTCGTTCATCAAAGCTCCTCGGACGCGACCTGCCGGGCATTCTACAGCCGCCCAACATGAATCGACCTCGCCGGACTCACCACAGAGACACGGAGACATCGCAACGTCGCAACCACGAAGACTCGAAGACACAAAGCCATCACGAAGACATCGCATAGGATACCTGGCGAAACGGGCCGGAATGCGCTCTGACTGACGTGGATACTCGCTCCCAACCGAGACGGGTTGGGTCGGCAAGCAGGATGCTTGCCGCTACAATGACGCTGCGTATTGTAGGGGCGGGCTTCCAGCCTGCCCGTCAATCTCAAGGCGGTCGAGTGGCCATCACCACGAAGTCAGACGCCTTTTAAGCCCCGCATCGCCAACTCTCAAATGCGATGTCTTCGTGATGGCTTTGTGTCTTTGTGTCTTCGTGTTTGCGGTGTGCGATGGCTGCGATGGCTGCAAACTCATAACTCTGAACTCTCAACTTGTGATGTTGCGATGACTCCGTGTCTCCGTGCCTCTGTGGTTTCCCGGCTCAGCCCTTCACCGTTCGCGGAACCATGGATAGATCGCCGGTAGTACGAGCAGCGTCAACATCGTCGAGGTGAAGAGCCCACCGATGACCACCGTGGCCAGAGGCCGCTGGACCTCGCTGCCGGTTCCTGTGGCGAGCAGCAGAGGCAGTAGTCCCAGTGCCGTGGTGACTGCCGTCATGAGCACCGCGCGTAATCGCCCCGATGCCGCTTGGATGACCGCCTCGGCCACCGGAGCTCCCCCCTTGACCAGCTGATTGAGATAGGTCACCAGAACCATCCCGTTCTCCAGCGCGATCCCGAAGAGCGCGATGAAGCCCACCGACGCCGGAACCGAGAGATTCTGACCCGAGATCCAGAGCGCGACGATCCCACCGACCAGAGCCAGCGGGATGTTGAGCAGGATCAACACCGAACTCTTGAGCGAGTTGAAGCTCGCATACAGCAGGATGAAGATCAGGAGTAGGGTCATGGGCACCACCAGGGCGAGTCTTCTATTGGCCTGTTGCTGGAGCTCGAACTGACCACCCCAGGTCACGAGATAGCCGGGCGGCAGATCGACACCGTCCTCGATGGCGTCCTTCGCCTCGGCGACAAAAGAACCGATGTCCCGATCCACAACATTGCACTGGACGGTGATGAAGCGCTGGCCACCCTCGCGAGTGATTTGCCGGGGCCCGACGATCTCGCGCATCTCGGTCAGCTGCGAAAGCTGGACGGTCGCTCCATCAGGGGTGGGGACGATGATCGATGCAATGGCTTCCGGGGTGTCACGGTCGGCCTCGGGGTAGCGGACGACGATATCGAAACGTCGCACACCCTCGAAGACCTGGCCGGCGGTCTCGCCGCCCACCGCGGCGCGGATCACCCCCTGAACCTGCTCGACGTTGAGGCCCCAGCGGGCCACGGCTTCGCGGTCGACGCTGATCAGCAACTGGGGGGTACCGGTGATCTGATCGGTCTGAACATCGGCCGCACCTCGGACACCGCCCACCACCGCCGCGATCTCATCGGCCTTGGTTTTGAGCATCTCGAGGTCATCGCCGAAGAGCTTGATGGCAAGCTCGGCCCGGACCCCCTCGAGCAGCTCTTCCACCGCCATCTGGATCGGCTGGGTGAAGCTGGTCAGAACACCCGGGATCTCGCCGAGATGATCGCGGATCAGATCTTCGAGCTCGGTCTGGGTGTCGACCCGCCACTCATCGCGTGGCGTGAGCAGCAGAAACATCTCGGCGCTGTTCACCGGATCGGTGTGGGCGCCGACCTCGCCGCGGCCTATCCGGGTGACCACCGACACCACCTCGTCAAGCTCCATGAGCCGGCGCTCGACCCGCAGGGCGACCTCGGTGCTCTCGGTGAGCGCGATGGATGGCGCCATTGTGAGCCGCAAAACGAGGGTCCCCTCCTGGAGCGTGGGTGTGAACTCGGAACCCAACTGCGGGAGCACCAGTCCCCCGATGACCAACAGACCCAGGGCCAACACGACCGCCGCCCGTCGATGATCTGTGAAAAAACCCAAGATGGGCCGGTAGGCACGGTCCAACGCCGCAACCACCCGATCGCTTGTGTTTGATCCATCTCTCTTCGGCCGTCGCATGAGCAGCGACGCGAGGACCGGCGCCACCACCAGCGAGTAGACCAACGACCCGACCATGGCCATGACAACGGTGTAGGCGAGGGGCCGGAAGGTCTTGCCCTCGACTCCCTGGAGGCTGAAGAGGGGCAGGAAGACGATCACGATGATGGAGATGGCAAAGAAAATCGGACGTGCCACCTCGGCCGCCGCCCGGGCGACGATCTTCAGACGACTCTCTTCCGATCCAGGCTGCCGCAGCATCCGATCGATGTTCTCGACCATGACGATGGTGCCGTCAACCATCATCCCGATGGCGATGGCCAGCCCTCCAAAGGACATGAGATTCGCCGACAGCCCGAAGAGCCGCATACCGATGAAGGCCACCAGGACCGAGAACGGGATCGAGAAGGCGACGACGACGGTAGCCCGTATCCCACCCATGAAGACCAGCAACACCATCGCCACCAGGGCGATCCCAGCGATGAGAGCGGTGGTGACGGTGCGGACCGCCGCATCCACCAGGCTCTTCTGTTGATAGTACGGGACGATCCGGACACCCTCGGGGAGGATCTCGTTGACCTCGGCGAGCTTGGTTTCCACGGCAGCGATCACCGACGAGGAGTTGGCGCCATAGAGCTTGATCACCTGGCCGGCGACCACCTCACCAATCCCGTCACGAGTTTGAAGACCTCGTCTGACGGCGCCGCCGACCCTGATATCGGCAAGATCCGCGAGGAAGACCGGGGTGCCGTCGACGGCCTTGACCACGATCTGCCGAAGATCCCGGATCCCGGTGGCAAGACCCACCGACCGCACGACGAGCTCCTCGGCGTTGCGTTCGATGAACTGAGCGCCGACGTTGAGGTTGTTTGCGCGGATAGCCTCAATGACGATCTCCAGAGAAACGTCGTAACGCAGGAGGGCAGTGGGATCGACCTCGACATGGAACTGTTTCTCCCACCCGCCGATCCCGAGCACCTCGGTGACCCCGGGAACCGTTTGGAGCTGGAATTTGATCAGCCAGTCCTGGATCGTTCTAAGTTCCTCGAGGGTGTGGCGTCCGCTGGTGTCCTCGAGGTAGTAGAAAAGCACCAGACCCATCCCGGTTGCGATGGGCCCCATCTCGGGATCGCCGAAACCTTCGGGGATCTGCTCGCGCGCCTCCTGGAGACGTTCGCCCACGAGCTGCCGCGCAAAATAGATGTCCACATCCTCGGCAAAGTAGATGTTGACGACCGAGAGCCCGAAATTGGAGACCGACCGGGTTTTCTCGACTCCGGGCAGCCCATTCATGGCGACCTCGACGGGGAAGGTCACATACTTCTCGATCTCCTCCGGCGCCAGGCCTTCGGTCAAGGTGAAGACCTGGACCAAATTCGGCGACACATCCGGAAAGGCGTCCACAGGCAGACGGCCGTAGCTCACCCACCCGGCGGCCATGAGCAGAATGGACAGAACGACGATGAGGAGTCGGCTCGACAGAACGGTGTCGATGAAGCGTTGCATCACTCAGTGCCCGTGACCATCGCCGAAGGACTCCTTGCCAAGTTCGGCTTTCAGGCTGAAACCGCCTCGAACCACATACCGTTGCCCGGGGTCGAGTCCGGCAATGACCTCTGCCCGACCGGCTGACCGCACACCGAGGGTCACCACCACAGGCTCGAATCCCTCGCCGGTGGCGACGAAGATCACATCGTCACCATCGGGCATGCGGATCACCGCGGTCAAGGGCACCACCACCCGAACCTCGTTCGAGGCTGAGATGGTCACCTTGGCCGTGACGAAGCAGCCGGGGTGCCAGTGACCGTCGGAGTTGGGAGCGATGATTCTCGCGAGGGCGGTTCGGGTCTCCTCACCAACCAGGGGCTGAACGAAGTCAATCATGAGCTCGGCCTGATCACCGTGGTTGGTCTCCACCTGGACCTTCTGACCCGAGCGGACCGCGCCGATGTCGCGTTGGTAGACCGAGAGATCGATCCACACCGTGGAGAGATCCGCCACCGTGAAGACCGGGTCCTCGGCGGCAACGGTCTCACCAAGGGTGATGTGACGATCGATGACGGTGCCGTCAAAAGGAGAGAGCAGCCGATAGTCGGTGAGCGCGATTTCGTGCGAATCGGGCAACCGCTGAATTTCTCCCGCCGTCACACCCAGAGCCAACAACTTCTGTTCCGTCGCGCGGACTTCGATCTGACCCTCCGCGCGCTTCTGCCTGGCATCGAGGTAGTCCTGCTCGGACGAAATCTTGCCCTTCCAAAGGCGCTCTTCGCGACTGAAGGTCGCGTCGGCCATTCTGAGCCGTTCGGTGGCCGCGAGAAAGGCAGCCTTGGTGTCGGCGAGTTCACGGCTCGAAAGAAGTGCCAACAGTTGCCCCTTGCGAACCTTGTCGCCGAGGCTTGCCTTGACCTCACGAACCACCCCACCGACCCTCGGCGCCACATGGGCCATCCGATCGCCGTTGACCTGGACCTCACCCGGGAGCTCGGTTGTCACATCGAGACGGCCGGGTCCGGCGATGTCGATCTCGATGCCGAGCTGTTCGAGATCTTCGGTGTGGATGCGGACCACGCGCTCGTCGCCGTGACTCTCATGATCATCCTCGACCCCAGCCGGAACAGCCGGTTGTGGACTGCCGCCGCAGCCGGAGACGAGAAGTAGGCTCAGTCCAAGGGCAACTGCAAGAGTCCGAAAACCCGTCATCCTGAGCATTCCAGGGCCTCGGCGGGCCGATAAAGCGAGAGATGACAACCGGATCGGCGTCGTTGCAGACGGGACGCCCGCACTACAAAGAACCATGCGCCGTTGTAGCGCCGGCGTCCCCGCCGGCGTTATGGCTCGCGGTGCAGGCGGGACGCCCGCACTACAAGCGTCAGATGCGTGTTTCTTCATGCTCATTTGGATTCTCCAACCATCGTCGCACCGGGTACGACGTCACCCCCATTGAGGTTCCTCCCGATCAATCGCTCGAGATCGACTCGCGCCAAGGCGTACTCCGCGACGCTGTCGAGCAAGATCGACCGCGCATCGAAGAGAGTCCGTTGGGCGTCGATCACATCGAGGAAACCGAACTTGCCCTCGTTGTAGCCGATCTCGACGGCGTCCAGAGCCCTGGTCGCCGCGGGGACGACCTCGCCTTCCATGGAAGTGGCCACCTCCACCGCCGCATCGAGTCGCTGCACCACCGACACCAGGCCGGTTTCGATTTCGATCCTGGCCTCATGGATCTGCCGTCGAGTGCTCTCGAGCTCGAACTCGGCGGCCTTGCGCGCACCCTTGTTGCTGTCAAAGATGGGCAGCGGCAACGAGATCCCCGCCACCCAGGCGGACTGACCGGTCTCGGAGAATCGACGGGGTCCGGCGGCCACCGTCAGATCGGGAATCTTGAAGGAGTTCTCGAGGGCCACCACCCGCTCCGATCGTTGCAGCCGGTCGCCAAGGGCCAGCATGTCCGGCGTTTTATTGACAAGTGCCTGCAGCTCGCTCCCGGCTGGGCGGTCACCCGGCCGCGGAAGCTCTCCCAACGCCCGTCGAAAGTCCGCGCTGGATGAGCCCCACATGGCGCTCAGACTGACCCGCGCGATCTCGAGCTCGCGAGTGACGCGAATCAACCGGACGCGGACTGCCGCGACCTCCATCTGCGCCCGAGTCGCTTCGACCGGAGAGACCTTCCCGGCCTCGACCCGGGCATCCACGGTGTCGGCAAAGCTCTGGGCGAGAACCAGCAGCTCCCGACTCAGACCCATGCGTTCCTGCTCGATGAGAACCGCGTAGAAGGCCGCCGTGGTTCGCGCCCGGACATCGAGCTCCACCGACGCCCAACCTCGTCCGACAATAGCGAAATCCGACTCCGCCACCTCGCGGCGGCGCTTGATCTTTCCGCCGATCTGCAGAAGCTGGCTGATCACCAGGGTGCTTTCAGTGGATTCGAAACCGCGGAGTTCATCTCTGCCACCGAAGTTCTCGACCTCGAACGCGAGCTCTGGGTTCGCCCACCGGCCCGCTTGGATGACCCGAGCATCCGCCGCCTCGAGCTGGTACCGAGCGGCCGCCAGCACGGGATTGTGGTCAGCGGCCAGTTCCAGGGCTTCGGTCAGGCTGAGGTCACCCGTGACGGATAGCACCCCGGCGTATATCTCTTCAGATGCCGCGGTCACGATGGAACCCCCTGTCAGGAGCACCAGCGAAACGATCAACGATCGTCTGAGTGGTTGCATGATTTCTCCTCGAAAACTCGTCGAAACAACGCGGATCGTCCGGCCTCCAGGCCGAGCGGCGATGCAGGTTTTCGGGGAGATCTAGGTCAGCAGAACGACCGTCGCGAGACCCTCGAGATGAGGGGGACCGGATTCCATGCCCAGACCGGAATCGATGAACGTGGCGGTGCAGGCGGTGGCCTGGCCGGGTACGTCCATCGCAACGAAATGCGGTGGTTCGAGCCGCTGCTTTTCCTTGGTCAGAGGCGTCACATCCAACTCGATATCGGCGCAGTTGCCGCACGAGTCGATCAGCAGAGTTGATGGATCGCGGTCTGCGCCACCACC
>Ga0164313_10006556_pt1 | contig 10260 bp, 8 predicted proteins | sample GuaBasSedimGuay4_FD_113735 | JGI IMG/M metagenome (GOLD analysis project Ga0164313, IMG submission 113735) | Subseafloor sediment microbial communities from Guaymas Basin, Gulf of California, Mexico - Guay4, Core 4569-4, 0-3 cm | ecosystem: Environmental > Aquatic > Marine > Hydrothermal vents >...
GGGCAAGTAACATTGATGGGTTAAAAATGTGCTTGTTGGTCAAGCGAGGGAATATTAGCGTATTTTTATGCTAAAAAACAGTGCGTAGGATGCGCTTGGAACTTACCATGACCGTAGGATGTGCTGAGGTACGAAGCGCATCGGTCGCGAAATGATGCGCTTCACAAGCTCAGCACATCCTACGACTGTTTTTTAGCCTTAAAATAAGCTAATATTCTTCTTGCTTGACCAACAAGCATATTTTCATTAATCAATGTAACTTGCCCCGGGCTAACAGCACGACAAGTCGCATCGGAGATTGCTATGCCGATTCGCGTTGCTGTGCCCCACGAAACCACCCCCGGTGAACGCCGGGTTGCGCTTATACCTGGCGTGGCCGAACAACTCACCAAACTGGGATTACAAATCAATATCCAGTCCGGTGCCGGCTGCGCGGCATTCTACCGTGACCAGGATTACACCACTGCTGAAATCGTGGAAGACCGGGCTACCCTGCTCGGGGAAGCGGATATCGTCCTGACGGTAAGCCCGCTGGTCCCGGAGGACGTCGCGCTGTTGCGCGAGGGAACCACGGTCATCGGCTTGCTGCATCCCCATGAGCTTGACGACCGGATTTGTGCCCTGCGTGACAGGCACATCACCAGCTTTGCCATGGAACTGATACCACGCATCTCGCGATCGCAAAATATGGACGCCCTCTCCTCCCAGGCATCGATCGCGGGTTACAAGGCGGCACTGATGGCCGCCAACCGGACCGCGCGCTTCTTCCCCATGCTGACAACCGCGGCCGGGACCATCCGCCCGGCGAAGGTACTGGTCATCGGCGTCGGCGTCGCCGGCCTGCAGGCAATTGCAACGGCCAAGCGTCTCGGCGCTATCGTCGAGGCCTACGACGTGCGGCCTGAAACACGGGAGCAGGTTGAATCCCTCGGCGCAAAGTTTGTCGACGTGCAGGTAAACGCCGCCGGCGAGGGCGGCTATGCCCGCGAACTGTCCGAGCAGGAAAAACAGCAGGAGATGGAGGTGCTCGCGCGGCACGTGGCTGCCGCCGATGCCATCATCTCAACCGCTGCTGTACCCGGCAGGCCCGCCCCGAAGATCATCACCAGCGCCATGGTTGACGACATGAAGGCCGGTGCAGTCATCATCGATCTGGCCGCCTACAGTGGCGGCAACTGCGAACTGACCATTCCCGGCGAATCCTTCGGGCATGACCTCGTCATGATCTACGGCCCACTCAACGTGCCCGCCATGATGCCGGTCCATGCCAGCGAGATGTACGCCAAGAACCTGTTCAATTTCATGAAGCTGATCGTCCATGACGGTGCAATCAACCCGGACTGGGAAGACGAAATTGTCGCTACCAGTGTCCTCACCCGTGACGGGAAGATCGAGCACGCACTCACCCGTGAGCGGATTGAAGGAGAGCCATCATGATTGCAGGAATGACTGCGCTTTACATTTTCATGCTGGCGGCATTCACCGGCTATGAAATCATTGGACGGGTGCCGGCTATCCTGCATACCCCGCTGATGTCCGGTTCCAACTTTGTCCACGGCATTGTGCTGGTCGGTGCCATGATTGCCATGGGCCATGCGCACACCACACTGGAACTGGTCATCGGCTTCATCGGCGTTGCCCTGGCCGCCGGCAATGCCGTCGGCGGTTATGTCGTCACCGAGCGCATGCTCGAGATGTTCAAACCCAGCAAGGGGAGCAGCTGATGGAGAACATCATAGAAATCTGTTACTTCATTGCAGCCATCCTGTTCATCCTTGGCCTCAAGAAGATGAGCTCGCCCGTCACTGCGCGTGGCGGCATCATCTGGGCCGGGGTCGGCATGCTGGTCGCCACTCTGATCACCTTCCTGCAGCCCGGCATGAGCAACTATCTGCTGATGACCGTTGCTATTTTTGTTGGTGGCGTGGCCGCCCTGTGGTCGGGTAAAAAAGTGGCCATCACCGATATGCCGCAAATGATTGCGCTCTATAACGGTATGGGTGGCGGCGCAGCCGGCGCCATTGCAGCGGTGGAACTGCTCAAAGGCAAGGGACAGTTCGATTCCCAGACCTTCCTGGTACTCGCCATACTCGGCGCACTGATCGGTTCGGTATCATTTTCAGGCTCCCTGATTGCCTTTGCCAAACTGCAGGGCTGGCTGCGCCGACCGCTGCGCTTTGCAGGCCAGCAGTTCCTGAATATCGCTGTATTCCTGACCGCTGCTGGTCTGGGCACGCTGCTGGTTTTACAGGGCGAGTTCAGCAGCACCGTTATTCTGATTTTCTTTGTCGCCGCACTTGCCTACGGGGTGTTGATGGCCCTGCCCATTGGCGGCGCCGATATGCCGGTGGTGATCTCGCTGTTCAATGCGCTTACCGGTCTGGCCGTTGCCTTCGAGGGCTTTGTTCTCAATAACGCGGCCATGATCATTGCCGGCACCGTGGTCGGCTCGGCCGGCACCCTGCTGACACAGTTGATGGCCAGGGCCATGAACCGCTCCATTGGCAATGTCCTGTTCAGCTCCTTTGGCGCAGCGGGTGGTGCTGAAGCAGACAGCGTGGCAGGCAGCATGAGGCCCATCGATGCGGCCGATGCCGGCATTATGATGGCCTACGCTGATCGCGTGGTCATTATCCCCGGCTATGGCATGGCCGTGGCACAGGCCCAGCACAAGGTCTGGGAACTGGCCGAGTTATTGATCAAGCGCGGCGTGGATGTGAAATTTGCCATTCACCCGGTGGCCGGCCGCATGCCCGGCCACATGAATGTACTGCTGGCCGAGGCCAACGTACCCTACGACCGTCTCTATGACCTCGATGAAATCAACCCGGCGTTCCCGCAGACCGATGTGTCGCTGGTGATTGGCGCCAATGACGTGGTCAACCCCATGGCCCGTACTAACCCGGACAGCCCTATCTACGGTATGCCCATCCTCAATGCCGACCAGTCAAGGAATGTCATTGTCATCAAGCGCGGCCAGGGCAAGGGCTTCTCCGGTGTCGAGAACGCCCTGTTCTTCGGCGACAACACCCGCATGCTCTACGGCGATGGTCAGGCAATGGCCGGTGAATTGATTGAGGCCATTAAAACGCTCTGAGTTGACCACGCACAACCCTTGACGGGGACGAAAACCGTGCGCCAGTGCTATCATGATCGCGGCCGAAACCGGTAGCTGTTGCCCCACTGCTACCGGGTAAAACAGCCACCTGTAAACCATTGGAAAACCGCAAAACACTGTAAAAAAAGGGGTTGAAATACCGAACCGGAATTAGTCCAAACCGGGATGCTTATACACAGAGTGCGCCGCACTGATGTTTTCGCGCAACAAAACCGCTGTACCGGTATATAAGAAACTTATAATTAACTGTAACACCATGTTTTATATGTGAATTATTCTGTGGATAAAATTTGGTCAATTTAACAGCGGCACTGCAAATATAGGCATTTGAGACACTTTACCCCATTTCATCCACAGAGTTATCCACAGGTTTTGTGGATAACAGACAGCATCTAATTAGATGAAGGGCTTAGCTCCACTTGGTAATAATTCATATTAACTTAATCGCTAAACCAGGCTCATTTCCATCCAAACTGACTGACCGCAGTGCCCGTGCATAAAAACATCCTTCGCATTGCCGTTCCCTCACCCCTGTATCGCAGTTTTGATTACCTGTTACCCGCCGGGATTGAACCGCTTGCGCTGCAAGCCGGCGTACGAGTGCGCGTACCGTTTGGACACCGCACCGTCATCGGTGTGTTACTGGACATCACCACCGAGTCGGCCGTTGCCAGCCACAAACTCAAACCGGCACTTGCTGTACTGGATAGCGAACCGCTGCTCAACAGTGACATATTGTCGATGGTGCAATGGGCCAGCGACTACTACCATCATCCCATCGGTGATGCCCTTGCCGCCGCCCTGCCGGTGTTGCTACGGCGCGGCGAGCCGCCCGAGGCAAGCGGTATCCCGGCCTGGCGACTGACAGCGGCCGGCCGTGAAATCGACAGTGCCGCACTGGCACGCGCTCCCCGGCAGCAAGCCGTGATAGCAACACTGCACGGGCAGCCACAGGGACTGGCACGCAGCACACTGGATGCGTCTGCCAGCATATTGCGTACGCTGGCGGAGAAAGGCTGGATCGAGTCTTTTCAACAAACGCCAGACTGTGACAGCGGCGCCGCCACACCCTCACCGCATACCCTGAACCCGGCGCAACAGCACGCAGTCAGCGCCATCCTTGACCAGTACGGCCAGTTCTCGCCGTTTCTGCTGGACGGGGTGACCGGCAGCGGCAAGACCGAGGTCTACCTGACCCTGGTTGAGCACGCACTCGCCCGGCAACAACAGGTGCTGGTGCTGGTCCCGGAGATTGGCCTGACGCCGCAGCTGGTCGACCGTTTCCGGCAACGCTTCCCGGTGCCACTGGCGGTACTGCATTCCGGTCTCAGCGACCGTGAACGGCTGACTGCCTGGCAACTGGCGCGCACGGGTACCGCGCCGATCATCATTGGCACCCGTTCCGCCATCTTCACGCCGCTGCCGCGACCCGGATTAATCGTGGTTGATGAAGAGCATGATGCCTCGCTGAAGCAACAGGACGGCTTCCGCTACTCGGCTCGCGATCTGGCGATCTGGCGTGCACGCCAGCTGGATATCCCGGTGGTGCTCGGCTCGGCCACCCCGTCCCTGGAGAGTCTGCTGAATGTAGAACAGAACCGTTATCAGCGGCTGGAGCTGCCGGAACGCACCGGTGCCGCCAGGCCACCTGGTTTCAGGCTGGTAGACGTACGCGGGCAGCGGCTGGAAGACGGGCTGTCAGCGCCCCTGCTGAAGCGCATGCAAGAGCACCTCGACGCCGATGGGCAGGTGCTGCTGTTCCTGAACCGGCGCGGCTTTGCACCGACCCTGATGTGTTACGGCTGTGACTGGGTCGCCGAATGCCGCCGCTGCGATGCACGCATGACCTGGCACCAGCACGACCAGCGACTGCACTGCCACCATTGCGGCAGCCAGCGGCCGGTCGACCGCATTTGCCCGTCATGCCAGGGTACCGACCTGCATCCCGTCGGCCAGGGCACTGAACGCGTTGAGCAGGCCCTGACAGAACATTTCCCGGGCATTGAACACATACGTATCGATCGCGACACCACCCGGCGCAAGGGGGAGCTGAACCGGCTCCTCGGGCAGGCACGTTCCGGTGCCAGCCGTATATTGCTCGGTACCCAGATGCTCGCCAAGGGGCATCATTTCCCGAACGTAACGCTGGTCGGCATCCTCGATGCCGACCACGGTCTGTTCAGTACCGATTTCCGCGCCAGTGAACGCATGGCCCAGCTGATTGTACAGGTGGCGGGCCGCGCCGGCCGGCATGAACGTCCCGGTGAAGTACTCATACAGACCTGCCACCCCGAGCATCCGCTGCTGCAGCTGCTGATCACGCGGGGCTACCCGGCTTTTGCCCGGGCCGCACTGACAGAACGCAGGACGGCGCATATGCCGCCGGTGACCAGCATGGCACTGCTGCGTGCAGAAGCACCGGCCGCCGACACTGCCATGGGTTTCCTGGCGGCCATACAGCAGCGCATCCGCGCAACGGGCCTGCCGGGTGTCGATGTCTGGGGACCGGTGCCGGCCACCATGGAACGCCGTGCCGGACGTTTCCGTGCCCAGCTGCTGCTGCAGTCAGAGCAACGCGGTGACTTGCAGCGTCTGCTCAGCATCCTGGTCAGGCAACTGGAACAAGCCAAAGAGGCCCGCCAGGTACGCTGGTCGGTCGATGTCGATCCGGTGGATACCTATTAACGTCAGCTAAAGTTGCAAGATGTCCAACGAGCGGGATAATAGGCGACCCATTTGGCAAGCAAGAAAAAATTCAACCGCCGGAGCGGCTGCAAACCGCTCCTGCAGGACATTTCATTAATCACTTGAAAGATTACCTCGCACAATTACTGACCGGCGCCGTTGCCAGGCTGCAGACCGATGGCGCCCTGCCTGCCGACATCACACCTGCCGTGATGATCGAGCGCACCCGCGACCGCTCACACGGCGACTACGCCAGCAACCTGGCGATGCTGCTGGCAAAACCGGCACGCCGCAAACCCCGTGATATTGCCGCACAACTGGTCGCCGCCATCGAGACCGGCGGGCACCTTCAGAAAATAGAAATTGCCGGGCCGGGCTTTATCAACTTTTTCCTGGGCCCGGAAGCCTGGCATGCGGGCATCAGCGACATCCTGGCACAGGGCGATCAATTCGGGCGCAGCGAGCATGGCAAGGGATTACGTATCCAGGTGGAATTCGTCTCCGCCAACCCCACCGGCCCGCTGCATGTCGGGCACGGTCGGGGGGCCGCCTACGGCGCTGCTGTTGCAGACCTGCTGGAAGCGGTCGGCTACACCGTACACCGGGAATACTATGTCAACGATGCCGGGCGACAAATGGACATCCTCGCGGCCAGCGTGTACCTGCGCTACCTGGACCTGTGTGGTGAAGACATTCCCTTCCCGGCAAACGGCTATCAGGGCGACTATGTCTGGGACATCGCCGCCACCCTGCATCGTGAACATGGCGATGCCCTGCAGCACCCGGTCGCCGCAGTCTTCAGGGAGGTGCCCGCCGACGAACCGGCCGGGGGTGATAAGGAAAAACACATCGATGGCCTGATTGCCGGTATCCGCAAACTGCTCGGAGAACAACACTACCGGCAGGTATTCGATGCGGGGCTAACCGCCATCCTCGGCAACATTCGCCAGGATCTAAAAGAATTCGGCGTGATCTACGACGACTGGTTCTCGGAACGTTCCCTGTCAGAAAACATGGCCGTTGAGACCGGTATAGAACGCCTGCGGCAAAGCGGTCACGTGTATGAACAAAATGGTGCCCTGTGGTTCAGGTCAACCGATTTCGGTGACGAGAAAGACCGCGTCATTGTGCGCGACAATGGCCAGAGCACCTATTTCGCCTCTGATATCGCCTACCATCTGAACAAGCTGGAACGTGGCTATGACCGGGTCATCGATGTCTGGGGGGCCGACCACCACGGCTATGTCCCGCGGGTAAAGGCAGCACTGCAGGCACTCGGTGCGGAACCGGACAAACTGGACGTGCTGCTGGTGCAGTTTGCAATCCTCTACCGTCAAGGCGAAAAGGTGGCCATGTCCACGCGTTCCGGGGAATTCGTTACCCTGCGTGAGTTGCGTCATGAAGTCGGTAACGATGCCGCCCGGTTTTTCTACGTAATGCGCAAATGTGAACAGCACATGGACTTCGACCTTGACCTGGCCAAGTCACAGAGCAACGACAACCCGGTGTATTACATCCAGTATGCACATGCACGCGTGCGCAGCGTCTTCCGGCAGCTGCAGGAAAAGCAGCTTGCCTGGGACAGCGCCGCCGGTGCTGCCGGACTGACGGCCCTGTCCGAGTCCCATGAACAAGAACTGATGATCAGCCTGTCACGCTATCCCGAAGTGCTGGAAGCCGCAGCCGTTAATCACGAACCACACCTGCTGACCCACTACCTGCGCGAGCTGGCCAATGATTTCCACACCTATTACAACGCGCACACCTTCCTGGTAGAAGATGCTGCATTGCGCAATGCACGGCTGAATCTGATCGAGGCCACCCGGCAGGTTATTGCCAACGGCCTCGGACTACTGGGCGTATCAGCACCGGATAACATGTAATGCCACGCGACTATAAACACCGGGCCCGGAGAAAAAAGAAACGCACCAAACTTTCCCCCTGGACAGGTGTCATTGGCGGTCTGCTGATCGGCCTGTTCGTTGCCTTTCTGGTCTATATCAAGATGCAGGCAAAACCGGACCCGCACGTGTATCTGCAGGAAAGCATCCCGGCACCGGCTGAAACTGCCCGACAGGAAAAACCTGGTGCGGGCAAGCAACAGGCAGAGGTGACCCCAACCACCCCCAAACCGCGTTTTGACTTCTATACCCTGTTGCCGGAAATGGAAGTCGTCGTACCGGAGCAGGAAACATCCGCGATCCAGCAACAGACGGCACCGCCACCAACGGCAGCACCCATCGTGGCAGCGGAACCGGCAAAGTCTGCCAGGCCGCAACAACAGGCCGCGCCGGTCGTCACCACAACGGCAAAACCGCAGGCCGGCACCTACTACCTGCAAGTCGGTTCATTCAAAAACAGTGCCCAGGCAGAGCGTTTCAAGGCAGAACTTGCCATGCAAGGCATGCAAACCAGCATTCAGAAGGTCACCATCAACAAGGGCACCTACCATCGCGTCCGCGTCGGTCCCTTCCGTAATTTCAGCGCCCTGGACAAGACGCGCCAGACACTAAAGAGAAAAGGCATCGACAGCACCCCGATAAAGGTCTCAGGGTAACAACAGTCACTGCGTGGTGATGCAACAGGCCTAGTTGATACCTTCTTTCTCAAGGCGGTCCGCTATGCGTTGATGCATGATGGCATCCAGCGACTGCCCCCATAATCTCCCGGCCTGCATGGCTTCCTGGGTCAGCTGCGGCATCACTCTGATAGTTTTTTGCCCCACCGGCGTATGGTAAAACGCTATTAATGCCCTGGTATCCTCAAGCGTCAGATATTTATGATAGATAGGGTAAATTAATTCGTACAGACTATCCTTTTCCAGCATCTCTTCCCTGATAACCGCATTTATTTCTTCCTCCAGGATAGTAAATGCTCTTGGAGGAATTTCCGGGTTTATGCTTTTCAGCGCCGTGGTCATTTGCTCGAGAAAGACAGCGGCAAACATTTCTCCTCTTTGAGCAGAGCCGGTAATAGTCATAAGCTCCCTGATGGAGGCCTTTTTCGCATCGGTAAGTTCCTCAGCCACTGCAAGGGTTGATAGCGCCAGTCCAGCCACCAGTAGAACGACTTTGATTTTCATGGTTTCCCCTGCTGTAAAATATTCATATTCAGTTCCGGTTTTCCTGCAGGCAGGCCATGGTCTGGGCTGCTATCTCATACTCCTCGTCAGTCGGAACGACCAGCACGCTGACCGGGGCGTCCTGCTGCTGAACAGCAAACACACCGGGGCCACACGCCGCATTCCTGCGCGGATCGACAGCAATACCGAAACCGTCCAGTCCCGCACAGGCGCGGGCACGTATCCAGGCATCATTTTCCCCGATGCCGCCGGTAAACACGATAGCATCGACATGACCCAGCACGGCAACATAGGCGCCAATATATTTCTTCAGGCGATGGCTGACCATCTGCAGCGCAAGTTGCGCCCGTTCATCGCCGGCGTCTGCCAGACGGTGCACTTCCCGCATATCGTTCGTCCCGCAAATACCCTTGAGTCCACTTTCCCTGTTGAGCACAGATTCCAGTTGCTCACAGCCCAGACCGGTCACCCGGTTGAGATAGAACTGGATAGCCGGATCGATATCGCCGCAGCGGGTGCCCATGATCAGGCCCTCAAGTGGCGTCATGCCCATGGACGTATCCACGCACCGGCCCTGCTGAATAGCCGCCGCACTGGCACCATTGCCCAGGTGCAGGGTAATCAGGTTGAGGGTTTCCAGCGGTCTCCCCAGGGTACTGGCTGCCTGTTTCGCGACATAGAAATGTGAAGTACCGTGAAATCCATAGCGCCGCACCCGCAATTCGGAATAAAACCGCTCGGGAATCGCATAATGAAAGGCATGCGGCGGCAGGGTCTGGTGAAAAGCCGTATCGAACACCGCTACCTGCGGGATCGCTGCCGCGTGCTGCATGGCCACCTCGATGCCCATGAGATTGGCCGGATTGTGCAACGGTGCGAGCGGAATCATGTCACGAATCCTGTCCATGACCTCCTGATCCACCAGGGCCGGCGCATGGAAATACTCGCCGCCATGCACGACACGGTGTCCGATTGCAGACAGTTCCGACAGGTCATCAACCATGCCTGCCTGTTGCAGGATCTGGAAAATCTGTACCAGACCGGCACGATGATCTGCCACACAACAGTGGTCGACATCGTCCTCATCATTTGAGGTTCGGTAGCGGTGCAAACCTTCGGCTTCACCAATACGCTCGACAGCACCCGCGCCGATCACGCCGCCGCCGGGCATGGCGAACAACTGGTACTTGATGGACGAACTCCCGGAATTGATCACCAATATTTTCATATTCACCAACTTCAAAAAAAGGATAGAATGAATAATCTGGATCAGTCTTGTAGGAGCGTTATCCCCGGCGCGAATCGCGGCGAGGACGCCGCTCCTACAGTAAAAGTCTTTGCAATAACCGGGTTAAGTAAGTGCCATTCGTATCCA
>Ga0164313_10006557_pt1 | contig 10260 bp, 8 predicted proteins | sample GuaBasSedimGuay4_FD_113735 | JGI IMG/M metagenome (GOLD analysis project Ga0164313, IMG submission 113735) | Subseafloor sediment microbial communities from Guaymas Basin, Gulf of California, Mexico - Guay4, Core 4569-4, 0-3 cm | ecosystem: Environmental > Aquatic > Marine > Hydrothermal vents >...
CTTGCAAGGGCATGGATTGGGCGTGATATGGGCCTGCCCTATGAAACACAGCAAGAATTACTCACCATGGCATCCATTGTTGAGAAAGAGACCTCACTGGAAAGTGAACGGGCAAATATTGCAGGCGTGTTTGTACGTCGTTTGCTCAAGCACTGGCGCCTGGAGACAGATCCGACGGTTATCTATGGCATGGGTGATTCATATCAGGGTAATATTCGCCGCAAGGACCTCAAGAAGGACACGCCCTACAACACTTATACGCGCCACGGTCTGCCGCCAACACCTATTGCCTTGCCAGGCCTGGCGTCATTGCAGGCTGCGGCCCATCCGGCCAGCGGAGAGGCCATGTTTTTCGTTGCCACCGGGCAGGGCGGTCACACATTTTCCAGTACACTCGAAGCACACAACAAGGCAGTCAGACAGTTGATTAAAAGTAAACAGGGTAAATCCAAACAGGGCAAAAAGGGGTGATGTCGGTGAAGAATGGTTTTTTCATCAGTCTTGAAGGTGGTGAGGGGGCTGGTAAAAGCACGCAGCACCGGCGCATTGTTGAGTGGCTGACCAGCCAGGGTAAAACCGTGGTTGAAGCCCGCGAACCCGGTGGTACACCCGTCTCTGAGCAAATTCGCCAGGTACTGCTTGACACCCGCAATGCGGGGCTGAATGCAACTGCTGAGTTGTTGCTGATGTTTGCGGCCCGTTCACAATTGGTACAGGAAGTGATACTGCCGGCGCTGGCGGAGGGTCATGTTATTGTCTGCGATCGCTTTGCGGATGCCAGTTATGCCTACCAGGGCGGGGGGCGGCAATTGGGTGCCGAAACCGTTTCAAAAGTGGAACAACTCGTTCTCAAGGGTCTGCAACCGGATTTGACGCTGCTGTTTGATATTCCGGTGGAGCAGGGCATGACAAGGGTGGCCGGGCGTGGTGCCGCAGATCGTTTCGAAGTCGAATCGGTCCGGTTTTTTGAACGGGTCAGGGCTGCCTACCATGAGCGGGCAACAGCCAATCCGCAGCGATTCCGGGTTATAGATGCAAGTCAGGACCAAGAGCAGGTCTGGCAACAGGTTGAAACTGTGCTGAAGGCAGGCCTGAGTTTATGACAATTTCCACCACAAAGGCCGTCGATGAGCTTTATCCCTGGCTGAGTGGACACTGGTCATTCTTCAACCAACGGCTTGAGGCGGATAGACTGGCGCATGCCCTGATGATCCAGGGGCCGGCGGGCTGCGGGAAAACAGCGCTTGCGGGCGCAATGGTGGCCAGGCTTTTATGCACTGCGAACCAGGTACGCGCCTGCGGTGAATGCCATTCCTGCAAGTTGGTTGCCGGTGGCGCACACCCCGATTATTTTTCTCTCCAGCCTGAAGAGGGCAGTGAGGTCATCAAGGTAGACCAGGTGCGTGGCCTGATTTCCAGGCTGGTTCTCACAACTTTCGTCAGTGATAGAAAAGTGGCCTATATCTATCCCGCAGAAAGCATGAATGCTGCTGCTGCAAATGCATTGCTGAAAAGTCTTGAAGAGCCTTCGGGCAATACCGTGCTGATTCTCGTAAGCGATAACCCGGGTAGCTTGCCGGTTACCATCCGTAGCCGCTGTCAGGCCATTTCCGTGGCCCAGCCGGATAAGCAACTGGTTCAGGATTGGTTGGAAGAAAGTTCCGGAAGCCCCCCAAATGAGGTCAGTGCGGCCATGCAGGCGGCCGGTGGCAGCCCTTTGCGAGCCGCACGATACCTTGGTTCACCTGAACTGGACGCGTATGGGCTAGTGCGTCAGGGCCTTGCAACACTGCTCAGCAAGCCAGGCTCTGTCTCACTCGTCAGCAGCCAGCTTGGTGAGCTGAACCCGGTTGACCTATGGCGTTGGTTGTCCATGTGCACCGGTGATGTTTTGAAATCCATGATGGCGGGTGCACCTTTAACCTGGCTGCCTGCAAGCGTAAAACTACAGGATAAAGTGCTTTTGCAATTGCAAAGGCAGGCCGATATCAACCGACGATTATCGGCCACACCGGTACGCGGGGACTTACTTTTGCAGGATTGGCTGATAAGATGGGCGGAGCAGGTGATTTGAGCACCCAACATGCGGACATGGAAGACACCAGGAAAACGAGGAGTAGAGCATGACACAACAAGGAATACTTTCGCTATCCATCAAGGACCGGCAAACGCTGTACAACGCCTATATGCCTTTTGTCCAGGGTGGTGGCCTGTTCGTTCAGAGCACCAAGCGTTATGCGCTGGGTGACGAGGTGTTTCTGTTGCTGACCATCATGGAGCTTGAGGAACGCCTGCCTATTCCGGGTAAAGTTGTCTGGGTTACTCCACCGGGTGCGCAAGGTAACAGGCGGCCTGGAATCGGTGTCCAGTTTGGGGATACCTCTGATGGTGCACATGCCAGGACGATTATTGAATCCCACCTTGCCCAGTTGCTAAACAGTGAAAAACGCACTCACACTATGTAGTAATATCAACTAGATATACTATTTATCTAATCTTATTTATTACCATATAAATGGTATCGATTATCTCCAGCAAGGGTTTGCTCGCCTGGTAGAAATGTGGTGACAGCAATCGCAAATCAGGATAGAGGTAAAGACCGGGAACGGGCCATCATCCACGTGGATATGGATGCGTTTTATGCATCGGTGGAACAGCATGATCAGCCGCAATACAGAAACCAGCCTGTTATCGTGGGTGGTACCGGTGGTCGTGGTGTGGTGGCGGCAGCCAGCTACGAAGTCCGCAAATTTGGTGTGTTTTCTGCCATGCCAATATCCCGCGCCCGCCGTTTGTGCCCAAATGTCGTGGTATTGCCGGTGAGAATGTCCCGTTACCGGCAGGTTTCAGCCGAGGTGTTTACAATATTCCGTGAGGCCACACCCGAAGTGGAAGGCCTGTCTCTGGATGAGGCGTTCCTGGATGTGACCGGAAGCCTCGCATTGCTTGGCAGTATTGAAACCATTGGCGCAACTGTGCGTGCCGAAATACTCAAGCGCACCGGCCTGCATGCTTCGGTGGGTATGGCGCATAACAAATACCTCGCAAAACTGGCATCGGATGCGGGCAAGCCAAAAGGCTTCGTCCATGTTCCGCGTGATGGTGTTCGCTTGTTCCTGGATCCTATGCCGGTCAGCAGGGTTTGGGGGATAGGCAAAAAGACTCTGCCTAAAATACAAAAACTGGGAATTTTGACCATCGGTCAATTGCGTAAAGCCGACCCCGTGATGCTCAGCCGAGTGCTGGGTAAACGCACCGGACACTTCCAGGCGCTGGCCAGGGGAGATGATGAACGTGAGGTGGTGGCCTCACGGCCGGATAAATCCCTGAGCAGGGAAGTTACATTTGACCAGGACATCACCAGGCCCAGGGAGCTGCTGGTGGAACTACAACGGCAGGTAGAATCGGTAACAGGCCGTTTGCGCTCGGAAGGCCTGGTGGCCAGAACCATCCAGATTAAGGTGCGTGATCACCGTTTCCGCACGGTTACGCGCAGTCGCAGCCTGGCGGCGCCGACCGCCAGCACCGAGGTTGTTTTCAAACAGACCCGCGTCTTACTGCAAAAGTGGTTGCAGGAACACCTGAATACCCCGGTGCGCTTGCTGGGTGTCGGTTTATCAGGGCTTGAGGAACCGGATGAGCGGGGTATCGGGTACGATACCCCGGCACAAAAAGCGCTGGATAAAACCCTGGACGAAATCAAGCGCCGTTATGGCGATGACAAAGCAATGCGGGCGCTGGCACTAGGAGGCGGCAAGAAAAAACCAGCTTAGCGACCCATTGTGTGTAGCTTTACGCCAGCTTCGCGTCTCTTAACTCCCTGCGTAGTATTTTGCCAACATTGCTCTTGGGTAAATCATCCATGAACTCGATATATCGTGGACGCTTGTAGCCTGTAAGGTTTTCTTTACAGAACGCCCTTATTTCTTCCTCCGTCAGTGTCGGGTCTTTCTTGACCACGAACAGGCTGACAGCTTCACCGGATTTTTCATCCGGAACACCGATGGCAGCCACCTCCAGTACCTTGGGCATCATTGCGACTACATCTTCGATTTCGTTGGGGAATACATTGAAACCGGAGACCAGGATCATGTCCTTTTTACGGTCGACGATCTTGAAGTACCCATCCTCTGTCATAACGGCTATATCACCGGTTTGTAACCAGCCATCGGCACGCAACACTTCATCTGTGGCCTCGGGCCGTTGCCAGTAGCCCTTCATAACCTGCGGACCGCGAATGCACAGTTCACCGGTCTCGCCGACCGGCAGGAACTGTCCATCATCACTCAGGATTGCGCCTTCCGTCGATGAAATAGGCAGGCCGATGTAGCCGTTGTATTCTTTCAGGTCAACCGGGTTAATACATGCGGCAGGGGATGTTTCTGTCAAACCATAAGCCTCGATCAGGGTGACGCCGGTAATCTCTTTCCATTTATCAGCCACTGCTTTTTGCACGGCCATACCACCGCCAAGGGTCATCTTGACCGTTGAAAAATCAAGATCTGCAAAACCTTCGGTGTGTAACAGGCCGTTAAACAAGGTGTTGACCCCGGTAATTGCGGTAAACGGGTGGCGCTCCAGTTCCTTGACAAAACCCGGCATATCGCGGGGGTCGGTGACCAGGATATTGCTGCCACCCAGGTAGATAAAGGTCAGGCAGTTCGCGGTCAGTGCAAAGATATGATACAGCGGTAAAGCCGTGATAATGATTTCCTTTGAATCACTTATCTGGGACAGCCATACCCTTGCCTGTAACAGGTTTGCAACGATGTTCCGGTGTGTAAGCATGGCGCCCTTGGCAACGCCGGTGGTGCCGCCGGTATATTGTAGAAATGCCACATCTTCAAAGCCGATATTGACCGGTTTTAATGGCAGTTTCTTACCTTTATCCAGTACATCCTGGAACTTGACCGAGCCCGGCAAAGACCATGATGGAATGGTTTTCTTAATATGACGCAAAACGAAATTTACGATAAAGGACTTGGGGAAAGCCAGTAAATCGCCCACGCCCGTGGTAATAATGTGTTCCAGCGGTACCTCGTCACGTACGCTTTCAAGCACGGATGCGAAATTTTCAACCACAACGATCGCCTTGGCACCCGAATCTACCAATTGATGGCGTAACTCACGCGCCGTGTACATCGGGTTGGTATTAACCACGATCAGGCCGGCTCGTAGCGCACCGAACAGTGCGACCGGGTATTGCAGTATGTTGGGCATCATCAGGGCGATTCGATCGCCTTGTTGCAAACCCATGTTCTGCAGCGATGCCGCAAAATTCCTGGTCAGGTAATCAAGTTCTGCATAAGTTATTTCCGAGCCCATATTGTGATAGGCCATGCGGTCTTTGTATTTGCTGCAACTCTGTTCCAGCACATCAACGATGGAGTGAAATGCATCCAGGTCTATGTTGTCGGGCACGCCCGGTGGGTAATTTTTGAGCCAGGGTTTTTCCATGATAATGTGAACCTTTACAGAGTTAATAGCGCGTTACTTATCCCAACAATATTCGATTACTATCTTTACATGGTAAATGACTTAGCGCAGTTGTTTTGTGATTTTTATTTGCCGACCTCTGTGCCTGTGTTTATTATCTGTACAAGGATAACAACTCAAGGCGCGCCTGATGGGTGAACAAAACATAGAAGAATACGCCGACGAGTCCGCTCGTCAGGAGTTCATGAAATCACTTCTTGAAGAGGTGAGGGCACTGGATGCCATGCTTGAAAAAGGCATGGTGGAATCCGGTGTCAGTCGTATCGGGGCGGAACAGGAGATGTTCCTGATCAACTCTGCGCAGAAGCCGGCCCTGACGGCGCTCAAGGTATTGAAGCAACTGGATGATGAGAGGTTCACCCATGAACTTGGCCTGTACAATATTGAGGCCAATCTCTCGGTGCAGGAGTTTCATTCAGATTGTCTGAGCCGCATGGAAGCCGAGGCGCAGGAAGTTTATGCCAAGGCCCGTGAGGCTGCGCATAAATGCGACAGTGAAATTGCACTGGTGGGTATTTTGCCCACGCTGACCAAGGAAAACCTCGGTCTTGATTCCATGGTGCCAACACCGCGTTACCACGCATTGAATGATGCAATTATGGCCTTGCGTGGCGGTGACCTACAATTCACGATCAACGGCATTGACCAGTTAATGGTCCAGCACGACAACCTGATGCTGGAAGCCTGTAACACCAGCTTTCAGGTGCACTTCCAGGTCAGCCCCAATGATTTTTCCCGGCTTTACAATATTGCCCAGACCGTTACTGGACCCTTGCTGGCGGCGGCGGTCAATTCGCCCATATTGCTGGGCAAACGACTCTGGCACGAAACACGTATTTCCGTTTTTGAATACTCCGTAGATGCGCGCTCACCAACCCATCAGACCCGTGGTCTTAAGCCTCGGGTGCATTTCGGCGACCACTGGGTGGGTGACTCGGTAACAGAGATATTCAAGGAAGATATCGCACGCTTTCGGGTGATTCTGACAACTGAAACCGAGGATGATCCACTGGCGATGGTAGCCCAGGGCATCGCACCCAAATTAAAGGCGCTGTGCCTGCATAACGGTACCGTTTACCGCTGGAACAGAGCCTGTTACGGAGTGCATAACGGCGTTCCACATCTGCGAATCGAAAATCGCGTTATTCCTTCCGGCCCCACGGTCGTCGATGAGATTGCCAACACCGCATTTTTTGTTGGCATGATGGCCGGGATGGCAGACAAGTACGAAGATGTTCGTGAGTTGATTCCGTTCGATGATGTCAAAGCCAATTTCATAGCCGCCGCACGGGCTGGGATTCGTGCGCAAATGAACTGGTTTGGTGACACGCATATGCCTGCCAGAGAATTGATTCTTGAAGAACTCCTGCCCTTGGCTGAACATGGCCTGGGCGTGTATGGGCTTGATCAGAGAGATATCGATAAGTACCTGGGAGTTTTGCGTGATCGCGTTTCAACACGGAGAAATGGCGCACGCTGGGCGCTGGAATCCCTGAACGGGATGAAAGGCCGTGGCACGGAAGACCAGCGCATGCGTTGCCTGGTCGAAAGCATGGTTGAACAGCAATCTTCAGGTAAGCAGATATCAAAATGGGAACTGGCCAATTTCTGTGAAGAATCGGGTTGGCGTGAAAGCTACCTGAAGGTATCCCAGTTTATGGCCACCGATCTTTTCACCGTACGCCCGGATGATATCGTGGATTTTGCCGCGACGCTGATGGATTGGCGGCATGTGCGTCATGTTCCGGTGGAAGGCGACGACGGTGAACTGGTAGGACTGGTGTCCCACCGTGCCCTGTTGCGCCTGGTTGCCACTGGCCGGATCGGCGGTGAGCACAAGGTCACTGTCAAGGAGATCATGACCAAAGAGCCAGTGACGGTTAATCCCGATGCCACCACGGTCGATTGCATACGCCTGATGCGCGAAGCCAAGGTCGCGTGCCTGCCGGTCGTTGACGATGGGAAATTGCTGGGGTTGATCACAGAGCACGACCTGATCGTGGTTTCATCACACCTGCTTGAGCGTTACCTGGGCGAAAACAACTGATGCGCAGATGAAGCTTGTTTTTGGCGCAGCACTGGCCGTCCTGTTACTGGCAGCCTGTGGTGAGAAACTAAGCGTCGAACAACAGATTATTGCAACGCTTGAGGTGATGGAAGAGGCGGCCGAGCAGGGCGAGCATTTCGAGTTTATGGGTCACGTTGCAGATTCATTTGGTGGCCAGCAAGGTTCGATGGACCGGCGTGAGTTTCATCGTTTCATGATTTTCCAGATCAACCAGAACCGGCGCCTGCATGCACAATTTTTCCCCATCCGTGTCCGTGAATCCGGCGATGAGCGGGCGTCTGCACATTTTAAGTTGCTGGTAACCGGTGGTGCCGGTCTGTTGCCTGAAAGCGGCCAGTTGTTTGAAGTGGAAACGCAATGGCTCAGGGATGGCAGCGACTGGCTGCTGGAGAAGGCGGACTGGGAGGCTGCACAACTGCCCGATATACCAAGCGGTAGCGAGTAGATGACAACAACTACTGGGCAACAACTGGTCAAACAGGCCATGCAACTTCACCAGCGCGGTGAATTAAAACAAGCCAGGGCCTTGTATGCGAAGGTACTCGAACTGAACCCGGAGCATCCTGATGGCCTTCACCTTTACGGGCTGGCCAGTCATCAACTGGGTGACTATAAAACGGCGATCACCTATATCTCCCGCGCCATCGAACTGGTGCCGGATCAGCCCGTGCTGCGTAATAACCTCGGTGATGCCTTACGACAGGCCGGTGATTTTGAGGAAGCATTGATCCAGCTGAACACTGCACTGGATCTGCGTCCGGATTATGCGGGTGCACATCAGAACCTTGGCTCGGTCTATGCGGCCATGGGTGATCACGATGCTGCATTGAAGCATGCCCGTAAAGCCGTACATCTGGATCAAAATCGCGCCGAGGCCTGGTTTAACCTGGGCCTGATCCTGCTCGATCACGTTTTGCTGACGGAGTCGGCTGATGCATTTCGCAGGGCCCTGGTGTTACGCCCATTTTATCCGATGGCTGCAACCAGTTTGCTGTATGTTCTGAACCTGTTGCCGGGCGCTGATCCTAATGCGATTGAGCAGGAGACCTGCAGGATCGCGGCAACACTATTCGGATCAGTGCAGGCTGTGCCGGTAAGCTCTCAAGACAACGAAAAAATCCGCATTGGCTATGTTTCTGGTGATTTTCGCGCCCACGCTGTCAACTATTTTTTCGAACCGGTGTTGGTGTTTCACGATCAAACCCGATTTGAAATCTACTGCTATTCCGACGTTGGACACCCGGATCAAACGAGCCAGCGACTGCAACAGGCGGCATCACACTGGCGGGACATCTCCGCATGGGACGATGACAGGGTTTTTGAGAAGGTACGCTCGGACAGGATCGATATCCTGGTCGATTTGGCCGGTCATACAAAACACAACCGGCTGGGTGTGTTTGCCAGAAAGGCGGCATCGTGCCAGATCAGCTGGCTGGGTTTTCCAAATACCACGGGGCTGGACACCATGGATTATCGGATCGTGGATCAGTACACCGCTCCCGGGGGTGAAGTTACAGGGGGCAGTGAAGAACTGCTCCGCCTGCCGCAAGGGTTTGCCTGTTTCCGCCCGCCCGCGCATGCGCCGTCTGTGCAGCCTGCACCTGTGGTGAGCAACGGGTTTGTCACGCTGGGTTGTCTGCACAAGCTGGAGAAGCTGAACGAGGACGTTATTGCCTTGTGGGCGAGGATATTGAAGGAAAATCCTGACACCCGGCTAATGCTCGCCCGTGATCAGTTAGATGACTGGCAACAACGCCGGTTACACATATCATTTTTGCAGGCCGGTATCGGTGCTGACAGACTGGTAATGGTTAATTTTTCTGGTTCAAAGCAAAGTTTTTTTGACCTGTTTGCCAAAATCGACATCCTGCTCGATGTCTTTCCGTGGAGTGGACATACGCTGGCGTGCTGTGCCTTGTGGATGGGGGTGCCCGTGGTCACTCTTTATGGTGACAGGCATGCGGGGCGCATGGTTGCCAGTGTACTCAAGCTGATGGAGCTTGATGAGCTTGTCGCAGAAGACGCTGAATCTTATTGCAAGATCGTTAAAGACCTGAGTGAGGATCAGGATCGCTTAAGTCGTTACCGTGCAGGACTGAGAGACCGGTTTGAAACATCTCCTTTGCGTGATGAAAAAGGTTTCACACAGAGCCTCGAATCAGAATACCGTCGGATTCTCAATTTTTGAGAAGCACTGGGCTACAATTGCCCTATGCCCCCTGATAAGTTGCCACACAATTTCCCATCTCTTTTACAAGGTGTATTTCACCCTGCGGTAAGCAACTGGTTTGGAAATGCCTTTGCGGCACCAACGGCTGTACAGACCGCAGCATGGCCAAAAATTGCCGAGGAAGAACGGGTACTGATCGCAGCACCCACCGGCAGCGGCAAAACCCTGGCCGCTTTTTTATGTGCCATTAATGACCTGGTGTTACAAAGCCGTTGTGGCGTACTGGAGGACAAGGTCTATGTACTTTATATCTCACCCCTCAAGGCACTTTCCAACGACATAGAAAAGAACCTGCAAGCACCCCTGCAGGGCATTGCCGCCGAGTTGGCTGCCAGTGGGGAACCACCCCACAATATCCGTGCTGCGGTCAGAACCGGTGATACGCCACCGGGCGAGCGCACAAAAATGGCCAGGCGACCGCCGCATATCCTTGTCACGACGCCTGAATCGCTTTACCTGCTGCTGA
>Ga0164313_10006558_pt1 | contig 10260 bp, 10 predicted proteins | sample GuaBasSedimGuay4_FD_113735 | JGI IMG/M metagenome (GOLD analysis project Ga0164313, IMG submission 113735) | Subseafloor sediment microbial communities from Guaymas Basin, Gulf of California, Mexico - Guay4, Core 4569-4, 0-3 cm | ecosystem: Environmental > Aquatic > Marine > Hydrothermal vents...
CGGGCAAGATGCTTATAGCCCCAATCGACACCCAGAAATCGCGTGTTTTGATGATTTAATCACTATGGTTAATCGTGTGCGTGATGTTACCGGCAAACCCACAGGTTTTAAGATGGTGGTAGGTGCACCACAACATATTGATGTGTTATTAACTGCGATTGTGGCAAGAGGTGTTGCTTATGCCCCCGACTTTATCACCATTGATGGGGCAGAAGGTGGCACAGGTGCCGCGCCGATGCCGTTGATTGATTCCGTCGGCATGTCATTGCGTGAGAGCCTACCTATTCTGGTTAATAAACTAGAACAATATGGTCTGCGTGATCGGATCAAAGTCATTGCATCAGGTAAACTCACCACGCCAGAAGCGGTCGCTTGGGCACTCTGTGCAGGGGCAGACTTTATCACCACTGCCCGTGGATTCCTGTTTGCATTAGGTTGTATTCAAGCTTTGCAATGTAATAAAAATACCTGCCCAACGGGGATCACCACCCATAATGAAAAACTACAAAGAGGGTTACACCCACCGACTAAGGCGATTAGAATTAGTAACTACGCTAAAAACATGGTGAAAGAAGCGGGGATCATTGCTCATTCGTGTGGACTGAGAAATCCGCGTGATTTAAGTCGCCAACATGCCCGCATTGTGATGGCAGATGGGCAAACAAAAGGCTTGGATGAAATTTACCCTACACTTGATAAAATCGAGGATTAAATCATGGCAATTAGTGCAGGATTAATGATGTTGGCAGTGATGTTGTTATTGGCATTATTGCTTAAACCGATTGCCGAAAAATACCACATTCCCTTTGTCGGTTTATTAGTGATAACAGGTTTTGTTGGCAGTGAAACATTGGTTTATTTTGGTATTGATACGGGCATTCGATATGACTCATTTCACGACTTAATCTTTTTTGTATTCCTGCCGTTATTAGTCTTTGAATCTGCCTTTAAGATCAATGCCAAACAATTGCTTAGCAACCTCATTGTGATCTTGTTTTTCTCCATTCCCATCATGTTGTTATCCACTTTTATTGCCGCCGCAATGGTTTATTATGGCATCGCCCACCCAACAGGTTTCCCGTGGATCGCCGCACTATTAACAGGCGCATTATTATCATCAACGGATGCTACCGTCGTGTTATCCATCTTACGCAAAGTAGGCATATCAGAACGACTGTGTTTGATCATCGAAGGTGAATCACTGTTTAATGATGCCACCGCCATTATGACATTCAGCATCTTCCTTTATATCGCCCAACATCCAATGGAAGACATCTCAATATTAGATGCCAGTTTACGCTTCTTAGTGGTGTTTTTAGGGGGCGGCATTGTTGGCTTGTTTATCGGCTTTGCCTTCTTGTTTTTATCTCGATTATTACAAGACTTTGTGCAACAAGCCATTGTTACCCTCATTGCCGCCTATATCTCCTATCTCACCGCCCAACAATGGCTTCATGTATCAGGTGTGATGTCAGTATTAGTGACGGGTGTTGTGTTGGGTCGAGTGATCCATCATGACTTTCAAGATCATGAAAAAAGTAGCTTTGTTGATGACTTTTGGACATTCAATGTCTATGTTGTCGAAGCCCTCATGTTCTTATTGATGGGCATGACCATCACCTTAGATATGTTCACAGATAACTGGCTAGCCATGTTGATTGGCATTGTCGCCGTATTGATTGCCCGCGCTGTCGGCATATTCGCAGGCGCACCAGTGATTTCATTACTACCTCGCGTTGAACCAATCTCATTCATTCAACAACAACTCATGTTTATGGGTGGATTGCGAGGTGCAGTTACATTGGCCCTGGCATTGTCTCTGCCTATTGAACTCAGTTATTGGTGGACAGTGCAATCCATCGCCTTTGGTGTCGTACTCTTCACCTTATTTGTGCAAGCACCTGTTGTAATAATAATGTGTAATAAAGCCTGTAACAGAGGCTCTCTTACTTAAATGAGAGCTGAAATAAAATGGGTAAGGTATGATCTTTTCTGATGATTTTATCTACAGTAAGATGACTTATTTAATTATTATGTTTGGACTGCTCGTTATCCTAATATTATTTTAGTTATTTGAGGTAGTGCCATATTTTTTTATAAAACAGCTTGGCAAGTGTGCTGTTTCAGCCTAAAATTGTATTCTATGGATATAATCCCAACAAAATTTAGAATAATAATTGCTTTTTTAGGGCAAGGTTTTGTTGCGACTGCAACTTATTCACGTCACCTGCTACGACTGCCTTAGGGCATACAGACCTAGCAATACCATCAGTTTTAGAACTGATAAATCCTTTAGCTATAAACTTTAGAGTCTGCAATATGGAGCAGGAAAAATGAGTGACAAATTAATAATTTTTGATACCACCTTGAGAGATGGCGAGCAAAGTCCTGGCGCATCTATGACCAAGGATGAGAAAGTCCGCATCGCTAAATCATTAGAGCGTATGCATGTTGATATTATCGAAGCAGGTTTCCCTATCGCCAGTGTGGGTGATTTTGAAGCGGTGCAAGCCGTTGCCAATGCGGTAACAGAAAGTCGTATTTGTGGTTTGGCGCGTGCATTAGATAATGATATTGATCGTGCGGGTGAGGCCTTAAAAGGGGCGAATGCATCACGTATTCATACCTTCATCGCTACTTCACCCATTCATATGAAGATGAAACTTCGTATGGAGCCTGATCAGGTGATTGAGAATGCCGTTAAAGCGGTGCAACGTGCCCGTCGATATACTGATGATGTTGAGTTTTCACCAGAAGATGCGGGACGGAGTGATCCTGAATTTTTATATCGTATTTTAGAAGCAGTGATTGATGCTGGTGCAACAACTTTAAATATTCCTGACACTGTCGGTTATAACTTGCCGCATCAGTTTGGTCAGTTGATTTATAATTTACGTGAAAACATTCCCAATTCTGATAAAGCGATCTTCTCGGTACATTGTCATAATGATTTAGGTTTAGCAGTAGCCAACTCTTTATCAGCGGTATTAAATGGTGCCCGCCAAGTTGAATGTACTATCAATGGTTTAGGTGAGCGGGCGGGTAATGCCGCTTTAGAAGAAGTGGTTATGGCTGTGCGAACACGCCAAGATATGTTTAGTGTTGATACCACTATTGATACAACACAAATATTGGCTGCATCTCGTTTAGTGTCGGGGATCACGGGTTTTGCTGTTCAGCCCAACAAAGCGATTGTGGGAGCAAATGCTTTCGCACATGAGTCAGGTATTCATCAGGACGGTGTATTGAAAAATCGCGAGACTTACGAAATCATGCGAGCGGAAGATGTCGGTTGGAATGCTAACCGTATGGTGATGGGTAAACATTCGGGTCGGAATGCATTTAAAGATCGTTTAAAACAACTAGGAACAGAGTTTGAAACAGAAGCTGACTTGAATGAAGTGTTTAGAAAGTTCAAAGAGTTAGCTGATAAAAAGCATGATATCTTCGATGAAGACTTACAAGCTTTAGTCAGTGATACAGTGACTTTAGATAATGAACGCATTCGTTTAACATCATTAAAAGTATGTAGTGAAACGGGTGAAACGCCAGTTGCATCAGTCACATTATGTATTGATGATGAAGAGAAACAAGTTGAAACAGTAGGCAGTGGTCCTGTTGATGCGGCTTTGCGAGCCATCGAAGAGCTTGTGCAGAGTAAAACAGAGTTACAACTATACTCGGTGAATAACATTACTAAAGGTACTGACTCACAAGGTGAAGTGAATGTGCGTATTGAAAAGGGTGGTCGAATTGTCAGTGGACAAGGTTCAGATACCGATATTGTTATTGCCTCAGCTAAAGCCTATATCAATGCTTTGAATAAGATCTTAGTGCCTGCTGAACGCGCGCACCCACAAGTTTAAGCAGACAGATGGACTTAAACCCCAAACAGTTATCCTCATTGGCAGAAATGGGGATCCCTGTTTGGGCGTTGCGTACTAAAGCTGTTGTTGAACCCACTATTGTTGTTGAGCCTATTGCAGAGATAGTTGACAATGAAAGCAATGAAGTTGATGAACAATTAGCCAACTGCCAATGTGTGGTGGTGATTGATAGCCAAAATCATAGCGAACAAGCACAAACGTTATTAAATGCAATGCTGGCAACAATTGGTTTTGAACAACAGCAAATTGCCATTATCAATGCTGAGCAATTAAATCAATTACAAGCATTGCCTTGCCAAGATAAAGTCTTATTTGTATTGGGAGGAGAATTGTTAGATGAACCACTTGCGCGAGGTAAAATACATCAAACATTGCCATCACAAATCAATACAGTTATTAGTTTAAGCTTAGACATATTATTAACACAAACTAATAATAAGGCACAAGCATGGCAAGACTTACAATTGATTAAAAGTGCCTTAAATTAGCCATGAATACTCGTCCAATGTTAGCGGCAGATCTTGCCGAAGTCTTAGCAATAGAACAAGATGCCAATCCATATCCTTGGTCCAGAAAGAACTTTGATGACTCATTAAAAGCTAATAATAGAGGCTGGATATTCATCAACAAAGATAATAAAATCATTGGCTTCTCGCTTATTCAGAAAGTAATGGATGAAGTTCACTTGTTGAATATATGTGTAAAAAAGACTGAGCAAGGCAAAGGTATTGGACGAGATATTCTCAACCATGTCATTGACTTTGCAATCAGCATTTCAGCAATATTAATTGTCTTAGAAGTCCGCCAATCTAATCAAGTAGCCCAAGCACTTTATCTCAATGCAGGGTTTAATGAAATGTCGATCCGCAAACGCTATTATCCTGCCAAAGAGGGGCGTGAAGATGCTATTTTAATGGGCTTAGATTTAGACTTACTATCACTGTTTACAGATAATACGATTAAAGAAAACTAGATGAATAGAGCATGATATGAACAATTGAATGCTTAAAGTGAACATCATTTTATAAGGCTTGAGCATGTTATTAAATCAGCCCTGACTTGCTTTGTGGCGGGTGCTGAATTACACTATTCCGAGTTAAACACTTGGTTATTATTATTTTAGGAGCGCCATCATGGCATTTGAATTACCCCCTTTACCGTATGCAGATAATGCATTAGAACCTACTATCTCTGCTGAAACTATTAGCTTTCACTATGGCAAACATCACCAAACATATGTGACAAACTTGAATAACTTAGTCCCTGGTACTGAGTTTGAAGGCTTGTCTTTAGAAGACATCATTATGAAAGCAAGTGGTGGTATCTTCAATAATGCTGCGCAAATCTGGAATCATACTTTCTATTGGAATGGATTAACACCGAAGGGTCAAGATGCTGTTTCTGGTGATTTAGCTGCGGCGATTGATGCAACTTTTGGTTCATTCGATGAATTCAAAGCTAAGTTTTCTACTTCTGCTGCGACGAACTTTGGTGCTGGTTGGACATGGTTAGTTAAAAATGCGGATGGAAGTATTGAGATTGTTAATACCAGCAATGCGGGTAGCCCGTTGACTTCTAGTCAAACACCTTTGTTAACCTGTGATGTTTGGGAACATGCTTATTATATTGATTTCCGTAATGCACGCCCTAAATATGTTGAAGCATTTTGGGGTTTAGTCAATTGGGACTTTGTTGCGGCTAACTTTGCAGCATAAATAACCTCCTTTTGAAATGTAGGCAAGTTTTGCTTATATTGATATAACGTTATAAAATACTCCGTTATTTGATTGATGGCAGTTTCATTTGAAACTGCCATTTTTCGTTTTAGGTCATTATTATTGAGTGACTTTGATGTAAGTGGAGTAAACCACATGACTGATCCCGTCATGCCAACATATGGTCGCCTTGATGTCGCCTTTACTAAAGGTGAAGGCATCTGGCTAACAGATACAAAGGGTAAACAATACCTCGATGCGTTAAGTGGCATTGCTGTGTGTGGTTTAGGTCATGCACATCCTAAAATTGCCCAAGCGATTACCGAACAAGCCAGTATGTTGATCCATACGTCAAATATTTATCAGATCCCATTACAAACACAATTAGCAGAAAAATTGACTGCATTATCAGGTATGGAGCAAGTTTTCTTTTGCAACTCTGGTGCTGAAGCAAATGAAGCAGCGATTAAAATTGCCCGTAAATATGGTCATGAGAAAGGGATTGATAAACCCGTTATTATTGTAATGGATAGCAGTTTCCATGGCAGAACAATGGCAACATTAACGGCAACAGGCAACCCTAAAGTACATGCAGGTTTTGAACCTCTAGTATCTGGCTTTGTGCGTGTGCCTTATAATGATTTGGATGCCTTGAAAATGGCAGTCAGTCATTGGCCAGAAGCGGTTGCTGTAATGCTTGAACCTGTGCAAGGTGAGGGTGGTATTAAAATACCGAATCCAGATTATTTATCAGCTGTACGAGAACTTTGTACACAACGTCAACTATTGATGATGTTAGATGAAGTGCAAACAGGTGTGGCGCGTACTGGCGAATGGTTTGCCTTTCAATATGCTGAAGATGTATTGCCTGATGTCATGATGTTGGCAAAAGGCTTGGGCAATGGTTTTCCTATTGGTGCTTGTTTAGTGGCAGGTGCTGCAGTAGGTATTTTGCAAGCAGGCAATCATGGTTCCACCTTTGGTGGCAATCCCTTGGCATGTCGTGTTGCTTTAACAGTGTTAGATATTATTGAGCAAGATAATATCCTACAAAATGTGAAAACATTAACCACTGATATGGTGCATAATTTTGAACAAGCATTAGCCGATCAAGAAGGTGTTAAATCAATCAGAGCGGCAGGCTTTATGTTGGGTATTGAGTTAACAATACCGTGTGCTGATTTGGTCAAACAGGCATTAGATAAAGGTGTTTTAATCAATGTCACTGCCGATAAAGTGGTTAGATTATTGCCGCCCCTTATTATTAACAAACAAGAAGCCGATAAACTTGTGCAAATAGTCAGCACATTGATTATTGATTTTCTTGCGATAAATTCGATTAAAAGCGTAGCGTAATTATGAGACATTTCTTAACATTAAAAGATTTAAGTTCAGCTGAATTAGAGCAGTTAATCAACCGAGCCATTGAGCTGAAAAAAATGCATAAAGCAGGGGATATTTATGAGCCGCTGAAAAACAAAGTGCTGGCAATGATCTTTGATAAATCATCAACCCGCACCCGTGTTTCATTCGAATCTGCCATGGTACAGTTTGGTGGCGGTTCAATCTTCTTATCGCCCAATGATTCACAATTAGGTCGTGGTGAACCTGTTGAAGATTCTGCTCGTGTTATCTCTAGCATGGTTGATGCAGTGATGATCCGCACTTTTGATCACAATATGGTTGAACGATTTGCTGATTATTCATCGGTACCTGTTATCAATGCCTTGACAGATGATTATCATCCTTGCCAATTATTAGCTGATATGCAAACCTATGTTGAACATCGTGGTTCAATCAAAGGTAAAACGGTTGTGTGGGTGGGTGATGGCAATAATATGTGTCATTCATACATCAATGCGGCAGAAGGGTTTGGTTTTGATTTGAATATCGCCACACCTGTAGGTTATGAAGCCAATGCCGAAATTATTGCCAATGCTGATGCTAAGATCAGCGTATTTAATAATGTTGCTGATGCCGTGAAAGGTGCTGATTTAATCGTCACCGATGTTTGGGCAAGTATGGGGCAAGAAGAAGAGCAATCGAGGCGTGAAGTTGCCTTTGCAGACTTTCAAGTGAATAGTGATGTAATGGCATTGGCAAATAAAGATGCTTTATTTATGCACTGTTTGCCAGCACATCGTGGTGAAGAAGTCTCAGCCGAGTTGATGGATAAAATGGATAGTGTAGTGTGGGATGAAGCCGAAAATAGATTGCATGCTCAAAAAGCTTTATTAGAGTTTTTATTCCTTAACCGTTAAGCTACACCCTTCGATAAGAACAGGGAGAGCGGGTTTTAAGTCAGCCAAGGAAATGGGAAGCCTAAACAGTCTTAAGTTGCTTGTTTAACTGATTTAACCGTTCAACCGTACCAATATCTGACCATTGACCTTGATAAACTTCACCACTGATCTGTTGCTTGGTTATTGCCGCTAAGAACACAGGTTTAAGTCGGTAACGTTGCACAGCTAAACCTGTAAATAAATCAGGATGATAAAGTCCAATACCACTATATGTATATTTAACATGCCCTTCGGTTTTTACTAAACCAGACTTAAGTGCAAAGTCACCTGCTGGGTGATGCGGTGGGTTATCAACAAAGACGAGATGACATAAGGTATTATCAGATAAGATCATCTTGCTTAATGGTGCAAAGGGATAATCAGTCCAAATATCACCATTGACCACTAAAAAAGGTTCATTGCCCAATAAAGACAAGGCATTGATAATGCCGCCCGCAGTTTCTAAGCCACCTTCTGGCTCAGGTGAATAAACCAACTTTACATCATAGTTTGAACCATCACCGAGCAAGGTGGGGAACTGTTCTGGCAAATAAGCTGTATTGATAATGATCTCATCAATACCCACTTTTGCTAAGGCAATAATGCTGTATTCAATAAGGCGAAACTTGCCTGCTTTTAATAAAGGTTTGGGGGTGTGATCAGTCAGTGGACGTAAACGTTCCCCTCGACCTGCTGATAAGATAATCGCCTTCATCGTATGGCGGCTATTTGTGGTTGTTGAGTAAGATATTGATAAAGTGGCGCAAGTTCATCATAACGGGCAGATATCTTCTGAGTATACTTCAATGTAAGCGGCAAGTCATTGAAATAGTTGCATTTATTATCTCTATAGTTAAGTCGGCAAAAAATACCCAAGACTTTAATATGCCGTTGCAAACCCATAAAATCAAACCATTTAGTGAACTGTGCAAGTGTTATATTATCAAGTAAGCCATGTGATTGTGCTTGTGTGAAATAGTAGTTTAAACAGTCGCTTACAACCTCGTCAGACCATTCAATATAACAATCACGCAATAGCGAAACCAGATCATAAGTGATCGGACCCAACACCGCATCTTGAAAGTCGATAATGCCGACTTGATCAGCATCAATAAGCATCAGGTTACGTGAATGGTAATCTCGGTGAACAAAGGTGGTGGGCTGGGCTAATGCCGACTGAATAAGTAACTGATCAACACCTGCCAAAAAATCAGGCACAGCAAGATCAAGATGTTTCTGCAAAAACCAATCGGGGAATAAGGATAGCTCTTGTTGCAATAAGGCGGCATCATAATACGGAAGATCGAGTTTAGATGTATCTGTTAATTGCAGTTGAATAATGCCATCTATTGCGGTGTGATAAAGTTCAATTACCGTTGCATGAGTCAGTTTATCCAAGAGTTGCGTGTCGCCGAAATCAGCTAATAACAACAGACCTAAATCAGTATCTTGGGCATAAATCTTCGGAACATTCACACCTTGTTCAAATAGAAAAGTCGCAACCTTTATAAAATCAGTAGTATCTTCTTGCTCGGGTGGCGCATCCATCAAGATCCATGTTTTATTCGCCAATGTCACCCGAAAATAGCGACGAAAACTCGCATCATTCGATGCCGTAACAAGTTCAAAGTCGCGGGTCTCTAGTACTTGAGCAAGCCAAGTATTAATAGCATTTTGTCGTAAAAGTTCGCTTGCTTGTGTTGTCATTTGCCTATGCTTTTATATGAATGGGAACTTACTTAAACATTTAGTAGTTTAATAATACAGATGAAATATGAAAGGAAGTGTATAGTATTCCGCTTCATGTGGGTATTTGATTGTTTAATTAATTAGGAAAAAAAATGAAAGATTCTTTAGCGATTGTATTTTGGGTTGCCGTTGTTGTATTGGCTTATTTATATCTACCTCGTGGTGGTGAAGTTGTAAGTGATGATGCAGTCAGTATCATTACCCCTGTTGATATGTCACAAGAAGCACAAGACAAAATGTATGCCACGATAATGGAATATAACAAGTGTATGATGCAAAACAGACCTGAATATCATAAACAGACTGTTAGCACTGCCGCTGTTGCCGAAAAAACACTTTTTGCCTGTGAACCACATTTAGATGAATTGGCGATTGTTTTAGAAGAAAATAATGTTAATGCAGAATTACGTGTTGGTATGGTTAAAACAATTAGAACACGTGCAGTACGCAAGTTAATGTCAATGGTAATGCAATCACGAGCGGGACAGGCAAGGGCACAAGACGATGCCCGTTTAACGGCAGAATCAGAAGCTGCTACTGCACAATAAACATGATTTAAACTTGCGCTTGGAGGACATCAATTCCTTCAAGTGCAAGTAGTTCAATTAGTTTAATCAACGGCAAGCC
>Ga0164313_10006559_pt1 | contig 10259 bp, 5 predicted proteins | sample GuaBasSedimGuay4_FD_113735 | JGI IMG/M metagenome (GOLD analysis project Ga0164313, IMG submission 113735) | Subseafloor sediment microbial communities from Guaymas Basin, Gulf of California, Mexico - Guay4, Core 4569-4, 0-3 cm | ecosystem: Environmental > Aquatic > Marine > Hydrothermal vents >...
CAGGGCAAAACCCTTGTTGGCAAAATGAAAAGCTGGGATGAATACATGGTCCAGCGGATGTCCAAATCATACGATGATACTGGCAATTACCCGAACAAATTTACTTCCGAATTTCTCTTCCTGCTTAACCAGACAGAAAGCGGAATCCCACGAATCACAGATGCTTCAAGGGAACGGCTTGCAGAATTGACAAAGCAGTGGGAGCCTCTTTCTGCCACTGCCACTGAAATTATCGAAACAGAAATCCTTGCCTATAATCAACAGCTCTGGGAGGCCGGAATCGGGGCGCTGAGGAAAAAAGACTAGGAGCTGATTTTTTTCTGGCAGTGAATATTCCGTTCAGCCAGGTACTCCCTGACACTTTCCCAGGCTCCCTCGGCCTGGCCTACAAATTCGGAAGGACAGATTCCCTTTTGTGAATAGGAGCCCTCCAGTACCAAATGGGCAACTGCGTTGCAGGTATAGCCTGTCGTCCTGGCCATGGACGGTGTCCCGGTGGCAGGATCGTATTCGTCGTACATGTCGTAAGTATAGCTGGCTGCTTTCCCCTTCTCCTCTCCGGAGATCACCAGCTTCATAACCGTGATGTCAGCCTCACCAGGTTCATATTTCCAGAGTGGATCCAGGACCGATACAAGCACATCAATGGGACGCACTGAATGGCCCTTTACCCGGATGGGATCCCTGCCGAGCAATCCGGCCTCTTTAAAAATGCGCATGGCTTCGAAGTGTTCCGGATAACGAAGGGTTTTTTCGAACATATTAGGGATGCTGGTGGTGTGTAGAAGTGTTCTCAAACCGTCCGAATTGAGACAGGCCATGGGCCCGGTCCTGTCCATCTCAATCATTTCGGTATCAGAGATCATGGGCCTTACTACCTCTTTCCCATTTTCAACCATGGTACCTGAGTCGGCATACTCCTCCAACACTTCCAGTACCGGAAAGGGGGATTTATAAGCCAGGGGTGCCTTCCTGGACCTGGGCACTCCCCCCACATAACACTTAAAGTGCTCAACATTCATTTTACGCATATGACTCCCCAGGATGATATTTGAGAGACCAGGTGAGATACCACAGTCTACTACGGCGGTAACACCATGCTCTTTTGCAAGCTCGTCCAGTCCGAAGGGATCTTCAGGAAAGTAGGAGATATCCACGATATTCTTGCCTGAGCGAATGACCTGTCTGAGCATGCTGTATCCAAGAAAATCGGGCACTGATCCGATGACCAGGTCCGCACCTTCAATAGCATGGGCGATCCCTGGTTCAGAGGAAAGGTCCTCCACACGGATTTTAATGGGGTAATCACGGGCCAGGACATCCAGAACTTCCCGGTTTACGTCCACTGAGATGACTTCGTAATCGGGATTCCTGCACAGGTCGATGGCCATGTGTTTTCCTACTGCCCCGCAACCGAGGACGACAATTTTATGCATATCACGCTCCTTTATCATTGGTGTTATTCTTGTTATGGTAAATTATCCCGGTTTTTTCCTTTCATCCCGAGCGGGAACGGCCCGATCGAATGATGAAGCGGTACACCGGCCAGGATAATACAACCATGATTGCAGCGTAAAGCGCTGTTTCGATCTGGACAACTGCCTGGAACAGGGACAAAAATATCCAGCCAAAAAGGCAAATCAATGTGGTCCAGGGATGCCCCCATGTCCGGTAGGGGCGATCAGCATCCGGCTGGCGTATACGCAAAATCATCACACCGGCGATCAGCAGGACATAGACAAAAAGGTGAAAGAAAACTGCAAGGTGCAGCAGGAATTCGAAACCGCCTATGATGATCAGGCCAACCGAAAGCCCCCAGGTCAGCAGAACCGCAAAAACAGGATTGCCTCCTTTTGAGACCTCCCTTGCACGTTTCACCGCCAGTCCATCAACTGCCATGGCCTGGATAATCCTGGGTGTACTCAGGTAGAGAATATTCTGATATGCCAGGGTCATGATGATTGCGGCCACCAGAACAATGCTTGCCGCCAGTGGGGAAACAGTGATTTCCAGGGCCCTGGCCAGGGCCAGTTCGCTTCCGACCAGGCTACCCAGTGGGGATTTCCACGCCAGCGCAGAAACAAGGCACATATAGAGCAGGATGACAATGACAACACCTTTAATGGCGGAGCGCACAACGGCTTTGCCCCCACCTTTGGTTTCCCCCGTGAAATAGGCTGCTATCAGCCATCCGTCATAGGCATAAATCAGGGATGCAATCACAAGGCTCCATGCGCCAAAGCTCCTGTCGGCCCGTGGAATGGCATCAGCCACAGTGCCTGATACCGGAGGGGCAAATACCAGTGCAAGGGTGAATCCAATGACGATCACGGCCATGGCCGCAGCAGCAATTTGTTGTATTTTTGCACCCAGGCTTATGCTTAACAATTGCAGGGCCGCAAATACGGTGGAGATTGAAATGGCCAGCGGCAATTGCCATGCTTCTATTGAAGGGACAAGAAGGGTGGCAAATTCAGTAACCACAACAGCCTTCAGGGCAATATCTGCAACAAAACTCAACCAGTCGACCCAGCCAATGACAAAACCAGGAAATGGACCGTAGGCACGCCGTACCAGGGAATATGTTCCACCCGATCGGGGCGTCATGGCTATCAGCTCGGCTGCCACAATGGTGCTCAGCAGGGCAAATAGTCCGCCCAGCAGCCACAGGGAAACAAACAACAATGGTCTGGGGGCGAGGGCGGCCACCTCTCCTGGAGTGCGCAGAATGCCAAGGCCAATGATGCCCCCGATGGTGACAGCCAGGGTAAAACCACTACTCAGTACCCGTTTAGGCCGGAGCCTGGGATCATTATTACTCATATCGGTATGGATAAGGCTATTGTATATATAGCCCGGGAGCGGGCATTACCCCCAGTTTCAGGTTCCAAACTTTCCTGATAAAATTATTCATCCGCATAGGGGGAAAAGCTTCAAGGATGCTATATATTAGTATAATCGTTGCCGTATTCTTTTGTGGCCCGGCACTACAGCTGAAAAGAAATAACTACAAAAAAAAAATCGGGAAAGTGCGACAACACTTTCCCGAAGTATTAAGCTTCAACGCTTACTTTCAGAACCTTTGGCAGATTATTTATATAAACGCTAAAACTAAACAAAACTATGAAAAAATGTAGAACGGGCTTGCATGTGTGGTATCAAAAGCACTGCTTGCTTAAAACCTTTCGGATTATGAAACTAAGCACAATTCTTCTCCTGGTAAGTACATCGTATGTTTTCGCTGCCAATGCTTATTCCCAGGAAACCGAACTGACTCTGGATCTTGGTGAGACCAGTGTGGGAGAAGTCCTTGCAGAAATAGAAAACCAGAGTGAGTTTTACTTTTTATTCAACCAGAAGCTGGTTGATACCGACCGGGAGGTCACCGTGGAGATGAAGGATAAGAAGGTAAATGATGTTCTGGATGAGATCTTCGCAGGGACCACGACCGAGTATGTGGTGATGGACAGGCAGATCGTACTGTCCCCAAAGGAATACCTGGCAGAGGTGAAGGCCTCCATCCAGGTCAGGACTGTTACCGGTACCGTGGTGGAAGCGAATGGAGCTTCCTTACAAGGTGTATCTGTTGCAGTTAAAGGGACAAGCATAGGGACCATCACCAATGCGGATGGGAATTTTTCCCTGGAAGATATCCCTGACAATGCGACCCTTGTATTTACCTACGTTGGGATGCTGACCCAGGAATTTCCTGTGGGTGATCAGACTGTCATCAACCTTGCCATGGAACCTGATTTTTTAGGGATAGAGGAAGCAGTGGTTGTGGGTTATGGCGTGCAGAAAAAGGTCAATCTTTCAGGTGCTGTTGACGTTATTCCGATGGATGAATTTAAAAGTCGTCCAGTGATGAACCTTACCCAGGGTTTGCAGGGTCTTTCACCCGGTTTAAATATTGATTTCATGAGCGGGGAACCGGGCGAGGAGGCCAGGATCAATATTAGGGGAGTCACATCCATTAACGGGGGTGATCCTTTGATTCTTATTGATGGTGTCCCTTCCGAATCGTGGGAGTTAAATAGTCTGAATCCACAGGATGTCTCCGATATCAGTGTGCTGAAAGACGCATCATCGGCCGCTATTTACGGGGCCCGTGCTGCCTTTGGAGTGATTTTGATTACAACCAGGAAAGGGTCTCAAAGTGGCTTTAATGTAAACTATAGCAATAATCTGTCTTGGGCAACACCCACCTGGATCCCGGAAAAAACTCTCGATCCCTACATTTATACACGTTTGTACCAGGTGGCGGTTGATAATACACCCTGGACATATTCCGTATATAGCGATGAAACTTATGCATGGGCCAAGGAGCGTTCCGATAACCCTGATGGGACCGAGGGGGTAAGGATTAATCCAAAAAGACCGAAGCAGTGGGAGTACATGGGGAATAAGGACTGGGATGAAACTGTAATGGATTACAGTGCCTTTTCACAGATGCATAATCTCCAGATTGATGGAAGTTCCGATAAAGTCCGGTATTACTTATCCGGATCATTTAACGATGATAACGGGATTATAAAAGTAGCCGAGGACAGGTTTAGTCGTTACACCTTCAGAAGTAAGGTCGATTTTACTCCGGTAGATTGGTTTACTTTCGGTAACAATACTCATCTTGCTAATTCACTGAGGGTTACTCCCAGGAAAATGGGTGATACTGAGCTCTTCAGGGAATTGAATAATATACCGGCCACGGACTGGGATGTAAATCCTGACGGATCCTGGGCTAACACACAGCTTGGAAGCATTCTGGCCCAGCATTCTTCCGAAGCTAGAAAGTACACTTATAATGACCGGATTGTACAGACTACATTTACTGGTGAATTACGCTTCTTTGATAATTCCCTTAGAGTAAACAGCGACTTTACGGTCCGGAACGGGAATCAATTTGATCAGAATTATTCTCGGAAATACAGTATCGGTTACGGACCGGAAGATGTCCGGGAACAGGGCAAGGAATGGGCTTCACGCACATCCTCAGAGAGATTATACCAGGCCTTCAACCTTTACAGTACCTATAATAAGGTATTTGGTGCTCACGAACTTACGGCCCTTGTTGGTTTTAACCAGGAGTACAGCCGGGATTATTGGTTCTGGGCGCAGCGAAATGACTTTATTTCTTCATCGCTTCCCTCAATGGCACTTGCCACAGGTGACCGCTATGTGGGTGAAGGTTATTCAGACTGGGCAGTCCGCGGAGCATTTTTTCGCCTGAACTATATCCTGAAGGAAAGATATATCCTTGAATTCAACGGACGCTATGATGGCTCGTCAAGGTTCCCCAAGGAGGACCGTTTTGGTTTTTTCCCTTCTGCTTCTGCAGCATGGCGAATCGACAAGGAGAATTTTATGAGTTCAGTGGAAAATGTCATTAGTACTTTAAAAATCCGGGGTTCCTTTGGTTCACTGGGAAATCAAAACGTTGCGGCATACGGCTACATCCCTACCATGCACTCGAGGACGGCCGATTACATTATTGGAGGGGAGTTGCCACAAACCATTGATCCTCCGCCCCTGGTTTCGGACAATTATACCTGGGAAAAAATGTCCACCATAAATGGGGGTATCGACATGGGCTTATTCAGGGACAGGCTGTTTGTAGCATTTGATCTTTACCAGAGAAATACCACAGGGATGCTGACAACCGGCAAAGAATTACCGGCAGTTCTGGGAGCTCCAGAACCCAAGGAAAATGCAGCCGATCTTCAAACCAACGGTTGGGAACTGGCTTTATCCTACAAGGATAACTGGCAACTTGCAGGAAAACCTTTCGCATTCAACACCAGGATCATCCTGTCTGACAGTCGTGCCTGGATCACCAATTTTGATAATCCTACTTTTGATATTAATCAATATTACACAGGCCAGGAATTTGGTGAAATCTGGGGTTTTGAAAGTGATGGCTTCTACCAGTCCGAAGAAGAAATTCAGGCACATAACCAGCGACTTTATGCTTCCTGGGGTTCCATGCCCTGGCTGATAGGTTCGGTAAAATGGGTTGACCAGGATGGGAACGGGGTCATAGAAAAAGGATTTACACTGGACGATCCCAAAGATGGCAAAGTCATCGGCAACTCCTATACACGCTACCGCTATGGTTTGAATTTGAGTTTTAGCTGGTATGGTTTTGATTTCTCTGCTTTTGTACAGGGAATCGGTAAAAAGGATCATTACCCTATCTGGAGAACTTACTGGGGTACATACCAGGACATGGCATTCCAAACCTATCCCCATTTATTTGATTTTTACCGGGGAGAAGATGACAGCGAGGCTGAAATGTCCATGCACTCACAGGCTTATATCGATGCCGGACTTGCATACGCGAATACCGATGCCTCTTTACCAGTACTTCAGGCATGGAATTGTTATGGTGTAGGGCATTTGGGTACTGAACCATCTTATAGCAATGGAGCCGGACTGGGGGTCCCACAGACCCAATATCTTTTTAATGCAGCTTATGTCCGATTGAAAAACATCACCATAGGCTACACTTTGCCCCGCACAACTACACAAAAGGCAAAGATTAAAAGCCTTCGGATTTTTGTAAGCGGTGAGAATCTTGCAACCTGGTCTGATATACATTTTGCCGATCCTGAAGAATTAACCATCAGTGGTTCCGGAGGTGTATATCGATTCCGGAAGCGTTATTCGGTGGGTGTAAACATTGGTTTTTAATCTCAGATAATTTAAAGATTGGATGATTATGAAAAATATACTTATAGCAAGCAGTATAACGCTCATTGTTCTGCTTACAGCATGCAATGATGAGTTTTTGGACAGGGTTCCGAAAACATCCATCGGAATCGAGAATTTCTTCCAGAGCGAAGAGGACCTCAGGATGTATACATATAACTTCTACGACTTCCCCGGACCGATGATCATGGGTGATGATGGCGAGGGTACAGATAATATGGGCAATACCAGTAGTTATGAGCTGAGAAACATGATGTTGTCCCCAGATCCATCTTCCTCCACGGTAAGCGGTGGCTGGAACTGGTCAAAACTGCGCAGCATCAACATATTCCTGGATAATTACCAGCGGGCTGAACTTTCAGAGGAGGTCCTTGCCCATTATGAGGGTGTAGCCCGATTTTTCCATGCAAAGTTTTATATGGGAAAGGTTAAACGATTCTCAGATGTTCCGTGGTATGATACAGAAATTGGTACAGCCGATGATGATCTGCTTTTTAAAGCCCGTGATTCCAGGGAATTTGTCGTTGATAAGATCTTTGAGGATTATGCCTTTGCTGCAGCAAATGTCTGGGACGATGAACCTGTCGGTGCGGTTAGCAAGTGGATTGTACTCACCTACCAGGCCCGTCATGCGCTGCATGAGGGCACCTACAGGAAATATCATTCCGAGCTGGAAATGGAGTCAACGGCAGATAGCTACCTTGAACTGGCCAGGGATGCTGCTAAAGAGATTATGGATAACGGTCCTTTTTCCATTCACAATACCGGAAAGCCCGAGAGTGACTATGGATCTTTGTTTTCGAGCTTCGACCTTACCAGTAATGATGAGGTCATCCTTCCCACAGTTTCTGAGTATAACGTGAAAAATCATACGGGAATAATTTACTACAATGAATGGGTATTTGGTGACTATGATGTCTCCATGTCAAAAAACCTGATGCAGGATTATCTGATGATCGATGGAACTCCCTATACACAGCAGGAAGGATATGAAACAAAACTGTTTGTGGAGGAATTTATAGACAGAGATCCCCGATTGTCTCAGACTTTTGCATACCCGGGATGGGAAAACTACTCGTACGGTACATATATACAGACCCTGAACACAAACTTCACTGGCTACCACAATATTAAGGCCTGGATCGATAGCGGTAATTCAGAGGTGTACCAGAATACAGATTATCCGGCCCTTCGCCTGGCAGAGGTATTGTTAATTTATGCAGAAGCAAGGGCTGAACTGGGTGAACTAAGCCAGGAGGACCTTGATATCACCATTAATGAATTGCGTGACAGGGCAGGGATGCCCCACCTGTCCATGGGAGTGGCAATTGACCCCGTTCAGCAGGCCAGGTACCCGGATGTTTCTTCTGCCGAGCTTCTTGAGATCCGGCGTGAACGCCGCATTGAGCTGGTGAATGAAGGCTTCCGCTATGATGACCTGATGCGATGGGGGGCAGGCAAGATTATCGAAAAGGAGCCTTTAGGTATTTACTTCCCGGACCTGGGCAAGTACGATCTTACGGGTGATAGTATCGAGGATATTATACTGATCGGCATAAATGAAAGCATTCCTCCAGCTGCGGAGAAAGATACCAATGCCTTGGGGGTAACCCTGATCTATTACCGGACCGGAGAGGTCAACAGCGATGCAACAATCTGGCTTACAAATGGTACCGAAGGATATATGATATCGGATGTTGAAAGAGGAACCTTTGTGGAACCAAAATACTATTACAGGCCGGTTCCCGAGCATGATGTGCGTATAAACCCGAATCTTACGCAGATTTTCGGCTGGAATTAACGATAACTGACTAAATCAGATAAACCATGAAAACAATATATCAAATATTAGCACTGCTGATCCTTGTCAGTATTAGCTGTGAACCGGTTTTTAATGAAGGACCCGAGGTTCCGGATTCACCATATATTTTATCCGTGAGCCCGGGAAATGAAAATGGAAATATTGCAGTGATTAATGCTGTAGATACTATAAATAACACTGATAGTGTTTTTGTAAAGGATAAGACAGTAGTCTTCTCAAATTTGTACATCAATGCCAGCCTGGCATCCGGGTGCAGGATTGAGGCGATTGAGGGATCTACCCCCTGTGGGACCTATGGCGATTTTTCTGCGCCTAGCAAGTACAGGGTTACAGCACCCTCTGGTAAAACAGCCGACTGGACGGTGGTTCTGGAATATTATGTGGAACCAATCGGATGCCTGGCTGATCGTTGGTCCGGAGAGCTGAACTGCCTGGATATGAGGTGGGCGGATTACAGTCCCACTTACTGTACAGGTGTAAAAGTTGACGATGATTGTAGTCTCGTAAACGTAACCTTCGATATGTGGGGCTACGGTGAGTCTACTGAAATTACCTTCAAATTAAAACTGGGCCCCATCGACATGGAAAGCTTAACAGGGGACCTTACCCTGCTGGAAGATGCATTTGTTACTGCAGAAGGAGCAGACCTGACTTTTTTTGCCGGTCCGGCGGGTAGCTATAGTGCTGCTGCAAATGAATTAAACATCGATGTGGCCTGGGCAGGATATGATGAAACTGAAACTTATAAATTTGTAATCACTCCTAAGGAATAGGGATTAGCATACGACTCTTCATCCTGTATTAAAGGATTGATCCCTTATCAGGAAGTGTGTAACAGAGCTTGTCAAAGGGGCCCTGGATATATGGCTATCCATCCTTTTTGGCAAGCCCTGAATTTTAATGGAGAAGATGCCAGGCAGACAAAAGATAATTACTGATATTCATAGATGGGTTTTTTGCTGTTTAATTCTCATTGCGGTGGGGGGGCAGTCTTATGCCCAGGATTTGGTTCTGCCTGAGGGATATCCGAAGTTTGAAATTTCGGCGTCGGAGAAGGCGAATCCCGGGTATATTTTCCTGAGCCTGAATTCTGGAATAGAGGACACCTGGCTGCTGATTTTGGATAAGCACGGAGTCCCGGTCTTTTACAGGCACTATCCTGAAATGCACAGTTATTTTCAATTACAACCCAGTGGCTTGCTCAGTCTTTCAATGAAACAGCCAGGTGGAAGAACCACTGCCATACTGGATAGTAGCTATCAAATCGTTGACCTGGTACCCATCCAGAATGGATATGAGATTGACAGGCATGATTTCCTGCATACATCAGAGGGTGAGTACATCCTGATCGGGAGGAATCCTGATACACTTGACCTGAGTGATATTGTGGTGGGCGGTTACGAAAATACCAAAGTGGTAGGAGCAGTTATCCAGATACAGAATAAGGACAAAGAAGTTGTATTTGAATGGAACGCCATGGACTACTTCGATATCAATGAAACATTGTCACCCCTGGCTGCAAGAACCATCGATAATGTACATCCCAATTCCATTGAGACTGATCTGGACGGAAATCTTCTTCTGATTTCCAGGTCCATGAACGAGATCACAAAGATCAGCAGGAGTAGCGGCGATATTATCTGGCGATTGGGAGGAAAAAAAAACCAGTTCACCTATACAAGTTCATATGATGAATTTTTCATGCCCCATAGTATAAGTGTGCTGGAAAACG
>Ga0164313_10006560_pt1 | contig 10258 bp, 9 predicted proteins | sample GuaBasSedimGuay4_FD_113735 | JGI IMG/M metagenome (GOLD analysis project Ga0164313, IMG submission 113735) | Subseafloor sediment microbial communities from Guaymas Basin, Gulf of California, Mexico - Guay4, Core 4569-4, 0-3 cm | ecosystem: Environmental > Aquatic > Marine > Hydrothermal vents >...
ACTAGCTGCTCTTGTGTTAAAATATAACTATGAAGTGCATCTGAGACTTCTGATACTGCAGAAATCACACTTTTATTGTAGTTAACCAAACTCTCTTCAAACGCGGCATCTTGAAAGCGTATCTGGTTTTTGATACGTCCATATTGTAATATATTCCAAGAGAATGCCGGTCCGATACTTACACCCAATGCATTATTTAGACTACCCCATGAACCAGCTGCATTATTTGCGTTATATCCTATGTTTCCAAAGAGAGAGAAGCTTGGGTAGAGTTCTGCCATCGTTGCACCGATCAAGGCACTATCTGAACGCACTCGATACTCTGCTACTTTTATATCTGGTCTTCTTGTAATGAGATCTGCATCAATTTTATTGTAAGGATTTAATTTAGCTTTGGGAACCATTTCAACATTGAGTAGATCAGAACTATGATCCTTTATTTGCATCACACCTCTTTTTTCTTGACCAATATATTTTTCTGTGGAATCTTTATGTTGTTTACTTCCTTTGGCAAGAATCTTATTGATACTGGGTGCATCAGTACCCATTAGCACTACCATAGCATTTCGTGATTTTACTTTTGTAAGTTCTATGCCTGGAATAGCTGAACGAGTATTGTAAAGTTGTGTACGTGCTTGTTGCATATCAAGTTCAGAGACATTACCTGAGTTGAACTGAATCTCCGTCATTTTTGTTACACGCTCTTGTATAAGTACGTTTCGTCTTGCATACGCCAAACGTTCTTCAGAAGTACGATAATTTATATAATTTCGTGCTACTTCTGCAATGACTGATACCATAATGTCATTATAGGATGCAAGACTAGCATAGAGGTTTGCCTCTGAAGATTCTATACCTCTGGCATATTTACCCCAGATATCCATCTCCCAACCTATATCAAAATTGATTCCAGCACTATCTACATTTGATCCACTCACTCTGGATGTTGCGGCTGCTCCTGAGAGTGTTTGAGCCTGAGGGAAGTTTAGTCCTTCACTTATGCCCAAGATTGCTCTAGCTTGTAAGATGCGTAATCCCGCGCTTTTCAAATCAAGATTTTGGGCATAGGTCGTTTGAACTAAAGTATTTAAAGTAGGGTCATTAAAGGTATTCCACCATTGTGCTATTGAGGCATCATTACTTTTTTTATCATGCTTCCATTTTTCTGGTAGAGGAGGATTGTCTATGCCCATAAAATCTGGACCAAGTTTTACGCATCCACTCAACATAAGTACGGTTACAACTGAAAGTCCTATTTTCGGTAATTGTCTAATCATATTTTCCCTTTCATCTTAAAACCTGTTTCTTTGCAATACTTTAAAATCTAGTGTTTCCATCATTTCTTGACAAGCAAAAAATGAAAGCCATACATTTTTTCGTAGAGAGATATTTTCATAAAATTCACTGATAATCTCTTCACTGTATGCGCTAAAGTCAATAGTAGATAATACCTTAGTTAAATACTCTTCTGCTTTATCTGGTATTACTTTTTCATCTTTCCAAAAAGAATCGACCTCTTTTACTTCTTTTTCTAAATAGTATTCTTTTAAAAGTATAGATAAAGAAGGAAGATCATTATGTGTTAAAGTCTCTTTGATTAATGGATTTTTATGCATTCTCATATCACGATGATACAATAATTTTAACATATAGGTAAATTTCTCGCATTCTTGAGTAAAAGCCAGTAAAGTATTTTTATCTATGGTATCAAAATAACTTGTATCTATTTTGCTTGCCCAAAGTTGCATTTTTTTTACCGTTTTCATAAGGTGCATATCGCTATATTTTGCCCCAAGCTTTAATAATATTGAACTTTTATCTTTATCTCTCACTCTTTCTAGCATAAGATAAGAGAGTTTAAAAAAACGTTTTTTCAGTGTTAAAAAAAGATGTTCTGGTTTGTTTGAAAATGGTATATAATAAAAAAACTGAAGAAAAAATAGAAAAAGATAAAACACCAACAAAAGAAGAAGAAAAAAACTAAAATCATAGTACATTTCATTACTGATAATCATTAGAACCATACCCAATGCAAAAAATATACTCATTTTAGGACTGATAAAATGGAAAGCTATGAACATATAAATAAAAATAAACAATCCTAATTCCCATCCATAATGTAAATTAGGAAGAACAAATACATACATCAATGTAGAAAAGATAAAAGATAGGGTAAAAATAATAATGAGCATTATTGGCTTAAGTGGAGAAAAAGAGGTTAAAACGCCTAAGCCTGTTGCGGCTACAACTACAATAAACCCTCCTGGAGGATTTGCAGTAATCCAAAAAACTGTTGCTGACCAAAAGATAATAAATGTAATCAAAGAACCTTTTATGTCTTCTATGTCTCCCCAAAGAAAATGTTTTTTCTCAGGAATATTTTCAAGGCTAAAAAGTGTAGGCATAGGGCTATTTAAGCTATTTAGCTTTTTTGCTAATGTTATTAATTCATCATGTAATTTTTTCATATTTTGAATTGTAGTAAGTAAAGATGCATTTTCAAGATGGGACAATGTTTTAATCTTTTCCATGATATACACAGGCTTAATATGCTCAGGTATATGGATCTCATTTTTTTCTTTCCATTCATTTCTTATATTTTCAAGCAGCGAAGAAACTGCACTTTCAAGCGTTGTATAATCACTTACATATAGTTCTAAATCATTTGTATAACTTTCTTTATCATGAATAGATAAAAGTGTGAGAAGTTCATTGATATTTTTATAGTTATGGATCATACTATTCCATTGCCTCATATTCATAGAAGCAGTACTGTTATCCATAGTGGCAGAATCTAAAAGCTGTTCCTGCTTAAGTAGCTGTGATTTAAGTGATATCCGCTCTTCTTCTGTTGCATCTCTGTTCAAAAAAAGTTTTAATTGCAAAGAGGAGAGTGCTTGGGCATACTCTTCATTATTATCTTTAAGATTCACAGGCCATAAAAATACACCTACAAATGTATAAATGAGTACGCCAAGAGCTGTCATGTATGTTCTGTCAATTCCATAGATAAAAATATCATCTACTTCACCATTTTTAAAAACAAGCATCATAGTCATGGCAGTCAACATAAAGATACTAGTATCTCCTTTGAAAGCACGTAGCATATAAAGTGTGATGGTTACGGTAACTGAAAGTGCTAAAAGATAAAATAGCCTATCTTGAGGGAAAAGAGCTATTAATGTCATACCTATAATAGCACCTATGAGTACACCAATCAAACGCATAGTACCTACATAGATAGACGAACTAACCGGCCCTGATGCAGCGATGATGATAATCGTGATAGCAGCAACATGCGCCTGTTCCCATCCTTGCGAAAAAGGAATAAGGTATGCAAGAACTATGCTTAAAGAGACTTTTATTGAGAATTTTAATTTATCTGATAATGAAAAGAACAGCAGACTTGAGATAGATTCCCATAGCTTCTGATTCTTTTTTGTGATTCTTTGCAATTATTTTTTCTTTTTTTCTGTTTCTATGGCAGAGAGACGCAAAGAAATCAAACTTGAAACGATAATCGCCATATAAAAGACACCTATAATTGCCTCTAGATAGACAAAAAACTCTGCTATATGATTGCTAGGAAGTATATCGCCATAACCCAATGTCGTCAGTGTGACAAAGCTATAATATGCAATACGCGAAAAGCCTTGCTGCCAATTGGTTGCTTGCACACCAGAAAAAGCAGAAGGATCCATAAATAAAAGTAGTAAATATATCACTGCCCATATAAGCCCCAAAAGAAGATAAAGACTTAAAGAACCTATGATTTTGTTACCATCAATATCTCCCACCATGAGCACCTGTTTTGCTGCTGCTGAAAAAGAACCAATAAAAAATAGTAGCAAAATAATCAAAATAAGAAAAACATAGACGCGATGGTCAAAGAATTTACCCAATGTTGTAAGCAACACAAAGGAAAGTAAAAAAGCATACACTGCCCATTTCCATGTTTTTTCTGTTTTTAAACTTTTGATACTCACAAGAAGCATAAATATGGTTACAATAGAAAAAATATCTTCACTTATGCCATCTGGATATTCTGCTACTACTGCAGCAGAAAAAAGAAATACAATAAGTGAAAAAAAGAGATAGAGAAAATTATTATGTTCGCTAATTTGTTTCATATGTTTTCCATTTAATATAATTAATTAATTACTTAGCTTAACCCTATTCCACCCAAGACAAAGTTTGTCAAGGTGGAGTGAGTCATTTATGTTGCTATGCTTGTTCTTTTGCTTCTTCTACTTCTGCTTCGGATATCCAGAATCCAAAGAGCGTATAAGCTAAAGCAAATACAACAGCGCCCACAAAGAGACCTATCATACCCATAAGCATCATACCACCAATAGCACCGATTAAGATTACCAACATAGGAACATCTACACCTCTACCCATAAGCATAGGTTTTAAGACACCATCCATGGAGCCTACAATAAGCATATAGATAGTAAATACGATTTCAGCCGTACCAGACCCTTGCGAAAATACATAAGCAATTACTGGCCCTATAATAAGAAGCGCAGGCACTTGTATGATTGTCAAGAACATAATCATAATGGCTAAAACTCCAGCAAAAGGAACACCCATTAATCCTAAACCAAGCAGAGCAAAAAGGGCTTGTATCACAGCAACACCCAATACACCATTTACTACAGAACGCACAGTCAAGGTAGATAAAGTTGCCCATTCGTCACCTTTTTTACCCAAGATACGAGAGGAGATATTTTTGTAAAATTTTATGGAGCTTTCACTAGCTATAAGAAATACTGCCGCAATAATCATGGAGCCTACAAACATAAAAATAGTTCCCAGTCCGCTACCAATTGCAGAAAAAATAGAAGTAGCCATTTCTTTAATCTCTTCGCTAAATGGTGCCAAGGTATCTTTCAAATTTTTGGATGCAGCATCTAGAAAAGAATATGTTTTTTCACCAATAAGTGGCCATTCTTTAACCTTTTCTGCTGGAGGAGGAATGCTGATGTTTCCATCTTTCATGGCATGAACCAAAGTTTGAGAAGATTCAATCATTTTTCCAGAGAGTGAATACGTAGGAATCAATAAAGCCGCAATAACAGCAACCGTTAGGGCAATAATAATTTTTTTGCGATGGGCAAAACGTTTTTCCAAATTATCTACAAGTGGAGCTATAGCTATAGCTATAATAATACCCCATATTACAATAGCCATAAAAGGTTTAGCGATTAAATAAGAAAAATAAATGACAATTGCCAAAAGACCTAATTTAATAGCGATTTCTATCGCGAGGTTTACTTTCTCTTCTCTTTGTTGAAAATCTAGCATTGAATATCCTTTTTGATGTTAGAGTAAAATACGAAAATTTAGTATAGCCTAAATATATATAAAACGTTGCCATTGAGAGCAAATCAAATAATGTTTTATTTTTCATCTTCGATAAAAGTATGTTTGTTACAATATCAGTCAAGATACAAGGATAATTTAAATGAAAATAATATGGCTTTTTTTACTACTTAGTTTTGTGCTTTTTGCAAAAGACTATCGTGGGTATCCTGAAGTGCAACTTTTTATTAAAAATATGACACAAGACTATGATATAGATAAAGAGTATTTAAAAACATTATTTTCAAAAGTAGAAAAATATGAAAAACCTTTAGCCATATATCGCCCAAAGGTAAAGAAAAAAAGAACAGCCAAGGAACAAAAGGCACTGGCAAAGATGTATCCAAAATATGGAGCTTGGGATAGATATGCCAAATTTAAAATCAATGAAAAACGTATCAATCAAGGTGTGCATTTTATAAAAAAACATCAAAAAACCTTTTCAGCAGTAGAGCATCAATTTAAAATACCCCAAGAATATATTGCTGCCATTATCGGTATAGAGACAGTATATGGTAAAAATGTAGGAAAATATCCTGTATTTGACACTTTGACTACATTGGCATTTGAAAAAAACAGACGAAATAAATTTTTTAGAAAACAACTTGAAAAATTTATACATTTGTCTCAAACCCAAAAGTTCAATCCTAAAAATGTATATGGCTCTTATGCGGGAGCTATAGGTCTGGGGCAATTTATGCCTAGTAACTATGAGGCTTATGGAGTTGATTTTAATGGAGATGGACGCATTACTTTACAAAGAGCAGAAGATGCTATAGCAAGCATTGCCAATTATCTCAAAAAAAATGGCTGGAGAAGTGGAGAACCCGTAGCAACTAGAGTAAGTTATGAAGGTTTACGGTTTAAAGCCTATAAAACAGGCTACAAAACAACATATAAACGAGCAGATTTAAAAGGCATAAGACCCAAAGAAAAGTGGGACTACCATGATAAGGTACGTCTTATAAAGCTAAACAAAGCCAAGCATGATGAGCTTTGGTATGGAGCTAAAAACTTTTTTGTGATTACACGATATAACCATAGTGCGTATTATGCTATGTCTGTGCATTTGTTAGCCATGAAAATAAAGAAAGGTTTAGATGAAGATTAATGTAATTATCATAGATAAAAAAGGCAAAGACAGTCTTTATGCAGGGCTTATAGAGCATTATACAAAGATATCAAAACCTTTTGCAAAAGTAGAAGTCATAGAAATTTTCGATAAAGATATCAGTAAAGCACATGATGTTTCTGCTGAAGCTTCACAAAAATCATATACAAAAGCTTTAGAGAAATATATGACTTCTGGTATAAATATAGCTTTAAATCCTTCTTCAAAAGAGGTAAATAGTTATGATTTCGCAAAACTGCTTAAGGATAGAGTACAAGTAAATCTCTTTATTGGTGGTGCATACGGCTTTGAAAAGGATTTTTTGGACAAATGTAATAATGCCATATCATTTGGTAAAATAACGCTTTCACATAAACTTGTAAAAGTTGTGTTGCTAGAACAAATCTTTAGAGGTTTGAGTATTAATAATAATCACCCATATCATAAATAGGAAGAATGAGAATGTTAACAAAAGTAGAATTAGAAGATTTTCAAAACAAATTACTAGACAGAAGAGTACAAATAGATAAAAATCTTAGAGGTACTTCGCTTGAACTAGATGGCATGAGAGACCTTGAATTAAATGATGAGGGTGATTATGCAGCTGCATCAGCAGAAACAATTATAGATAGTGCTATTTTAGTACAGCAACGTAAAGAATTAAACGAAATTGAACTTGCTTTAGATAAAATAAAACAAGAAACATTTGGTATTTGCGAAATGTGCGAAGAGCCTATAGGTAGAGCACGTTTGGAAGTAAAAAACTTTGCACGTTTTTGTATCACATGTCGGGAGATAAACGAAAAAGAACAAAAATAAAGGAAAAAGATGAGACTAGGACTTTATATTTTTGCCTCATTGGCATTGATTGCAATTATTGGAGCATTGGCATATATTGTTAATCCAGGACACTATCGTCCTGAAATGATTAACATTAATCTTCTTGTGGCGATATGGATTGTTTTGCCTATGATTATCTTATTTCTTTTTACACTGGGACATATGTTTTTTTATGGGCTTAAAAACTATTTCCTACTTAAAAAATGGCAAAAAGACACGACAACACTAGAAGATGCGCTTTATTGGGCTCTAGTCAATGAGCCTAAAGAACAACGTTATGCTATAGATGAGCTAGGTAGTTCCGCATTACTCTTGGGTAAGGCTTCTATTGATGTAAGTGATAATATTGACGGACTAACTCCTAGACTTTCGCGTGTGGTAAATATTATTCAAAAAATCAAAAATGGTGAATATGTAGATTTAAAAGAACATAAAATGTCAAAAGTCTTTAATCCAGGAAATCCTATATTGATACAAAACAGATTAAATTGTTTAGAATCAGACGATAAATTTGTAGAAGGCGTAATGAAAGCAACGGGCGAATATTCTAAAGTGGTGCAAGCCGAAGCACTCGAAATTTTTGCACGAAAAGAAAGCTTTGAAAAAGCACAAATATTTGCCAATGTCTTTGATATGCAAAACTTTTTAGTAATGCTTAATAGAGTGAGCCATAATGATAATTTGGGATTAAATGCAGGCATACTTAGTACTTTTGTAGAAGTACTAGATCTTGAATGTGAAGACTATATACAAATTGCATTGATTACTAAAAAATATTTTAAACCAGAAGAAAACCTAGTATTATTTAGAACTTACCAAGAAGAAGATGATAAAGCGCAGAATGCCTATTTGTATCTTTTGTTTGAATATGAATTGCTAGAACAAGTATCTAATTACCTTGACGAGCAAGAAGAAAGTGAATTTGTAAAATTTAGAGCCTTATATACACTTAAAAGTGAACATAACAGATATAAACTGGAAGATATTATAGATATACATTCTATCTGTAATGAAAATAGATTTTATTAATAAATCATAAACAGTTATGGTAGTATATTTTTGAAAAATTTAGATTTTTCTCAAACTCTTTATGCTTTGGCTCCTCTTGCAGGTTTTACAGATTTGCCTTTTCGTTCCGTGGTAAAGAAATTTGGAGCTGATTTAACCGTATCAGAAATGATAAGTGCCAATGCCTTAGCCCACCAGTCTAAAAAAACCTACCGTATGCTTGAAAAAAATCCAAGTGAAAATCCCTATGCTATACAAATAGCAGGTTCTAGCCTGGATGTGATACGCGAAGCAGTAGAAATCATCAATAAGCAAGAAGGTGTGGACATCATAGATTTAAACTGTGGCTGCCCTGCACCAAAAGTAGTGAATAATCTTCAGGGTTCCTCTTTGTTAAGTGATTTACCACAAATGACAAAAGTCATTGAAACAATTAAAAAATACTCCAATAAAGACTATACTTCTGTAAAAATGCGTTTGGGTTTTAATGATAAGAATCATGTAGAAATAGCCAAACGCATAGAAGCTTCAGGGGCAGATTATTTAGCAGTACACGGAAGAACTAGGGCAGGTGGCTATAAAGCACCCGTAGATTATGACGCCATTGCCGAGATAAAACAAGCCATAAACATACCAGTCATTGCCAATGGAGACATAGACTCTCCCAAAAAAGCCAAATGGGTGCTAGAACATACAGGAGCAGATGGCGTAATGATAGGGCGTGCAGCCGTGGGAAAACCTTGGATTTTTAAACAAATCAAAGAAGGTATGGCAGAACCAACATCTGCGCTTATAAAAGAAGTAGTACTAGAGCATTTTGATCAAATGATAAAACATTATGATAGATATGGAGCCATAGTCTTTAGAAAAAATTTACATTCTTATTCGAAAGCAGGGTACCAAGGTGCTTCTGTCTTTAGAAATTTAGTTAATCGCATAGAAGATCCACATGAAATGAGAGAAGCCATAGAAATATTTTTCTCACAAGATTTTTCTTAGTCCCTAGGATAAGCATTTTTCAAGGACGCATATAAACCCTCAGGGCTTATGTTTTCATCTGTTTCAAGTACGGCTTGCATAGCAACATTATCTTCTTCGCCATTCCATATTTTTATGTATGAGCCGTCTTTGTAACCATGGTCTTGCCTAAATTTATTGAGTATGTTCTTCCCAACATAGAGTTTATATAGGCTCTCCAGATTGAGTCCTGATTGTGTAGCTACAGCTATAAAAGCTTGCATGAGTTCTTGCGTACTTCCCTCACAAAAGAGTGTTTTCATAAGCATTTCTACCACTTCTATCTGCTCATAATAGTTTTTTGTACTAGGACTAAGCTCATCGTCAAAAATTTGAAAGTTATTTAGAGACCTGATGCTCTTTGCCAAGTCTTCAATGCTCCCAAGGTTTTGCATTTTATAGTCTTCAAGCCCTTGAGACATGATAAAGTGCCATATATCCACAGCTTCTATCTTGATGTTCGCATAGTCAGGCTTAGCATCTATATTTTTCCAATGTTTCCAAGGGTAAGACTCTATGAGTTCGGCACATTCTAAGTAAGTACAACGCTTCCAGTCTATGTGCTTCCCATTTTTAGTAGTACCAGCCTCCCAGCCTTTCCCATTGGTAGCATCATTGAGTTCTTGTTGAAGTTTTAGCATTTGTAGTATCTTATCCATAAATCACCTCTTTTATTTCATTGTAGGTATTGTACCTTTTCATTAATTAATAACTGTGTTGGATTGTTTTTTTATGATATACTGATACCAATTTAGTTGCCAGAGTAATAAATAAAAGGGGATATTACATGAGTGTATTGCTACGATTACGTTCACCTCGTATCCCCTTTAGCCCTGGTACAACCATGGGTGGAAAAGGTGGAGGAGGATTTACTTTGAGAACAAGTATAGCCGCCATAGTAGGCGGAACAGCTTCTAA
>Ga0164313_10006561_pt1 | contig 10258 bp, 3 predicted proteins | sample GuaBasSedimGuay4_FD_113735 | JGI IMG/M metagenome (GOLD analysis project Ga0164313, IMG submission 113735) | Subseafloor sediment microbial communities from Guaymas Basin, Gulf of California, Mexico - Guay4, Core 4569-4, 0-3 cm | ecosystem: Environmental > Aquatic > Marine > Hydrothermal vents >...
CTGGCCACCACCGTTGGTAACGATGGGCAAAGTCTGCTGGAAACAGATCCTGTGATGGCGCACAGCATAATATGCTCGTCAACGGGTATATCTCAACAGTTCAAAAAAGATATGACCCGTAAACTTCTCAGCGAAAGGCTCGATGACTTCGGTCCGGTTTTGGAACGTATCTCCCGGTTGACATCGGCCTGAAAGCGGTTTTTTATCGCTTCCAAAAGATCGAACCTGACCGGCTTGCGCAATTACGCTACAAAAGTAAAGTCAGCAAGTATCGCGGGACTTACAACAGTCTTGCAAACTATTGATTATTAAATGTTTAACTTTTGGCCATTTTACATATTCAGCAATCTTTTTTCTGCCGGTTGATTCGACTGAATATTGGAATGACACTCCGTAAACTAGCAGCGAAATTTCTCATTGATAAGAATTTTGTCGGCGACATCAAATAATAATAATTCAAAATGGTCGTTCCAAAATGAGTACAGTATTCCGTCTTAATTTCGGTACAGGAACTGACCGGGCAGTGTCCCGGTCGGTCAGTAAGTGTACTTATTCAGTGCGATGCGTATTGCTTGCCATCGCTATGCTTTTTTTCATCACAACACCGGTAAGTGCTGAGGTGTATGCGGTTTCTGGTGACACTTACACCAAAAACAATGAGCCTTCCGTAAATTTCGGCTCCGCGTCAGTTGTCCGCGTCCAGAATTGGGCGAACATAACGACATTTGCAAGATTCGACTTCTCAGCTGGCAGCGAAACCTCTGTAGACATTGCCATGCTCCGAATTCCGGTCAGTGTCGTCAACAAATCCGGCGTCATTGAAATTTACCAGGTCCTTGGTAGCTGGTCCGAATTGAATTTGACGCACAGCACGCGACCTACACTTGCCTCTGTACCCGTCGCTGCATTCCTGGTCAGCGGCGGCGATACAGGCCGAACTGTCTCGGTTGACATCACGCCGCTGGTCAACCAGTGGCTGGCTAATCCCGGTAGTGACTTCGGTTTGGCACTGGTTCCAACCAATGTCAATTTGCGGGCGAATAGTAAGGAGTCCGGCACTGGCCTTTCGATTGAGACGACCGCGCTGATCTCTACGCCTACGCCTGCTAACCGGTTCCCACAGAATGGTGACAGCAATGTGTCGACAAATCCGACCTTGGACCTGACCTGCAATTCATCGACGCTCGTGAACTCACAATTTCAGATTTCAGCACAGTCCGGTTTTTCCTCCATAGACTATGACAGCGGCAATATTGCAGACGATATTTGCAGTCACCGCGCTGTGGCAGGTCTGACTGACCTGTCGAACTACTACTGGCGCGGCAAACAAAGGCTGGCTGGCGGCGCCTGGTCTGCTTGGTCAACTCCTACAATATTTACGGTGACTGACTCCATATTGGTCGCAGAAAACCTGTTTCAGGATGAGCAGTTGGCCTACCTCGGTACTCGCGACGCTGATATCCGCGGCAGCGGCACCAACCCGCAAAACGTAATTCGCAACTGGAATCAGGGTGCACAGGATGTGATCCGAACTGGCCGGCGCCCCGTCGGCAGCTCGACAGACGAAATCTATCGCACTCTGCTCAAGTTCGATGTCAGCGCTTTATCCAGTTCAGCCTCGGTCGTTAATGCGTGGGTCGAATTGACAGGGTGGCGCCACGACGACGCGAGTCATAACCAGGATGTATCGGTGGTGAATTCTGCCTATGCTCTTCTGAAGCTGTGGGGTGAGGGCAATGGAATAATCGAATCGCCGCTCAACGGGGAGACGAGTTGGCTGTACACGGAGAATCCACAGCTATGGACCTCTCCCGGCGCCAGCCTTGCCTCCGATACGGCAGCCAATGCCGACCGAACCGCAGCAGCGGTGATCACCAGTCGCCCACGGAACCTGGAAGGTATCAAATCAGTATGGACCAGTCGTGAGCTTCTCAATCTTGTGAAGTCCTGGATTGACAGTCCGACACAAAATAACGGACTGCTCTTCAAGGCGAATGATGAAACCCTGCGATTCATGATGAATTTCGCGTCCAGGGAACACGCTGACATCACGTACCGACCGAAACTGATTGTCGAGTCATCCGAAGCAGTAGCAGTACCGCAAAATACCGCACCGCTTGTCAGTGCGGGTACGGAGTTTTCTACGACTACAAATACCAGCCGGGCACTGAGCGGCGTGGCAACAGATGACGGGCTCCCCACACCGCCGGGATTTCTATCAGTAATGTGGTCAATGCTGGATGGGCCCGGCACCGCCAGTTTCTCTGATGCAACAAACCCCGTGAGTCAGGTTAGCTTTGAAGTTGCTGGTGTTTACACACTGGAAATTCAGGCTGACGATGGTGCCCTGCAATCATCCGATCAGGTAGTCGTAACCGTTTCGCAAAGTTCCCAGCAAACCGTATCCACGCAGCAGGATAGCTATACACGAAGCAATACGGCCAATGTCAATTATGGCAATGAACCCATCGTTCGGATCCAGAGTTGGGGCAACATGACCGGTTTTATTCGATTCGACCTGTCGTCATACGCACCCGGCAGTTCCGTTGCCTCGGCAACGTTGAGGGTCAGTGTTTCCGAAGTCAGGAAAAGTGGCACTGTCAACATTCGTAAAGTGCTTGGAGACTGGAACGAGCTGACACTGACTGAGAATAACAAGCCCGCGCGGGGAGCAGTTTCGAGCAGTTTTAGCGTTTCGCCGGCTGACAATGGCCGAAACATCGAGGTCGACATCACCCTTTTGTTTAACCAATTACTTACGAATCCCGGCAACGACTTTGGTATTGCTCTCACGCCGGATAACGTCAACGTCTGGATCAACAGCCGCGAAAACGGCGCGCCGGCTCAAATTCTGGTTGTGATAACTGGGTCACCATCAAATACAGCACCACAAATTAACTCGGGAATCGATCAATCGGTGAATCTGCCGAATTCTGCAAATCTTTCAGCGACCGTTCTGGATGATGGCCTGCCAAACCCACCCGGCATGACAACAGTTGCCTGGGACGTGGTAAGTGGCCCTGGCACCGTAAACTTCGGCAGTCCTGCGAACCGCAACTCCACCGCGAGCTTTACGCTACCGGGCGACTACGTGTTACGAATAACCGCCAGTGACAGTGAATTCAGCAGTAGCGATACGGTTACAGTTTCAGTGATAGATCCAAATGTTAACCAATCGCCGACAGCCAGTGCCGGCGATGACTTTACTGTCAACATAAATACGACAGCGACGCTTGACGGTTCGGTGTCCGATGATGGATTGCCAAATCCACCCGCATCAGTTTCGATCGTCTGGACTGTTTTTTCCGGCCCAGGGACCGCAAGTTTTACGAATTCGGCTGAGCCGATGAGCGACGTCAGTTTTGATGCGACCGGCGAATATGTATTGCGACTGACGGCTGATGACAATGAAATTGCACACACAGACGAGGTAGTCGTCACAGTTGTCGACCCGACCTCACAGCAAACATTCACAGTTGTCGAGGATGCCTACACGCGCGCCAATTTGACCACCAGCAATTTCGGCTCGGAGGAAATCATCAGAGTCCAGAAATGGGGCAACATGACTGGCTTTGCCCGCTTTGATTTGTCATCAATCCCGTCGGGCAACACCGTGTCTTCAGCTACGCTGCGAGTGAGTATCAATGACGTCAAACTGGCCGGTAGCGTCGATATACATAAAGTATATGATGACTGGAGCGAGTTGACCCTGACCAACAATAACAAGCCAACATTTGGGCCGGCGTCGGCAAACGTTAGCGTCGCACCATCCAACAATGGACAGTCGGTCGCGATTGACATCACAACACTGGTTAACGAGCTGCTTGCAGATCCGACTAACGACTACGGTATCGCAATTTCTCCGAATGCTGTGAATCTGTGGATCGACAGCCGTGAGTCCGGCTCACCGATGATCGTTGAGATCGAGCTGTAGGATCAGCCTTTGCCACCGTCAAATCAACATGTCGCTTACACTGAACTGTTGTCGTTTGCCCATCGCCTCGCGACTTCCTGATCTCAATTTCAAGGCCATATCCAATAGATAAGACCATCGAAACAAGAGCAACTGTCGCAAACGCATTTATATTTGGGTGCTTCGCAGCACTTGTTGCAGTAGTCCCTTTGATTTTCTTTGAGCAACCTGTGATCTACACCAGGCTCGTCATGGAAGATAACTGGGGTGAGATGACAACATTTCTATGCTTCTTAGTTGCTAGTTCTTTATTCGCCCATTTGTTTTGGGCCTCGCGCAGTACGCGAAGCAATTACTGGTTTTTGGCGCTCGCGTTGGGACTCATGATTCTCGCACTTGAGGAAATAAGCTGGGGCCAGCGTTTCATGGGGATTCCCACCCCGGATATCCTCCGTGAAAGCAACCTGCAGGGTGAGCTGAACCTGCATAATTTGTCCGGCACAGCAATGCATTCAACCTATTGGTTCCTGACCATTCTGGTTGCCATATATGGAGCGGTATTGCCGCTGCTTACGATTAGATTTACCGCAGTAAAAAACGTTGTCGACCATTTTATGATCCCGCTGCCACATCCGTTATTGGCACCGCTATATATAGCGCCTGTGTGTTATTGGTTCTTTACTGATTTTGTCAGAAAGGACGAACTCGTTGAATTATTTGTTGGATTCTCGGTAGTCGCCCTTGCAATAGGACAATTGGTAGATAACAGGGGCAGAACAGGTCAGCACTACAATCGGGGCCCGGTTCTGAGCTTGCTCTTTTTAGTGGTTTGCTTTCCATTTGGAATTCTTCTCGCATCGATCTCAGGCCCACCCGGTTCATCCGATAACGGTCTTTTGCACATGGCAAGCGTCCGTTTGCCAAATGCCGGCTATAACAGACAGGCAGAAGAAGTCTTTTCTTACCTGGAACGGCGCGGAAAACGCGGATTTTCCCCTAAAGCGACAATCGCAAAAAGCAAACTGCTCAACACACTTGATCGGCAGTCGGAAGCACGGGCAGTACTACTGGCAGGTCGGGATTCTGCATTGCAGTTATTGTCCCTCCAGCCTGAAAACCCGGTCGTTATGACAGACCTGGCGACAATCTATGCATTACTTGGCAACGAATCGCACAGCAAGGACCTCGCTCATCAGGCGTTGAGGCAGTTAGAAAAGGAATTGCTTGCTTTGGATAACGCCGCAGGTGCGCGGCTCGGCACGCGGCCTCGCTGGACCTATGCATACTGGTCTCCACCAAACCAGGAAAAGAATGCGCGGCTTCTGATGCATCAGGGTGACGCCTACATGGTTATCGGTTCGCAAGACCTGGCGATCAACTCATACCTGATGGCCCTCACTGAGGCCAGATGGGAAAATCCTAGAGTAACCATTCGGCGGAAACTTTCGACTGCTACTGAGACATGATCTGTTCAGTGGACAGGCAGGGATAACGGAATGGATTGCTTGGCCGATTTTGATTGAACACTTGATTTCAATACATTCAACTGATTCTCAACAAAAGACACTGTAAATTCTCACCGGTACAAGTTCTTCGCAAGAACTGCCAAAACAGCCCCGCTTGATTTCGCTTATCAGTTTTCGATGGTCTGTCAGACGTTCCATTATGAGTAGAACACCTCGTTTCCCCTATATTATGGAAAAGTTTCCACCTCACATTATATGGCTACGCTAACATTGCTGAAAGCCGGAGCACTCCAAAGTGCACGACATATAACAATACTAATTAAACAGATGTCTCGGAACATTTTTGTCGCCGATGGTTATTACCACAATATGAATTGCAGCACCTCTGTCGGCAAGAAATTGTCGTCAACTCAGATGTACGCCCGGATCAGCGACGAGCCAGCTTACAGGCAAGCAGTACACCGTACTGCCGTAGCTGTACAAACCTGCGAGCACTTACGAGTGAAGCGGACCATGGAAAGCTCGAGCATACTGACGATCTTGCCGAATAAGCGAAGCGCATAGCGGTCAGTGAGAATAGAACAAGTTATGCCAGTCGGTGAAAACGAAAAAATTCAATGAACTAAATTCTACGCGCACCTTAATGGACTAACACGATCCAGATGGTGGTCTGGACAACTCGCAAGCAGAAAACAGGGAAACAACGGAAATGCTCTTCGTGCCGCAAAGTAATTCACAAACATCCGGATGCTCTTCGATTCGAATTCGGCGCCCTCTTCCAGCATTGACAAACCCCGATAAACCAACAACAGCTCTCACGCTCGTAGCAGTAATCCTCTTGCTCGGATTTGCTTCATCATTGTTTGCCCATCATGCCGAAGGATTTATTGAGTCTGACCTGACCCGACCAGATGGTGGGGCATGGCAGGAAGCTGTTGGCATTACATTCGACAATAGTGGCCGATCGTGGGTGTGGGAAAGGGGTGGCAGGGTCTGGATTATTGATGAGTCCAACCCGGTCACATCAGTATTTCTCGATATATCTGACGAGGTCGGCGCATGGCACGACCATGGCATGCTCGGTTTCGCGTTGCACCCTGATTTTGATCAAACGGGTTTTGTTTATCTCCTTTATATTGTCGATCGTCACCACCTTATGCACTGCGCTGAGCCAGTCTCCGGAGTTGGCATACCTGTTTGCGACAGCGGCTATGAAAGCGCGACGAATGAGTATTTTGCCGCAACAATCGGCCGACTAACGCGCTATCAGGCCGAAATGCCCGTGGGCGATTCGGATTACAGTAACGCGACCGTATTCAACAGTGCCAGCAGAACGGTATTAATCGGCTCGACCGTATCCACCGGACTCATCAGTACGTCCCGATCTCATGTGACCGGCTCATTAGTGTTCGGCACTGATGGAACATTGCTGGTTACAACCGGGGAAGGGTCTCGTTCAGCGAACGACAGTGGTAGCGGCAGCACGACCGGAGATGACAAGAGCTACACATCGCAGGCGCTGGCCGACGGAATACTGGACGCCGCGCAGGATGTTGGGGCCAACCGGGCACAAATGGTCGATTCGCTCAGCGGGAAAATACTGCGCATCGATCCTCTCACTGGTTCAGGTCTTCCGAGCAATCCCTATTTTGATAGCGCTGCGCCAAACTCACCACGGTCGAAAGTTTTTGGCCTGGGATTACGCAATCCCTACCGCGCCAGCCTCTGGCCGGACTCCGGCAGCCATAACCCTGCAGACGGCAATCCCGGCAAACTCATCATTGGCGATGTCGGTCGTTGGGACTGGGAAGAAGTCAATATCATGGAGGCTCCTGGCCAGAATTTTGGTTGGCCGGTTTATGAAGGCATGAATTTGTTTACCGGTAGCGCCTTCGCACTCGGCAGGTTAGACAACATTTTCACACCGAATCCGTTGTTCGGTACAGGCGGGTGCACCGAGGAATTTTTCCAATTCAATGACCTTATTGTTCAGGACTCACTGAATGCGCCGGACTTTCCCAATCCTTGCAATAACTCAGTTCAGATTGCCGCGCAGACTCCAACACACATTCACACACGCCCGGTGATTACCTGGACACATCAAAGCGCGGTCACGAAATCGAAAGGATACGACTCAAATGGCGAAGCGGTCGACTACGACATCGACGATCCATTGTCACCGGTACTGGGCACACCGTTCATGGGATCTTCCGTCACTGGTGGAATGATCTATCAAGGTACCGACCTGCCGGTCGAATATGCCAGAAACTACTTTTTTGGCGACTACACAGGTCAATGGATAAGACGCCTCGTCTTCGATCAGTCAGGTCAGCCCGTGTCTGTTCAGGAGTTTAGCGATGGAGCTGAAGCAGGTGGTGTCGTACACCTGGCAACCAAGCCCGATAGCGGTGGCATCTACTTTATTCCCTGGACGATTGCTGTAAAAAGACTGGACTACGCGCCAGGTGGAAATTTCAGACCAGTGGCTGATCTGGCCGCAAGTCCGACATTCGGCCCAAGCCCACTCGTCACCAGTTTTGACGCAAGCGGCTCTACCGATCCTGAAGGATCGGTATTGAGTTATAGCTGGGATTTTGGCGATGGAGGTTCGTCTACTGACATTGCACCACAACACACTTTTACTACTCCGGGCATCGGCAGCTACACAGTTACTCTCACTGTGACTGATATCGATGGAGCACAAGATACTGCATCAACCGTTGTCTCTCCGAACAACTCGCCTCCCGCCGTAAGTATTATTTCCCCTGTTGATGGCACCGAATATTCTCTTTCGGGTGACATCACTTATGACTTGCTGGCGGATATCAGGGACAACGAGCACGCAACAGTCAGCATGGAATGTACCTGGACAGTGCGGCTTTACCACAACACGCATTTTCATGGCGGACCACCGCTGCAAGGTTGCCAAACTCAGGCCGTAACGACGCCTGCCGGTTGTGATGGGCAGAATTACTATTGGGAGTTCACGCTAGCCGTAAAAGACCCTGCCGGACTGGAAGACACCGATAGCGTGCGCCTGAACACGCCGAATTGCGCGGGCGACAACACGGTTCCCGTTGCCAACGGTGATCTCGTGCAGATTCAATCTGGCGACAGCGTAAGCATTCCGGTTCTCGACAACGACTTTGATGACGTTGCACTGGATGCACTGTCTGTAGTCCTGACCGGTCCCGCACCGAATTACGGTACAGCGACCATCGATATGAGCACGGGCAACATCGACTACGAACATACTGATGCAGCCGGCGCTATCGAGACACTTCAGTACAGAGTCAGTGATTCGGCAGGTGCTGCTTCGAATGACGCCACAGTAGTCATACGCATCACTGCACCGGACACGGAAAACCCTAGCGAACCTGGTACATTTGTGGCATCGGCTGCGGCATCTGACGAAGTTTCACTCTCGTGGGATCCATCATCAGACAATGTCTCGGTTGCTGGTTACCGTGTGTACCGGGACAGTGCACAAATCGCAGACATGAGTGGTACAACACTGCTCGATCAAAACCTGACTACGAACACTGTTTATGACTACGCAATTGAGGCCTACGATCTCGCCGGCAATACGTCAACGCAGGCATTTGCACAGGCGACTACCCTGCCCTTACCGCAAGCAGTCAATTTCCCTGTCATGCAGGACAGCTACACGCGGGAAAACACCGCCGGTACCAATTATGGCGCTGACAACATTATCAGGATTCAGAACTGGGGCAACATGACCGGCTTTGTCCGTTTTGACCTGTCGTCGTTTCCCGCCGGCAGCACCGTGTCATCGGCAATACTCAGACTCAGCGTTGATGACGTCAAGAAGAGTGGCACCGTCAGTATCCACAAAGTACTGAGTAACTGGGACGAATTGACCCTCACTGAAAATAACAAACCAGCACTGGGAGCGGCGCTGGCTGGGCTCACGGTCTTGCCGATCAATGACGGCCAGATAATCGAAGCGGATGTTAGCGATCTCGTCAGCCTGCTGTTGGCCGATCCGGGCAATGACTTTGGCCTCGCGCTGACACCGGATAACGTCAACCTGTGGATTGACAGTCGAGAAGGCGGTCCCGCGATGGAGCTTATCGTCAACCTCGGTGGTCCACCGTCGAACACTGCGCCGCAAGTAAATGCAGGCAATGATCAGTCAGTCATCTTGCCAGCAGCTGCCAACCTATCCGGCTCGGTTAACGATGACGGATTGCCCAACCCGCCCGGTGCAACCACGCTTGCCTGGAGTATGGTGAGCGGGCCAGGCACCGTTAGCTTCGGCACGCCTTCGAGTCTCAACACGACCGCCACATTTACCCTGCCAGGTGACTATGTGCTGAGCCTGCTGGCAGATGACAGCATATTGACCGGCAACGACACCCTCAACGTGACCGTCATTGATCCCAATGTTAACCAGGCACCGACCACCGATGCCGGTTCCGACTTCAGCGTCAACGTCAATACAAGCATTTCGCTGGCCGGATCAGTGTCTGATGATGGCCTGCCAAACCCGCCCGCTTCGGTGAGTGCCGCATGGAGCCAGATCTCGGGGCCGGGAGCAGCAACTTTTACAGATAGCGCCAGCGCAACGACGGATGTAACTTTCGATGCGACTGGTGACTACGTATTACGCCTGATAGCCAATGACGGTGAGTATACGGAAATCGACGACATCATCGTCACGGTCGTTGAGCCATCCTCTCAACTGACTTTCAATGTCATGCAGGACAGCTACACGCGGGAGAATGCCGCCGGCACCAACTATGGCGCTGACAGCATTATCAGGATTCAGAACTGGGGCAACATGACCGGCTTTGTCCGTTTTGACCTGTCGTCGTTTCCCGCCGGCAGCACCGTGTCATCGGCAATACTCAGACTC
>Ga0164313_10006562_pt1 | contig 10258 bp, 8 predicted proteins | sample GuaBasSedimGuay4_FD_113735 | JGI IMG/M metagenome (GOLD analysis project Ga0164313, IMG submission 113735) | Subseafloor sediment microbial communities from Guaymas Basin, Gulf of California, Mexico - Guay4, Core 4569-4, 0-3 cm | ecosystem: Environmental > Aquatic > Marine > Hydrothermal vents >...
GCATTAGGATTGCCAATACCAGCATAACCATCTTTATGAATTAGTTCTGGCTTCGTTACATAACGATTGAACAAGTTATTGAATACAGACCTAGAGACATCCTTCTGATATATTTCAGGTAGTAAGTCGTAAAAATCTGTATTGTTCTTTGTGTAGTCTGAATTATTCGCCACGGGCAACCCTCTATATTCTTTGTCTATTATTTATAGGGGTTGTAAAGTTTGGTTTTATGGTATCTCAAACCGTATTGTTACGGGTAATATATGAACTGGAGATAAAACACTGTATATCATTTTCCAAGCCGTAATGTTACGGGGTAAAAACAATCGTTCTTTTAAATAATTATTTTAATGGACATTCTAAGCCGTAATAATACGGGTAACTAAACCAGAAATCGGTTGTAGACGTGAAGCAACCTTCCAAGCCATAATAATACGGATAACTATCTAAATATAATGAATCATAATAGAAACATCTTCCAAGCCGTAATAATACGGGTAAAATTTTCTGTCAAATACATAACATGTCAGTTCTTCTAAACCGTATTATTACGGGTAACGCCAATATTTAATTCTTTGGCTTCCATGCTCACTCTTCCAAGCTGTAATATTACAGATAACTGTTACTGCTTTGAGTGCTGTAAGTAGTTCGTCTTCCAAGCCGTGTATGTCACGGATAACACGTTGAATTGTAGTCGTAGGTCTCAGATAATCTTCCAAGCCGTGTATGTCACGGATAACTACAGCAAATTTCATATTTTGTACCTATTTTGCTTCCAAGCCGTGTATGTCACGGATAACCAGATGGTTGGTCTGCTGTATTAGTGTTGAACCTTCCAAGCCGTGTATGTCACGGATAACGCGTCCTAATAATGTCCTATAAATCTAGTCATCTTCCAAGCCGTGTATGTCACGGATAACAAGGTTGGTTCACTGAAGGTGACCCAGATGTACTTCCAAGCCGTGTATGTCACGGATAACACTAACCTTTTAATGTATACCTCTTTAGAAACAACGAGATACCACACTATTCACCAATTCACCAAAGTTTTTAGTGTATGTTATAAGCATATGATTTATAAACATTTTCCAAAGCACCTAAAAACTTTGGTATTTTCACAGATAAAAATTAGGCAACCACACTTGACGATTAGCCGAAGCGAAGCCATAATTATTAGGATTAAATTCTGTTAATTTGCCTACAGTCAAAAGTTCTTCGAAATGTTTGGGGTTTAATTTACCACCACGATTTCTGTGTTTGTATTTAAAGTAATATAATGATTCAGCGAATGCAGACCGTTGAAGAAATGATTGCATGTAAACGTCAAAGTTATTTGTATTTTTTCTAGGTTTCTGAACGCTGAAATATTTGTATTGCACGATGTCACCATCATAATCATCAGGAACGTCAACCGTATCACCGATTTTAATGTCGCTATTTTTATTAAACACTTTCAAAAAATCGAGAATCGCTTCATCATCAAGCGCAAACAATCTTATAATATTAAAAGCGTATGGTTCATTCTTCTTTCTAGGCATAGCCATTGCGTATGGTTTACCAACATTTGTAATGGTGGCATGAATATTTCTAGCAACTTCACTTGCTGTGTTGGGTGAAGGTACTTTAAGGGTAATATCAATATATTTCATTTTAAAATCTCTTATGTTTAAATTAGTCAAGCCGTGATGTCACGGGTAATATACATTCATGTATCTTCATTTACCAAGCCGTGACCTCACGGATATTCACATTTATGGTTTCATAGGTCTGGTGCTGATAGAGTCAACATACGCCAACCCTTTCTTACCCAAATAAAAGCTTGAAACTCCAGCATTTTCAATCATGATTTTGATTTCCTTTGCGACAGACCGCTCAACGTCCAATTCTATTTCAAGCTTGCCACTGGCTTTGGTCATCATAGAAACGACTTCACCAACACCTTTGATGCGTTCTTTACGAAGGTATGGATTACCATAGATTTTTTTAGCACCACCAGTTACGAAATTTACCATAAAATCTCGATAACCATTGAACCCGCGTTTAGAACACCCCGCAACTTTGCCTGATTTAGTTTTAGCTGTTGTCATGTCGTAGTGCTTAGACAACCTGTCTAATTGCAGATAAAGCGCAGCACAATACAATCTATAAGGTAATACATTACCTTTGGTTTCAACATAGCTAACATTTTCAAAACATTCGTTAAGGAATTTAACAACATCATTAACAGAGCCTTCATTCTCAACCGCTTTTAATTTAACCCGTTCTTCGAATTTACCAACAACGGACTCTGGGTCAAGGCTGATTTGAGCTTTGACTGTTGTATTATTTAAAATGAAATCACACAGTTGCTCAAAATCAAGAGCGAGAACCCCCCAAAATTCAGCAGAATAATCTGACTTAAACATGGGGTTATTAGCCATAAGAGCACCATTGTAGGTACTTTTTGAAGTATTACCAGTAATGTTGCGAATGTATGTCATTTCATTCGTGTCATTGTTATAATCAGTAAATTTAACTTTGTTGGTATTTTCATAATCAATATCTTTGAAATAATAATTACCTGAAAGTCTTGCCTGATACAATTTACGTTGGTCACCAATCAAACGATTAACAACACCCATAATAGTGTTGAGTGTTATATCTCGTTTGATGAAGTTTTCATCATTCTTGAGACTAATCATTGAACCAATGAATTTACGACCTTTGTCTGGTAATGGTTCATTGTTACTACCTTTAAGAAAGGAATTACGCCAACACGAATCATAATTAATTATGATTTTCATGATTACGCCTCTTCAGTGGCAAAATATGTTGCATAGTTATGGTTCGGATTCGAATTGATAGTAGCAGGAGCACGTTTAATGCGCATCATCGAATTACTATCGTTGTAATCAATCTCAATTGAATCTACTGCCATATATGATTTGGATTGTCTAATGGTTAGACTGCGAATCATTTCTAAAGTATGTTCAATAACCGCTTGTATAGCGTCATTGTTAAGCATAATACCATGCTCACCTTGATGATAAATTGTGCCATTACGAACATAATTTTTATGGTATACTACTTCTGGGTTGAGGTTTGAATTCAATGTTTGGATATATTCTTGAATGCTTTTGGCTATACTTTCGCCAGAACCTTCAATCAATTCACCATCATGGTCAGTAATTTTCATTGCACAACGGTCAAACTTCTGGTCTAATGAAATGAACTGTAACTGTTCGATACTGATTGAACCGTAAGAGGTATATTGTGTGTCACCAAATGTGGTTTTAGAAAAGAACGAATTACTTTTTATTTCTTCGCCTTTGTCGTTCACGCCACCATCTTTAGTACCACATTTTCCCATTTGTTCGAAGTTGCCATTGTGTAGACTATCAACAAAGTCTTCTATCAATAAGCAACTTGTTCTTTTTGATTGACTAGATGCCACTACATAGCCACGTACTAGTCCAGTGATAGATGCTAATACTGGTTCTAAACTTTTTTCTTTGGCAAAATGCAAATCGAATGCGTGGTCACGGAATATATGATGACGAACGCAGTTTTGGCTTATGTAAAGTGGTGTTTCTTCGAGGTTGATGTCAGTGGCTTCTTTTTTAAACTTAAACCCCTTTTCAGTAACTACACCATTAAGATTGTTATACCCGCGAAGTTTAGGTAACGAATGATTGTTTACATCAGCACCCTTTTCGGATTTTAATGCTGTTGGACCATTCCAGTTAACTACACCGTGACCGAAAGCCGTAATCTTGAAGTCAACACTCTTGACTCCTTCTATTTTATTAATAACCATTATAGGTTCCTTATTTTTGTAAAAAGTGCTCGTGTATATTCATGGTAAAACACGAACTAAATAATCTCCCAACAAGAGTTGTAAGATATGGGATAATAATGTATCACTCATATCTTACAATGTAAAGTTTTTTTTAATTATTTGTCACACATGATACCAATGGATTGCCTAATACCTTTAACATAGTGTTGAGCATAAGGGTGTGGAGCAACGTTATTAGCGTGTCGGTCATGAGGTGTATAGCTTACATATAAAGGGTTGTCAGCAGCCTTAGCTTCATATAATGTGAATTTATCGGGCAAGTGTTGTAGGTGTGGACTTAGTTTTTTATCTGGTATTACCCTATCATGAACTTTAATAACGTAAGCTAATAAATTTCGTTCTGATTTTTCATACCCCATGATTAGCCTGTCATCAAGAGACAAAGAACTGATTCCTGTTTCAGCATATTCGTCTGGATATTCTTTTAAACCATTACCAACATTTTTAATAGCCATAGCAACACAGCTACTATCACCCCTTAATCCAAAAACACTCTTCCTTGGTATATCATCTTGTGTAACATTTTTAGACGCAACTTTAGGGTCTAAAATCCTAGCATTTACCAATTCCACACTACCATTCAAGAATTTCAACAAACTATCTCTAACTATTTTACTATTTTTAGTGTTGTCATAGAATTCATTGTACCATTCATATAAAACATTAACCCCTATAACTTTAGTTAAATCCTTACCTTCTAAGAATTCTATCCAAGCAAGAGTAACATCATATTGGCATAACGTTCGTAAAAATCTTAACGATTTACTTTGTGATGGGTTTAACGGTACTACAATATTAAACTCATTAACGAAATCGTTTTCTCCAAAACGACCACCTCTTCCGAAACGTTGAAGATGGTTTTCTGGTGTAGATGCTGTGGTTACAATATTCCCACATGATATGTTGAATGATGCTTGTAATAAAGTGCTTGAACGAACAGTGAAATATTCCATTGAACCATTTTGCTTAAAACTTTCCATTAAAGCTTTAACATATTGTTGTTTATCTTCTTCTGTAAACTTACCATGAACCAACAACCCATTTTCACGATGTTGGTTATGGATAAAACTGTTTTGAGCGTCTTTAGCGGTTTCAGTTATAATAAAGGTTGATTTATCATAAGTCTGATACAGTGGATTGGTATCGTCCATAGCATTGTCATCTGTATATAATAGATTCAATAAATATTCGCTCTTATTTGAACTTTCAATTGAATGAATATAGTCAATCTCTAAGAAATCGTTCACTAACACTGGATTAGGTGTAGCAGATACCAATAAGGCTTCTGGACATTTCATCATTTTTTTAGCGTATACCATTTCACCGAAAAATAGGTCAAAACCTGAATTTGTAACGTATTCATGAAATTCATCAAAAACGATAAACGAATCCATATATATGTTAACTATATCTATGTTGGTATGTGATGTTATTGTTGTTGTCATATAATCAATGTTAGTTATGATAACATCACCACTAAATGGTACCGGAGTTTGATACGTTACTCCATTTTCAAATGTGATACTTTTTGAACCAGTCAAGTATTCGATTTTTGTGTTAGGTAGATAATCTTCGTGAGTTAATTCGTAAAACATACTTTCACAAACAGCTAAACGAGAACAAAGCCAAACAATTCGTTTTGCGCCAGACTTCATAGCTATTTCTAAAGATATTTTTGTTTTACCGCAACCAGCAGGTCCTTGTAAGACATTTACTTCATCATCACATTCAGCTATACTATTAGCCACCGTAGTTTGAGTGGCAGTCCTTTCACTATTAGGGAACCTATCATTAAACCCATTCAAACACAGGTTAATGTCATTTTTTAACCCTACGCTGTTGTTTGAGACTACATATAATGATTCTAATGTTTTATCGTTTATATGTTTATCGAGTTCATCGACACTAAGACCGGATATTATTCTGTCAGCAGTTATTACACAGGAACGAACAATGTTATTAATACTATTACCTTTCACTGAATCAGTTATATCCGATATTTCAAACCCTTTATCATAATTTTTATATTTAGGTAAATTAATATCATTAAGTGTTGGTATGATGGAACGATTTTCAGTTGCCCCAAAACCTTCAATGATAAAGGGGGTACCATATTTTTTTGCTAAATCATTAACCGCTTGCAAGATAATTGAAAAATTATCGAACAATATATTATATTCTGTGCTAGACACTGCTTGTTTGCACATTTTATGTAAATTACCGTATGTTTTTATAGGGTCTTTTTTACGTTTGATTTTTGGATGGTGCCATAAAATGGCATGTTCTATTGTTCTATAAAGATTAGCGTTGCCAAATGTTTCAATGATGTCGTTATTATCTACTAACAATTTGGTTAAAAGAAGAGAAATTTCGTTGTGGCGTGGAGTTTTTTCGAATGGAGATTTTTTCTTTGTTGGTTTTTTAACAAATTTTTGGAATATAGAATCTATTTTACCAATGTCATGGAGACAACCAGCATAATAAGAAATTAATATTAATACAGCGTAATCATCATGAAGGTTTAATTGTTTAACGATATGTTGTGATAAGTAACCGACAGCGAATAAATGTTTTGGTAATTCTTGTTTATGTGTGTTAGCGAACATATTAGCATTATTATTATTATTAGAATATGCTAATATATCATAATGCTAATATAGCGTAAAGCCGTAATGTTACGGGTAACGAGCATACACCTTCAGAACTAGTAAATGAACTCTTCCAAGCCGTAATGTTACGGATAACGCCATATGAGGCTTTTGTGTGCTGTAAGTACACTTCCAAGCCGTGTATTCACGGATAACAACACCCAGTTATTGCATATGTTGCTCAGAATCTTCCAAGCCGTAATATTACGGATAACGACAAATCATTTTGTCCAACATAAGATACCACTCTTCCAAGCCGTGTATGTCACGGGTAACCATGCTGAATAAACTAATACAATTTTACAAAACTTCCAAGCCGTGTATGTCACGGTTAACTCTGGTTCACGAAATTCGAGCTGTGAAACCTTCTTCCAAGCCGTGTATGTCACGGTTAACAAATCATGGCTGATACAGGATGGGTAAGTGCACTTCCAAGCCGTGTATGTCACGGTTAACCCAAGTATTTACACTAATATTACATTAAAACCATAATCTTAGCAACACATTTTAGAAAATACCAATATTTTTTGTCATTGAAAATACCGCTTTATAATCAATAAGTTGGAGAAATTGAAAAATATTGGGGTAAATTTGCCATTTTTTATAACATCTGATATAATACCGGAAATCTTAAAATGAAAATTAATATGAATTGAAAAATGCTTAAAAACCCAGACGTTATACTTGGTAATCCACCATATTCTAAAAAAACTAAAGATAAATTTGTAATTTTATGGACATTGATAACTAACTTAGCTATTGATATGCTTAATGATGGTGGTATTCTAAATTTCATTCACCCAAAAGGGTGGCGTGGTGGTGGCGATACAACAAAAAAACTATATCGAAAAATGGCTGTTGATAATCAAATGTGGTACATCGAAATGCACGACATTGACGATGGGAAAAGAATGTTTAACGCTGCTACTGATTTCGATTTATATGTCATGGAAAAGACATTACCAAATTTTGATGGAGTTCCAACACTTAAAGTTGATACCCAAATTGTAGATTATGAAAAACAGCCACATATCATTCCAGCACAAGATAGAAATTATATAGTATCTTCTGCTTTCGATATGGTAGAAAATCTATTAGCAAAACCCAATGAAGAAAAAATACATCTTATTCATAAGAGAAGCATGTATGGTTCTGACAAAAAACACGTTCAGAAAGAAATGGACAACGAATACAAATACCCATTGGTCGATACGATAACACAGGAAGAACCTAAATTAAGATTCACTAATGATAATACTAAGGGGTTTTTCGGTTCACCTAAAGTTATAGTCAATTATGGTCATGGGATTAATGCGTTTATAGATGAAACGGGGGATTATGGGGTAACACAGTTTTCATTTGCCATACTTGACGACAAGAAGAACTTTGATAATATTAAAAAGGCTATCGAAAGTGATGCGTTTAAACATTTAGCCACATGTATATGTGGTAGCAGCATGAAAGACATTAACCTAACTGTTATGCGCGATTTCCGTAAAGATTTTTGGAAAATGTTCATATAGGTTAACTCTATCACAATTTTATATTTGACTATTGATGTAGTTAGCCGTATAATGGACACAACTTAAACAAAAACGTCATAAAGGTGAAATTCATGAAAAACGAAACATTAAATATCGATGGTATTACTTACGATTCAAATATGTTAGCTGTTAACTTTGATGGTACTTCACCTTATGTTGGTGTTTTTCTGGAAAGTGGCTCAAACTTATACACCGTTAGTATTGGTATAGGAACTTTTTCAGACCATCCTTTTTCATCTACTACCACAGCAGTCATGGTTAGCACTCACACTGACCCACGGGAAGCAGCATTTTTCTACACTGAATTTATGAAAGACCCTGATGCTAATGTTTTTGAATTGGCAAAAGTGGGGTCTAGAAACTGGTCACCATCTACACCAACACCAAAATTTGAATATGATGCTCTTGGTGATATTGCGAAAGGTGACATTAAAAAGATTAGACGTTCAAATGTCAAAAAAACGCCATTAATTGAAATCTTCGAAAAGCGTGACAATAACACATTTAATGAATATCTGGTCAATCTGGTTATCGAAGGTAGATTTGTGTTACAAGTAGTTTTAAAAGAACAACATTTGACTTTAGCTGAATTGGATAAATCATTGAAAAGCAAAATCAAAAAGCTTTTCACTGAAGACCTCAATCCAGTAGAGTTACATGACGAAATTGAAAAATTAATTGTATAAACATGAAGAGTAAAAACCGTTTAAATAATACCGCAGAATTTTTCACACCAACATCCTTAGTGAATCATGCTATAGATAAAATTGAAAAATATGCGCCTGATTCTTTTACCAACCCAGATAAAACATCACTTGACCCAACATGTGGGAATGGGCAATTCATTATGGGCGTATTGAATCGAAAAGTTAGAAATGGCATACCCGTAGAACGAGCTTTAAGCACTACATTTGGTGCAGATTTAATGATTGATAACATTTGTGATGTTATCGCTCGAATATATTTCTGGCTACATCACGATATTGACATTTTCGATGATACGGGGTACCCTATTGGTGATTTAACTTACCCTAAAAATGAAGATGAACATTCAGTGTATTGGTTGTATGAAAATAAAGATGAATTTTTTGACCATCCTGAAAAATATGATGGTAGATTTGATTTAGAAAAACGCGACACCCTCTTCAAACGGGTATACAAATATAATGGTGACAAGTTAACAGTTCGACAACACCCTAAAAGATGGTGGGAGTTCGGGTTCATGACAGCCAATTATGCAGAAACTACCAAACATAATGGTATGATATATGGTTGGACTAAAAATTTTCAAGTCGCTGATGTTTTGACTTACGATAATCATTTTGATGGGAATCATAGAACTCTTCTTAATTATGTTAGAATAGCGGAAGAGCAGAAAATAAAAGATGACATAGAACAAGCTAAACGACAACAAGCGTATAATCATTCTTTGTTTGGGTAAATATCGCTTTACAACCCACTAAACCACATAATATACTTGTTGCTCCTTTATAAAGAAAGAGAAATACAATGAAACAAACCACAGTCTTAAAAGACACGGATAAATCGTTTGCTGCTCTAGCAGATATTCTTAGTTCAAAAACCATCAAATTAACACCTGAAGTTGCTTTCAGATGTTTAGATATGATTGATAAGGTTATTGGTGCTAATTCACTTTCAGAAGAAAAACTTCATTCCATCAAAGTCCTTGCTGATGGTGATGCAGCTAAAGAATTGAAATTATTTAACGAATACAGTGAAGAAACAGTTCACATAACAAAAGATAATTGGGAAACTCTTCGTTTATCTTTACATGCTATGTTTGATAAAATCGACAATGATGGTAAACATAAAATCCATAAAGTTGTTGCTGACTTAGATTTGTTAGCTGTACCCACACAGTCAGACATGTTTGACCAAGAACTTACTCTCGTTACTGACACTAACCTTCCTTCTAAAAAAAGAGCTGACAATAAAACTATCACAGTTTTATTGGACGGTACACCAATTAAAGGCGTTTATCAAAAAGATATTTTCAAAAACACTTTGAAAAAAATGGGTTTGCGCAGAATAGCAGATTCCGATTATCGTTTCAGAAAGAAACCACTCATTAGCCGCAATAAGAAAGACCGTGATGCTACTACAATGGAACAATTCAAAGATGGTGGCTCTTATTGGACTATCATGCCTACAAATTCATGGGAAAAGATTTTAGTTCTTAATGATTTAGGTGAAGAATTGGGTTATGA
>Ga0164313_10006563_pt1 | contig 10257 bp, 7 predicted proteins | sample GuaBasSedimGuay4_FD_113735 | JGI IMG/M metagenome (GOLD analysis project Ga0164313, IMG submission 113735) | Subseafloor sediment microbial communities from Guaymas Basin, Gulf of California, Mexico - Guay4, Core 4569-4, 0-3 cm | ecosystem: Environmental > Aquatic > Marine > Hydrothermal vents >...
GGCCGGCGCGCAGCGCCTTCGATGCTTCGGCGATCCGCTCGGCGTCGAGGTGGGCGCCGCTCTCGTCGGGGCGGGCGAGGGCGCTGAAGGCATCGGCCAACGCGTCAGCGGCGTCGGCGAGGTGTTCTCGGAGCTCGTCGCTCGCGGGGCGGCTTCCGAGCTGCTCGAGGCGCTGGCGGATGGCCGAACAGAGCTCCGCGACCTCGGGTACGCCGACGACGTGGGCGTCGAGCTCAATCGCGGTGAGCACCTCGAGCAGGTCGCCCATTCCGTCGGCGACGTTTCCGGAAAGGATGTCGTGGGCACGCGCCGTGAGGCCCGCGCCTTCGCTGACGAAAGTGCTGAATGGATCGGCGCTCATGACTTGGAGCTTTCGGTCAGGACGGCTGGGGGCACCACGTGGCTCCGGACGAGGAAGCGACGCACGCCCTCGGAGGCGCCGGTGATCGAGAGGGGGGTGCCGTGGGCCGCGATCGCCGCGGCGGCTCGGGCGAGGATGCGGGAGACCTCGCGGTCGGCGTAAAGTAGGCCGGCGACGGAGAGTACCGGGGGCTCGATGACGCCGGCTAGGAGGGGGGCGACCGCCGCCCGGGCGGCGAGGGCACCGGAGTCTCCGGTGAGCTCGCCTTCGAGGTGCGGTGGTGCGGTGTGTTGGCCCGCACTCCGGGTGGCTGTTTTGGCCTCCGCGCTCCGGTCTTTCGCGTGCCGGTCGCCCGGTTCACGGGCGATGCGTTCGTCGGGACGCTGCGGGTGCGAGGGGGGCCGCGACGTGCGCCGGGGCAGGGTGTCGTCCCTGCGAAGGAGCGTGGCACCGGAGGCGCGCATCAATTCCGCCTTCGGTTCCGACTTCGGAACGACGACTCGCGTCGCCCCGTCGGCTCGCCGGTAGAGCACTCCGTCGTCGGTGCGCAGGGGAAGGAGTTCGCCGTCGCCGGCGTCGAGGCGCTCGGTATAGCCGAGGGCCAGGTAGCCGCCCGGGACCACCGACGCCGAGAGACGGGCGAGGACCTCGCGCTGGGTCGCCCGGCCGAAGTAGATGAGCACGTTGCGGCACAACACGAGGTCGAAGCCGCGTGGGTAGCGCGCGTCGAGGAGGTTCTTCTCTTCGAAGCGGATCCGTTGTCGTAGGGCCGGTCGAACTTCGACCTCGTCGCCGTGCACGACGAAGGCGGTCTTCATCACCTCTCGGGGGACCGCTCGGGTCGCGCCGGCGCGGTATCGGCCACGTCGCGCGACGTCGAGGGCGGGGCCGCTCAGATCCGTCGCGAGGATCTCGAAGCTCAGCCGCGACGTCGAACGGAGGGCGGCATCGAGCATCATCGCCAGGGTGTAGGGCTCCTCGCCCGTCGCGCAGCCGGCGCTCCAGACGCGGATAGTGCGGGTGCCGTCCCGTTCTCGCCGCGCGATGATCTCCGGTAGGGCAACGCGGCGGATCGCCCGCAGCTGGCTGGCGTGACGGTAGAATTGAGTCTCCCCCACGCGCAGCGCCTCGACCAGGTGCCCCAGTTCCTCGGCGCCGGCCGGGTCGAGGACGTGGTCGACGTAGCGTCGCTCGTTCGTCTCTCCCACCGCGGCGAGACGCGCCGTCACCCGGGCCGCGAGCAGCCAGCGCTTCTCAGCTCCGATGTGGATGCCCACCAGCTCGGCGATATGCGCCGAGAGCGAACGGAACTGCGCGTCGGTCAGAGCCATCACCGGGTGCGCCGGGCGTTCAGTTTTCCCCGGAGGGGAGGGCCCGTGGCGCTTCGGAAGCGCCCTCGGCGGCGTTGATCTTGAAGCCCTTGACGCTCTCTTCGAGGTTGAACGCGAGCCGGTGCAGGTGCTCGCCCTGGCTCACCGCTTCTTCGCTCGACCCGAGCACGTCCTGGGCGATGCTCTGCACTACGTCCATGTTGCGTGCGATTTCGTCGGACGCGACGGCTTGCTCTTGGACCGCCGCTGCCGTGTCTTCGACGACCCCGACCAGCGTCTGCAGGTCGCTCAGGGTGGCGCTGACGAGGCGGGTTCCTGCTTCCACCTTCTCGGTCCCGCTCTCCATCGCCTTCACGGCCTCTTCGGTCTGCTCCTTGATGGTCGCGATCAGGTCCTCGATGTCCCGGGCCGACTGGCCCACGCGCTTGGCAAGGCTGCTCACCTCGTCGGCGACGACGGCGAAGCCCCGGCCTTGTTCCCCCGCATGGGCCGCTTCGATCGCTGCGTTGAGAGCCAATAGCGTCGTCTGATCGCTGATCTGGCGGATGACCTCGACGATGCTGCCGATGCGCTTCCCGCTCTCGCCGAGGTCGTGGATCCGCGCGGCTGCGCCTTCGACGGTCTCGCGGATCTCGTTCATGCGCCCGATGGCGTCCTGGACCGCCTCGCCGCTCGACCGGGCAACCCGAGTCGCCTCCATGGCGTTCTCTGCGACCTGCTGAATGGACGCCGAGAGCTCGGTCACCGCCGCCGACGACGATTCCGTCTTGCGGGCCTGCTCTTGAGCGCCTTCGAGCATCTGCCGCGAGGCGGCGCTGATCTCCGCGCTCGAGGCGCCTACCTGGAATGCAGAGTTCTGCACGTTCGCTGCGAGGTCGTGGATGTAGCCGAAGACGGAGTTGAGGTTCGTCGCGAGGTGGCCGAGTTCGTCCATCCCGCCCACCTTGAGGCGTCGCGTGAGATCCCCCTGGCCCTGGGCGAGGTCGTCCGTTGCCGAGACGTAGTGCTGGATTCGCCTGCTGATGATTCGTGAGAGCCACCGGCCGATGGCAATGGCGAGGAGTCCGACCAAGATGAAGGCTGCGAGCAGCTTGAGAAGACGCATTTCGCGCTCTTCCATTTTGAACTCGCGGTCTCGGAGCAGGAATATCTGTCCGATTGGGCCGTACTCCTGTCCCGAGTAGCCGTTGACCTCCTCGGCCCAGAAATCGAGACGATCGGTGGAACCACTGGCCGTCGGGAGGTGGATCACGGGCACCGTCTTCCACAGGCCCTCTTCTTCGCGAGGGTAGGTCTCCGGGCTCAGCGCTTCGCCGAGGGCGGTGACGCGCTCGGATGGGAATAGCGAAGCGAGGACGTGGCCGTGCACGTCGAGAAACACGGGTTGATGCTGCTTCTTCGGGTTGTCGTCGCTCTGATCCCGATAGTCCTCCATGTAGCGCTCGATGCGCTGGCCGAGAACGACTCCGCCGATGACGGCGCCGTCGCCGCGGCGGATCGGGGCGGCGGAAACCTGATAAACATGGTTGCCGAGGATCGCGAGCTCGCCGACCACCGTGATGCCGCCGAGCACGTCGGTGAAGAGGCGTGAGCGGTTCGCCTCGGCTTCGGAGATGTCGGTCTCGCCGAGGATCTCGAGCTGGCTGTTGAAGGCAAAAACCAGGTCGGGCTGGATGGTCCGGCTCACCGAGGAGACGACGCGTTCGAAGGCCGGGGTTCCGGCGGGAAGTTCGGCGGCCCGCGCCACCGCCTCTCCGATTTCGGTCGCTGCGTTTTCTTGTCCCGCTCGAGTGATGTTCATCACCAGAGCGACGTCGTCGTTGTCCGCGTCGACATTGAGCTGGTGGACGAGCATCGGAGCCTGGGCCACGAAGGACGCGTTGGCGGCGAGGCCGCGGCCGAGGCCTGTGCGGTACCCGTCAAAACGTTTGTAGTGCTTCTCTAGGAAGCGACCGCGGCCCTTGTCGGGGGGCACCAGGACCGCCATGGTCCCCGTCGCGGTGAGGATCACCACCGAGATGAGGGTGATGACCAGGACGATCTTGCCCTCGATCGTCGACAACCAGCGCCAGAATCTACGAAACATGGGTCTCCGTCGGGCCGTCGTCGTCCGGCCGCTCGATAAAAGGGGCGAGGATGGGGGCATCGAGCAGACGCTCGATGTCGATCACGGTGATCGGGGTGCCATCCGTGGGGATGATGCCCCGGATGACGGTTGCGATTTGGCTGCTGAAGGTCGACGGAGCCGGGACGATGGCGTCGGTCTCGACCTGGCGGATGACCCCGAGCTCATCGACCAGGAGCCCCGCGGCGCGGCCCTTGGCCTCCACCACGACGATGCGGGTCACCTCGTCGATATCTGTTGCGGGGAGGCCGAGCAGCCGCGCGAGGTCGAGGACGGCGAGGATTTCCCCGCGTAGATTGGTGATGCCGGCCACGCATGGGGGGGTATGGAATACCGGCGTCACCGGTCCCACGCCGATGGTCTCCCGGACGTCGTGGATCGCGGCGCCGAACTCTTGACCCGCGATGTGAAAACAGACGAGTTGCAAGGCTCCGGTCACCCCTCGGGGCGCAGCCTATCACGGCGTTTGGTCCTCTCGTAGCTGCGGTTGAGAGCGACCGTCGCTACCGCAAAGAGGGCCGTCGCGCCGAGGCCGACGTAGGCCACCGTCGTCAGATCGGCCCCGGCGATGGCTCCGGCGAGGCCCACGGCCCCGAGGATCTGGGCCGCGGGGGAGACGACCCCCAGGACAAAGGCCCGGGCGGGACCACGGTCGGCTGGGGAGAAGGCCTGGTAAAAGAGGCTCGATAACGGGGTCTTGATGGCGTGCTTGAGCTCCGAGTCGGCGAAGCGCGCCCCGAGAGCGGCGGGCACTCCGGGGGCGAGGATGAGCACGACCTGAGCGATGATGACCGCCCCGGCGTAGAAGAGGTTGGTGGTAGCGAGGCCGAAGCGGGTCAAGAAGCGTCCCAGGAGGCCGAGCTGAATGCCTACGCCGATGGTATTGGCGCCAGCGGTGTAGAGCGCGAGGAGAGTGACGAGGTCGTGCTCGTCGACCCCCTCGAGGAGCGCTTGCTGTTGGTACCGGAGGGCGAAGCGCACGAAGACCATCACCGCGGTTGCCACGGCGAGGGCCCCGACCAGCGGGGAGGCCAGGACCAGGTGCATGCCCCGGGAGCGCTCGCCGGGAAAAGAGCTCGGGCGCGGCGCCTCTTCTTCGTCGCTCTCGGCGCCGCTGATCCCCACGATGTCGGTGGGCTCGGGGGGGGCTGCGGCGGCAGGCGCCGGCGAGTGGCCGAAAACGGCGGCGAGGGCCGCCGCCGCAAAGCACGAGGCCGCGGCGTAGAAGCCGACCGACGCCCCGGCCTGGGCGACGAGGGGCACGAGGCCGATTCCCGCGACGGCGGCGCCGAGACGAGCCGCAGCATAGATGGCGGGGGTGCCGCGGAGGGCGTCGTCGCCGCGGAGGTTGTGCAGTAGGTAGACGCCCCAGTGCACCGTGACGAGGCTCGCCAGTACCTCGTGAATCACATACGCGGAGAGCACGCCGGTGTCGCCGAGGTCGCTCAGGTAGCGCCCGGTCAGGGCGCCGGCGGAGGCGAGGCCGAGGAGGACGGCGAGGACCCGCCGGGGCGCGCGCGGCCGCGCCAGCCGCGCGTAGGCAAAGGCCAGTGCGGGGCTGATGATCGCCCGGGCGAAGAGCACCTCGGGGAGTCGATCGGCGCCGGCTCGGGCGACGAAGAGCCCTTGGACCGTTGCATCCCCGACCGCCACCGCCCCACCCACCGCCCCGTAGACGAGCCCGAGGCGCAATACCGGCCGGAGCTTTTCGGGAGGGACGCCGAGGAGTTGGGAGAGGCCGCGCACTTTCGGGGACGGTATAAGCTTTCTTACTTTTGCAGAGCAAAAGTAAGAAAGCTTATACCGTCCCCCTCCCATGCCGATTTCTCGAAATATCGCGTTGCTGACGGTATCGCTGGTCTTCCTGCTTCCGCTGCTCTTGCCCGGGGCAGGTTGTTCGACGGACCGTGACCGGGGGACGCCGGTGCCGGACAGCGCGCTGGCGCCCGACGCGACGGGGCCGCGAGACGCCGGAGCGTCGGACAGCGCGGTGCCCCGGGACGGGGCGACGGGGCTGGACGCTTCGACCGATAGCGCCCGGGACGCGGCCATGGATGCGCCGGCCCCCCCCGCGGTCGAGCCGCCCTTCGGCGCCTCCTCCGGCGGTACCGGCGGTGGGGCGGCCCGGGGAGACGCCAAGACGACCGGGGGCGGCGTTCGCTACAACTTGATCGTGCCGGCGGGCTATGTCGCCGGACGGGCAACGCCGCTGGTCATCGCCTACTCGGGCACCGAGGGTGCGGCGGGGATGACGTCGAACATGCTCATGGTCGCAGACTTCGCAGGCCTCGGTGACGCGATCATCGCGGTCCTCGACGGTGTGGACTACCGCGGCGACGGCACGGCGGGCGGCGCGGTGATCGACGACCTCCGAGGGCGCTACGATATCGACAACGACCGGACGACCCTCTTCAGCGAGTCGGCGGGCACGACGGCCGGCCTCGCCCTGGGCTTGCAGCTCCGCCAAAGCTACTTCGCCGCCTACTGGGCCAACGACGTCAACGCTTCGGGGACCCCTGCGATGAACGCCGCCGCCATCGGCTTCGCGCCGTGGGGCAATGCGGGGCCCGGTGGTGACTTCCCCGACGCCAATACGATCGTCGCCGGCATGCGCGACGCGGGCTACCGCATCGAAGAGCCCGCGCCCTACGACGGCCCCGGAGCGGGCACCCACGGCGATACGCAGCAGTTCATCGCCGGCCTCCAGTGGCTGGTGGGCCGTTCTCGGCGCTAGGGACACCCCCTGGTCGAGGAGCGCATTCGCGCTCTTCAATTCGAGCGCCCCAGGCCGTTACCCTCTGGCCGTGCTTCGGCTCGTCGCTGCCCTCGTAGTCACCGCGCTCTCCGCCGCCTGCGGGAGTGAGGCGCCGCCCCTCGCCCTCGACCCGAGGGAGCCGGGGCCGGGGTTCGAGATCCGCATGCACCGGGACGCCGAAGTCGGCGACGTCTATCGCATCGTCGAACGGTGGTCCCTCGAGCGGGTCGTGGAGATATCGCGGAGCGGGGTGATCGTCGAGACCGTCACGCTTCATCGCAGCGCGGAACTCGCGGCCGACGTGCTCGTGGTGGCGGTGACGCCGGACGGCAAGGAACTCGAGCGCCGTTTTACCGTGCGGCGCTTCAGCTACGACTGGAACGGGATACCCGGAGCACCGATCCCCGAGGGCTCGCACATCCGCGTCATTGGAGCCCGGGATGGTCGCGGGGTGATTCAATGGGACGGCGAGGAGGAGCTTCCCCCAGACGCGGTGGCCGCGCTGCGGTCGGTGGTCTCGACCGTGGTTCGCCCCGGGACCGACGATGAGGTCTTCGGTACCGCGAGCCGCCAGGCCATCGGGGACCGATGGGCGATCGACGCCGCTCGCGCATCCGGGGACCTCTCTTCGGTACCCGGCCTCGCCGTGGCGCCGGGGCAGGTGCGGGGGGAGGGCGTGCTCATCGGCGCAACGCAGATGGCCGGCATCGATTGCCTAGTGGTCGATACGACCCTGCACGCCGATCTCCGGGAGATGCCGGGGCCCGTGGCGGGGGCCGTGGTCGAGGCGGCGACCCTCGACGTGAGCATCTCTGGGCACTACCCCGTCGAACGCGGTTTGCCCCAGCTCGCGACCGAAAGGCAAACCCGCGTCGAGGCCCGGGGTTCCGTGCCCGCCCTCGAAGCTGAAGGCGCGGACGCCACTCCGGGCACCTTCGTCATGCGCGCGACGACGACGGCCTCTCGTCGCGTCATTCCGCGCTAATCCGGCAGCGGCCGGGCGGTGATTAGCTCCGCGCGAGGAGCCCGGCTTCGAAGAAGCGCATGATCTCCTCGACGAGGGCGTCGGCGCTCCGGGGGAGGGTGCCGGTCCCCGCGTTCAGGAGAATCTCCTTCAGCGCGCCGATCCCGAGGGCGACCATGAGGGGGGTGTCGCCGGCCCGGACCAGACCAATCCGTTGCCCCTCTTCGAGGCTCTCCTCGAGAAACACCGAGAGCGCTTTGTAGAAGGCGCCGAGCTTCGTATCGAAGGCGGCATCGAGGCCCGAGGCGTCCTGGAGGAGGATCTTCATCATCGCCGGCTCGTCGAGGGCCAGGCGGCAGAGCCGGTGGAGGTTCATGCGCAGCTGCGTCAGGGGCGGCTCGGCGGACTCCACGTCGATGGAGCGGATCTGGCTGGTCAGGCGAGCGAAGAAGTCGTCGATGAGGGCTTCGAAGATCGACCGGCGATCCTTGAAATAGAGGTAAAAAGTGCCCCGGGCGACTCCTGTCCGGGCCGCAATGTCGTCGACGGTGGCCGCGTGGAACCCTTTTTCGCCGAAAACCTCGAGGGCGCAGGCCAGAATCTGCGCGCGCCGTTCTTCACGGCTTTTTCGGGTCCCGGCCACGGCGGAACCTACCACCAATCGGGGAATCAGCCGTTGATCGACTGGTCGTAGCGTCGATTCCGAGCTTTTCCGATTGCGAGTGCTCCTCGGTGGCGTTACTGACGTTGACGTCAGTGTCTCGTCCAGGGGAGTAGCGTCGCGATGCGAGAGAAATCCGTCGTCATTGGTCTCGATGTTGGGTCGACCACGGTCAAAGCCGTGGTTGTCGATCCAGAGACCAAAGAGATCCTCTGGAACGACTACCGTCGCCATCACACCAAGCAGGCCGAGTGCGTGCTCGACTTCCTCACGGAGATCCGCTTCGCCTTCGCGGACATCGAGAGCGGCGGTACCCGGCTCTTCGTGACCGGTTCCGGGGCGGGGCCCCTCGCGGAGCCCCTCGGGGCGAAGTTCGTGCAAGAGGTCAACGCGGTGACCCTCGCCGTCGAGACCCTGCACCCGGACGTCGGGTCGGTGATCGAGCTCGGCGGCCAGGACGCGAAGATCATCATCTTCAAGGAGAACAAAGAGACGGGGCAGAAGACCGCATCGGCATCGATGAACGACAAGTGCGCGTCCGGGACCGGCGCGACCATCGATAAGTGTTTCATCAAGGTGGGGTTGCCAGCGGAGGAGACGGCGAAGCTGAGCTTCAACGCGGACAAGCTTCACCACGTTGCCGCGAAGTGCGGGGTCTTCGCCGAGACGGACATCGTGAACCTGGTCAAGACGGGCATTCCGTCGGACGAGATCATGTGCTCCCTCGCCGACGCCATCGTGATGCAGAACCTCTCGGTGCTGACCCGCGGCAATACCCTCAAGCATAAGGTCCTGCTCCTCGGCGGGCCAAACACCTATCTGCCGTTCCTTCAGGAGTGCTGGCGCAAGCGCATCCCCGAGACCTGGGACGAACGTGGTTACGACTACCCGAAGGACCTGCCCCTCGACGAGCTCATCATGGTCCCCGAAAATGCCGAGCTCTATGCGGCGTATGGGGCGGTGATGTACGGCCTGCACGAGGCCGCGGACGTGGGCATGTACTCTGGCCTAGCAGCCCTCGAGCACTATACGACCGAAGGCCGTGCGGCTCGCCTCGGCGACGCCGCCGGCCCGCCGCTCGTTGCCAACCGGGAAGAACTTACTTCATTCGAAGAGGCCTACCGCATCCCCAAGTTCGACCAGGCGACGGTCGCCAAGGGTGAGGTCGTGCGGGCGGTGATCGGCCTCGACGGCGGAAGCACCTCCTCCAAGGCCGTTCTCCTCGGTGAGGGCGGGGAGATTCTCTTCAAGGCCTACTCCCTGTCGAAGGGCAACCCCATCCAGGATGCCAAGGAGCTTCTCGCAGAGCTCCGCGACAAGGTTCAATCGCAAGGCGGGGTCCTCGAGATTCTCGGCTTTGGCGCCACCGGCTACGCGGCCGACGTGCTCGAGGAGTGCCTGAACGCCGACGTCAACATCGTCGAGACCGTGGCTCACATGATGAGCGCGACCCACTACTTCGGCGACGTCGACGTCATCTGCGACATCGGCGGCCAGGACATCAAGGTGCTCTTCATGGAGAACGGCGACATCAAGTCGTTCAAGCTCTCCAATCAGTGTTCCGCGGGTAACGGCATGTTGCTCCAGGCGATGGCGGACCAGTTCAATATCCCGGTCACCGAGTATGCGACCACCGCCTTCGAGGCCAGCCTCGCTCCCAAGTTCAGCTACGGCTGTGCGGTCTTCCTCGACACCGACCGGGTGAACTTCCAGAAGGAGGGTTTTGCCAAAGAGGAGTTGCTCGCCGGTCTCGCTCAGGTGCTGCCCAAGAACGTCTGGCAATACGTCGTGGGTGTGCCGCGCATGGCCTCCCTCGGGCGCAAGTTCGTCTTGCAGGGCGGCACGCAATACAACCTCGCCGCGGTCAAAGCCCAGGTCGACTACATCAAAGAGCGCGTGCCCGATGGTGAGGTCTTCGTTCACCCCCATTGCGGCGAGGCCGGGGCTATCGGCGCCGCGATGGAGACGTTGCGGGTGGTCAAGCGGCGGGGGACGTCGACCTTCGTCGGCCTCGATGCGGCGATCGACCTCGAATATACGACGCGAAACGACGAGTCGAC
>Ga0164313_10006565_pt1 | contig 10257 bp, 7 predicted proteins | sample GuaBasSedimGuay4_FD_113735 | JGI IMG/M metagenome (GOLD analysis project Ga0164313, IMG submission 113735) | Subseafloor sediment microbial communities from Guaymas Basin, Gulf of California, Mexico - Guay4, Core 4569-4, 0-3 cm | ecosystem: Environmental > Aquatic > Marine > Hydrothermal vents >...
CATGGCATCGCCGTCGTCGAAGACGCGGCCCAGGCGCACCTGGCGACCTACGACGGCAAGCCCGTGGGCGCTCTCCTCGGTGCTGGAGGCTTTTCGCTCCAGTCGAGCAAGAACCTCGGCTGCGGTGAGGGTGGGGTGTTCGTGACGAACGACACCGACGCCTACGCCCACGCAAACCGCATTCGCAACTTCGGACAGGACCTCGCCCCCGCCGATGGTCCCCTCGACCTCGTTCATCCCCTCGACGGCGGGCCCATGGTCTCGTCCTTCGTCGGTTCGATGTATCGCGGCAACGAAATGACCGCGGCCTTCGCCAGCGCCCAACTCGCCAAGCTCCCCGGTCGGACCCGCGCGGCCCAAGACAACGCCGACTGGTTGATCGGCCGCCTCCAAGAGCTCGATGGCGTCGTGCCGCCGTCGGTGCCTGAGGGCCGGCGCAGCGTGCACCACAAGTTCCGGGTCGGCTTCGACCTCGAGGCCGCCGGCCTCGACGGCGTAGACCCCCGGGCCTTCCGCGACGAGATGGTGGCTGCGCTTCGGGCCGAGGGCGTAGAGGTCGTCTACTGGCAGACCGAGATCCTCCCCGGCCACCCGCTCTTCGCCGAGCGGCTCTGCCGCGGTGAAGGATGGTCCGTCCCCGAGGCGGCCTTGCCGCGCCTCCGCGAAAACTACGACCCGTCGCGATATCCGGTAGCGCGCCGCATCCTCGAGGGCTCGATCGTGCTCTTCAGTCAGTCCTATCCCCTCATCGCTCAGTCCCGGGCGACGGTCGAGCAATACGCGTCGGCGTTCACCAAGGTTTGGGCGGCACGCGGACGCGTCGCAGAGCGCGCGGCGGAGCGAACGCCAAGAAGGTCTTCAGGAACCTGAGCCGTGTCTCCGAAGGTCAAGCGCGCCCTGAAGTGGGCCTTCCTCGCCGTAGGCACGGCCGTGGTGGTGTACCTGGTAAACGAGGTTGGCCCCGAGCGCGTGCTCGAGACCTTACTCGCGGCGGGCCCCTACATGGTGCTCCTGGTGCTCTTCGACTTTGGGTGGTTTTCGACCGAGATCGCCGCCCACCGAATCCTCCTCGAGGAGGACGCCAAGAAGATCCCGTGGCCCGAGTTCGTGCGCGCCCAGATGGTCACCTACGTATTCATGGTGCTGGTGCCGGCGGGGCGGGCCGGCGCTGAGATCGCCCGAGCGACGGCCTTCAATCCGTACGTCGGCGCGGGTCGGGCGGCGGCGGCAGCGACCAACGCCCAAGCGCTGTCGCTTCTGGCCAACAGCCTCATCACCATCCCCTGCCTCATCGCCATCGGGTCCATCTGCGGTTGGGACCACGCGCTCACCTGGCTCATGGCCCTCAACGGCCTGGTCACCTTCGTCGGCGGGACGGTCATCCTGGCTCTGTCGCGAAAGCTCCGCATCGGTCGCTTCCTCGGCAAGCGCATCCGCAAGATGGTGCACGTCGCCGACGACCTCGACGGGGCGCTCCGGGTTCCGCGCAGCCGCCTGATCAAGGCCGTCGCCGTGCTCTTCGTCGGCCGCATCTCCCAGACCATCCAGTACGGCATCGCTCTCCTCGCGGTCGGCGGCCTCTTCACCGGCGGCGGCGCTCTGCTCGCCCAAGGCGTGCACCTCGTCGGGGCTTTCGCTGGCGACTTCATCCCGAACCAGGTGGGCGTCGTCGAGGGCACCTACCGCGTCTTCGCCAGCACCCTGGGCTTTGCCGACGACCCCGCCAAGGCGGTGTCCATCGCCCTCCTGGCTCGCATCTCTCAGATCATCCTCGCCACGACCTCGCTTTCGGGGCTGGCGCTTTGGGGCGGCGTGAGTGACATCGGATCGGCGGCACGCATCGCCGGCGCCGGCGGTGAAGCTCCGGCCGGTGACCCCATCGAAGGGCCCGCCGAGTGAAGGAACATCTGAGAGCGCTGGGCAAGCGCATCGACCACTTCTTCGAGGAGCTGGCGACGGACCAGGCTTCGCGGCCGTTGCGCTACGTCGTGCCCGCGATGGTCCTCGCCCTCGCGTCGCTGCCCCTGGTGGCTCAGCTCGAGCTCCGCGGCGACCTGACCGCGCTGCTCCCGGAGAACGCCCCGGCGGTCGTCGACCTCGAGCGCATGCAGGACCGCATCGGCCAGGCGACGACCCTGACGGTCATCGTCCACCATGCCGAGTCCCGCGAGGACGTTCGTACCTTCGCGAGGGCCCTCGCCCAGGACTTCGACGACAACCCCCCGGAGAACGTCATCGGCGTTGACTGGAATGCCGGTGAAGTCGACGCGTACATCGAAGAGAACCGCTATCTCTTCGCCCCCTACGAGGACCTCGAAGAAATCCGAGACGCCCTCGAGGAGCGCAAGGAGTACGAGGTTGCTCAGTCCAACCCCTTCATCGTGATGCTCGATGATGAAGAGCCGCCTGACTTTCAGGCCCTCGTCGACAAGCTCGAGGGCGACGCCGGGGGGGGCGAAGGCGGAATCCAGTCCGACTTCTTCGAGCACGACGACCAGCCGCTGATCGCGATCTTCCTGCGGACCAGCATCCGCCTCGGCGAGAACTTCGCTGGCCGCGCCCTCGCCGACGAGGTCGAACGGCGGTGCTCCCGGGTTGCGGCAGACACCGGTCTCTCGGACGTCCGGTGGGACCTCGGCGCCGACCTCATGGACAGCGTCGAGGAGGCGGAGGCGCTCATCGGTGAGGTCGCCGTCGCGACGACGGTCACCATCGTCCTCGTGCTCTTCAGCGTCTATCTCTTCTTCCTGAGCAACCGCTCGATCCCCCTCCTCGGCCTAGCCCTCGTCGCTCCGGTCCTCGTTACTTTTGGCTTCGCCGAGCTCACCGTCGACTACCTCACGTCGTCCTCGGCTTTCCTCGGAAGCATCGTCGTGGGCAATGGGGTCAACCCGAACGTCATCTGGTTGGCGCGCTACTTCGAAGAGCGCCGCGAGGGCACGCCGGTGCCCCTCGCCCTCGCCAATACCCACAAGGGGATCTGGGCCGCCACGCTCACCGCTTCTCTCGCTGCGGCGTTGGCCTACGGTTCGCTGACCATCACCGACTTCCGCGGTTTTCGAGACTTTGGGATCATCGGCGGCTTCGGCATGGTCGTCTGCTGGATCGGCTGCATCATGGTGCTGCCGGCCCTCGCTTCGCTCTTCGAGCGCATCCGCCCGATCCAGCGCCGCGAGGCCGCGCGGCGGAACATCTACGGGATCGCCTTTCGGTGGGCGGCGCTGAAGGCTCCGAAGACCGTGCTCGCGGTGGCCGCCTTGTTGACCGTTTTCTCCGCGTTCGAGGTCTACGAGTACATCGCGGCCGACCCGATGGAGTACGACTTCCGCAACCTGCAGTCCGAGCGCGGGGGCGATAGCCGGGTGCAATGGGTGAACGATCGCCAGGGCGAAGTGGTGAGCGAGTCGATGTCCGGGAGCGCCATGGTGATGCTGGTCCCGGAGCGGTCGATGGTCCCGGCCATCGCCGCGGAGCTCGAAGCGATTCGCGAGAGCGAACCCGGGGTGCTGGGGGAGGTCACCACCCTCGACGCGCTCATCCCGGAGCGCCAGGAAGACAAGATCACCCTCCTCGGGGAGCTCCGCGAGCTGCTCCTCGATGTGCGTCGCTACGCCGATGACGAGGAGATGCGCGAGATCGACGAGCAGATGCCGCCGGAGCACATCGCCACGGTCACCGAGGCGGACATCCCCGAGACTTTCACGCGAGCTTTCTCCGAGAAGGACGGCACCGTCGGCCGGGTCATTTTCATCGGTCACGACGAGGCCGGTAACAACTGGGACGGCAAGTTCATGATCGAGTGGGCCGCTCAGATTCGCCGAGTGGTCCTCCCGGACGGCACCCGGCCTCCGATGACCGGCAACGCGGGCGTCTTCGCCGACCTGCTCTCGGCCATCTACACCGACGCGCCGAAGGCGGTCTCGGTCGCTCTGCTGCTGACGTCCATCCTCTTGATGTTCGCCTTCCGCCGCTGGCGCGACCGCTTCCTGACCCTCGCGTCCCTGCTCGTCGGCATCCTATGGATGGCGGCGACGATCGCTGTCTCGGGGCTGCGCATCAACTTCCTCAACTTCCTGGCGTTCCCCATCACCTTCGGCAACGGCGCCGACTACGGCGTGAACTACATGCAGCGCTACGTCCAGGAAGAGCAGGCCGACCAGGACGCGAACGACGAGCTCGGGGAGGGCCGCGCCGGCGCCGCCCGGCGCGCCATCGAGGCCACCGGCGGGGCCGTCGTGCTTTGTTCGATGACCACCATCTTCGGCTACATCTCGCTCTACGCGAGCAGCAACCAGGCGCTGAACTCCTTTGGTTTGGCCATGGCTATCAGCGAGGTCACCTGCGTCGCCGCGGCGGTGGTCGCCTTGCCGGCCCTGCTCTCACTGCGCGATCGCAAAAAGCACGAAGAGCATCTGAAGAAGCAGCAGGGCTGACCCTCGCAGCTCGCTTCAGTGGGCGGTCGCGCCACTCTCGGGGGTCGGTGTTTCTTCGCTCCCCCGGGCACCGCGATTGCCGCGCCGTCCGCCGACGATCATCGGCGTCATGAACCGGATGAGACGACTCATCTGGATCAGGGTGAGGTGCAGCGAAAACGTGAGCTGGTTCTCGTTGGACTCGAAGCGCGCGCCTTCGAGGGCCGAGCTGAGGCCCAAGAGCGAGAGCATCGGGTTCCCCGCGTATTCCCTCCTTTGAGCGTCCCAGTGCTCCGAGGCCGCCGCGACCCCCGCGGCGTCCTCGAAGAGGGCGACCCACCGGGCGGTGACGTTGCCCTCTGCGTCGTTCGAGATGCGGAAGGAGAACTCGGTCGGGAAGTGCGGCCGCGTCACGGCACCTTCGGCCCCGCCGCGGCTTTCGCCCATGAGGCCGAACTCTTCTTCGACGACCGGGCCGTCGCCCTCCCAGGGCATCGGGAAGCCGGGGACGATCTCGGTCGAGCCGGCCCGAGTCATGGCGATGAAGCGGGCCACCTCAGCGCTCGGCCCCACGGCGAGCCAGTTGGGTCGAACCATGGCGACGGACTGGGCGATGTCGGCTTCGCCGGGCCAGTCGGCGACGGGGACGCCGTCGTGCATCCCCCATTCGAGGGTCTCGCCGCGGCTCTCGGCGATGGCCACCACGAAGGCCCGGACGCGGTCCGGGGACGCGCTGTGGCGGGCGAGCATCATGTAGGCCTTGCTGCCCTTGCCGGGAGACGCCGCGATGATCGAGTCGATCTCGCCTATGGGGTCGAGGTCGGTCGTGTCGAGGACCGTGCGCCACTGAGGGATGGCCTCCAGCAGGTGGCGTACCTCCCTTTCGAGGGGCGTGCCCCGGACCCGGGAGAGCTCGACGCGCAGCGCATAGCGATAGGGGTCGTCGAGGATGACGGTGGATGAGCGCCCCTCGGTGGGCGGTGGCAGGATGTTGTCGGACTCTTCCGCGGCTCCGTCTTCTCCGCCTGTCGTGGCCGCGCCCTCGTCGGTCCCCGACGCGCCGGGGTCCGCGGCCGGGGCTGAAGCACAGCTGGCGAGAGTCAAGAGCGCGGCGATGAAGAGCGTTCCCCGGTTCATTGGCCGAAGACTGCCATGGGCACTGGAGGAGCGCATCAGTACACTCGGCGCCGTGCGAATCGCCAGCTGGAACATCAACGGAACGAAGGCCCGGATCGAGTACCTGAAGGCGTGGCTCGAAGCCGTCGCGCCGGACGTCGTCGGCCTTCAAGAGCTCAAGACCACGGACGACCGCTTCCCCTTCGATGAACTCCGCGAGATCGGCTACCACGCGGTTACCTACGGACAGAAGAGCTGGAACGGCGTCGCCATCCTCTCGCGGGAGCCGGCCGAGGTGATTCAGCGGGGGCTCCCGGGTCAGGACGAGATGGGCTCTCGCCTGATCACGGCGAAGGTCTCGGGCCTCACCTTCACGACGGTCTACGTGCCCAACGGCAAGACCCTCGAGCACGAGGACTACCAGCGCAAGCTCGCCTGGCTCGACGCCCTCGGGGCGCACTTCGAAGAACACCACGCGGCCACCGACCCCCACGTCCTCTGCGGCGACTTCAACGTCGTCCCAACCGCCCTCGATACCTGGGACGAGGATTCCTTCGCCGGCGACATCTTCCACACCGATGCCGAGCGCAGCCGCATCGCGCGCCTCCTCGACTGGGGCTTCACCGACGCGTACCGAGCCCGGTACCCAGACGAGCGCGCGTTTACGTGGTGGGACTACCGGGGCGGTGCCCTGCACAAGAAGCAGGGCCTACGCATCGACTTCATATTGACCACGGAGCCCCTCGTCGGCCGGATTCGTGAAGCCTCAGTCGAACGCGATTGGCGCAAGAAGCGTGACGGCATGACCCCGTCGGATCACGCGCCGGTGTGGGTCGACCTCGAGGGGTGAGGCCTCGCCCTGCGGCGTCGGAAGTCGCTCCCGAGGTTCTGCCTCATGCGTTCGCTGAGTTGGGAGTACGGCTTCGGGCATTACTGACTTCGCCCCGCCGAACTCGGCCAATCGCTTTACACCGACGCGCCCAAGGGATACACGAGTGCCCGGGAGGGCTGCGCTATGGGTGACAAGAAGGGCATGATCGTCGGGGGCTGTGGGCTAATCCTCGCGGGTCTCTGTTTTCTGAGTTTCGCGTTCTGGAGCTTCATGGTGGTCCAGGACTCGGGCGCCATCAGCGCCCAAGAGGCCACGCCCGGGGTCATGGCCAGCTGCTGCTGCCTCTTCATCTCGCTGCTTATCATGGGCGGCGGTATCTTCATGGCGGTCCAGGCCAAGAAGAAGGCATCCGCGGGTCCCCCTCCGGCGGTCTAAACAGCGTCGCCTGGACCGGGATCCACGGCGCGATCTGGCCTCGCTTTCTGCGCGGCCTGCTCACCTATAAAGATAGGCTCCGCGGGCGGCTCGAAACCGAGACCACCTCGCTTGTGCCTCACGCTCCATCCAAGACTGTTTAGGAGGTCTCTTCATGGCTGTGTCTCACGGCGGATCGATCATCGCGGAGGTGCTCTCGCGGCACGGCGTGCCCTTCGTCTACACGCTCTGCGGCGGGCACATTTCGCCGATCCTCACGGGCGCGAAGGCCCGCGGCATCAAGGTCATCGACTGCCGCGACGAGCGCAACGCGGTCTTTGCCGCCGACGCGACGGCGCGCATGACCGGGCGCCCTGGGGTCGCGGCGGTGACCGCCGGCCCCGGCGTCACCAACGCCATGACGGCTCTCAAGAACGCTCAGATGGCCCAGACGCCGATGGTGCTCTTCGGAGGCGCGACGGCGACGGTGCTGCGCGGCCGCGGCTCGCTCCAGGACATCGACCAGCTCTCGTTGATGCGTCCGGCGACCAAGTGGGCGACGACGGTGTCGAAGGTCGCCGACCTCGGTCCCACCGTCGAAAAGGCCTTCGAGGTCGCCACCAGCGGCGTGCCCGGGCCGGTTTTCGTCGAGGTGCCGGTGGACCTCCTCTACCCCGAAGAGATCGTCCGCGAGTGGTATCTGAAAGAGGCGGGCGTCGAGAACGCCAAGACTCTGGCCCAGCGGGCGCTGCGCCTCTACCTCAAGGGGCACCTCTACCGTCAGTTCCACGTGCCCCACGTCGGCCTCGACCTTCCGTCGCTTCCGGTCCTCGACCTGCCCAAGCGCCTGGTCACCGACGCGCAGATCTCCAAGGTCGCCGATGCCGTGCGCAAGGCCAAGCGGCCGGCGTTGGTCATCGGCAGCCAGACGATGGTCAACTGCTCTGACGCCCAGCCCCTCGCTGACGCCGTCACCACCCTCGGCATGCCCACCTGGCTCGGCGGCACCGGCCGGGGGCTGCTCGGGCGTAAGAGTGACATTCAGTTTCGCCACAAGCGCGGCAAGGCTCTAAAAGAAGCCGACCTGGTGATCGTCGCCGGCTTCCCCTTCGACTTCCGCATGAAGTACGGCCTCGCCATCAGCAAGAAGGCCACCGTGGTCGCGGTGAACCTCAACCCCGAAGAGCTGCGCAAGAACCGCAAGCCCGAGATCGCCGTGAACATGAACGCCGGCGAGTTCCTCGCGGGCCTCGCGCGCGAGGTGGGGGCCCCGGGCCAACGCTGGGCCGAGTGGTTCGGCACCCTTCGCGGCCGCGAAGAGGCTCGCGATGCCGAAATCGCAGGCAAGGCCGAGACGGGGCGAGACCTCGTCGACCCGATCCACTTTTTCCAGCGCCTCGAAGAGAAAATGAGCGACGACGCGGTCCTCGTCGCCGACGGCGGCGACTTCGTCGCGACCGCGGCCTACATCCTTCGCCCGCGGGCGCCGCTCTCGTGGCTCGACCCGGGGGTCTTCGGCACCCTCGGCGTCGGCGGGGGCTTCGCCGTCGGTGCGTCGTGTGTGCGCCCGGACTCCGAAGTTTGGGTCATCTGGGGTGACGGATCATCGGCCTACAGCATCGCCGAGTTCGACACCTACGCGCGCCACGGCCTCGCGCCCATCGGCGTCGTCGGCACCGACGCGAGCTGGGCCCAGATCGCTCGGGACCAGACGGTCATCCTCGGGGATGACGTCGGCACCGGCCTGCTGCGCACTGCCTACCACGACGTCGCCGAGGGCTACGGGGGCAAGGGCCTCCTGCTCACCGACGAGTCGAAGATCGACGAGACCCTCGAAGAGGCCAAGGCCATCTCCGCAGAGGGCAAGCCCGTGCTCATCAACGTGCACTTGGCGCCCAGTGACTTCCGGAAGGGGAGTATTTCGATCTGAGGGGGGAGGGCGGCCGGTGACGGCGGCTCACCCTATCATGGTGCGTCGATGCAGTAGACGTCGTCTCGAGATGGCGTATCGCATCGACCTTGCACTGGAGGCATCGACATCGTGTTTGCGCCGACGCACAGTCCGCTGCGGCACTGCTCGGCGACCCAGCAGGACTCTCTGTCCGCGAGCTTGTCCAAGCAGGTGTCCCCGGCTCCGGCCAGTAGCCCGCAGTAGGCGCCGGGCTCGCATTGGTAAGTCGCACAGGGCTCCCCGACCGGCGGAAGTGGAGTCGCCGAGCAGCGGAAACCCTCTGCCGCGTTTCCCTGGCAGCTGAGGCCGTCGAGGCATTGCTGGTAGGCTGCGAGATCCGTGTTGTCCATCGGGGTGCAATCCTCGCCCTCGGTCTTGGTTCCAGCGAGGATGGCGAGCAGGCCTTCTCCCACAACGGCATTGTAGACGTTCGGAGAGCACACTGCGGTGAGCGCGTCGATCTGGTCTAGGTTTCGGGCGGCGAGTTCGGGGTCGAATCCCAGGCGGTCGTCCTTGCTGAATTCGATGGGCTCTCTAAAGGCGACATCGAACGCCGCGATGCAGATGTCGGTGGGGAGGCCTGCCCCCGTCCCGCAGCAAGGCTCCTGGGCGTTGCAGATGAGCGTCCCCACGCTTTGCCAGTAGCCGTCGATGCCTCCTTCATACTGGTCCGGGTCGTAAGTTGCGGTGCAACTCGCCGATGCAATCAGGGCCGTCAGGGCGAGGAGTCGATGTGCCATCAGAAGCTCCCTGCCGTGCTGATGCCGGCCACGCCCGGTCCGAGCATTGGAGTTATCGCCACCTCGAAGCCTTCTTCGTCCTCGTCCTCGTCCTCGTCCTCGTCGTCGGCGTCCGGGTCATGGATGAGGATGAGGACCGTGCCCGTGATGACGCCGGCGATGGCGACCCCGAGGCCGATATCCGCGACGAGGGAGTATGTCCGCAGGCTGTCCGCGGTCTTGGGTTCATAGGTGCCTCGTCCGCCGTAGGGCTCACCGCACATCGATGTGAGGGAGGAGTTTTCGCTCGCTGCGAGCGCGCCGAAGATGGCGAAGGTGGCGAGGCCCGCCGCCCCGACCCCGTAGCTGACCGTTGCCGGGACGAACAAGTTGGGGCCCTGGGCTTCTAGGCGCCGTGCCTCGGCTCGCCGGGCCTCTTCTTCGGCTCGGGTGGCCGCGGCGGTGGCTTCGTCGGCCTGGGCCGCCGCCGCTTCCACTTCGGTGACCCGTGCCGTTTCGGCGCTCTGCTGTGCCGCGCGCTCGCGAAGATGCACGAGGCGGTCGCTCAGCATCGCGTGGCCTTCGACGCCCGGCTCGACCCGAAGGTAGCGCTCGAGGTGGGTCGCGGCGGTGCTGAAGTCTCCGAGGCGCTCGTAGGTCAGATAGAGGTTGAAGAGGAACGCCGAGAAAGGGGCGTGGTCGTAGCCCGTCTGGAACTCCCGGGCGGCGCTCGTATAGTCACCTCGGTCGTAGTGGGAGCGGCCGGCGTTGAAGTGAATCCGCGCCACCTCATCCCCTGCGCTCAGCTCGATC
>Ga0164313_10006567_pt1 | contig 10256 bp, 11 predicted proteins | sample GuaBasSedimGuay4_FD_113735 | JGI IMG/M metagenome (GOLD analysis project Ga0164313, IMG submission 113735) | Subseafloor sediment microbial communities from Guaymas Basin, Gulf of California, Mexico - Guay4, Core 4569-4, 0-3 cm | ecosystem: Environmental > Aquatic > Marine > Hydrothermal vents...
TCTGGCAATTGCTCGTGCAGGTGCATTAAGTCTGGCAGAACTGGAGACAAAGAAAATTCCTTCGATCTTGATCCCTCTTCCCTCTGCTGCAGAAAATCATCAATATTTTAATGCGCTGGAATTAAAAGAGAAGAACGTTGCAGATATAATTGAGCAGAAAGATTTGAACTCTGAGATTTTGAAAGATACAATATTTAAAATGTTAGAAAATATAGATGATATTAAGAATAATTTTACTTCAACTACGCACGCAAATGCTGCAAAGAATATTGTGGGCACGATCATGAATTATTTTGCAAAAGGAGAATAGATGTTAGGAAGAACCAAGAAAATACATTTTGTTGGAATTGGTGGAATTGGCATGAGCGGTATTGCAGAGCTTCTATTAAATCAAGGGTTCAAAATAAGCGGCTCTGATCTTGCGCTAAGCGCAATCACAGAACATCTCACACAAATTGGAGCTGTCATTTCGCAAGGACATAATGCCGATACAGTTAAAGACGCAGATGTAGTTGTAAAATCATCAGCCGTAAAAGATGACAATCCAGAAATAGCTTTTGCACTTTCTCAAAAGATCCCTGTAATCCGCAGAGCTGAAATGCTAAGTGAAATTATGAGAATGAGTTATGGCATTGGAATTGCCGGAACTCACGGCAAAACAACCACAACTTCAATGGTGGGCAGTGTGTTATCGGCTGCTGCTCTAGATCCGACTGTAATTGTTGGCGGGATCGTGAAAAATTATGGTTCCAATAACCTTCTTGGTTCAGGTAAATATATTGTGGTTGAAGCTGATGAGTTTGATCGTTCATTCCTCACACTCAGCCCTATTATTGCCGGTATCACAAATATCGAAGCTGATCATCTAGATTGTTACTCCGATCTGGAAGGTGTAAAAAATGCATTTGTGGAATATGCTAATAAAGTTCCCTTCTTTGGTAGTGTTATCGCCTGCCTGGATGATCATGGTGTACAATCGATCATCCCGAGAATAAATAAAGAAATACTTACTTATGGTTTATCACAGCAGGCTAAAGTGCGTGCTATTAATATTAAATTCAACAATTTTGAAGCCAGCTATACAGCAATTTATAATGATAAAGAACTTGGATACATTAAATTGAATGCATTGGGTGAGCATAATATCCTTAATTCACTGCTGGCTGTTGCAACTGGGCTAGAATTGGATATTCCATTCAAATCGATTCAAAAAGGATTAGCAGAATACAATGGTGTTTTCCGCAGATTTGAATATAAGGGTGAAAAAGATGGAGTTATATTATATGATGATTATGCACATCATCCAACTGAGATCGAAGCAACCCTTAGGGGCGTAAGAGACAGCATTTCAAACCGGATAGTGGTTGCATTCCAACCTCATTTATATTCGCGAACACAAGATTTTTATGAAGATTTCGGACGTTCTTTCTTTCAATCTGATGTACTTCTCGTTACTCCAATTTTTCCCGCTAGAGAAAAGCCAATAATGGGTGTTACCGGAAAACTAATTTCCGATGCAGCAATTCAATCTGGACATAAAAATGTTCATTATGTTCAGTCGAATGATGAAATTATAAATAAAATCAAAGAAGTTATCAAAACTGGAGATATTCTCATTACGATGGGTGCAGGGAATATATACAAATTTGGTGAGAAATTCTTAAGTAAAAAGAATTAATTTGAGTAAAAATGGAAAAAATGTTTGACAGCAAAATGCTAACTTCATTTGTTATAAAGAGTTCATTAAACATATACTCCAACATGAAGATCGGTGGTGACGCCACTTATCTTCTTGCACCACAGAATGTTAGTGATATATCTTCAATAATTAAGGAAGCAAATTCACAAAATTTGAAGATACTTCCCGTTGGTGGTGGCTCAAATATTTTATTTGGGAATGTAGGAAATAGAGTGATTATTCTGGATGCTTATCTACCTGATATTTTTCAGGTAGATCACAAAATTGTTACTGTATCATCCAATATGAAAATCAGTTCATTTATAGATAAAGCCATGCAGCACGGATTAGGTGGAATGGAATTTATTTCTGGGATTCCAGCACATATTGGTGGAGCAATACACATGAATGCCGGAGCTTTTGAAAAATGTATCTTTGATTATCTATATTGGATTGAGTACATTAATCTAGAAGGAAAAGTAATAAAAATCGAATGCAGAAACCTTGAATTCGGATACAGAACGACATCAATAGAAGGTTTTATTGTGAGAGCAGCCTTTAAATTAGATAAAAAAACTAAAAAGAAGATATTAGCTGACAAAGAGGATATTATTTCTAAAAGATTTGAGAGACACCCTTACGATTATCCTAGTTTAGGCAGTACATTCAAGAATCCAAAAGGTAAATTTGCAGGGCAGTTGATTGATGAATGCGGATTAAAGGGATTGCAAATAGGAGAAGCACAGATTAGTAAGAAACATGCAAATTTCATTATTAATAAAGGAAGTGCTACATTCAATGATGTTAATGAATTAATTAAAATAATTCAGGAAACAGTGAAAAGGCAAAAAGGCATTGAACTGCAATTGGAGATAAAGGTAATAAATTAATGAAGAAAAAAAGATCTGGTTCAAGTAGATATTTCTTTTTCTTTTTAGTTCTTATTGTACTCATCTATGCAGTTTACATTGGTATAAACAGCCTGTTTACTAAGCTTGATCTTTTCAAAGTGAAATATATTAAGATAAATGGAAATGTAAATTTAGAAACAGATTTTCTAAAAAATATCTGCAATGATTTTATTAATATGAATTTGTATTCTATCTCAAAAAAAGATGTACTAAAAAAATATGAAAACATTGTAAGGATCGAAGGTATAAAAGTTTCCAGGATATTTCCAAATAAATTAAAAATTGAAATTAGTGAAAAAAGGGGAGTATTCTTTTTACGAACAGAACGCGGAATTATCTTTCCTATTGATAAAAATAGAGTTGTACTTGATAATGTGAATTTTTATGAGAATGAGGTTCTGCCGGTAATCGGAACTAAAATTCCTGATGCTGAGATCATTATCGGAAAAAGAATTGAGAATATTCTTATTGAAAAGATTTTTTTTTTAAGAGAGAAATTTGCAAATGTAGATCCGGATTTTATTAATAGTATTTCCGAGTTCTACTTAAAAGATGAAAATCTAATTTTTGTGAATGCAAACATTGGATATAGAATTGTTTTAGGTGAAAATGAGATCGAAGAGAAACTTAAGAGACTCATTTTTTTGGAGCAAAATCGTACTTTTGAGAAGGGTACGACAATAGACCTGAGATTCAAAGATCAGCTTGTGATCAGGTCGGAGGAGATATGAAAATTGGTCAAGTGATTACAGCAATAGATATTGGTACGACCAAAATCTGTGTTATTATCGCACAAAAAAACGAAGAAAATAAATTAGAAGTTAAGGGAATTGGTACCAGTAAATCCGATGGCATGATTAACGGTATTGTTGTTGATATTATGAAGGCTTCCAAATCTATGAGCGATGCAATTAATGAAGCCGAAGAGATGGCAACTTTAAAAGCTAAGAATATTTATGTTGGAATTGCTGGAGAACATATTAAAAGTCAGAATACAATTGGTAGAATTTCTCTAACTTCAGGTACTCATCCTTGTGATATAGATCAGCAGCATGTAGAAAATGTTATCTCAAATTCCAAAAATAATGTAAAAATTCAACAGGGAAATGAAAGACTGGAAATCATTCATGCAATCCCTCAATATTTCAAGATCGATGATCAGGATGGTATAATGAATCCTGTGAATATGAGCGGATTCAACCTTTCTGCCCATGTCCATATAGTTATGGCAGATATAAATGCACTTAGAAATATAAATAAATGTATTGATATTGCCGGATACAAAGTTGAAGAGACCTATCTTGAACCAATCGCTTCTTCACATGCTGTCTTAGATGATGTGGAAAAAGAACTGGGTTCCATTATTATTGATATTGGTGGTGGAACAACTGATATTGCAATATTCTTTAAAGACAGTATAAGATTCAGTGCTGTTCTTCCAATTGGCGGTAAGAACATTACGCATGATCTTTCTGTCGGGCTGCATACTTCACCTTATAATGCAGAGAAGCTCAAGATAGAGTTGGGTAATTCGCTTTCAAGGCAGATCCCTGATGATAAGTTGATCGAGATAGAAGGGATTGGCGGCAGAGAACCAAAAAAGAAGAAATTAAAATATATGACAGAGATTATCGAAGCCAGAATGCGAGAAATACTTGAAGGTGCTTATAGAATTCTAAGTGAGCATCATGATCTTAATCTAATTACTGCAGGGCTTGTACTTACAGGTGGTGCTTCTCTTCTAAGAAACAGCACTACACTTGCCGACCAAATATTTAATATGCCAACCAAAGTTGGTTATCCAAACCTAACCGATTTAGCCGGACCTACCGAAAGACTGGAAAACCCAAAATACTCAACAAGCGTAGGCATACTTTATTACGTTTATGATGAACTTCAGAGTAGAGATGATAAAATAAGCAGTATAAAAATAGGCAATTCATTTGCAAATTTTTGGAATAAAATTAAAGAGATATTTAAAGATTATTTTTAGAGTATAAATTAGTATAATTTCGGAGGTTATATGTTAGAATTAGACCTGAATCATGATGAAATACCTTTTGGTACACATATAAAAATCATTGGTGTTGGTGGTGCTGGCGGTAATGCCATTGGCACTATGATCGGATATAACCTGCAGGGTTTAGAATTTGTCGTTGCAAATACTAATATAATTGATTTGAAAAAATCAAAAGCTAAAGTCAAACTTCAACTTGGAAGAGAATTAACAAAAGGGCTTGGTGCAGGAGCAAATCCGGATAAAGGTCGTAAAGCAGCAGAAGAATCTCGAGAAGATATAAAAAACAATTTAAAGGGTACTGATCTGCTTTTTATTGCAGCTGGAATGGGTGGAGGGACAGGAACTGGTGCAACACCTGTTATTGCCGCACTTGCTCGTGAGATGGGGATATTAACAATTGGTATTGTGAGCAGACCATTTAGAAGTGAGGGCAAGAAACGTATGATCAACGCTGAGAATGGAATTAAAAAACTTCGCGAAAATGTTGATACTCTTATCGTAATCCCAAACGAAAAACTCACTGAAATATTCCCTGATATGACTGTTATCGACGCCTTTACAAAAGCTGACAATGTTCTTTATGAAGCAGCAAAAGCTATTTCTGATATCATTCATTTCAGCGGTTACATGAATGTAGATTTTGCAGATGTGCAAACTGTAATGAAAAATCGTGGTCTTGCTATGATGGGTTCTGGCGAAGGAGATGGAGATCAAAGAGCTGTAGATGCAGCTCAGAAAGCTATGAACAATCCCCTGCTTTCCGATATTCCAATAGAAAATGCTAAAGGTGTTCTAATTAATATAACTGCCGGTAAAGATTTTAAAATGGATGAGTTTGAGCTAATTACAAATGAAATCGTTAAACAAACAGGTGATGACGGAGATATTATTACTGGAATTATTATAGATGATGCGATGGAAGGAAAGATCAAAGTAACCCTGATCACTACCGGACTTGATACACCTAATACAACCATTTACGAACGTGAAACGATAATCCATGATAAAGAAGATGATTCGGAAGATATTGGACGTACTTTACAAAGAATAAGAAATTCTGACTCTTTGAACTTGAATAGAAGAACTGATGAAAAAACCAGTGTATTCCCTGATAAACAAATGGAAATTCCAGCTTTTTTAAGGAAATTCTCAAATTAAGAGAATGGTAATGACCTGATCATGCAGGATGTAATACTAAAATTCTTAATTCTTTCTTTCTCGATCTATGCAGTTGGACATCTTACTGGACTTTTTGTAATAGATAATTTCTTTGCAGCCATTGTGGCAGCTCTTGTATTGGCATTGGTTAACATAACTATAAAGCCTGTTCTCGATTTCATCTCATTTCCAATCACATTTATTACTTTTGGTTTGTTTACATTTTTCGTTAATGGATTCTGTCTGCTTATTGTTTCTAAACTTGTACCCAAATTTAAATTGAGAGGTTGCTTCACAGCGGCTATTGCAGCATTACTTATCACACTGGTTAATTCGTTACTAACAAAACTAATTTTCTAATGATCTTGGAGAAAAAATGACTTATTTAAAAATTTATAATTTATTAAAAAGTAGATTTAATTTAACAGATAAAAAGATCGATATTCCTGAACTGGGAACGCGCGTAATAAATATTCCATTTGAATCATTTAGTCATAAACTTTTACCGGGTGAAGAATCGTATCAGTGTAATGAACACAACCTAATATTTAACACCACTTACGATCTCTCGAGTAAATTGAATGCACCACACCTGAATGAAATTATTGAAACTCCGGATTCTAAAATTAAGGAAAATGTAAATTTTAATTACAGCATTCTAATCCCAATAGAGATTAAAAAAAATAAAAAAACAGGGAAAGATAGAATAAAGAAAATTAAAACTAATGGCACAATAATCTTATTACATGGTCTTAACGAGAAAGATTGGAGTAAATACCTGCCTTGGGCTTATAAATTAATGGAACAAACTAATAAGCAGGTAATCCTCTTCCCTATCGCATTTCATATGAATAGAACTCCAGCTAAATGGATAGATCCCAGATTTTTGAGAACAGCCAATAAAGAGAGAAAGGAGATCTTTCCAAATATTGCAAATTCGTCTTTTGCTAATATTGCTCTCAGTGCCAGATTGCAGTTTCATCCTCAAAGATTTTTATGGTCTGGTCTTCAATCATTTCACGATGTTATGCAGTTGATACATGAGATCAGATCCGGTCTGCATCCATTGATAAAAAAGAATTCATCAATAAATTTCTTTGCCTATTCAATTGGATCATTCTTGGCTAATATTCTATTTCTCACCAACTCATACGGTTATCTTTCAAAATCTAAATTGTTCCATTTTTGCGGTGGACCTACTCTAAATAGAATGGATGCAGCCTCAAAATATATTTTGGATAGTGAAGCTAATATTTCTGTTTATTCCTTCTACGTCGAACGTTTGGAGGAGGAACTTAAGAAAGATGATAGATTAAAACATTATTTTAGTGATCTTCATCCTGTCGGCAAATATTTTAAAAGTATGCTAGAATTCCATAAACTGCAGAATTTTAGAGAAAAACGATTTAAGGAACTAAATAAACAGATTTCTGCAGTTGCTCTAAAAAAGGATAATGTCGTTCCTCCTTCGGAAGTTTTGAATACATTAAAAGGTTCTGATAACAAGATTCCATCAAAAGTTAGAGTGATGGATTTTAATTACAATTATGATCACGTGATTCCATTCCCGCCTACTAAAAAACTTGAAAAGGAAGTTGATAAAAGTTTTAATCGTGTTTTTCGATTTGCGTCTAAACATTTGAAATAAAGCGGTGTTAATAATGAAAAAAAATATGGTTATTACTCTATTTATTATTTGTGTTAATATTTATTCTTTTAATTTTATCGAATTTTTTGATGCAAGTTCATTCCATTATCAATTTTGTTCTTTCCTCGGAACAGATTACCACCCATATCAGGATGATAACCAAAATAGTTATCTGGAAAAAAATATTTTCAAAGCTGGTTGGAACTTTAAAATAGAAGATAATGTAAATATCTGGTTTGATCTTACTTACAGAAAAGTATTATTCTCAGAACAACTGGAATTGGAAAGCACTGGAATTGTATTTCATAAAAATAACTGGGATTTCGTTTATAAATTTGACCAGCTCGAGATAGGTAATGGATCAGAGATTTTCATTAAGAATCTGTATTCCTCATATTACGATAAACCTGTTATTGAAGATTATAAATTCCGAGGTTTTGAATCAATCCGGTATTTTGGGAACTTCAATTTATCAGGAATGGTAGGAGGGAATTCCTTTAATAGTGCTATTGGTAAATTCTCATTAGGATATTCTAACACAGATCACTATTTTGATCTTTATTATCTTTACTGTAAACGCGATAGAATTTTTAATTATCCAATGCACGCTACAGGATTTGAATTAACCTCTAAATTGGGAAAATTTAAAATATACAATTCATCAGTTTATGAAAATCTTACTTCTACTAACTCCGCTAGACCATCTCATGAAAAATTTGTAAACCTGTCGGAAATAATTTTCCGTCCTCATTCAAATATAAATATTGGAACTAATTATCTTTATACTATCTATGATTGGGATACAGATAAAGAATGGCAATCAACTTCATTTATAGAATTTGTACTTGGAAAAACCACAAACACGATCTTATATAAATATTGGCATTCAGAAATGGGTTTTGATAGAGAAATAAATCTAATTAATTCTTATAATATATTGCCTTATTGGTCATTAGCTTCAAACTTCAGTTACTTTAATCCTTCTCTGGGAGATGATTATTATATCATTGGCTTCCAAACAATAATTGAATATGAAATGGATTAGTTTATTTATTGTACTCCTGCTGTTAAGCTGTGAAGTAACAACTGGATTTAGATCAGATAAAACATATGTTATCATAACTTTTGATGATGGACACAATAGCATTTATTATACCGCTCTTCCAATCATGGAAGAATTTGGATTTAGAGCTACAAACGTGATCAATACGGGAATTATTGGCAATGAAATTAGTTTAACATGGTTACAGGTAGAAGAATTAGAATTTGAACATGGTTGGGAAACTGCTGGGCATACCCTTCATCACATTACACTTCCTACTGTGCCAATAGAAATAGTTGAATATGAGATCCATCAAGATTGGTTAAACCTTATTGATCATGGTTTAAGTCATTCTACTTTTGCTCTTCCAAGCGGAAAAGCAAGTCAGGAACATTATGATATAATTCTTCAATATTATCAAAATGTTAGAACAAGTTTAAATATTACTACATATGCACCAATAGATCGCACAGACCTGGGTTATTACCCTTATCTATCATGTTATTCTGCCGAAACTGCAGAAGCCAGAATTCTGCAAGCTGTAGAAAATAATGAATGTTTATTAATAATAGGTTTCCACAGAATAATGGAAGAAACTGCTGGACATCCATCTAATTGTAAGCCGGATGATTTTCATAAAATAATGAAATTTATAAGTGATAATCATCTTGAGGTAATTACCATTAACGAAGCATGTGAATTACTTTCAGGATAAGAGGATTAATGGAAAACATAGAAGTTACTTTACGAGTTTTAAAACCCTCTGAATATAACTCTTTGATAAATATATGGGTAAAATCATCTCTTCCATATAAACCTGAAGGTCGAGACTCAGAAGATAATATAAAGAGACAGTTACAATTAGAAAATAACCGTTTCTATGTTGCTGAGATAACAGGAGAGCTTGTAGGTGCAATTATAGCAAGCCACAATGGGCGCAAAGGCTGGATCAATCGGCTTGCCGTTCTACCCCAATTCAGAGGTAAAGGTATTGCTTCTTCTTTAATGAAAAAATCTGAAGATTTTTTTCTTTCTAACAATATAAAAATATTTGCCTGTTTAATAGAAGATTGGAATGATCTTTCGACGAAATTTTTTATAGATAAAGAGTATCTTGAGCACAAAGATATTATTTATTATACTAAAAGGATTAATCCAAAAATTTAAAGATTATTTTCTTGCAATATTAACATCTTCAAATTTTTTTGCTTAAAAATATTATAAATTTTATAAAGGAGCAGATCATGGCTGAAATCAGAATTACTATCTCGGAAATTGTTGATATATGTATTGCAAATAAGCTGATCCCTGACTCCGTTTCAAATATTGAAATATTAGGCGAACGTATAAAATTTCGATATAAAAATGAAAATCCGATATCAACTAATATTGACTTAGAAATAAATTATAAGGATTACAATAATGGTATATTATTTCTGGAAGTACAAACAAACTGGATAGTAGATAAATATCTGCGTTTTAAGAAATTACCAAATATTAAATATTTGCAGTACGAACATCCGGTACTCACTTTTTTCTTGCAGCAATATTTATATGATAAATTAAAGATTGTGCAAATAGAAGATATTTATTTCAAAAATGGATATTTTAAAATAAAAACATTTAATAAGTAGAAGAATCATAATTATAAAAGGAGAAGAAAAATGAAAAAAATAATGATGCTGATTATTATCGCAACACTTGTTTCGATAAATTTATTTAGTGTTCCCAAAGGAGAAGAGATGAGTTACACAAAAACAGATTCTGGATTGGAATATGTGATTACTGAGAAAGGAAGA
>Ga0164313_10006568_pt1 | contig 10255 bp, 7 predicted proteins | sample GuaBasSedimGuay4_FD_113735 | JGI IMG/M metagenome (GOLD analysis project Ga0164313, IMG submission 113735) | Subseafloor sediment microbial communities from Guaymas Basin, Gulf of California, Mexico - Guay4, Core 4569-4, 0-3 cm | ecosystem: Environmental > Aquatic > Marine > Hydrothermal vents >...
GCTATAATAAGTGTTCCTTTACTTTGGTAAATAAACTTTACAGTAAATTTTTTCAATAGCTGTAAAACTAATAGACTTTGCTTTACCCAAGCAAAGTTACATAACGCAGAACATTATAGTACAATTGCTTAGTAATTTCTGTATAGCCGTTTTTCAGGCTATTGAACATAATTATAGATATAGCGAGACAGTGTTCTATATCGTTAATAATTATGTTTAAAGAAATTACGGCTAGTATGTTTTCGTTTTAATTGATAGCTATAATTAATACTATGTCAAATATCCCACAGTCTTTCTTATTTCATTACAAACATTTTCCTCGGGTCATTAAACATATTGTCTAATTAATATTATCAAATAGCATTTCGTTTAATTTTAATATTCTGTACAATCCTCAGCATTTTTAAAAATACGCGATTCTAAGAAACATCTCGTTAAGCAAATTGTACCATAATTAGTCATTATGTAAAATTGCCGCACGCAAATGCTTATTGTTTTATAAAATCAAATTGCTTGGCAATTTATTTTACACACAATCTGCCAGCGCTTTGCCCACGCCAAAAAAAAGCAAAACCTTTTAGATATATTTAATGTGTAGAAATTATATTAATCTTCTCGTTCAAAAAAATCTAGAATCTTATTTATTAGTAATCCACAAGAGTATAAAATTTTCCTACTGCATTATCCTTGCTTTAAAATTTCTATACACTTGTTACTTGATTCTTTCAATTAATCTTTTCTTAATTGTGACATCTAATATTATGTCAAATAGAAACTGAAACTTTATTGCTCCGTTTTCTTTAGTTCTTATCTTTTTTCCTTGATGAAAAAAGAAACAAAAAAATCAAGACTGCACAAAACTTTGGAAACAATTACGGCTCGGTCACTATATTTTAGGAAACTTTTGTGGTATTTAGATTTAATTAAAGGTGCTATAATACTTTTAGTGGTAAAGATTATTCATTACTAGACCCCTAAAATATTACGCTCACCTCACCTATTGTTTTCGCCAAAGTTTTATGAGGTCGTTTAGCATTGTAACTAATTAAGAAACGTTTAATAAAAAAAACAACCCCAGTAATTGAGGTTGCTTCCGTTATACAAGTTTCACTTTCCTAGAAACTTCTATAAAACTATTAAAAAAATTAATACTTATCCTACCGCATCAATCCGCATCGCATTATCACTAGCCAATTCATAAAAAGCTGCATTGATCTCTTGGTAAAAAATAATACCAATGGCACTAATCACTCCGACAGTTGCTGGTAATGCTGCTGCAAATCCTAAATCAACTGTAAGAGTAGTATCTGCTCCTACCATTCCCTGTAATGGAATCTCACTACTATAAGCAATCCCATTGGTTTCATTTTCTGCTTCATCTACAGGTTCATACGATTTCAATAAAGGAGAATAAACATAATCACTCAATACAGTAGTAACTAATATTAATTTAAAATGTGTAGCACCCTCTGGCGGATTAATATAATTTGCAGTATTAAAATCAGGTACTACCCAAGTAGAAATACTTCTGTTTGCATCCAATGTAGGTGTGGTGTTTGGAGCATAAAAAATTGCGTCCAAAGGCTCATTTCTGTTAAACTCAAATCCCTCTAGCAATATTTTATTATTCAATATTTCAAAGGCTCTCTGTCCTCTTACACCAGGACCAACGGTATTGATGCGCTTCATCAGTCCAGTAATCCTCCCCACTACCCTATTATCACTCATTACTTTAATAATGTCTGCAAATCCTTGTCGCAATGCCTTCCCTACTTTTGCAGAGCCTCCAAACTCAGACATATTTTCTCTGGTTCTTTTAAAAGCAGGATCTCTTTCAATCCTGTTTTTATCTACTCCTCCTGTAGTACGTATTAACTCTTCTCCACTACTCTCATAAAAGGTAAGTCCTCCCAACGAACCTTTAAGTTTAATAAATCCTTTTTGCTTTGCCATAATTTCCAAATTTTATGAATTGTATGCATCTTTTTTATATATACAATTCTGATTAATAAATGTCATTCCCGCACAGGCGAAAACCTCTGTCATCCTCGCGAATGCGGGGATATCATGATTCATCAAAATGATTATTTATCATTCTAGCGAATCCATAAACCAACCAACTTATAGGCGCCTATAAAGCTGTTAGATTCAATTTTTATAAAATGTTTTATGGAAAGTAATTGGGTGTGTATAACAGTAGAATAACGCAACTATTTTGTAGAATATTATAGATTATGTTGTTAAATAGTGTTAAGCACTTAATAACAATTTAAATATCAGATATTTAAAGGTTATCGATATTGTAAAGAATTAGCAGTAAAAAAAGTCTGTAGGAATACTTTAATCAATATACCTCTTTTCAAACCATTTACCTGCTAAACTAAAATTAAAGGTTACCAAATGATAATTTTCCTTAATAAGTCCATTATTTACTTGACCTTTTTGTCCATAAGAATAACCAAAGTTTAACAAAGAATTACCTCCACTTTTTAATGGTAACCCTACTCCTATATTCAAAGCAAAATTATTAACTCTGTTATTATTGATAGCCAAGTTTCCATTATCAAAATTAAAACCAGCTCTATAATTAATTCGCTCCCAATACTTAAAACCATTCTTTTTAGGAATAAACTCTGTGCCAATACCAAAGAAATCTTGATCAACATAATCACCTATTAAATCACTCTGATTGGTAGCATCCCAAAAATTTCGTCTATAATCTATATTGAAAAAAAGGTTTTCATTCAGTTTAAAATGCGTACCAAAACCTACTTCTAATGGAAGTTTAAATGCATCTAAATCATCTTCTATATTGATGGTCGCAGAATTATTTACCGCTACTAAAACTGTTTGCTCCCCTTTTAGTTTTGTAGGGAAGTTTATAATACTCCCAAAAGAAAACATATCTTTAATAATATATTGGAAGCCAGCACCAAGGCGAAAACCATTATAGTAATTCTCTTCTGAAATAAATAGTAAGTTTTCTTCAATAAGGTCTGTTTCGTTTTCTGTGATTTTTCCCCATAAAAAAGATCCACTTACACCAAGACGCAAATTTTTATTAATCGAATAGCCATAATTCAATTTTATATCATTTAATCCTCCTGAACCATCTATATTTGATATAAAAGTATCTGTAGAACCATCAATTTCTGTTTCTACACCTAACACAACATAACCAACATTTGTAAATGGTATTAAGGTTATACCAACTCCAGATTTTTTTGTAATAGGAAATGCAATAGCCATATTTGAAAAATTCGCGTTAAATCTTGCTTCTTCTTTTCCGTCTTCAAAAAGTGTTTCCTTTTCTGCCTTGACTCCAATATCAAAATAAAAACCGTTCTCTGGTATATTACTAAAAGCTGCTGGATTTAAATTGTTTATTGAATTATCAAAAGGCATTGCAATACCTGTCTTACCTAATGCATTTGTTTTTCCAGGGTTTATTTCATTGGAGGCTCCTAAACCATAAATAGAATAGGGTGATGATGATAAATTGTTTGTTTGCGCGAAATTTAATTGCCCAATTAGAACAACTAAAATGGTATAAAAAAATGTTTTATTAGTCATTGTAAATAGCATAAGTAAGTTCTAACTTTATTCTTAAATCATCTGCAACTTGATCTCCATTAAAAATGTAACGATCTAAAGAGTCAGTAAAATTTTCTGGATAAATTGCTAAATAAAAAACATCATGTGTTTCATTTTGTTTTAAAATAATAAATGACTTAACATCTAAAACATAATGCTCAGTTTCAAATTCTGTATTTTCATTTTCAATAATACCTACTGCTATTCCATTACTAGTCGTTAAATTATCAACCACAAAAACATTCTTATCTATAACAAAAGCTCTTATAGAATCTTTAATATGAAGTTGGTCTGTATAGGTATTTTGTTTTAAAGGAAATTTTAATTTTGCATCAATTACTACGCCATCTCCAGGAATATCGTTTAATGCTTTTACATAAGGTATGTCAATTCTAACAACAATACCTAAACCTGCTTGAATAAAGCAGCTATCATCAGTTTCTGAACTTGGTAAAATTGTTTCTTGATCTATTATTGTTTCAAAATAAGTGCCCGTCTGATCACTAGTGGTTTGATTAAATGTATTAATAGGATCAATAGTGAAATCTATAGTCTTTTCTATAATTTCTTCTTCTTCCTCAATCGTATAATACATTCTTAAAAGACTCTCTTTTGTAAACCCTAATACTGAAGTATTATTTTCATTTGCTTCTATCGCTAATCCGTAGTATTCTTCCTGAAACTCAAAATCATCGTTTATCTCATCATCTTTTATTTTATTAAATAATTCTTCGCCAAAAGTATCGAGTACCTCAATATTTAAAGAATCCTCTTTATTAGGCTTTGGATAAAAGTTTTTAATGGCGATTGGTGTATTTTCATATTCAAAATCTGTAGTATTATAATATTCAAACTCATCTGGTTCTATGTTTTCAATTAACTTATATACGCTATATTGCTGTAAAGGTATAGTATCATTATAAAAATAGGTGTCATACTTTAATATGAGTGCTATGGAATCATATACTGCTTCATCTTCAATATCATAAGTATCGTTTTCAAGTCGTATATAACTCTTACTCATTGCTTTCCCAAATATAGGGTCTTGGTAAGTTCCAATAAGTAGCCTCTTAGCATTAGAGACAATTAATGAATCAAATTGAAATGTTGAAGCATTAACCGTTAGTGTGTCAATAAAATAAACTTTAGTATTACTATCCACAAAGTCCTCTCCTATTTCTAAAGTGAATCCTTCTTCTTTTTCACTGCAAGAGACTATACTTATTATAACTATACATAGTATTATGTGTTTCATTTGTGTGTTTTTTTCAAATATACCGATGTGTTCTTTTTATAAAGAATAAAGTATACCAAAGGAGAAAATCACCATTCAATCTTTAAGTTTATGACTACAAATCAGTTTTTTATGGTTAGTCTATCAAAAACTAGTTTTAGTATAGGAATATATAGGGAATGTCTAATAATTTATTAGATAGTTCTTTTAAAAAATATATTTGTTGAAAATTGATTATAAAAACACCTTACTTATGAATAAAACAACTAATATACTTGCCTTAGCTATTCTTAGCTTGCTTTTAATAAATTGCTCAAGTGATGATGATAGCAGTGATGAACTTGGAAATTGGAAATCAAGATCTGTATTTGATGGTATACCAAGGAGTAATGCAATAAGTTTTACAATAGATAATAAAGGGTATATGGGTACGGGTTACGATGGTGATGATTATCTGTCAGATTTTTGGGAATATAATATCGATGGTGATTATTGGGCTCAAAAGGCAGATTTCCCTGGAATACCCAGAAGCTCTGCTACAGGCTTTGCTATTAATAATATTGGTTATTTAGGTATTGGCTATGACGGTGATATTGAATTAAGTGATTTTTGGGAGTATGACCAAAACTCTAATTCTTGGTCGCAGAAAGCTGATTTTGGGGGTGGTATAAGAAGAGCTGCTGTTGGTTTTGGAGCAAACAATTACGGGTTTATTGGTACTGGTTACGATGGTGACAATGATAAAAAAGATTTTTGGAAATACATTCCTGAAAGTGATACTTGGGAAGAGTTAGTTGGTTTTGGTGGCAATAAAAGGCGTGATGCTACTTCATTTATTATAAATGATAAGGTCTATATGGGCACAGGAATAAGTAATGGTTTATACATAGATGATTTTTGGGAGTTTGATTCTCAAAATGAAGTTTGGACAAGATTAAGTGATTTAAATGAAGAAAGTGATTATACCATAATGCGTTCAAACGCAACAGGTTTTGCAATAAATAATTTAGGTTATATAACAACGGGCTATAACAATAGTACTTTAAATACTGCATGGGAATACGACCCAAGCGATGATACGTGGGAAGAAATTTCAAGTCTCGAAGCTTCTTTTAGACAAGATGCTGCAAGCTTTTCAAATGGAGATAGAGCTTTTGTATTATTAGGAAGAACCGGTACATTATACCTTGATGATAATTATGAATTATTCCCATTAGAAGAATTAGATGAAGATGATTGATAGTTGTGAAAACAAATTGTTTAGTTAGATGTTTTCATAATTTGGTTGGTAGTCCCAAAGTGTTTCATAAAAAAGTAAAGTTGTTTTAGAAACTTTGGGGCTATTTTTTATAATGAATTATAATGAAAAAAGTTATAATAGTATCTGTACTAATATTTTATATTATATGTTCTACATATTTTGATTCATCAGAATCATTAACTGCGAGGGTTTTTAAAGTTGAGTATGGCTATGGATATTCAATTTTCTCTAAAGAAGGAATCTTAATAAAACAAGAATTTATTCCAGTATTGCAAGAAAAAAAACCTTTTTGCTCTAAAAATGATGCTAAAAATATTGCTGATTTAGTTTTAGAAAAACTTTTAAATAAGAAAAATCCTGCCATAACATTAATCGAATTGGAAAAACTTCAAATAGACATTAATTGTGTAGATTTACATAAGTAATTATTACAAAGTGAAAGAAATATTAAAAAATAAAAAACAGCTATTAATCCATTTGCTAATTTGGGTTTCATTAACGGTTATAATTTTTATTCAAATATATATTCAAAGTGGAAAAATACCATTACAATTATTTAGACGAGTAATTATAAATATTATAATATTTTACATAAATTACTCATTATTAGTCCCATACTTACTTCTCAAAAAGAAAAAATTATTTTACTTTTTATCTATTATTGCTATCCTATATGGCACCTATTTATTAAGTAGTTACGGGTCTCCATTTGCAAAAGTTGACATCAATTTTAGTGTTCCATTAAAGGTTCCATTAGTATTACCTTCAATTGTATTATTAGTGGTAAGTACTGCTATTAGAATTTATGAAGAATGGAATGAAAATGAAAGAAATAAGAAAGAAATTGAATTACAAAAGCATACTTCTGAATTACAAAATTTAAAAAATCAATTAAACCCTCATTTCTTTTTTAATTCATTAAATAGCATATATTCATTAACAACTAAAAAATCTAATGATGCTCCAGAGGCCGTAATTATGTTGTCAGATTTAATGCGATATATGCTCTATAAAGCTAATGATGATTTTGTTTTACTGCAGCAAGAAATGGACTATATTCAAAACTATATTAAACTACAGCGCTTAAGGCTTGCAAATAATGAAAATGTAAAAATTAATATTCGGGGTACAATCTCTAATCAAAAAATAAGACCCCTCCTATTTATTTCATTTATTGAAAATGCTTTTAAATATGGAACTGATTTTAAAGGAAATACTGAAATTAAAATTGATATCTCAATTAACACTAATGAATTACAATTTTCTTGCATCAATTTAATTGGAAATAGGAAAAAAGATAAGGATAGTTCTGGAATTGGCTTAAAAAACACAAAAGAACGATTACAGTTGTTATATCCTGATAAGTATTGGTTGTTACTAAATGAGGAGGATAATAAATATATTGTTAATTTAACATTAATATTAGACTAGATGAAATGTATAATTATAGATGATGAACCTCTTGCGGTTGACGTGATTGAGAGTTATTTAAATCAGATAGGAGATATGGAAATCGTTGCTAAATGTAACAACCCCCTTGACGCCATAACATTAATTAACAAGCATAAAATAGATTTAGTTTTTTTAGACATAGAAATGCCAAACCTTACAGGAATAGATTTAGTTAAAACAATTGAGAATATTCCACAGTTTATTTTTACTACTGCATATCCTCAATATGCCTTAGATGGCTTTAATCTTAATGCTACAGATTATTTAGTTAAACCTATCCCCTTTCATAGGTTTTTAAAAGCTATTGCGAGAGCTAAAGAGAAACACCAATTAACTTTGAATTCTATAGCCAATATATCTTCAGCCGGGCAACATATTATAGATCCTAGTAATAATTTTATTTTTGTAAAATCTGAATATGAAAATATAAAAATTGAAGTGAACGACATTAAATACATTCAGGGATTAAAAGATTATATAAAAATTTATACCATTAATTCAAATAAAGCAATTTTAACTCTCTCTAGTTTTAAAGTAATTTTAGATAAACTTCCTAGTCAATTTCTAAGAGTACATCGTTCATATATTGTTAATATGAATTATATAAAAGCGTTACAAAAAACCAAGCTAGTTATTGATGAGATCCGCATTCCAATTGGAGAAACCTTTAAAAAGGAAGTCTTAGAGCGATTGGGTGTATAATAACCAGATTTTAATCACTTCTTTTTAGTCTATATTCTTTATATGTTTATCTATACATTTTAAGTGTTAGTATATAATACTTTTAAATTATAGCAACTACCTCTAATTTCATACAATTATTAATCAATTGGCTTTAAAATATTAATTATATGTAATACTACTAATGGTAGTTTACAAATAAATTTCTATCCATATTGCCTCTCAATCTTATTGTTTTTTTAATGAAAGACAGCATATATTATAAACCATTTGAAAATAGAACACCTTATATATCACAACGCTTTTCGTTATCTAGAGTATTATTATTTCAGTTCTTTTCAATAATCTTTTTAGGTGTTGGAACAAGTTATTTGTATTGGCGTTGGTTTTATTCTTTAAATCCTGAAGCTTTATGGTTTAGTATCCCATTAGTTATTGCAGAAAGTTTTATGTTTTTTGGTTCAGTTTTAATGATTATTAATCATTGGGAATTTAAAAAAACAACTAAAAAAAAATTTGCTAGACTTCTTTCTGAAATTGATAAAACAGCCCATATAATTAATGGTGATCGTCCAATTTCAATAGATGTTTTTATAACAACCTTTAATGAAGAAAGAATAATAGTTGAAGATACTATTATTGATGTAAAAAGAATTAAATACCCTTCTAATGATGTGATTATAAACATTTATTTATGTGATGATGGACAGCGAGATGGTCGAAGTATAAATAAGGAAAATTTTAAAGCTCTTGCTGAAAAGTATGGTATAAATTATTTTGTAAGAGAAAGTAATAAAGGGTATAAAGCAGGGAATTTGAATAATGCCTTCTGGCAAACCAATGGTGATTTATTGGTTATTTTAGATGCAGACACAAGGGTTTTTCCAGGTTTTTTAAAACATCTTACGGGATATTTTAGAGATGATAAAATGGCCTGGGTACAAAGTCCACAATGGTTTTATGATATTTCTGAAGGTATTAAGTTAGAAAACTGGCTAGAATTAAAGTTTCCAAGTAAAATAGTATCTAAAATATTTTCGAAAACAAAAGTAAAAATTCTAGGGAAAGACATTCTTGGTACAGATGCAAGAGTATTTTACGATTCTATTTTGAGAAGTAAAAATTCTGCTAATGCTGCTTTTTGTTGCGGAGCTGGTTCAATACATAGACGTACTGCGCTAGAGGATCTAATTAAAAATAATTCTAAGCGATTGCTACAATTAGATTCAACAATCCCTATAAAAAGAGATCTCATAAAAAATAAAAGCCTGATAGACTCAAAGCATTTTAATGGAAATGTAATAGGCCCCTTTGCTCATCATATTTCTGAAGATATTTATACTTCGATTTTACTTCACTCCAACAATAAGAAGTGGAAATCTTTTCAGCATCCAAATGTAGAATGCAAAATGCTGTCTCCTCAATCTTTGTCTGGATACATCAAGCAGTTTTCAAGATATGCTGAAGGTTCTTTTCAAATATTTTTCAGTAAAGAAAATCCTATCATAAAAAAAGGATTAACAATAAGACAGAGAATTGCATACTTAGAAACTTTCTATTCTTATTTTTCACCATTCTGGATTATAATATTTCTACTTAGTCCAGTAGTTTTTTATTTTACGTTAACACCGCCAATTAAAGCATTTAATTTCGATTTCTTTTTGCGTTTTTTGGCATTCAATATTTTTAATACAATTATTATAAGCATAAGCAGTTGGGGATTTTCTACAAAACGTTCTGAGCAGTATTACATAAGCAGCTTTTGGTATAAAATAAAAGCATTTTTTAAAGTTATTTCTGGGGTAAAAATAAAATTCAATACTACAACTAAAGGAATCACGAAAGAGACAAGAGCAAATAATTTCAAATTTATTTTTCCTCATTTATTATTAACTCTTTTGACTTTTAGTGGCTTTGCATATAATTTCATATTAATCACAAAAAACATACATCCATCCTATTCAGCATTTTTTGCAAACAGTATTTGGGCATTTTTCAATATTTATCAATTGAATCCTATAATAAGGGCTGCA
>Ga0164313_10006570_pt1 | contig 10252 bp, 11 predicted proteins | sample GuaBasSedimGuay4_FD_113735 | JGI IMG/M metagenome (GOLD analysis project Ga0164313, IMG submission 113735) | Subseafloor sediment microbial communities from Guaymas Basin, Gulf of California, Mexico - Guay4, Core 4569-4, 0-3 cm | ecosystem: Environmental > Aquatic > Marine > Hydrothermal vents...
AGCTCAAGGCTGTGTTTACATCAATATTCGGATAATACTTCTGGTTGACTTTGGCGATATGCTCATCGGCCACCGTATATTCAATTTCGCCCTGAGCTACCGCCGTGATCAATTGTTCCACCTCCCTGTCATCGTCTATATGTATATGGATGGTGTCGCCGATCTCGTTGGCCAGAATTGACAATCGGTCGGCAAAGATGGTTCCCTTTTGCACGTAAACATCTTTCCCTGCCAGTTCTAATGGGTTCCTGATCAGTTGATCTTCTATTTCATCCCAGGTGCGCATTTTTCTCCAGTTTTCCGGCTTACGCTGAACCAATACTTGTTTGGTTTGTATCTGGGGCACGGTAAAATCGACTATCCCTTGTCTATCGCGGGTAACCGTCAGGCCCATGGCCATCATATCAACCGTCCCTTCTTCGAGCAGGTCAAATGCTCCATGCATATCGCTGGTGATCACAAGCTTCAGGTTCACATCAAGGAAGTCGGCAAACTCTTTCAGCATCTCAAACTGGTAGCCCATGGGCTCACCACGGTAGATAAAATAATTGGTTGAGTTGTAATCTGTAAGGGCTATTAGTGTATCGCGCACCTGAACATTACGGAGAGATGGATCCAGATCGATTGTTTTCTCTTCGTCCAGAATATTGCTCATCTTATCGTCATGACCATCAAGACATGAAGTGCAAATAAGCACACAAGCCACAAGCAGCAAGGTAAGCAGTAGTATTGGTTTTGCCTTTTCCAAAGAAAGGTTTTTCAAATCGAATACCAATGTAGTAAATTAAATTAACATGAGAAACCGGGGGGCCTGGTGAGAGCTACACCACCTTCCTGTATCTCCACACAGCAAGCGTATTCAGCAACACTGCAAGTATAAGCAATGAAAAGAACTGCCTGGTAATGTCCTGGAAACCAGACCCCTTCAATAATATCATCCGCATCACATCAATGAAGTAGGCAATGGGGTTGGCCTGGTTCATGGTCTGGGCCCACTCGGGCATGCTCTGAACGGGAGTAAACAAACCGCTCATCAGAATGAAGATAATCATAAAGAAAAACGTCAGGAACATAGATTGTTGCTGGGTATTGGTCAGGGTGGAAATGAGCAGGCCAAGGCCCAGGGCTACCAGCAGGTAAACACCGGCAACAAAAAATATCAGACCTATGCTGCCCACCATCGGTATATCAAATATCAGCTTGGCCAGGACCAGGCCAAAGGCCAGTTCTGTCAATGCGATGAACCAGAACGGAATTAGTTTTCCAAGAATAAACTGATACTTCTTAATCGGGGTTACGTTGATCTGCTCTATGGTACCCATTTCTTTCTCCTTAACAATATTCATGGCCGAAAGGAAGGCACTGATCACCGTCACCAGCAGAACCAGTATACCAGGCACCATAAAAGTAAAATAATCCAGCTCCGGGTTATACCAGTATGCTGCGGAGACCTTAATAGGATCGGGAGGATATCGCAGGCCAAGTTGCTTAACAATAATGTTGCTATTATAACCCTTGATGATGTTCAAGGCATAAGCATTCATCAAACTAGCTGCACTGCCGTTAATGGCATTGGTTGTAAGCTGCATGGTGGCATTTCTATCTACAGTAATCCCTTTTTCAAATCCATTCGGGATCTGGAGTACCTGGTCGGCCAAATTATTCAGGACTGCCTCCTCAGCCACATCGTATGATGCCGAATAATCCACTATCGTGAAGAATGGTGAACCTTTGAATGTTGCAGCCACTTCCCGCGATGCAGAACTCATATCCTGATCAACAATAAAGAGGTTCACATTCTTGATCTCAAAAGTAGCGGTATAGGACAAAACAATCAGCTGCACGATTGGAATGATAAATATAATGGGCATCATGGTTTTATCCCTGAAAACCTGGATAAACTCTTTCTGTAATATGTATAGTATGGTCCTCATTATTATTCCAGCCTGATCTTAAATTTTCGAACACTTACACCAATGAAAAATATTGTCATTCCGATAATGATCAGTGTTTCTTCCCACACATGTGCCAGCCCCACCCCTTTCAGCATGATGTCTTTCACAATGATGATAAACCACTTTGTTGGCATGATATTACAAAGCCATTGCAGCACTTGAGGCATGTTTTCAATCGGGAAAATAAAGCCTGAAAGCAAAATGGTCGGGAGCATCAATGCAAACATGGAGATCATCACGGCTGTTTGCTGGCTTTTTGCCATTGTTGAGATCAAAATACCCAGCGACAGGGCCATGATAATGAACAGGAGGCTTTCCGCCAGGAGCAGGACCAGACTACCTTCCACCGGCATCCCAAAAACAAAGAAAGCCAGTAAAAGAATGGTAATGGCATTTACAAATGAGAGCAGCACATACGGCACCACCTTGCCTACTACGATCTGAATAGGCTTCAGGGGTGATACCAGGAGCACCTCCATGGTTCCCAGTTCCTTTTCACGAGCGATCGAAATGGAGGTCATCATGGCCGATACCAGCATCAGCAGTATGGTGATCACACCGGGTACGAACATGAATACGCTCTTCAGGCTCTGGTTAAATAACATTTTATATTCAGTGTTGATCGTTATAGGCATCCCCTGCTCACCAAACTTATCTCTCATATAATTTTGGATGATGCCTGAAGTATAGTTTACCAGGAGGTTTGCCGTATTCGGATCGGAAGCGTCGGCAATGATATGAATGGATGCATTTTGTTCTTTTTCCAGATTTCTGGCAAAATGATCCCCTATGATGATCACTTCTTTTACATGTCCGGCCTTAAATGCTGTTTCTATCTGGCTTTCATCCGTCAGGTTTTCGTTTAGCAGAAAGTATTCGGAAGAGATGATCTTATTGCTCAGCTCCAGGCTCATATGGTCCCTGGAATAATCCAGGATGGCGATCTCGGTGTTTTTTATCTCGGTGGAGATAGCATAACCAAAGATCAGTACCAGCACTATGGGCATACCAAACAGTATCACCATGGTGCGTACATCCCTGAAGATGTGATAGAATTCCTTTATGATGAAGCCCTTCATTAATAATTAGTATTGAGACCTTAGTACTGAGACATGAGATTAATATGTTCTTCGCCTAATTACTATTAAATATGGCAAATGTCATTTTTTGTATCTCAAAAATCTCTTTTGTTAAAATTTTAAAGTTCTCTTCACCCAGATATCCATTTTTTTCAGCAATAATTAATTGTGTTTCCAACTCGCAAGCAGATCCATATGCGACGCTTAAAAAATATCTAAACTCTTTTTCAGATCGTCGACCAGAACCTTCAGCAATGTTTGAGGGAATGGAAACTACTGACCTCCTGATCTGCTGTGTCAAACCAAACCGTTCCTCAACAGGAAATCTATTTGTGATCTTATATGTCTCTATTGATAGAGTCATTGCTTTTTGCCAAATTTTAAGCTTTTTATACTGGTGCATTTCTAGATAGCTTTAAGTGATTATTTTGAGAATGAATGAGTCTCAATACTCATATCTCAATACTCATATCTATCTATTAATACCCAAAATTCATTTATGTCCCCCTGGCAAGTTTAATAAAAACATCCTCCATTAAATCTGCCTTGAATTGCTCCTTAAGATTATCAGGTGTATCCAGGGCTTCTATCCTGCCATCTACCATGATAGAAACCCGTTGGCAATACTCGGCCTCATCCATATAATGTGTGGTCACAAAAACGGTGATCCCCGATTCTGCTGCTTCATATATCATTTCCCAGAATTGCCGCCGTGTAATTGGGTCCACACCACCGGTAGGCTCATCGAGGAAAATAATACTGGGTTCATGCATGATGGCCACCGAAAAAGCCAGCTTTTGCTTCCATCCAAGGGGAAGGGAACTGATTACCGAGTTTTTTTCTTTCTCCAGACCCAGTTTATGCAGATAATGCTGGGTTTTCTTTCTGATGTCCTTTGATTTCATCCCGTAGATTCCGCCATAAAACCTGAAATTCTCTTTTACGGTCAGATCCTCATATAAAGAGAACTTCTGGCTCATATAACCTATATTCCGCTTTACTTTGTTGGATTGACGGGACACATCAAAGCCCGCAACTTCAATTTTGCCTGATGTTGGCATCAAAAGGCCGCACAGTATCCTGATAGCAGTTGTTTTCCCGGCACCATTGGCACCCAGGAAGCCGAATATTTCTCCTTTCTTTACGTAAAAGCTGAGATCGTCATTAGCCGTAAAGCTGCCAAATTTCTTGGTCAGATGCTCCACACGTATGATATGATCTTCCATAAACATGCTAGGCTCCTGTCATCAATTCCATGAAACAATCTTCTATGCCGGGGCGGATGGTCTCTATCTCAATGTTCTCATGCCCTTTTTCCAACAATGCTTCTTTCAGTAAATTTTCCTCCAGAGAACCGGATGTCGGGGTAAAATGTATCGAAGCTCCGAAACGATATGCCGAATGACATGCAGGCAATGACCTGAGGTCTTCTACCAGCCTGAACATATCTGAGGTACGTATAGATGCCAGTGGCCTGCCATGTGACTGTATGATTCCTTCCGGACTATCAATGCTCATAATATTTCCATCCTGCATCAGGGCCACTCTGTCGCACATAGCAGCTTCGTCCATATAGGGTGTCGATACGAGTATGGTGATCCCCCAGTCCTTCAGCCTCTTCAGCATCGCCCAGAATTCCTTGCGGGAAACAGCATCGACCCCCGTCGTGGGCTCATCCAGGAAAAGCACATCCGGCTTATGAATGAGGGCACACGACAGGGCAAGTTTTTGCTTCATCCCGCCACTTAAACGACCTGCCAGCCTTTTCTTAAATGGTTCGATCTGCTTATAGATATCTTCAATGAGATAGTAATTTTCCTCAATGGTAGTATTAAAGCTGCTGGCAAAGAATTTCAGGTTCTCCTCCACCGAAAGGTCCTGATAAAGAGAAAACCTGCCGGGCATATAACCGATGATCCTGCGGATCTTTTTAAAATCCTTCACAACATCGAGTCCTTCCACAGAGGCAGTGCCTTTATCAGGCAGTAATAGCGTTACCAGGATCCGGATAAGACTCGTCTTCCCGGCACCATCGGGGCCAATACAGCCAAATATCTCGCCCTTATCCACCGTAAAGGAAATATCCCGGATAGCCTCTACTTTTTTGTAGGACTTGGATAGGTTTTCTATAACAACTGATGCAGATTTCATTGGTTTATTCAAATCACCTCACCCCCTTAACCCCCTGCCCCCTTTTCCCCCTCTCCTTGAGGGTAGGGGGCCAGGGGGTGAGGTATCAATTATTCTTTAACACGCGTCCAATAAGTAGTTTTCCCAATCAGGGATATCCCAATATATCCACGGATCTTCAGCAAATCATATTCTTTCATTATTATATAACAGCTGTACGTTTTTCCAGTCTTAGGATCATAAATATCTCCTTCATCCCATTCATTGTCGCCATCCCATTCGAAATCGGTGAGCAGCTGGATGCCCAGGGAAGGACGTTTCTGCAATTCTTCATCAGGATTATGCTTATCGAGTTTTGGTTTTCCGGTCTCTTCATCGATGGGAATCTTCAGCCATATAATTTTGCCATAATAGAGTTCATTTTCCATGTAAATTTCGATGTGGGCATCTTCATCTTCATTCAGCCAAATCCCCAGTAGGTCTTCCTGCTGGTAATCCTGGGCATTCACGTTGGCAGCAGTAAAAAACATGGCTGCAATCATCATCAATAAAATCCTGAGCTTTTTCATAATCATTGTTTTAGTGAGTATTTATTAGAAATCTAATATACATTTAAAAGTTGACTTCCCCCGGCATGCCGATCTTCATGGATCCGTCATTAGGCACCAATATCTTCACGGCATAGACCAGGGTCACACGTTCTTCCTTGGTTTGTATGGTCTTTGGGGTGAACTCAGCAGTAGATGAGATCCAGCTAATAGTCCCACCCAGGCTGCTATTCTCTTTCTTGGTTTTATCGATCTGTACTTCCACTTTCTGGCCAATCTTAATATGAGGTAACTGGTCGCCGCTCACATATACCTTTAGCTTCATAAGGCTCAGATCTGCAATCTTAAATAGCGGCTTCCCCGGTGCTGCTACTTCACCAGCCTCGGCATACTTGATAAGCACGGTACCATCCACGGGATTGCTAATATAGCATTTCGACAGCTTCTCCTTTACCTGATCGACCTGGATATTCATGGTTTCAATCTCTGCCAGCACCTGCTGCTCCTGCGAACTTGTGGCGGTAATCTGCGCATTGATCAGGTCGACAGCACCATTGATATCATCCACCTGCTTCTGTGTTGCCGCACCATCGCTAAAAAGCTTTTCAAGCCTTTTCTGGTTCACGACAAGGTTCTTCTTCTGCTGTATTTGCACATCCATCTGGGCTTTAATTGTTAGCAGCCGTGTCCTCACCGCCTCTATACCTTTAATAAGTTGCTCTTCCTTCAGAAAAAGCTCGGTAGTATCGATCAGTCCAATAATTTCCCCGGCCTTTAACTCCTGCCCTTCTTCAATAACAAGAGAGAATATTTCACCCTGGGCCATAGCAGAAACCATCACTTCCGTAGCTTCAAAGTTACCGTAGGCATCAGCCTTATCGTCATTGTTCCTGCAGGCAATTATTCCTGCTGATAAGATGAGAATCCAAAAAATCTTTTTCATTTTATACTGTTTTATAATACACCCAATGTTGTTAAATAATCTACTTTGGCCTTGGCCAGTTTTACCTTATGCACCTCCATGTTCAGCTTAGCCTGTGCCTCCTCATTCATCCGGCTTACATAATCTGAGGAGGTGATCACCCCATTGTCGAATTGTGAGGAAGCTGTCCTGGCGATGCTAATCCTGAGGCCGATAACCTCCAGATCTTTTTCCATAAGGCTTTCGTATTTCCGCATATCAGCCAGGTGTTGTTCCAATGCAATACCGAGGTTCTTATCAAAAGCTTCCTGTTCGCGGTCGACAAGCTCTTGCTGCAGACCAAGTATCTGCTTATCCTTTTTATTCTGGTTCCAGTTCCAGACCTTCCAGTTCAGCCGCGCGCCAACAATATAAAAGGGGGTCCACTCGTCTTTCAATACATTCAGTCCCGGGTTTCCGTAGCCCAGCTGGCCAAAACCTGAAAGCTTGGGCCTCCAGGTCCCGGTGATCAAATCCTTGCTGTCTTCCAGCATTGATCTTTGAATATCATAAATTTCAAGTTCCGGCCGCGCTGGATCATATGAAGCGGATGAGATAATATGTTCAGGCATGTCCAGCATGATTTGCACAGTTAATTCTTCCGATATCAACTCAGACAATATGCTGATAAAGGCTTCTTTTTGAATGGCTGTTTCATCCAGTTGTTGTTCAATCATGATGATCTCTGCCTTCAACACATCCCTATCAGAACCCAGAGCCATCCCGTGCTCTACTGCCGAACTAACATCTTCTAACTTATTATGAAGGTTCTCCAGCAGCACACCTAATAGTTTTTCATTTTCCTGCATAAGGATAATGCTGAAAAATATGGAATTGATATTCTCCTTCAAGCTGTTCAACTCTACCTCCACCCGCTGCTTCTCTATTTCGTATCTGGCCAGGTCCAGTTTTTTTTGGCTCCCGGTGATACCACCATCATAGATCACCTGGTACACATCCAAGGTGAATTTATACTGGTCCTTGGGAGGAGGCGGTGTTTCCAGTGGTGCAGGTGCCACATAGGTATCAATGGGCGGTGGAAGATAAAAAGGCGGAATCGCCACATCCACCTGCGGTACATCCGACTGGTAGCTTGCCTGCCCGTTGATTTGCACCTGTGGCAGGTAGTTTGCACTCAACTTCTTCTGTTGAATCTCGCTGGCAGCATTCAATAGTTCCGTTCTGTATGCTGTCGGATAGCTGCTAAGAGCCAGCTCATGGCACATCTCCAGGCTCAGGGTATCAGGCACCTGCCCATACACATACGCAGCCATAAGGAAACCGATGATCAATATGATTCGTTTCATGCTTTTCTGATTGCGTTCATTATTAATTGTGGGACTTCCTTCTTGCGTTCCTGAAGAAAGTTATCATAAGCGTCTTTGTCATTATCAAACAACATCCTTTCTATCAGTGGGCGTGCAGCAAAGGGAAATATACAAAGCCCGAGTAGGTTTACGAAAAAATGCCTTGGATCCCGAATATAGATTTTTTCCTCTTCCAAGGCCTGTCCAATCTTCCCGATCATCACCTTTGGATTGATGCCGGCCTCTTTTATCAGCTCAGCAAGATATTCAGGGTTTTTGCTTAACTCCTCCAACACAAATATGGGTACCAGCGGGTTCTCCACAAATACATCCATGTAACGTTCCACAAAAGCATAGATCTTTTTCTCCAGGGTCATCTCCGACATAAAGATTACCCCCAGGTGTGGGATAAACTGACCGAAAACCTTCTCGAATATCTTACGGAACAGTTTTTCCTTACTTCTGTAATAATAGTGCAACAAGGATTTGTTTATACCTGCCTTGTCAGCGATCATCTGCATGCTGGTTCCGCTATAGCCGTTCAGCATAAACACTTCCCTGGCAACATCCAATATATGCTCCTCAGTGCTTATCTTCTTTTCTGTCATCTCTTGACCATTTAGTTTAACTACTTGAATTAACCACTTGGTTAAACTGATTGGACAAAAATATAGTATTGAAATCCGAAAGTCAAGGAATTTTGTAATAAATTTCATATACTTTTGCATTATGCGTCTTCTGAAAGCATCATTAATCACCTTGCTCCTGATTGTTACGTGCATGTTATCGGCTCAAAACAGTCAGGAATGGGAGCTTGGAACCGGGTCTGATCTGTGTATATACGACAGCCTGCCTTTTTCTATAAGTATGCTCGAAGAGGGTTTTGTTAGCAGCTCAGAAGTGATATTTTGCCCTGCCGGGATAGAACGCTCATCACCAAATGATATCAGAAAGCGATATCCTTTCAACTGGGAAGTTAAGTATAATAACATATACCTTAAAAATGCTGAAGGAATCGTGTATGAAGGGATGAATGAGCACGGGTTTTCAGCCTCACTGATGTTTCTGGAGAATAGTCAGCTGCCTGAAAAAGAAAGAGAGCTGATCCCTGTCGGTGCTTCCCTGGCCGTTAATTTTTTTATCGATCATTTTAAATGTGTCGATACCGCATTGTTAGCCATATGGGATATCAGGATATTCGATGACCTTGGCCTCGACGGAGGATGGCCATTCAGGATCGTGCTGCATGATACCTGCGGAGCTACAGCATATGTCGAATACGTAGAGGGAAAAAGATCTGTGTACACGCCTTCCTACCCTTCCTTTATTGTCGGCGGCCCTGATTATAGCCGTTTGATTAAGCTGGAACATATCCCGGAGGAGCTTCCGCGAAACAGGCTTGAACATCTTTATCTGGATATTGTGTATTCAGGCTGGCCCCCAAATACGACTTTGATCTTGTTAAGTCTTTACATGAACAACTTTGCTGACAAGCGCTATTATGGATTTTTCAGGTACCACCAGGACCGGGAGCTATTCATATTAACTCCCACCAATGACGAAGCAGTTTTTAATTTCAGGGAAATCGATTTCTCATCAGGAACAGAAGTCTCAACAACTTTCTTTTAGGCTTCCAGAAGCCGGGTTTTTACTTTGGAGGCCAGGATGTCGATGGCAACCACGTTTTCGCCGCCCTGGGGAATAATAATATCGGCATAGCGCTTTGATGGTTCGATAAACTGCAGGTACATCGGCTTCACAAATGTATGATAATGCCTCAACACTTCCTCGGGATCCCTGCCACGCTTAATAATGTCCCTTGACATGTTGCGGGAGAGTCGGTCATCATCATCGGCGTCAACAAAAGCTTTCACATTGAAGCTATTTCTTAAATCCGGGTTTGTGAAGATCAGTATTCCTTCTACTATGGTTACTTCACGAGGCTCCACCCTGATGGTATCCTGCAGCCGTGCGCATTCGACATAAGAGTATGTAGGCATATCGATGGCATGTCCGTCTTTCAACATCTCAAGGTGACGTATTAGCAATTCCCATTCGATGGAGTCCGGGTGATCGAAGTTTATCTTCTTTTTCTCTTCCGGGGGTAGATGGCCGTTATCCCAGTAGTATGAGTCCTGTGCGATTACCGATACACTATCCTCCGGCAACAGTTCTACCATACGATTCACTACCGTGGTCTTCCCTGATCCCGATCCACCTGCTATACCAATTATTAACATATAATAAGTTTTCGTTTGCTAAATTAAAAAAA
>Ga0164313_10006571_pt1 | contig 10251 bp, 10 predicted proteins | sample GuaBasSedimGuay4_FD_113735 | JGI IMG/M metagenome (GOLD analysis project Ga0164313, IMG submission 113735) | Subseafloor sediment microbial communities from Guaymas Basin, Gulf of California, Mexico - Guay4, Core 4569-4, 0-3 cm | ecosystem: Environmental > Aquatic > Marine > Hydrothermal vents...
GCATCTTCGTCACGTGGCGTGCATCGGGTCGCCGCATCTCGGGGCACCGCTCGAAAAGGCCGTCAACGTCCTCACCAATGTCCTGCGCAAGGTGGACGCTGCGGGCGCACACGTCCCGGCCGAGCTGCTCGACAGCCGCAGCGCCGGCATCAAAGACCTGCGCTATGGCTACACCATCGATGAGGAGTGGGCCGGCAGAGATCCAGACGAAGTGTTTGCCGATGCCCGGCGACACGTCCCGCTCGTCGACGGGGTCGGGTACTACTTTCTGGCGGCCACGATCGCTCGTGACCCAGCGCATCCTCTCGGCCAGCTTCTCGGTGACCTGATGGTCCGGCTGCCCAGCGCCTCCGGGGAGGCCCCCGAGCACGCTCGGCGCATCCACTTCTCCGGCGGGGCGGTGTTTCCAGGGATGAATCACATCCACATCGCCAACCACCCCGACGTCTACGAGGCCTTGCGCGACTTGTTGGCGGCCTAGGCGCGTCGATGTAAAGCTGAGGCCCAATGGCGCCTCAGTCACCCTCGGATTCAGCGGCGGATGAAGTCCGCGCCGCGCTCGCTCCGGCGCTCCAACGTTTCGGACCGGACTACTGGCGCGAGCAGGATGCCGCCAAAACGTTTCCGACCGAGTTCTTCGACACGATTGGCGACGCTGGGTACTTCGGCACCTTCATTCCGGAGGAGTACGGCGGCCTCGATGCGGGGGCGCGGGTCGCCGCAGTGCTCGTCGAGGAGATCAACCGTTCGGGCGGCGATGCTGCATCGATCAACGCGCAGATGGCGATCTGCCGAACACTCGTTCTTCACGGCACCGAAGAGCAGAAGCGGAAGTACCTCCCCGGTGTCGCGTCCGGCGGCATTCGGTTCCTCACCGTGGCGGCGACCGAACCCGACAGCGGTGCGAACATGGCCGAGCTTGCGAGCACCGCGCGGCGCGACGGCGACGATTGGGTGATCAACGCCGGGAAGATTCTCATCTCCTTCGCCAAGCACACGCGCCTCATGATCCTCTTGGCGCGCGCGGACGAAGGGACGACGCTCTTCTTGCTCGACCTCGACGAGGTTGGCGACAAAGTTGAGATGCATCCGATCGATCTCATCGCGCACCGCATGACATCGAGCTTGTTCATCGATGATCTCCGCGTGCCGGACAACACTCGCATCGGACCGGTCGGGGGCGGGCTCGCCTGTTTGATGAAGGGCTTCGTGATTCGACGCGTCCTCGCGGCGTCGGAAGCGATCGGAAATGCTCGCTTCTTGCTCGACCGGAGTATCGAGTACGCCAAGACCCGCAAGACATTCGGCGAGCTCATCGGCGTCAACCAAGGCATTCAGTATCCGCTCGTGCAGGCCTATGCCAAGGTCGAAGCGGCGGACTTGATGCGTTGGGACGTTCTCGACGTCGTCGATCGTGGCGAGGATGCCGTGCCGCGGTCCGCCATGGTGAAGGTGTTGGCTTCGGAGGCAGCGTGGGAGACTTCGCGCGCCGCGCTGACCACTTTTGGAGGCTGGGGCCTCGCCTCGGAGTACCACGTCGAGCGAAAGCTTCGCGAAGGCACCGTCTACGTCTTCAATAACCTCTTAATGAACTTGATCGCCGATCGGGCGCTCGGGCTTCCCAAGAAGTAACCGACCGTAACCGACCGTAGCCGCCACATTCAGGCCGGCTGTGCACCAGGCTGATACGCGCACAGCGGATCCTCGCCGAGCGGGTCACCCGTCATCGCGTATGCACGTGCTCGTGAGCCGCCGCACGCGAACTTGAACTCGCACCGGCCGCAGCGGCCTTTGTAGTTCTCCGGGTCCTGAATCTCGTGAAGCGCCTCGGACTCCCGGTAGATCTCGTGCAGTGCCTGGTCCTTGACGTTGCCGAGAAGCGGGTAGGGCAAGAAGCCGGCCGGGTACACCTCGCCCAGATGCGAGACGAAGATCACGCCGTTGCCGTCGCGAATGCCAAATGCCATCTGCCGGGCGCGCGCTTGAATGTCCTTGAGCGGCATGCCCTCGGCGAGCTTTTGCTGAATCCAGTAGCGCCGATAGTGCGGCGCCTCGGTCGTGCCGACCCGGAACGGTGCTTCATCGGAGATCGAGTAGACCCAGGCGAGCAGCTTCTCCACCTCGTCGGCACTCGGCGTGCTGAGCTCGGACCCACGGCCAACCGGCACCAGCAAGAAGAGGCTCCAGCGGCGAACCGGGGGCGCCGCCGTGTCGCGCAGCAGCTCGTACATCGCTTGCACGTGTGGAAGCGTTTGCGCCGTGATCGTCGTGTTGACTTGAACCGGGATGTTGAACTCGCGTGCCCACTGCAGGGCCTGCATCGAGTAGTCGAAGGTGCCTGGCACATTGCGGAACGCATCGTGAAGCTCGGCGGTCGGCCCATCGAGGCTGACACCCATCGCGGTCACCCCGAGGTCGCGGAATCGGCTGACTGTCTCGCGTTGCAGCAGCGGAGTCGTGCTCGGCGTAATCGACACGTGGATCGGAAGCGACCGCCCGTACTCGATCAGCTCGGCGATATCCGGTCGCTTGAGCGGGTCGCCGCCCGTCAACACCAGCATGCTGCCGAGCTCTTGGACGCTGCGCATGAGTGCCTTGCCCTGCTCGGTCGTCAGCTCGCCCGGGTCGCGATGCGGAATCGCGCTTGCCCGACAGTGCTGGCACGCGAGGTCGCACGAAATGGTCGTCTCCCAATAGACGTTGCGCGGTTGGCGGCGGTAGAGGAACCCTGGGTAGTCGGTTCCTACGGTTTCAAGCTCCATCAGCTCTGCTCTTTCTCACGAACCACTCCGCCGAGACGGTCGGCCCATTTTTCCGGGTAGCCCTCATAGTACCGGGTCCACTGCTTGCCGGTCACTTCGCGATACGCGAGGGCGTAGGCTGCTCGGGAGATAGACGGCAAGCCGACCACCGGCAAGTAGAGCCAGCCGAGCAGCCGCGATTGCTTGGTGTGCCCGAGCTCGTGCGCCCGGTTTCGCACGTCCAGGTCGTGCCAGCGGCTGCTCTCGCGGCTCCAAATCACGATGTTCCCGAGCGAGATGCCTGTCCCTTTGGACTCGACGACCAGGCGGCCGTCCTCGACTTCGATGTTAACGATGCGTCTACGCGCGGCCTCTGCACCCAGCATGGCCGCGCCGAGCGCAGTTTGCGGCGCCTCCCAAACGAGCGACAAGCCTCGGCGGAGCAAAGACATCGCCTCGAGGTTAGCACCCTGGCGTCATGCCACTACTCGAACAGCGCGAGGTAGTCTCCGTAGCCTTCCTTCGCGAGATCTTCTTTGGCGATGAAACGCAGAGACGCGCTGTTGATGCAGTACCGCATCCCGGTCGGGGCAGGCCCGTCCCCGAAAACATGGCCGAGGTGGCTGTCGCCCTGCTTGCTTCGGACCTCGGTCCGAGTCGCCATGAGCTTGCCGTCGACGTGTTGCGTGACGTTCTCTGCGTCGATCGGCTTGGTGAAGCTCGGCCAGCCGGTGCCGCTCTTGTACTTGTCTGTCGAGCTGAAGAGGGGCTCGCCGCTGACGACGTCAACGTAGATGCCGTCTTTCTTGTTGTCCCAGTACTCGTTGCGGAATGGTGGTTCGGTGCCTTCTTCCTGTGTGACCGCGTACTGCAATGGTGTCAGCTCGTCGCGTAACTTCACGTCGGCGGGCTTGTCGTATTCCTTGCTCTTGTCGGACATCGATTTCTTCCCTGCGGCTTTGGGTTTGTTCGGCGGGTCGAGCGGTCGGTTACCCCACACGGCTTTGAGGAAGCCCTCACGGCCCGACCCGGCGCGGTAGCTCTTGTAGTGGGTGGGGTTCTTTTTGTAGTAGTCCTGGTGGTAGCCCTCGGCCGCGTAGAACGGCTCAGCCCATCGAACCTGCGTGACTAGGGGGGCCTTGAAAATACCACTCTTTTCGAGCTCACGTTTCGAGGCTTTGGCCAGCTCATGCTGTTTGCGGTCGTACGCGAAGATCGCGGTCCGATATTGCTTGCCGCGATCGGCGAACTGGCCTCCGTCGTCAGTTGGGTCGATCTGTCGCCAAAACACCTTCAGCAGGTACTCGTAAGAGACGACTGCCGGGTCGTACTTCACTTGAACCGCCTCGACATGGGAGGTTCGCCCCGAGCTGACCTCCTTATACGACGGCCCCGTCTCCTTGCCGCCGGTGTAGCCCGCCGTGACGCTCACCACCCCTTCGATCTTCTCGAACGGAGGCTCCATGCACCAGAAACACCCGCCCGCGAAAGTCGCTTTCTCGAGCCGCGGCGAGTCCGCCCGCGTCGAAGTCACCCCGATAGCCACCAAGATGGCGACCACCAAAATAGGAACCCCCAAAACAATCGTCCGCCAACTCTTCATCACCCAACCACTCTCTAAAGCTCCCCCCATTAACGTCACCCACCCCCGTTTGTTTCAACAAACGAAAAAAACGTAGGCGATAGCGTGGGGGCGGTGGGGCGGGGCTATTCTTTTTCGACGAACAGGGTTTGCGTGGGGTAGGCGAACTCGATGCCTTCGCTAGCGAATTTGCGGTAGATGGCGAGGTTGACGGCCTGGAGGATGTCCATGTGGGTGGCGTAGTCCGAGCTCCCTACGTAGTAGACCGTCTCGAAGTTGAGTGCCGAGTCCCCGTATGATGCGAAGTGTGACCGGTCGAAGCGGACCTGGTCCTGCGCCTCGATCGATTCGCGGATCATCCCGGGGATGCCCTCGAGCTTGTCTGCGGGTGTTTGATAGGTGACGCCAAGGGAAAAGACGACGCGCCGTTCTCGCATCCGGCCGAAATTGCGGATGCGGCTGCCGAGCAAGTCGGCGTTGGAAAATATGAGCTGCTCGCCCGAAATACTTCGAATGCGGGTGGTCTTGATGCCGATGTGCTCGACCGACCCGGCCATGTCACCGACGACCACGAAGTCCCCCGGGATGAACGGCTTGTCGAGCACGATCGAGAGGGACGCGAAGAGGTCGCTGAGGACGTTCTGCACCGCCAGGGCAATCGCTATGCCGCCGATACCGAGGCCGGCGACCAGCGCAGTGACATCGACTCCGAGGTTGTCGAGGATGAGCAGCAGGACGAGCGCCCAGAGCGCAATCCGACCGAGGAAGCTCAGGGCGTTCATCGTCATTCGGTTCGCGCCGTCTGTCTCGTCCTTGCGGTAGTTCTCGAGCCAGATTTGGAGCGCCGTGCTGATCCAGATGCCGGTCTGGATGATCGTCGCGACGATCGTGACCTTCCAGAAGACAGAGCGGACCCCGTCGGGCAGCGACAGCCAAATCGAGCCCGCGAACGTCGACACGATGAACAGGTAGAGAAGCTTCGTCTTGCGGAGGGCACCGATGATCACGTCGTCGACGATGGTGTTCGTCTTCTTGGCGAGGTGGGCCACGCGGACGATCAACACCTGCTCGACGAGACGCAGCGCGATCAGGGTTCCAATGGCGACCGCGAGGGCGATCAGCCAAATCTTGATTTCGTTTCCGTAGAAAGTATCGGTGAGCTCGAACACGCTAGCTTCTTGCGATGCGTTCGCGGACGAAGCAACCCTCCAAATGATCGTTCACCAGTCCCATAGCCTGCATGAAGGCGTATGCGGTTGTCGGACCCACGAACGACCATCCGCGACCCTTGAGCTCTTTGCTCAGCGCCGTCGACGTGGGGGTCTTCGCGAGCTTCATCAGAGACCCCTGCGTCATCCTTCGTGGACGCTCGCTCTTGGGCGGCACCCATTCCCAAAAAAACGCAGAAAGCGATCCAAACTCCTCTTCCAGCTCGATCGCGCGCTTGGCGTTGTTGATCGTCGACTCGATCTTGCCACGGTGCCGCACGATCCCCGCATCGTTGAGAAGCCGCCCCACGCTGCGTTGATTGAACCGAGCAACCCGATGGTAGTCGAACCCCGCAAACGCCTTCCGGAAGTTCTCGCGCTTGCGCAAGATCGTCAGCCAGCTCAACCCCGACTGAAACCCTTCGAGGCAAATCTTTTCGAAGAGCCGCCGATCATCACGCACTGCCCAGCCCCACTCCTCGTCGTGATAGGCAGCGTAATCCGGCGCGCTTGCCCCCCACCAACAGCGAGCAAGGTCGTCATCCCCCCGCACGAGCCCCTTCGGCAGTCTCGACATCGACCGCGAACCTACCACACACAAAAAGGGGTCAGACCCCGTTTCTCACTCTCCGATCGAGATCGCTTGTTCCGGGCAGGCGTCGACTGCATCTTGGAGCGCTTCGCGAAGCTCTTCGGGCGGGTTCTCGTCGAGAATGACGAGACTTCCGTCGTCGGCAAACGAGAAGAGCTCGGGGGCGGCGCCGCGGCACTGGGCGTGCAGTTTGCATTTACTTCTGTCGAACACGATCTTCATGGTTCAGCCCTTCTCAATGTGAGTCGTCAATCCTTTGTGCGGCACATCTCGGCCATTCGCCCGAACGAGTCCATCAACCGCGCCTTCATCGATGCGTCGAGCGACGTCTTTTCGATAGCGCCATGCATGCACATCAGCCACTGGTCACGCTCGGCCGGCCCAATCGGAAACGGCTTGTGAGCAAGCGGAATGATCACCCGGCCGAAGCGCTCCTGATAGCGCTGCGGCCCGCCCAGCCAACCGATCAGGAACGTTCCGAGCTTGTCGGTCATTTCCGACAGGTCGCCCTTGTGCATCGCGCGAGTCGGCGCGGCCTCAGGCAACGTGTCCATCAGCCCGTAAAAGTCTGAGGTGAGCTTCCGCACGCCGTCGTCGCCTCCGAGAAGCTCGTACGGTGTCTTTTCTTCTGCGGCTTCCGAACCCACGGGATGGCCTCCTCAGCGAGGTTCGAGAATCGCCGGGTACTTGGAGAGGCCGCGAACAAACGAAGATGACACGTACTCGGGCGGCTTGCCCTCGGGGCTCCGAATGCGCTTGACCCGCTGTGTCATCTCCTCGAGCGACTGGCGAATCTCCAACCGAGCAAGCGACGAACCCAAGCAGAAGTGCGGCCCGAGCCCGAACGAGAGATGCTTCGCCTCCTTCGAGAAGTCGCGGAAAATGTTGAAGGTGTGTGGATCCGGAAACTTCCGGGGGTCGCGGTTGCCGGCGGGGTAGGTGAGTCCGACCTGCTGGCCTTCCTTGATGACCTTGCCGTGAAGCTCGTAGTCGCGGGTCGCCGTGCGGTACATGTTCACGAAGGGGCACACCCAGCGAAGGATCTCCTCGACCGCGTTTGGAATCAGAGACGGGTCGTTGTACAGCGCATCGTATTGCTCCTGGTCGTTGGAGAGCCGCTCGAGGCCGCCCGCGATCGCGCTGCGCGTGGTTTCCGCCCCGCCCACGTTGAGCAACACATGCTCGAAGAGGAGCTGCGATTCGTCGAGCTTCTCGCCGTTGATCTCGGCATTGATCCAGATGGTGAGGAGGTCGGTGCCCGTGCAGCCAGCAGCAATGCGATCCTGGTACATCTCTTCGTGATGCTCACAGAAGTTGCTGAACGCGTCGTTGACCTCGTCGCTGACGTATTCGGGGCCGCATCCGCCGGCGATGATGAGGTTGATCCAGTTCATGACCGCAGTGCGCTTCTCTTGCGGGATGTCCAGCATGTCGGCGATCAGCCGTGCTGGGAGCGCACCCGCCAAATCGGCGACGATTTCGACCTCGTCCTTGGCGAGCATCTTATCGACGAGGTCGACGACGATCTCGTGCGCCCGGTCCTCCATCTTGCGCATCTGCCGCGGCGTGAAACCGGAAGAGACCAGCGCGCGCTGCTTGTTGTGCAGCTCGCCGTCCTGGTAGATCATGCCCGGGTCAGGTGGGATGTTTGGCCGGACGCCTTCACCGTTGATGAAGGTCTCCGCGTCACGCTCGATCGCGACGATGTCGTCGTACCGGAAGACCTCCCAAAGCTCGTTCGTCTCATCGAAGCGAATCGGTTCGTGCTCGAGGAAGTAGTCGTACATCTCGTACGGGTTGTCGTGCGTCGAAGGGGCGCAAAAATCGAGGTTCTGAAACTTCACTGGACACTTGTTTTCCACAGGATCCTCCGAAGATCCGGCACGCCGGATACAACTTTACTACAAGTAAACTAAGCCTAGTTTAGAATAGGTTCTAGTTCGGTCAAGCGCAATGTTTGCAGATGACACGATGAAGGCAGTCGGCTCGAGGGCTCCCGGACGCCTTCGCCGGCAGTTTGTCCCGCCCTATCGCCCCGACAACTATCGCCCAGGCTTGCGCGCCATGATTGCCCAGGTGCTGGACGGCATGAAGACGCCAGAGTCACGGAGGATGACCTCACTCACAGCGTCTCCGCATGGTCCGTGTTCAAGAACACTTCGTGGATCGTCAGCTCATTCGGGCCGCGGAACATCTCTTTGGGAGGGCGGCTGCGGTGCGCCTCCGCGAACGACGGGCTCGTCGTCCAGGCGACGAAGTCATCGAACGATTCCCACCAGGTTTTGACCTCGTAGGACCCTGTGCCCGCCGGTCCGGGCGTCCACTCGCCGCTCTGATGGTCGAGCTTCATCGGACGCGGCCGGTGCACTTCGTTGCGAATGAAGCCCTTGGCTTGGTCCACGAGATGAACACGCTTGCGAAAGCGGTCTTCGAAGTCGATTTCATAGCCCTCGGCTACGGGGATGCGATTGGTGACGCAGATCATGGGCGCAGCATACTCTGCTTCCCGCCGGGTGCAGTAGTCAGATGAGCCGCCAGCGGCCGTTGTGCTAGAAATGCCTCGTGACCGATTGGCAGCTCAAAAAGCACCCGACTTTTCCTGGCGTTAAGGGACCCGTGCTCATCGTCGTCATGGATGGCGTGGGGTGCGGTGCATCGAATGAGGGCGATGCGGTTTGGCTCGCTCGGACGCCGACGCTCGATCGCCTTGCCGGGATCTCTCTGACCACGCGGCTTGCGGCGCATGGCACCGCCGTAGGTCTCCCGAGCGATGATGACATGGGGAACAGCGAGGTCGGGCACAACGCGTTCGGCGCGGGGCGCGTCTTCGATCAGGGCGCCAAGCGTGTCCAGATGGCGATCGACAGCGGCGAGATCTTCGAAGGCGAAGAATGGAAAAAGCTCGTTCGCCGCGTCCAAGAGAGCGGTGAACCGATGCACTTCATCGGGCTGCTTTCGGATGGCAACGTGCACAGCCACATCGAGCACCTGTTTGCAATGCTGCGGCGATGCAACGAAGAAGGCGTGCAGCACGTGCGCGTGCACATTCTGCTCGACGGGCGCGATGTACCCGAGACCAGCGCGCTCCAATACGTCGAAGCCCTCGAGAAGGTGCTGCACGATCTCAACGAGCAGGCTGGGCGCGACTACCGCATTGCGTCGGGCGGCGGCCGTATGTTCATCACGATGGACCGCTACGGCGCCGACTGGTCGATGGTCGAGCGCGGCTGGAAGTATCACGTGCTTGGCGAGGGTAGGGGCTTTTCGAGTGCGACCGAGGCGGTTCAAACCCTCCGGGACGAGAATCCCGGGATGATCGACCAGGACCTGCTGGGTTTCGTGGTCGTTGATGGCGAGGGCAATCCCGTCGGCCCCATTCGCGATGGCGCGGCCGTCGTGCTCTACAATTTCCGCGGGGACCGAGCGCTCGAGCTCACCCGCGCGTTCACGGAGCCGGAGCTCGGCGAGTTCGATCGCGGGCCGATCCCCGACGTCGAGTTCGTCGGCATGATGGAGTACGACGGCGACCTGAAGCTCCCCCGTCACTATCTGGTGCAGCCGCCCAAAATCGACCGGACCATGGGCGAGTACCTGGCACGCAATCAGATCACCCAGTTCGCCTGCAGCGAAACCCAGAAGTTTGGTCACGTCACCTACTTCTGGAACGGCAATCGGAGCGGGATGTTCGATGAAGTCTATGAAGAGTACGTCGAGATTCCAAGCGATGTGGTCCCTTTCGAGCAACGGCCTTGGATGAAGGCCGCGGAGATCACCGATGTGACACTCGTGGCGCTCCAGCGCGGCGGCTTGCGCCATGGGCGCATCAACTATGCGAATGGCGACATGGTGGGCCACACCGGCAACCTCGACGCCTCGGTCATCGCTGTCGAGGCTGTGGACCTATCCTTGGCGCGCATCATTCCCGTCATCGAGAAGCTCGACGGCGCGCTCATCGTCACCGCCGACCACGGCAATTGCGACGAGATGTTCGAGCTCGACAAGAAGTCGGGGGACTTCAAGCGCGACGCCGTCGGGAAGCTGAGAAACAAGACGAGTCACACGCTCAACGCCGTTCCCTGCTACGTCTACGTTCCGGGCAACGACACGCTGCGTCTCGACGCCGACTTA
>Ga0164313_10006572_pt1 | contig 10251 bp, 8 predicted proteins | sample GuaBasSedimGuay4_FD_113735 | JGI IMG/M metagenome (GOLD analysis project Ga0164313, IMG submission 113735) | Subseafloor sediment microbial communities from Guaymas Basin, Gulf of California, Mexico - Guay4, Core 4569-4, 0-3 cm | ecosystem: Environmental > Aquatic > Marine > Hydrothermal vents >...
CGGGCTGCGGGGCGGCATCTCCGTGGCCCTGGCCCTGTCGCTGGCGGGCGTGGTGCCGCCGGAGACGCGCGCGCTGCTGCTGACCATGACCTACGTGGTGGTGATCTTCTCGGTGTCGGTGCAGGGGCTGACGATCGGGAAGCTGGCGCGGCGGCTGGGAGGATCGGGGGAGCCGTGAGGGTGGCCGGTGCCGCTCCTGGAGAGTCGATCCCATTCAGGCCGGGCGGCGTGCTGTCGTTCGCCACCCACGCGCAGCCGGCGTCACATCCGGCCGCCTGCGCCGTCGAGAGAGAGCCGGCTTGCTCGATGCTGGCGGAGTTGCCAGCGAGAGCGACCCTGCGGCTTCGCCCGAAATGAGCAATAGCGACAGAACCCAGTGATCCAGCGCCGAATACACGCAGAGAGGCCGCCCTCGCCTGCGCTTGACAGGACCCCGAATCCGGGCCATTCTGTACAGAGTTCTGTACGCTCTGCCGAAAGGGACCCTGTGGCCCGCACGACCGACATCACCAGCTTCACGGAACACAGGAAGCACCTTCGGGATCACCTGCGCCAGATCCGCGCCACCGGCCGACCGCTCTACATCACCACCAACGGTCAGACGGACGCCGTGGTCCTGAGCCCGGAGGCCTACGACGAGCTCGCGGACAAGGCTGAACTGGCAGAGAGCCTGGCGATGCTCGACCGCAGCCAAGAGGACATCCGTCACGGACGCACTCATCCGGCGAAGCAAGCGCTCAGGCGCATCGCAGAAGAGTTGGGCCTGAACCTCGATCGATGACCGAGTATTCGGTCGAGCTGACAGACATCGCTCTGTCGGCGATCCGGGAGCAGGCACGCGACATCGCCGTGGACGCCCAGGCGCCGTTGAATGCCGAGCGATGGATCGAGCGCATCTGGGACGCCGTCGCCACCCTCGAACGCTGGCCCTGCCGAACCTCTCTCGCCGAGGAAAACGCCTATGTCGAATACGAGGTGCGACAGTTGGTCGTCGGCAGCCACCTGATCCTGTTCACGGTCGACGACGAACACCGCAGGATCTGCATCGTCGGGTTCCGCCATGGCCACCGCCGTCCTCGCCCCGGTGACCTCCCTGCCGCCGAAGTCGAGCTTGGGAGTGACGACCCGAACGTGTGACCGCCGACTCCAGCCCCGGGCGGCGGCGACGAGACGCCGGCCATCTCCATAATTCGTCATCGGCGTGATAAGACGTGGCCAGCCGAATTTGTGAACTCGACCTCGCCGCGCAGCACGCCTCGAGCTCGGGGCGGCCTCCGGCTATCCTCAGGGCCCGGGAGCCGAGCATGACATTTCACATCCTCAAGGTCTCGCTGGCCGACATTCGACCGGTCATCTCGCGAAGGCTGCGCGTTCCGAGTGAGTACACGCTGGCGGACCTGCACGACGTGCTCCAAGTTGCGTTCGGTTGGGAGGACTGCCACCTGCACGAGTTCCGCATCGACGGCGCAACGTTTGGCGTTCCCCACCCGGACGACGACCGCGAACTCGTGGACGAAGAGTCCGTGATCCTGGATGAGGTGCTGCCCCGCCAACGCGCCAAGGCCGAGTACACCTACGACTTCGGTGACGGCTGGACGCACACGATCAGGGTGGAGCGCCGGGAACCCGAGGTACCCGCCCGCGGCTCCCACATGGACTCGATCGCCGCCCCGCTCACGTGCCTCGAAGCCAAAAGAGCCTGCCCGCCCGAAGACTGCGGTGGCCCCTATGGCTACCCAGAATTCCTGCGGGCTTTGAAGGACCCTGGCCACGAGCGACACGCGGAACTGACCGCCTGGATCGGCGGGGCGTTCGACCCCGAGCACGTACCGCTCGCGCAGATCAATCAGCGCTTGGCGGCGTTCGGGCGCTAGCGAAGGCAGCAGCAATCACACCGACGTGGGCAGACACGCTCGTCGGCTGCCCGGCGCGAGCTTAGAATCACCGCGCCCCCCGCACCGGAGACAGCCCTTGCCCATCACCCGACGCGAGCTGATCGGCTGCGCCACGACCCTCGGCCTCGGCGCGCTGGCCGGGTGCGTCGGCAGCACACGCCCCCCGCGCGACGCCGACGCTAACGCTGACGCCAACACCGGCCCCCGCACGGCCGCGGCTGCGAGCACCGCGGGCGTTGACGCCGGGCGCAACGGCGACGACCTGCTGTTCCCCATCTCCCTCGCGCAGTGGTCCTTGCACCGCACGCTGTTCGCGGGCGAGCTCGACGCGCTCGACTTTCCGCGCCACGCGCAGGAGCGCTTCGGCATCGACGCCGTGGAGTACGTCAACGCCTTCTTCAAGCACAAGGCCGGCGACTTCGCCTGGCTGGAGCGGCTGCGGCGCGGGGCCGACGACGCGGGCGTAACCAGCCTGCTGATCATGATCGACGGCGAGGGCGCCCTGGGAGACCCCGACGACGCCGCGCGCCGCGTGGCCATCGAGAAGCACGTCAAGTGGGCCGCCGCCGCGGGCTTCCTCGGGTGCCACGCCATGCGCGTCAACGTGGCGGGCTCGGGCGACCCCGACGCCTGGCGCGACCGCGCCGCCGACTCGCTGCGACGCCTGGCCGACCTGGCCGCCACCTGGGACGTGGACGTGATCGTCGAGAACCACGGCGGCCTCTCCAGCGACGGCGCCTGGCTGGCGTCGGTCATGGCCGCCGCCGACCACCCGCGCGTCGGCACCCTGCCCGACTTCGGCAACTTCCGCATCGAGGGCGATCGCTGGTACGACCGCTACCTGGGCGTGGAGCAGCTCATGCCCTGGGCCAAGGCCGTCTCCGCCAAGAGCCACGACTTCGACCAGCAGGGCAACGAGACGCACACCGACTATCGACGCATGCTGGGCATCGTGCTGGCCGCCGGCTACCGCGGCCACGTCGGCATCGAGTACGAAGGCGGTGAGCTGAGCGAAGCCGACGGCATCGAGGCCACCCACGTCCTGTTGCAGCGCGTGCGCGCCGAGCTGGCCCGGGCATGACGCGGCCGTGGATGGCGTGGCTGGTGCTGGCGGCGATATGGCTGCCCGCGCCTCGCGTCGCGGCGCAGGATCAGCCCTACGCCCCGAACGTCGAGCCCGCCAGCGACGACTGGCGCGCCGCCCTGGCCGCCATGTCCATCCCCGAGGGGCACGAGGTTTCGCTCTGGGCCGCTGAACCCATGCTGGCCAACCCGGTCTGCCTGCGCGTGGGCGACGACGGCGCGGTGTACGTGGGCGAGACCTTCCGGCACCACGCCGGCGTGACCGACATCCGCGAGCACTGGGGCTGGCTCGACGACGATCTGGCCGCGCGCACGGTGGCCGACCGCCTGGCCTACATGCAGGCCCACACCGGCGAGCAGTACAGCGACTACGCCGGCGAGCACGACCGCCTGCGCCTGCTGCGCGACAGCGACGGCGACGGCCAGGCCGACCGCTCCAGCGTCTTTGCCGACGGCTTCGATCAGCACGCCACCGGCATCGGCGCCGGCGTGCTGCCCTTCGGCGGCAGCGTCTACTACACCTGCATCCCTGACCTCTGGCTGCTGACCGACCGCGACGGCGACGACGTGGCCGACCGACGCCGCCCGCTCTCGTCCGGCTACGGCGTGCACACCGGACTGCTGGGCCACGACCTGCACGGCCTGCGCATGGGCCCCGACGGCCGGCTGTATTTCTCCATGGGCGACCGCGGGCTGCACGTCGAGACCGAGCGCGGCACCATCGACCACGCCCACACCGGCGCGGTGCTGCGCTGCGAACCTGACGGCTCCCGGCTCGAGCTGTTTCACACCGGCCTGCGCAATCCTCAGGACCTGCTGTTCGACGACCTGGGCGAGCTGTTCACGGGCGACAACAACTCCGACGGCGACGACTTGGCGCGCTGGGTGCACTGCATCCCCGGTGGCGACTCCGGCTGGCGCTTCAGCTACCAGTGGATCGAAGAGCCCGTGTCGCGCGGCCCCTGGAACGCTGAGCGCCTGTGGGAGCCGCGCCACGCGCGCCAGGCCGCCTACCACCTGCCCCCCATCGCCAACATCGCCAACGGCCCCTCGGGCGTGGCCTTCAACCCGGGCACGGGGCTCGGGCCCGACCTCGCGCGGCACATGTTCCTGACGGACTTCCTGGGCGACGTGCGGGGCAGCGGCATCCACACCTTCGTGCTGGAGCCCCAGGGCGCGGGCTGGCGCATGGCCCGTCAGCGACGCTTCCTGTGGGACGTGCTCGTGACCGACGTCGAGTTCGGCCCCGACGGCGGGCTCTACCTGACCGACTGGGTCTCGGGCTGGAACACGACCGGCAAGGGCCGCGTGTGGGTGCTGCGCGACGCGGGCGCCGCCGACCGCGAACTCATGCAACAGACGGCGCGGCTGCTGGGCGAGGGCATGTCGGTGCGCGACGTGGACGAGCTGGCCGAGCTGCTGGGTCACGCCGACCAGCGCGTGCGTCAGGGCGCCCACTTCGAGCTGGCCCGGCGTGGCGAGGACGGCCTGGACGAGCTGACCGACGCCGCCCGCAGCGCCGAGAACCTGCACGCGCGGCTGGCGGGCATCTGGGGCCTGTGGATCGCTGGGCGACGCGTCCCCGACGCCCTGCAGCCCCTGCTAGGCCTGGCGCGCGACGCCGACCCCGAGGTGCGCGCCCAGGCCCTGCGCGTGCTGGGCGACGCCGCCTGGATGCCCGCTCGCTCGGCAGTGCTGGCCGGCCTCAGCGACCCCGCGCCGCGCGCGCGCCTCTACGCCGCGCTGGCCTGCGGACGCCTCGGCCTGCCCGAGGCCCTGCCCGCCCTGCTGAAGCTGGCACGCGAGGCCGGATCCTCCGACCCGACCCTGCGCCACGGCGTGGTCCAGGGCCTGCTGGGCTGCGCCGACGGGGCCGTGCTCATGCAGCACGCCGACGACCCCTCGCCGCACGTACGCATGGCGGTGGCGCTGACCCTGCGCGCCATCCGCTCGCCCCTGCTGGCGGGGCTGCTGGCGCGGCTCGAGCGCAGCGACGACCCCGAGGACGCCTGGGTGGCGCTGGAGGCCGCCCGCGCCATCCATGACCTGCCGGCGCAGACGGCCCTGCCCACGCTGGCCGCCGTGCTCGACCCGGCCTCGCCCCTGCGCGCGCGCTTCCTGGCGGACGAGGCCCTGCCCACCGCCGCGCTGCTGCGCCGGGCCCTGGCCGCCAACCTGACCCTGGGCATGGCCCACCACGCCCGCCGGGTGGCCGAGCTGGCCGCCAGCGCCGAGGTCCCCGCCGAGCTGCGCGTGGAGGCGCTGGAGCTGCTGGCCGGTTGGCGCGAGCCCGGCTCCCGCGACCTGGTCACCGGCGAGTGGCGCCCCATCGCCCCGCGCCCGGCGCCCTTCCTGCCCGCCTTGGTGACGCGCCTGATCCGCGGCGAGCTGGCCGACGGCAGCCTCGATGCGGCGCCTCAGAGCGTGCGCCTGGCCCTGTTGGAGCTGCTGGATGCGGTGGAAGATGGTCAGGTCGCACAGGTCGAACCACGCGCAGCCGATGCGACCGCTGGACAGGCCGCTGCCACCGCGCAGGACGTCCCAGGATCCCTGCGGCTGGCGCTGCTCACGGCCTGGTTGCAGGACCAGAGCGCCGGCGCGGAGCTGCGCTCGGCCTGCCTGCAGCGCATCGCGAAGGCCGGCGCGCCCAACTTCGACGCGCTGCTGACCTACGCCCTCGCGGATCTAGAAGGCGAGCTGCGCGCCACGGCCCTGGGGCTGCTGCGCCAGCGCGACCCGGCCCAGGCCGCCGCGTTCCTGCCCACCATCCTGGCGGTGGGCGAGATCAGCGAGCGCCGCAGCGCCTATCGCATCCTGTCCGCGCCCGACGTCGACCCCGCGCTGGTGCGCGCACACCTCGACCCGGAGCTGCTGCGTCTGGCCGCGGGGCTCGTGTCCCCGGAGCTGCGGCTCGATCTGGTGCGAGCCGCCGAGCGCGTCGGCCGCCACGAGTTCCTGGCCGCACGCCACGCCGTCGCCGCCGAGCGGGCGCCCGAGCTGCTGCCCTGGCTGGACAGCCTCTACGGCGGCGACATCGAGCGCGGCCGCAAGCTGTTCGAGCGCACCACCCTCTCGTGCCAGCGCTGCCACGCCCGCGACGCGAGCAGCGGCTTCCGCGTAGGGCCCGAGCTGTCCGAGCTGGCCTCGCGCCGCACGCGGTTGGAGATGCTCCGAGCCGTCGTAGACCCCAACGCCTCGCTGGCCCCCGGCTACCAGACCGCCAACCTGTTCCTGTTCGACGGCAGCGTGCTCAGCGGCCGGGTGCTGAGCGAGGACGCTGAGCTGCTGACCCTGCTCGACTCCGACGGCGCCGTGCACAGCGTGCCGCTGGCCGACGTGGAGCAGCGCAGCGCCGGCCTCTCCGCCATGCCTGACGAGCTGGCCGCCACGCTCAGCCGCGGCAACATGCGCGACCTGCTGGCGTACCTGGCATCCCTCTGAAGCGACTCCCCCTGCGAGCCTCCCCATGACCACCCTCCCCACGCGCCGCGGCCTGCTCGCGGCGGGCCTGGCCGCGGCCAGCAGCGCCTGCATCTTCGTCGGCAGCAAGCGCGGCGGCACGAGCAACAGCCCCTCGCAGCGCCCGCCGGCTGATGACGCCGCCGGCACCACCGCCTCCGCTCCCTTGGCCAGCATCGGCGGCGCGCGCCCGGGCGCCACGCCGCACACGCGCTTCGCCTGCAACATCGAGATGTGGTTCCGCAACCTGCCCTTCCCGCAGCGCGTGGACGCCGCCGCCGACCTGGGCTTTCCGGCGGTGGAGCTGTGGGGCCTGGACGGCAAGGACCTGCCGGCCATCGCCGCGCGGGCCCGGGCGCGGCGGGTGGAGATCGCGCAGTTCACGGCCTGGGGCTTCGTGCCCGGGCTCAACGACCCGGCCAACCACGACGCCTTTGCCACAGCCATCGAGCGCGCCGTCGAAGCGGCCGACGTGCTGGGCGCCAAGAAGGCCACCGTCGTGGGCGGCAACGACCAGCCCGGCATGACCCAGGCCCAGATGCACGAGCACATCCGCGTCGGGCTCTCGCGCGTGGCCGGCGCGGCCGAGGCCGCCGACCTGATGCTGATCCTGGAGCCCATGAACATCCGCGTCGACCACAAGGGCCACTGCCTCTACGGCAGCCCCGAGGCCGTCGCCATCTGCCGCGCGGTGGGCAGCTCCCACGTCAAGCTCAACTGGGACCTCTACCACATGCAGATCAGCGAGGGCGACCTCACCGGGCGACTCAAGGACGGCTTCGACCAGCTGGGCTACCTGCAGCTGGCCGACCACCCCGGCCGCAACGAACCGGGCACGGGCGAGATCCGCTACGCGCGCGTGCTGCGCGCGGCCTATGAGCTGGGTTACCGCGGCCTGGTGGGTCTGGAGTGCTGGCCGCGCGACGGCGAGCTCACGGCCGCGCGCCGCGTGCACAAGGCCGACATGTGGTGAGCGACGTGCCCCGCGCAACGCGCGCCGGCGCCGTGACATGATGGACGAGGCTCAGCACAAGACGCACACAGGAGGACGCCATGTCTGATCTCGCCAACACCTTCCTGACCGACTCGGCCGCATTCCTGCGCGACACGTACCTGCCGCGCATCGAGCGCGGGCTGGCGGTGCTGCCCGACGGCGAGCTGTGGTGGCGCCCGCACGACGGCGCCCTGGCCGCGGGCAACATCCTGCTGCACCTCGAGGGCAACGTGCGGCAGTGGATCCTGTCGGCGCTGGGCGGCGAGCAGGATCAGCGCGAGCGCGACGCCGAGTTCGCGGCGCGGGGTGGCAGCAGCGCCGGCACCGACGTGGCCGCGAGCGACGAGCGGGCGGCGCGCATGGCCGCGCTGCGCGACACGGTGGAGCGCGCGGCCGCAGTGATCGAATCGCTGCCGCACGAGCAGCTGCTGCGCCCGCTCAAGATCCAGGACTATGACACCTCGCCCTACTGGGCCGTCTACCACGTGGTCGAGCACTTCTCCTGGCACACGGGGCAGCTCGTGGCCATCGCCAAGCAGCGCGCCGGCTCGCGGCACGGCGTCTCGTTCTACGACGACGCCGCGCTGAGCCAGGCGCGCAACCCGGCGCCGCCCGCGGACGACTGAGCCAGCCGGCGCGTCGTGCTAGCGTGGAGCCCGGTCACTTCCCCGCCGTCGGACACTCACATGCACACCTCAGCCCTGCGTACCTCCCTGCTGGCCCTGCTCATGCTGGTCCCCCTGGCGCCGTCGGCCGTGGGCGCCATCGATCCGGACGCGGCCGCGTTCCGCAAGGCGGCCAAGACCTCGCAGAGGGAGGTCAGCAAGAGCGCCGGCATCGCCGTGAAGGCCGCCAAGGACACGCTCAAGGGCCTGCTCGCCGAGCTGGTGTTCGAGCAGGTCTCGTTGGCCGCGGCGCACGAGGCGGCCACCCAGGCGCTGCTCGCGGCCAAGCTCGAGATGGTGGCGGGCGCGGTGCAGGCCGCCCAGGCTCTGAGCGCGCTGGGCGCGGGCCTGCTCGAAGACCCCGCCGCCGCCGGACCAGACTTCGGCGAGGGCCGCGGCGGTGCCTGGGACACGTTCAAGGCCTTCAGCGAGGCACAGCTCGACAAGGGCGATCTGCGGCTTGAGTCCGAGTTCGCGCGCTTCGTGAAGGGCCTGGGCAACGCGGCCAAGTCCGAAGGCACCGCGATCAATGTGCGCTTCCGCGTGCTGCCCCACGACCGGCGCCTCGACGAGGTGCTGGGCCCGGCGCTGAGCGCCTCGCAGCAGCCCGCTCCCCCCAGCGGCGTGGGCGTGCCGGTGCGCCAGATCATGATCCAGTCGCGCTTCTTGGTGGCGGATCAGGACCCCGTGGGTGCCCTGGGCATCGCGCTGTTCGATGCCGACCAGGCCGAGCTGCGCTTCCGCAACGGCGCCGGGGACGAGGTCTTCACGCCCACGCTGGACGTGACCTCCGACGGCTCGATCCTGTTCGACATGGCGGGCACCGAGGCCTGGGCCAGCGGCATGTTCGAGGCCACCCTGCGCGCGCTCGGTCAGGACTCGGACATGACCAACATCTCCTCGCCGCGCATCATCCCCAAGGCCGACCAGCCGCCGGAGATGAAGGGCATCCTGAAGCAGTTCAAGAAGTCGCTGGCCAACGAGCTGAAGTTCGGCGGCATCCTGGTCAAGAACGGCATGAAGGCCTTCAAGCAGGGCACCAAGGCCGGGGCCAAGGCCCAGAAGCAGGGCCTGCTCTCCGGCGCTGAGCTGGCGCGACAGGCGGGCGAGCTGGCCCTGAACAGCCTCAACAACCAGGGCATCTGGCTGCCGGTGATCCAGTACAACCCGGTCACAGAGGCCGCCACGGCCATGAGCGACGCCGGGCTGGGCGACGCGGACGTGACCGGCGACTTGGTGCCCGACGGCCTGGGGCTCTACGCCACGTTCCTGGGCAAGCTCTCCAAGAAGCTGGCCAAGGGCGACCGCGCGCTGGCCAAGGCGCTCGGCAAGTTCGAGAGCAAGACCGCCAAGCTGGCACACAAACAAGGCGAGCACCTGGCCACGTCGCTGCGCATGCCCGGGCGCGACCCGGCCTTCGGCTTCACGTTGCATGTGGCGCCCACCGTGCTGGAGCACCCCGACCGCGGCCCCAGCATCGCGCTCGGGTTGATCGTCAGCACCAACAACGGAGGCGTGCAGTCCAGCGTGACCCTGGGCGGCGTCTCCAGTCTGGATGCCGGCCTAGTCAACCTCGACGTGACCAGGCTGCCCGGCGGCGACACGTTCGTGATCGGCGGGCTGACACCGAACCCCATCAACCGCCGCTGGCAGACCCCGCCCACGCCGCTCGCCGGCCTGCCCGTGCTGGGCTACCTGTTCCGAGCCAGGAACGAGCAGGTCACGCGCACCGAGCTGCTGATCATGGTCAAGCCCGTCATCACCGACGACACGTAGGCATCACAAGGCGAGCAGCGAGAAGCGCGTGACGGGCAGCGGGCAGCGCTCCCTGCCAAGGCGTGTCAACTCTCATCGCTGGCCGGGAGAGCGGCAGCCTGCGCGCGGGGGCGCTCCCCGGGCGCACCATCGAAGCGCCCCCCGGCGGCTTGTTACCTTGGCCGACCCGGCGCGTCCCTTCGCCGGATGGCGCCCGGAGCATCAGTCATGAGCAGCACCTCGGCAGCCCCGCACACAGCGCACGCGCCGTTTCGACGAGCGGCGGTCCTGGGCGCGGGGGTCATGGGCAGTCAGATCGCGTGCCTGCTCGCGGGCGCCGGCCTGGAGGTCGACCTGCTCGACCTGGCCGACCCCGGCAGCGACCGCAGCGCCCCCGCCC
>Ga0164313_10006573_pt1 | contig 10248 bp, 9 predicted proteins | sample GuaBasSedimGuay4_FD_113735 | JGI IMG/M metagenome (GOLD analysis project Ga0164313, IMG submission 113735) | Subseafloor sediment microbial communities from Guaymas Basin, Gulf of California, Mexico - Guay4, Core 4569-4, 0-3 cm | ecosystem: Environmental > Aquatic > Marine > Hydrothermal vents >...
GTCACCATGGCGATCCGGCTCAGGTCCCATTTCAGGACAAGGGTCAACAGGAGCAGCAGTCCACCGGCCACACCCCGGGCCCAACGGTCCACGAACATGTCGATGAAGACCTTCGTCCGCTTTTTCAGGGCCAGTGGAATAGGCAGGAACAACAATTCGCGGCTGGTTTTATCCACCGAATATTTCAGGGTGATGTCGCTGCCGCGCATTATCATCGCCGCAACCAGACCGGGCATGATGATCATCCCCATGACACCTCCGGCCAGGACCGCCGGCAAGACCAGAAGCACACCACCGACTCCCAGCCAACGGATCAGCCGCGCCGCGAACAGGGCCTGCACCAGCAGCGACAGCAGACTCATCCGGCCGTAGAAACGGCCCAGAAATGAAGTCAACTCCGCCTCGTTGCCGATGGACTGCCAGGTGACCGTCTTGAACTGGAAATCAATGAAGGAACCGGTCATCACCGTCAGGGCGATGATGCCCACGGTCAGGCTAAGGTGGCGCGACCGGCCAATCGAACGGAGAATGCTCCGGATATCCCCGCTCTTTTCCTCTTCGACGGTCGGATCGGGGGCCACCTCCATACCCCCCGGCTTGCGACCCCATACCATCCGGCTGATCAACCCGACGGAGGCCAGAACCCCACAACTGACCAGGAGGAGATCCTCGGTCGGAAGGCCGACCTCGAGGATCAGGAAACTCGTGAATTCCCCTCCCACGAAGGCGCCCGCGATACCGCCGAGACCAAGCAGGGGGAAAATCCGTTTGGCCTGGCTCGCGTCGAAAATTCCGTTGGCCAGAAGCCAGAACTGGCTGGTGGTCAGGCCACCGGCTACCCCCACCCAGCTGTAGAAGAGATAAAACACCCAATCCTGGCGTATATCGATCAATAGGCGCATCCCGGCCAGGCTGACCATCAGGACCAGGATGGTCAGGGCGATGAGCCGGTCCAGGCGCCGACGCAGGCCGGCCCGCGCGTAGGCGGCGGTTACCGGTGCGGCCACCAGGGCGGTCAGCAAATAGGCCAGAGGAAGTTTTTCAGGACTGATCTCGACCAGGAAAAGGGAATCACGGGCGGGTTTGAGCAGATAATAGAAAAGCAGCAGCAGGAAATAATTGGCGGACATCAGGACCACCAACCTTCGTTCGCCGGAACGAAGATCCGGCATGAATCCCGCCAACCAGTTCATCAGGCGCCGGCCTCCGGCGCGCCCTTGGAAGAAGGCGGAAGGGTGACCACGAAAACGGCCCCTCCGGATTCGTTATTGCCGGCCTCGATCTTCCCGCCGTGCCGTTCGACGATCCGCCTGGAAATGAACAGTCCCAGGCCGGTGCCCTCCTCCTCCGACTTGGTGGTCCATCCCGGCGAAAAGAGGTTTTCCAGACAACCCTCCGGCAGACCAGGTCCATTATCGCTCACTTTGACGACTACCTGCCCGCCTTCCACACCGCTGAACACCGAGATCCTGCCCGGGCCCTCGATGGCCTGCTGAGCATTCAGAATCAGGTTGAGGAAAACCTGACCCAGAGGCCCCGGCCATCCGTCGACCGATGGGACATCCCCCAGCTGAAGATCCATCGTCACGTCCTGTTTCAATTCGTGAGTCATCAGGATCAGCGATCCCTCAATCAATTCATTTATATCCACCGGAACAGGATCATCATGGTCGCCGCGCCCCACCAAACGCAGCTGCCGCACCAACTGACCGGTCCTGGTGAGAGCCTGATCCACGATGGGTTCGTTGTCCTGGACGATTTTCTTGGCCTTCATCGCCCGGGCAAGGCCTTCCGCCGCGCCGGCATCCAGGGGTGAATTCCCGATTCCCTCCATCGCCTCATCCATTTTGCCCAGCGCGCGCTTCACGGTATCCAGGCTGCATGATATGGCCCCCAGGGGCGTTTTCAGTTCATGGGCAATTCCAGCCAACAGTTTCCCCATGGTCGCCATTTTTTCCTGGCGCTCGATGGAGTCGGCCAACACCTGGAAATGACGGTCCCGCCTCCGCAGGCGCACGGACTGCACCACGAACAGGAACAGGACCAGGATCAGGCTCGCATCCAGAAGGAAGTGGATCATTTCATTCCTTACCCTTCCCCGGGGCTGGATTGGGGATCGATTTTTCCGACTCGAAAATGGAGTGTATTTCACCGGCGGTAAGGTGCCTTACTCCCCCGATGGGAAGGTCGCCCAGGCGAATGGCCCCGATCCGGGTGCGCCGGACAAACACCACCTTGTGGAGGAGTGTGTTCAACATGCGACGAACCTGCCGGATCTTCCCTTCACGCACCACCATGGTGATGACGGTCCGGGAGTTGAGGACTTCCACGATCTTGACCGACAGCGGTTTGAATATGCCCAATTTGGGCAGATGGACACCGGCGGTCATGACCCCGATCTCCAGTTCGGTCAGCTCACCCTCCACCTGCACCCGGAATTCCTGGTCCAGGACCTTGGAGCCGGTCACCAGATTGATCCAGGGGCGATCATTGGAGATGAGCAGCAACCCCACGGTCTTGCTGTCCAACCTGCCCGCGGTCTGGAGTCCGGGAACGTCGCGGGGAAAATAATCCGCAACCAGTTTTCGCTCCGGGCCTTCGCTGGGAGTACAGACCACCCGCACTGGTTTGTTAAAAGCGTAGTAACTGGGATTCAATCGGGCCAGGGGCTGGCCGTCCAGATAGATCTGGCCGCCGGCGGCCAACATCCAGTTGGGATCGAATATTATTTCGTCATCGACCGAGATCCGGCCGTCATCGATCATCTTGCTGGTTTGTTTCCGCGTGCCGTAGCCCGCCTTCATCATGGCCCTGGCAAGGCCCATGGCCCGCGCGGGTTTCCACCGATCCACCGTTGGGGCCGGAGACACCTGGTTGTACTGCTGTTTCTTGGCCATGGTCTTCCAGTTTCTGTTGTCCGATTTTTAGTTGAGCGTCGTCCAAAAGTACATGATGGCGAGGTAAGTCAGCAAAAGAACCATTCCACGTTTGCGGCCGACCTTGCCCCTGCCCAGAATGATCATGGAAAATACCATGAAGGTCAGCACCACCATGCAGATCATCTGGATCTGCAGGGAGGAAAAAGACAGGATCCCCGTGGACTGGCCGCCTTCCGCGTCGAGATTCCAGAAAAGGCCCACCGGTCCGGCCACCGCCAGAATGTTGAAAAGATTGGAGCCCACGATGTTCCCGAGGGCAAGATCGTCTTCATTGCGCAGGGCGGCCATGATGGTCGTGGCCAATTCGGGCAGGCTGGTTCCCACGGCCACAAGGGTCAGGCCGATCAGGGTTTCGGAGACTCCCATGCTGACGGCCAGCTTCAAGGCCGAGGTGACGATAAAATGACCGCCGATGGCCAACCCACCAATGCCGAGGATCGTCATGCCCCCGCCCCTGGTCAATTCCCGTGTCCGGTGTTCCCTGTCCACGTCCGGCAGTTCCGCCGGCACATCGGTCACCACCGCCCCGCGATCCTTGTTTTTCAGGGTCCACCACAGGAAGGCGAAGAAAATGACCACCAGCAAACCGGCATCGAAGTGGCCCAGGCGGCCATCCCAGGCCAGGGCCGCAAAAAGCACCGTGGCTCCCAGGAGAAAAGGCACTTCCTTGCGGGACAGGCCCCGCTCCACGATCACCGGCCGCAACAGGGCGGCAAAGGCCAGGATCAATCCCAGGTTCACCACATTGGAACCGATGACGTTTCCCAGGACCAGACCGGTATTCCCCTTGAATGCCCCGACGATGGAAACGAACAATTCGGGAGCCGAGGTGCCGAAGGCCACCACCGTCAGCCCCACGACCACGGCCGGCACTCGCAGCACCGCGGCCACGCGGGAACCTCCGCTGATCAGGAACCAGGCGCCGCCGACCAGCAGTCCAATGCCGGCCGCAAAGGTCGAAATCTGCCAGATCGCGCCGCTCACTCGACCTCCGGACAGTCAGGGACAATGGCCACGGCCCGCACGGGGGAAGCTTCGGTTCCCTCCAGTTTCAGGGGCAGAACCAGCAAGGTGAAACCGTCGTCGGGCAGGGCCCCCAGATTGGCAAGGTTTTCGATGTTGATCATCCCGGCCGGGGCGCAAATGTCGTGGGCGGCCTGGCCGTCGAAATGGTCAAGGCTCGGTGTGTCCAACCCCACTCCCTTGAGTCCCGCGCCAGCCAGCAACTCCGCCAATTCCGGCGAAAGATAGGACCACTCGCGATAAAACCGGTCGGTGCCCCAATGCCTGTCCCAGCCCGTATCGAACAATACGAAATCGACATTTGTCAGATCGACCCCATCGCACACTTCGGGCCCCAAAACCCCCGGGGAATTGCCGTCTCCAGCCCGGATGACCACACCCCTGCCCACGAACCGGTCCAGAGGCAGGCGGTCAATGCCCGGTTCGTCGGCCAGAAAATGAAGAGGTGCGTCGATATGGGTACCCACATGGCACCCGAACTCCAGGGAACTGGACATGTGCTTGTCCGGACCGTGCAGGCTTTGGCGGTGGATTTCCAGGGGCTGCCTGTCACTGGGCCACTGGGGCATGCCCGGGATGATCGTGTGGGTCAGATCCATCAATTTCAAGGGGTCGGCTCCGTGGGCGGCAAGGCGCGGGTTCGGGATAAATTCGGTTTCGCGGTAAAGTCAGCCGGAATGATAGGATTCCACGTGAATGTTGCGGCGCAATTCCCCCACCTCGAATTCAGAGGCGAAAATGATGCGTTCGGCCCCGTCGAGCAACCTGTCCACCATGGATTCTTCATTGGAAACGGCGCTGACAGCCAGAAAACAACGCTGGATGAGGTCAGCCGGACCCACCTGGGCCACCGCGAAATCCTGGTTCTTCAGCTTCTGCACCAGGGCACGAAGGGGTCCCCGCCGATCCTTGAGAGACCGGGACGCGGTCATCACCAGATCCGCCGTCAGGGTTCCTGAATAGGTCCGAACATCATCCATTGGGCGCCTCCCTGCCGCATTCAGGCAAACCTAAGGTAAAACAGGGTGTTTGTCATGAATGAATAAGTTGTGCCTCTGAAATTGTGTTTTCCCTCTCCCCTTACTCGAGATCTTAGCAAGAGGATCTATTTCAGTACGCCATCGTTAACTCATGCTTTCGATTACATTTCAAGGCCCGGGTCTCAATCTTCCGGTCATAGTAGTCTCTCCATGCCGGAGGAAGCTCACATCGTGTCCTGAATATCCTCATTTCCAGTAACTCCTCAATTTCCAACGGCTGATCCATCATCCCTCGCTTCATGGCCGGGGTTGGACTTCCTCGGACCTTTTCCCTCCGGCCCTTAATGTAATTCCGCCAAACAACTAGGATTGCCAACCTCTCGACACTGGCCTGTCTGCGTTTGGAATAAGCAATCGTCTCCCGCTTATGGTTGGCACTGCAATGACGGATAACCAGATCCAACAAGTTTATTTCCCACATCGAGTTGTCCTTGTCCCGATGAGCTTTGCCAGGTGTAATACGGTGATCAACCCTGGTGGCCACCCCTTTGAGGGATCTCTTATAAGCAGAATGATCATCGCTATATACGATGGCTATGGGTAGGCCTTGCAGGGTAACCTCAAGCAGCTCCCGCATGTCCTTCTCGATGGCTTTGGGATCAGGTCGTCCAAGTTCCTTTTCCAACTTCGCGCGACGCTTCTTTTGACCATCGGTCATCCGGCCTTTCCTACGCAATTCACTGTCGGTGAAATAGATGATGAAATCGGTATCTTTCTCCACGGCGATGTGGTGATGGATCGGGAAGTACTGGCTGTACTCGAAGGTTTCAAACCCATCGACAACAACCTCGTGGAACGAAGGACACCCTTGCATCATCTGATTGTGGAAGAGGAGGCAGTGGCGCCCCAGACGGGCAATGTGACGGTTGATGGTTTCCGGAGCCACCTTCAAGTCCTTGGCAAGCTGTCGGTTGGCCATGCAGCCGACAGTTTTCATGATGATCTGGGCATCCAGGTCAGGAAGCTTTTGCCAATAGGTTGTGGAAAAGGTCTGTGTACTAAAACTGCGTTTACAGGTTTTACATGTAAACCGCTGGATACGGTGGGGAGCGGTGAATCTTCGGTAGTAGCCGATCTTCTTGTAGGGCCAGGTTTCGCCGGAGTTGTTGTGGTGCCTGCAGTTAGGGTTGGGACAGAAGGGAGGGGTCCATGATTTGGTGGTGTTTTTTGAAGTAGCCATGTCCGGCAAACCGCAAGAGGCAGGCCGGACACATTCTCGAAGCCACAACTGAATACTTGCTGACCGGCCCGGGTGGTCCAGGGTGGGCAACATTTTTCCCTGGAAACGCTCCAATTCCCTCAATTTCACCCCAAATCCAGGATAAAACTGGTTGTGCCTTCAGTAATCGGGTCTGGCCATCAAATTCATCAATCTGGCCCGATTCCTGCAAATAAACGCCTGACATGGAGAAACTTCGCTTCCAATTACCCGCCGATTCCGGCAGAACCACGCAAGCGGTCCTGCTCATTGCCATGGTGTGCCTGGCGGTTGCGGGCTGCCAGGAAAGGATCGACCGGCCAGGTCAGGGACTGGAAACCGACCTGCCACTGACACCCTATCCGATCGTGGAACGGGATCTCGCGGCCATCGACGACAGCGGCATCATCCGGTTGATCACGAATTACAATTCCAGCAGTTATTTCATCCACCGTGGCGGCCAGGCGGGGTTCGATTACGAACTGGTCTGGCGCTTTGCCCGCGAACGCGGCCTTACGGTGGAAGTTGTCATCCCCGAACCCGACGAGGATTTTGTCACCCTCCTGAACTCCGGCCGCGGCGATCTGGTCGGCGCGGGCCTGGTGCCTGACCCGGGTCTCGAACGTTATGTCACCTGGACCCGGCCCACGAATTTCGTACGCAAGGTCGCTGTCATTTCCTCGGATTCCCCCCGATCGGCGGACTACAAAAGCCTGGCCGGGATGAAGATCACCATTCCCGCGAATGATCCTTTCAGGGAAGATCTCCAGGATCTGAAAAAGGCTTTGAACATCCAGTTCTTCGTTACCACGGGCAAGCCCGGCGACCAGGCTGAAGACCTGTTGGCCCTGGTCAACCAAGGCAAAATCGAAGCCGCCGCGGTGAACGACAACATCGCGCGCAGCGCCCTGGCCTACCTGCCGAACCTGAAACTGGGAGTCCACCTGGGCGAACGCCGCCCCACCGGTTGGCTGGTTCGGGACAACAGCCCCGAACTGAAGGCCGCTCTCAACGGTTTCCTCAAAAAGCATCTCAAGGTGAACCCCACCGGACGGACCCGGCGCAGCAAAATGTACGGCACCATCTACGACCGGTATTTCGAGAATCCCCTGTCCATCCAGAGATTCCAGGAACCGGCCCACCGTCCGGACAAGAGCGGGATCCTGTCGACCTATGATGAACTGATTCGCCGCAAGGCCGAAGCGATCGGGCTGGATTGGCGCATGGTGGCGGCCCTGATATACCAGGAATCCGAGTTCCACCCCGAAGCCCGCAGCAAGGCCGACGCCCGAGGGCTGATGCAGGTATTGCCCCGATTCGCCGGCGATCAAGCCGACAGCCTGTTCCTTCCCGAACCCAACCTGACGGCGGGCCTGCGTATGATGAAACGAACCTACAACACCTACGCGTATCTGGACTCCCTCGACCGGTGGCGTTTCACCCTCGCCGAATACCACGCGGGCCATGGTCATGTGACGGATGCCCGTCGCCTGGCCATCGAGATGGGTCGCGATCCCAACACCTGGGATGGATCCCTGAACATCACCCTGCCCCGCCTCATGGAACGGAAGTATTTCAGCACGACCCGGCACGGATTCTACGGGGGCGGCACAACGGTGGAATACGTGGAGGAAATCATCAACCGGTATCGGATGTACACGCGATTGGTGGCACGGGTTCCCGAACCGAGGATCGATCAGTTCCCCGTGGGGATTCCAGGCACGAACAACCTGGATATCACCGCCAGGCGGGACCTGACCATTCCACCGGCTCCGAAGTAGCTTCAACCCAGTTTGGGAATCAGATGACCATCACGATCTCGGGCCGGTTTGACAGGGTCTGGAAGATTGTGTCGCGCTCCGCTTCGTCCTGCACCGTCAGATTCAGACTCAGGCTGATGTATTTGCCGCCCGTGCTGGAGCGGGAAAGCCCCAATTCGAATTCCCGGTCGCCGGAATTCGGGTTCAGGCAGGTTTCCATACACTCGTTCACGGCCCCGCGCAGCGACTCCTCCTCCAACCCGATAACCTTGTAGCCCCAGGGACATGGATATTCCACGATGGGTTTCTGGTTTTTCTCTTCTGACATTATGGTGCTTCCTCGTTGCCGGGGGCCTGGTTCAAGACAACCTGTATTGTCGAATATTCCCCCTTGTTCCGCAACCCCGGATGCCGGTTGGCCCCCACGGCGGGCTGTGCTAGATTCCATCGGTCCCCGGACCAAACCTGGAAATGGAGCTGTGACCCCTTTGCGCCTCCCGGCCAACAACATCAGAAGCACCAGAATTGCTGCGCGGCTGCTTGTGCCTGTCGCCCTTTTATTGCTCTGGCCAGCGGACGGCCTGGCCACTTCGACCCGCATCAACAGTCTGGGTGGATCCGGTGGCTTTTTCGAGGATGACAACAACGTGCTGCGCTGGTGCGGCACCCTGGGTGATTATCCCGATCTGGCGATCATCGAAACCGGCCATTTCGACCTGACAAACGGTTATGACGACGACTGGGGCAAAACGGTTTCCGGCCCAGGCGGTGGTGTCCATGTCCGTTTCGACAAGGCCGGTCGTTGGGGTACCGGAGGCCTTTATTTTCATGGCCAGGCTGACGACAGCGATCCGGGCAGCCTTCACCGCGGCTACCTCGGTGGCAGCGTGACGGCTTTGTATTCCAGGGAAATCGCCGGCATCTCGGGCGGTTTCATGTTCAGGCACACGGCTGATACCGAATTCCAGTCCATCAACGACGAACTCATCCACATCGAAAACGGTTACGAACGCTCGCGGGACGACCTGGGTCTCGGCGCTCGGATAAACCTGTCCGACAATGCCTATCTTGATGTCGCTGCCGATGTCCGGCACATCTCGGACCGCGCCTACGGCTACGACCCCACCAATCTGGAGTGGGACACCGGGGAATTTGACTCCTGGAACAACTACGGCCTTCGCGCCCGGGCCTTCATCGGACTGAACGACCGTCTGGCCCTGGTGCCCCTGGCTGAGTACATCAGCGAAAACTATACCGGCACCACTTTCGCCGGCGCGGGGTTGTGGCGGGAGTCCTCCGACAACAAGGGGCGCATGATTCGCTTCGGCGCGGGACTGAATTTCTTCGTGAACGCCGACAACTTCCTGCTTTTTTCCACGGAATATATCGACGGCCAGGTCGACCACACCATCCACAACCTGGATGGAGATATCGATTATTTCGGGCAGGAAGACTACACCGTCCTGCTGATGCGCCTGGCCTTCGAGACCCGCCTGGCCCACTGGATCACCGTGCGGGCCTCGTCGGGATACGAACACGTCAACAACCAGGGCGATCTGCCCAATAACCCGCCCCCGGGAGAACACATCCCCCTGGGGCTCGGCGTGGGCCTGCACCTGGGCACCCTCGCGCTGGACCTGGCCCTTACCGACCGGGAGCCGCGGGGATTGTCCCGTTACAGTCCCGCCCTGCCGGTCGTCGATAGTTCGACCTGGCTTTCCATCACCCTGAGTTACGGGTTTTAATGATGGGAACCGCGGTGCTCACCTCTCTTTCTTTTTCGTCACGGTAAACGGATGACCGCTCCCGTCCGTCCTCTGTCCTGTAGCGAGGAGGACTGCGATGAGTGATGAGAAAATTAAAAAAGATGATCTCGAACTGGCGCGGGCCGCCACCGATGGCGATGAAAATGCCTGGCGCCGCATCTACGACGACACCAACCACCAACTCTACAATTTCCTTTGTTACCAGACCGGCGACCGTGACGCGGCACGCGACCTCATGCAGGAAACGTACGTCACGGCCCTGCGCCGTCTGGACACCTACCGCGGCCAGGGCACCCTGCTCAGTTGGCTGCGGGCGGTGGGACTGAGGAAAACCCTGGATTGGCGGCGGCGCGTATCACTGCGCATACGAAAGATGGCGGCCTTCGCCCTCGAAAATACCTCCCTTGCTTCAACCGGCGCGGAGGAGACGTTCCCCGGCCTGGGCGATGGATTTCAGGCGGCGTTGGATCGCCTGTCCCCCAGGCAACGGGCCGCGCTTCTCCTCCGCGAACTCGAGGACCA
>Ga0164313_10006574_pt1 | contig 10248 bp, 17 predicted proteins | sample GuaBasSedimGuay4_FD_113735 | JGI IMG/M metagenome (GOLD analysis project Ga0164313, IMG submission 113735) | Subseafloor sediment microbial communities from Guaymas Basin, Gulf of California, Mexico - Guay4, Core 4569-4, 0-3 cm | ecosystem: Environmental > Aquatic > Marine > Hydrothermal vents...
CCCGATCCGGGCATATAGGGTCTGCCATGCAAGCGCTGCCACTCCTGGAACTTGCATATTCCCAAGGGCTTTAAGCTGGTCCACATCATTGGAACGCCTTGGAGCCATCCGACCCAATTTGGGTTCAGACTCCCCTTCTGCGGGGTCTTCGTCCCACCAGCGTATACTTGCCGGGCTAATTGATCGGTACGATTCCGAATCGTACCGTCCGGGTTCACTCCCGTCTGACTCATGCCCGGGGTGTCCTTCCAATCCCTGGCCGAGGGGGTTGCCCAATGTTTCGCTGCCGATACCAGACTTATCCCCCCGAGTCTTTTGGCGTTCCGTTCCGGGCTTGTCGGTCCTCTTAGCGCATTCATACGCATTGGAGTAGGCCAGAATCCAGATCCGGTCTCTTTTGTGAGGTGCGCCGGCATGGTGCGCTCCCAGAACTCCCCAAACTGCATTAAACCCCATTTCGGAAAGGTCTCCGAGAACGGTTCCAAGTCCCCGAGAAGTGAGCATTGGCGAGTTTTCCACAAAGACGAATCTGGGTCGTACTTCGCTAATGATACGCGCGAATTCAGACCAGAGTCCTGATCGTTCCCCTGTAATCCCGGCCCCTTTTCCGGCTGCGCTGATATCCTGGCAGGGAAATCCCCCAGAGATAACATCAACTCTTCCCCGCCATTGTGTGCCGTCGAATGTTTTAACATCGTCCCAGATAGGGAATCGAGGTAAGATTCCGTCAACTTGCCGTTGCAATAAAACCGCCCTTGGATATTCTTCAATTTCGACAGCTCCCACGGTACGCCATCCGAGCAGCACGCTTCCGAGGAGTCCCCCGCCGGCGCCAGAGAATAATGATAGCTCATTCATACCACCTCCCGGAACTCAGCTTCACAATCCGGGCTCAAACAATGCCAGATGTCAGTTCTGTCATCTTTAACAACAGCCCCGCCACAAATATAACACCGACGGTTGAATGCCTTGTTATGTTTGCGGATTCGCTTAGATCCTCCGGCAATCCCTTTTTTAATAATCATTATTTGGATTTCTCATTGACGATTGGCTATACCTCAATTTCTTTTGCTCCCGAGCGAATAACTTATCAATCACATCGGCCATCCGGCATTCATCCACTTTTTCTTTTTTTGTATGTTCATACAGATCCTCCATGATCGGGCAAACACATACAGACGGGACGTGGCACGTCGTGCAGCGGTTTGATTTGTTAATAGGCATATTCGGGATAAACCTCAAATCGAATATAATTAACACCTTTACGTCCATACATGACATAGTAAAATTTATCCTCATCCAAGGAGTAAAAAAATGAAACAAATCCGTCCATATCATCTGTGGACAAAACAACATTCGTTGTAGTGATGGTACAAACATTTACCTGCATCTCAGATGCATCAAATTGGTGGTCCTGGTTTGTATCAATCCATAGGGTTAAATATACATCGCTATTTTCATCATTATAAATAACTGTCATGTCCATAGGGAAATTACCAGATGCCCCTGTGTTTAAGTCCGTCATGTTCGTTTCCGAACCCATGATACGATACATACCCGCAGCCGGTGTCTTGTATGTATCTGAGAAGATGGTTGATGCCCCGATAATTCCAACGACTAAAATCCACATTGCTTTTTTCATATAATCACTCCTTACCTGAGTGCCTATTCATGGTATCCCCGCAGCCAATACCCAAATCGGATAATGAGGCTGCTATGGACCTGTTCTCCAAATTCCTTGATACGTGTACCAAGCCGATATAAAAACGCATGAACACTACTCATCTGATTCGCTCCTTAATAATCTGAATATGGATAATTGCCTTAATTCATGAATGACATGCAAATCCTGCTTCACTCTGGCCTCTTTAATATCCGCCTTATTCATCATAGCAAGGGAGGATTGAATATTCCCGTGGAGTAAATGCAACTTGTGCAGCGCTTCTTTTTTCTCTGCAAGAGCGTAGCGTACCCGGATCGGCTCCATCATTTGCCGGGTGCAGTACCCTATGAAAAAAAATAAAACTGCCGTGGGGACGATTACGATAAACACGGCCCCAAGGATTTCTAATAGGTTCCCCAGCTCTGTAAAGTAATACGCTAATTTATTAAAGACGTGCATGGTGTGTTTTCCCCCTTGCCCCGTTTCCAGGGCTATTTTGGTTTAGCTTAATGTTTTGATTTGAATCTCAAGGTCCGCTATTTTTGCCCGGGCAGCTGCAGCGTAATCCCTGGGGCCAGGGCCGATTATACCAGAATAATGTTTGATGCTAAGTTCGTTTGACTGGATGATTGATTTCAAAATGTCGATTGTCTGTTCGTTCTTGGTCATTTGGTTTATCTCCTTGATGTATATAGCTTATATCACTTATACCGTTACGTCAAGTATAAAACGTAAATAATATTAATATTTTTAGTGAGCCTCATTCCAGTTCTTCCCCCGTCCCCCCGACACCCGGATAGGAACGTTAAACAAGTATGCATGCTCCATACACCGTTTAAGCTCTTCCACGGCCTCATTTGCCGCTTTTCCTTTTGGGACGGACGCCACAATTTCATCATGGACCAATAAATGTGGAACGATATAATCAAACACCCCGGCGTTATACGCATCCAGCATCCCTTTTTTAAGGAGGTCAGCGGCCGATCCTTGTATGAGCCGGTTCAGGAATAGATAGTATTTGCGCTCTCTGGCCTGTTGTGGGGTGATACGTGCCCGGCGTCCACCTACCGTTGAGATATATCCTTTCATACGGACGGCCCGTTCAACGGACGCCATGGTCTTTTTGACAGCCGGGAATTTCTTATGATACCGGTCCAGGATCACCCGGCCCTGTATCCGGGTCGCCCCGAGCTGTTCGGTGATCTTTGCAACCCCTGCCCCATAAAGTGCTGCAAAGTTGATGGTTTTTGCCTCCCGGCGCTCGATACCGGCCATATCAGCAACAACCTGGTGATAGTCCATATCAGGGTTATCATTGTACGCCTGGCGGATAGCATCCCCTCCAATGGCATAGTGCGCAAAGATCCGGGATTCAATGCCATCATAATCCAGAGCCAGCATATCCATCCCCTCTTCGGGTAGGAATAACTCCCGGAACCTTTGACCCCATATAGGGTGCCGGACGGGAACCTGTGTGAGATTTGGATGCCGTGCGGAAAACCGGCCCGATACCGTCCCCCCATCATCTCTCTTGGTCTGCAAGAACTGTGTGTGAAGCCGCCCGTTTATCATATACTTGGGGAATGCTCCATTAACGAAATTTCCAAGTAGTGTGGAGAGTTCCCGAACCGCAATTATGCCCGTGCCGACACCGGGTATTTTTGCAAGTTCAGCCTTGCCTAACTTCGGGTTGAACTTTTCAGTTAAATCATATGGGATTCCCATAGCATCCAGAACAGTAGCAATCTGCTTTCCAGACCGGATATTAAAATCCCCATACTCATGGATAAATTCCCCGTGTTTTGTTTTCAGATCCTTTTCCAGATCCACCCGGAGCCGCTGCAGGGCCGCATCATCCATCCGAATTCCGGTCCGCCTCATTTGCCACATGAGCGGAAATAATCCGATTTCGATTTCGTATATGTCCCGGAGTCCTTGAGAGTCAATCTCAGGGAGTAGCACATCCAGCAGCCGCATGGTTTGATCAACGTCAATATTACAATACCGCCCGACAAGACCACGGGGCATTTTTTGCAAATGCCCTTGTGGCGCTCCGGTCCATCCGTTCTCTACAGCGTACCGGGCAATTTCATCATCCCCTTTACGCTCCCCAAGATATTCGTTCACCATGGCATCCAGGGAGAAGGAACGGGAATGTTCATCCAATAGCGCACCGGCTATCATCGTGTCATGAACCTTGCCATTGACGGTGATTCCTTTTGACTGCAGCCATGGCACATCATAACTTGCATTATGACAAACTTTCGGGACGGTTGATTTAAGGGCAACAATCATCTGCTTTGAATTAAGGGACGCATAACCTTTAATGCTCCATCTGGTTTTTGACTTATACCCCACCCCGAGTATTTCACCATCCCCCCGGACCTCCCCCGGACCCATCTTTTTAAGGTTCTTATCATAGGTTTCTATATCTAATCCAATAATATCATTCATGTAATTGTAATCCCCCGTTCATCGTCGGTGTGTGGTATCCCCTCAAGTGCAAGGTTCATCGTTGTATAATCATCCGGGTTTATCACGACAAGATAATCATACTCCATATAGTTTGCATCCTTAATCAGCCTGGTTTTTATTCCGAGCTTATTAACGGTCCCTTGAATAATCCGTAGCCTATTATACATCTTTATCCACCCCTACGACGGGTCCATATGGCATATGTATAAACTCAAAACCAGACACGATTTTATCATGAGAAGTGATCACCCTTGCGGTCCCGTTGTCTGCCCCGGCCTGGAGCGCTATCACCCGTGGCTTACTCCACATAAACGCTTTCCATTGAAATGAGAGTCTCTGCTGTGTGGTATGATTAAACCCCCGTGCCTTAATCCCCGTATATCGTAAACTAACCAGCCCATCATCAATGCACGCTGTCTCCGCAACAGGGTCAACAATAATTCTTACTGGGCTTCCGTTGGGATAATCCCTGATGCTTCCCTTGCCAGTAAAGTTTTTAAGTAGTTTAGAAAATTCTAGCGGAAACTCAATACTGGCATTAAACGATTCTGATGATTTAAAAATACTTTTAATCGCCGATGTACGGAGCATATTCTCCCCCTCTTCACGGGTTTTTAAATCATACGCTTTTACATCATCAAGACTATTAATTGGGATATCAGATAAGATAAGCTGTGGGCATCCGTATAAATATGACCCGTCACAACCGTAATACTGACGGTACATGTTATCACCCGGCTTACCGGATTCCCTGTACATCCTATTAAATAACCGGATTTCTTTCTCTTCTTTTGACAGTTTCATTTTTACTCCGTTACGGTTAATGTTCGCCAACAGTAGGATATATAAACTATATAGCCTATATACCTTACTGTCAACTACTTTTTTAATTAATAATCGATTTCTTCGACACCTGCTTTTCTGGCCTTGGCTGTAGGTTTCTTGCCTGGGGCTTCCTTATGCTCGATCTGCTCCGTGTGGGGTGCCGGTAGTCCTTGGGATTGAATAACCTCCACCACTCCCCGGGCATTTTCAATGAAGTTGGTATACTCTTTTTGAGTAATCATCCGGCCTTTTTTCGGGGTGGATGATATGTTATACCAAGAGCCTTTGTCGTTTGTATTTTTGATGCTTTCAAGTATCCAATTAAACGCGAAGATCGGAGCAATGTTTCCCCCTGGCGTGCGCTCCATGCTAATCATACTCATCAGGGTTTTTGACGCTTTAATCTGTGTTGATGTGAAGCTCATTATAACAGGCCCGTAGCTCTCCATATCCTTGACTAGTACAAACCAGTCGCGGGATTCCTGGACATCGTTTCCGTTATCCACTTTTACCCAATTTGAAAAGTCCGTCTTATCGACTTCGATTGACCCAGGCTCATGGCGTGCAACAAACCCGCCTCGGTTCGGTTGCCACTCCATCCAATAGGTTCGGGCGGCAAGTGGGATAATCGTAATGGATTTTCCCAAGGACACCCCCGGAACGCTCAGGATAAAATCCCCGACCTTTGAACCCTTAATAAAGTTCGCTGCAGAATCATCCAGCTCAGGGGATAATGCCTGTAATACTTTAATCCGAGGGATGATAACATCATCAGGTGATATGTTCTCTAATCCGGCCCCGGCCATTGACTCCATGAAATTCTGTTCTGTTTTAACTTTTGCCATTATTTAATCCTTGTTGTGTTGTAGATAAAGAGTCCCGCGGCTTGCGGAACATCCGATGATGAGCATACGGCAGAAAACCCTTTTTTCATTCCGAGTATTTCCCTGAAATATGCCTTGAGTGTTGCGGCGTTCACCTCTTCCTTACGGGAAAAATCCTCCCCGCGTTCAAGTAACCCTTCAATTAGATTTTCGCTTGGTTCCTCTAACACAAGCACATCATGAATAATTCCTGCCCCGCCGTTGTTCTCAATCCAGTTCAACACAACTTGACGATTAACAGGATCAACCGGCATCCTTGCTGTAAGATCGGTCTTGACAATAATCTGCCGCCCGTCTTTAAGCCTGATGTCCGATAACCCGTGCTGATGCAATAAATCCGGTATGCTCTCCCGTTCCAATGTTAACCGGCGTTCCTTGATTGTTTTCAGCTCTGTCTCAACTCTGTTCTGTTCCAGCATCGTCTCTGACAGGGCATCGGCTAATCTCGAAAGCGCGGTCAAGGCATCGTCTAAGATCCCAACCGGTTTCTCATCCATCCAATTACTTTCCATATTACCTCCATGATAATATATTAATGGGCCATTTGCACCCACTACATACTATATACTTATTTCAAGAATTCCTCAAGGGAATGGCTTGAAAAATATTCACTTAATGAGGATTTCATTTTCAGTGCGTCCAGTATCCCCTCATCGACCGTCCCTTTTGATATCATATCGATATACGTACATGATGCTTGCTGCCCGGCCCGGTGGATGCGGTCCTCACTTTGCAGTCGGTCCTCTAAGCTGAACCCCTGGGAGTAGTAAAATGCGACGTGTGCCCGCTGCAGGTTCAACCCGAAACCGGCAGTTGCTGGGTTGGCAATGATCGTGTCAATTTCCCCGGCCTGGAACTCCCTGATTATCTGTGCTCGGGTTTCCTGCTTCACCGCTCCGTAGTAGACACGTGGCTCCCGGTCCGGCAGTTCCTTTTTAATCATATCCCCAATCATCTTTATTTCTGCGACGAAGCGTGCCCATATAATCACCGGCTCATTTGGGATATCTTCGAGTTCCCCGACAAGCGCGGAGAGTTTAGCCGTCCCTTTGATTGCGTCCGGTGGTGTTGCCTCATTTGCGTTATGCGGGAAGAACCCCCCGGCGACTTGCTGCAGCCTGATAACAAGTACTAATTTATTTTCAACGGTTAACTCCACCCCCCGGTATTCTGCAAGCATGTCCTTTTTCAGTTGATTGTATATTCGTTTCTGCTCTCCCCCCATCTGCACAGTGATCCGTGTAAATACTTTCGGGGGGATATCAAATACGTCTTCTTTTTTCACCTGAACGGCAGTGGAGTTAATCGCCTGCTTTAATTCATCTAAATGCTTATACGGAACATCCAGGTTCGGACGATCAAGGATATATTTTATATCAGATTCCCTGATTCCCATGATAGCGGATATGTATTCAATCGGCTTTGATTTATTCATATTCCGTATTCTTGCAATCTCCACGGGCTTTATTTTCCGGCGGTACTTTCCCCCGTATGGGTTGCTCTGGGTGGTTTCAATCCCATAGCGGGACCGAAATGCATAATAGGTCATTCCCCAATACCCGGCTTTTAAGAATTCAAACGGAGACCATGCATCATAAGGTGAACCGGTAATTAATGACCCCGTGAGGATGAACCGGCATGCCGCCAGCTCCCCAAGTTTCCGGATATTCCCGGTTCTGTTTGCAGCTGGGTTTTTAATCCGGGTCGCCTCATCCACAATAACCATGCAGGACCGGAGATTAACATATGCTTCGAATACCGGCATGAACGTCGATATTGAAAATGCTTCCACATTAACAATTAACCATTTTAATTTTCCATCATCATTCCAAAGTTTTTCCTTTCGTTCGTTCACCGCACGTGGTTTCCGGCTTTTAGATGATTCCCAAACTACAGCGGAGTACTCCCCGGAATGATGTTCCCCAAGCTGCTGTATTGCCCATTGCTCCTTAAGTGGGGATGGGCATATCAAAAGGACACGCTCAATCTCCCCGGTGGCAAATTTCTCGGTGGCAATGTCAATAACCGTTCGGGATTTCCCGAGGCCCATTTCCATCAGCAATGCACCGAATTTCTTATCCTTGAATTTCTCTACAGCCTCGGATTGATGCTTCCATGATTTTGTTTTTACCATCACCCGTATAGCCTCCAAAGTTCATCATGGGCCATGGACATAAACTCTTCCTTTGATAGCTCCCCTGGTCGCTCAATCTGGTTGACCCGTGAACGCCAGTATCCTTTATGCTTCCTGATTTTCTCTAGTGCGGATTTAGTAAAAAATGAGGATAGGGATAGTTGGTATGAATGAGCGTACTCATCAAATAGTTTCCGCTCATCCTTGGGTATTGTAATATGAACCCGTGTCATTTCTATTTTGCGCATCAGGACCACCGCTTTTTATCACAATACTGAAACACATTTCTCCACCCCCGGCGCTCGGCAAGCTCTTTAATGTATGTGTAAACAACCCACTTAATCGCATGAATTCTGCGAATGCTCATTGTCCTTTCCCCCTGTCCTTTTGCTCCTTAACCCCTGGCGCTTTTTCAATAATCCCCTTGATGTATGAATTCATACTTACCTCAGCAGTAGCCGCAAGCACCCGGATTGCCCGCATGGTGCTTTTCTCAATGCCCTTAATACTAAAATCAACGTAATTTATCATCCTGATATACTCCTTATACTCTTAACTTATAATCTCTACGGTCATGGTCCATCATGCCCCATCGAGCGTCCTTTTCCTCGGGTTGAATACCCAATGTCCACCAGGTATATAGCCGCTCTATGGCTCGTCAGTACAGACAGAATTTCTGATTGTACAGTTCTGTGAACCCGAATGAATCGATGATATTCACAAATCCCTGAATATGATTGGTTAATGCAGCTAACGTGTCATCCCGCCCGGGGCTTGTCCATTCAATACCATAATGCTCCGTGATATTATCATCCTGGTTCATGACAACAACCCGATACTCAAAGTCATTGATCCCGGTTGCAAGTGAGTAAATAAGATGCTGGGCGGTGTTTAAGTATTTCCATGGTGGTTGGTATTTTCCTGTCACTTTGATATCAATGATCTTCCCCGGCAGCAGCACATCAAGTTTCCCGTAGGCTGTGTACCTGATACCATCAACGGTCAAATCGAATTTCGCTTTTTGCTGAAACCGTCCTCCCCGGACAAGCTCCACGATTTCCAGGAATTCACTTGATGCTTTAATTGCCCCATCAGGCAGCTCTGCGCATCGGTATACCTCATTCTCAAACTCAATGCCCCGTGTGACGTAGTGAGGCATGTCCTCCCTGTAAACCCGCGACAGTTGATCCTTCAACCCGGATATCCCTTTTTCCTTCCAATCACCCCCGGCTGAATTCGCAAACTCCGCAGCGTTCAATATCGATGGTGTAATTAATCGTCCCATACTCCGTGCCCTCCAATACAGTATATATAGCTAGTATACCCTATATACCTTACTCCGTCAAGAGTGCAATGAGAAAATTATAGTTTATGAGAAAAAAGGAGGGTGCAGGTAACACCCACACCCTCACAAAATCAAGGAGGCCCACGGCAAAAGCCGTGATTATTATTAAGTCCCTTCGGTGTGGACCCATACGGCAACAGAATCACCGGGCGCTACTGTGCCCCCGGCAAATGTCACATAGGCCCACATCTGCCACAGTTCTGCTTGGTCAAGGTCACTATTGGATACAATGTCATATCCAATAATCCCATCGGTAGGATCGCCGACAACCCCGGCCGTCCAATCCCCTGTAGTGCCGTCCGGTTTGATATACTTTATCTTTACAGCTGTCTGTGTGGTTAAGTCTATTTTAGTGTCAAACTGAATTGATAAAGCTGTTTGACCAACGTATATTTTTTGTAATGTTGCCATTTACTCCCCCTATTCTATTCTTGAATCATTTTCATATTCTAATGTGATGGTACTATTTGATTCATAGTTAACCGTCACTTTCGAATCAGCATGTAGCGATAGTGTGGTCAGTGCCTCAAGAAGTTCAATCAAAGTTATTTTTGAATCAAGACTCAAGACCTCCATAATACACTATCCTTATTAAACAATAACGTCACCCTGGAAATTGCGTTTAGTATTTCTTTAAATGGTGGATAAAAGAACGCGGATATAAAGCCCCTTGATACTAAACTCTGATCCTTTCCCATCCCCCTGAGAATTACACTCATACCGGCAGCCTATTAAATACATGCTCCATGGTCGGATTACCCTCAGCATCAAATAAATTGAATGTAGCTATTGCCACATCACTGAGGTTATAGAAAATCATTTGATCATTAACAATTTTCCATTCCCCCTCCTCCATGCTCTTAATCCATTCAACGTTTGTTTGTAAATCAAGTAATGCGGCGGATTCAGCCGGTGTTAACCC
>Ga0164313_10006575_pt1 | contig 10247 bp, 10 predicted proteins | sample GuaBasSedimGuay4_FD_113735 | JGI IMG/M metagenome (GOLD analysis project Ga0164313, IMG submission 113735) | Subseafloor sediment microbial communities from Guaymas Basin, Gulf of California, Mexico - Guay4, Core 4569-4, 0-3 cm | ecosystem: Environmental > Aquatic > Marine > Hydrothermal vents...
AATAGCTCTATAGTAGTTATGAAAATTTCAAACTATCTATTTTGACAATCTCATTTATTAACCAAATCACTCCTTTAGACTATAAGTAAATGACTTTGTTGGCAGACTTTAAGTCTGCTGAGTGAAATTTCCACTGCAACGAATTCGTGGAAATAAGTGTAATTCGTGTCAAAATATTTTAGAATCTAAAACGTAATATAATAAAGCCCGTCTCATTATTTACAATTTGTTGACAGGCAGACTTTAGCTAAACTTGAAATGAATGAAATTTCGATAATTCCCCCAATGCGGACCATTATTATCATTATTATAATATAAAGCACCATTATTGACAAGCAGCGGTGAATCGATATTATTGGTGAACAATCCACCTGTACCTAATCCTTGTGGGATTTTTGATCTTAACTTATAGGTATATTGCGCAATGGCATTTAAACCAATATTACTCTCTAAAGCCGAGGTGATCCACCAACCTATGTTATTTTCTTCAGCCAATTCTATCCAGGTATCCGTTCCAATATATCCCCCTATCAAACTCGGTTTAAGAATAATGTATTGCGGTTGTATCACTCGAATTAACTTTTTTTTATCTGAATCATTAAAAACACCTATCAACTCTTCATCCATGGCAATAGCTAAAGGTGATTCATCGCACAGTTTGGCCATTTCCTCCCATTGGCCCGGTTTAATTGGCTGTTCAATGGAATGCAGATCGAATTCTGATAAAATCTTGAGTTTTTCCATTGCTTCTCCCGGCAGAAAAGCACCGTTTGCATCCACTCTTAATTCAATTTCATCAGCGCTAAATTCGTTTCTTATCGATTTTAATATGGCCAGTTCCGTTGAAAAATCAATAGCCCCAATCTTTAATTTTATTGTGCTAAAGCCCTTCGATATTTTCTCTTTTAGCTGTTTCTGCATAAAGGATTTGTCTCCCATCCAAATGAGTCCGTTAATTGGAATTGAATCTTTTCCTTTCGTAAATTCTGATGGGAACAACTCATAGTTATCCTTACTTTTTAAAGATAGCAAGGCTTGTTCTAAACCAAATAGAATAGATGGAAATTCAATGAGTTCAGTTAATAAAAAATCCATGTCCAAATTAACATTATTGCATAGCCATTGCAATTTTTGCTCATAATCAGGAACATCATCTATGCTCAATCCTCTGAACAAGGCACATTCTCCTATTCCAATGTCAATGGTATTACTAACCCTGATGAAATAAGTTTCTTTGTAATGCAGTATACCCCTGGAGGTACCTCCGGGTTGTTTAAACTTTAGGTTAAATTTGGAAAAGCTAGCTTCTAATTTCATTCAAACATTTAAAAACACAAAGCTAAAAAACTATATTTTAATTTCGTATAAATTAACCAAACTAAGTAGAAAAACTATATTTTTGCCCTTTCAAAACAATGGCCCCGTAGTTCAACGGATAGAATAAGAGTTTCCTAAACTTTAGATCTAAGTTCGATTCTTAGCGGGGCTACTCTCTGGAATGCAAGGCTATTCTATTACCTTCAGAATCTAAGATTAGTGCCATATAACCAATGTCTTCTCTGATCAAAGTTTTTTCTTGTAAAACAACACCACCGGCTTCTTCTACTTTACGTAACTCGAAAGTAATTTCGGGGGAAGAAAAATAAACCAGAGTTCCGTTTGCCATTGGCTTATAAAAATCCGCATTCTGTACTAAGGAACCTCCGGCACCGCTTGCCCCCTGATCCTTAGGAAAAGGAAACCAACCCATAAGCGTGTCTCCAAATTGTTCAATTTGAATTTTAATATCGAAAATTTTTTCATAAAACTTTTTGGCTCGTTCCATGTTGGAAACCGGAATTTCGAACCAAGCTACCATATTTGTTTTCATAATTTAAAATTTAATTGTTTTAAGCATCTATTACGATTTAACGATCCTCTTTCAAAGCAAATAAAAATTAAATTATTACAATACTTATTATTAATACTTCATTACGTTTTTGTTTGTGCCTAAGTACAAAGGTGCAAAACTTTGATCATCAATATTAAAAAATATAATTTATCTATCAAATAGTCAAGCTCTTGCCAATATCCAATAAATGGAGCTCTTTCCCTGCCTTTGAAAATTTATTTTTCGCTTCTTTATGATCTATTTCAATGTATCCGAAGGTGTCATAATGGTAACCCAAAACATTGGAACATTGAATAAAATCAGATGCGATCACAGCACTTTCAATTCCCATGGTAAAATTGTCTCCTATGGGCAAAATAGCTAAGTCCAATTTTGTTTGCATGGGTATTAATTTCATATCCATGGTCAGGGCTGTATCGCCCGCTATATAAATATTTCCTTCTTCCGACTCCAGAATAAATCCTCCCGGCTGGCCACCATAAGATCCATCCGGAAATGAGCTCGTATGAACAGCATTCACATAGGTCACTCTTCCAAAATCGAATTGCCAGGACCCGCCGTGATTCATTGGATGTCCTTCAAACCCTAAAGCCCCGTAGTGCGTTACGATTTCATAATTAGAAACTACTTTTGCCCCGGTTCTTTTTGCTATACTTTCTACATCAAGAACATGATCCTGATGCGCATGTGTGATCAAGATATAATCTGCCTTTAAAGTATCGATATCGATATCTTTAGCAAGTGTGTTTGCCGTAATAAAAGGATCAACAATAATATTGGTTCCGGCCAGTTCAATACTTAAACTTGCGTGTCCCAGGAAAGTTATTTTCATAATAGTATGAATTTTTGACTTTAAATTTAATCAAATAATCGCACTATTACAAAGAGATGATCCGAATAAAATTTCGGCAGAATAAAAATTACTTTAAAACATAAGACAAATTAATAAAAACATTCCTCCCCAATCTTGGGATATTATTCCAGTCGGCGTAGGTAGAATAATAGGTGTCAAATATATTTTCAACTCCTGCTTTTAAGAATAATGTGTTTCTCCCAAAATAAAAATTATAGGATGCATTCAGGTTAAAAACATTGTATGCTGCCGTCTTATTTTCGCCATAGTAACTACTGTAATTGGTTTGTTCGGCAGCGCCATTCATATTGACTTCAGCATCAAAGAAGTTTTTTTTATAATGAAGGATCAACCTGTAATTTAAGGGGCTTATCAAAGGTAAATTACCACCATTATTGTCCTGCCCGAAACTATAACCAATTGATCCATATAGATTTAAAGTAGTTAAAAAATTATAAGAAGCGCTTATATTTGAATTAAATAGGCTTGCATAATCAAGTGAATTATAAATTTTAACACCATCTGCTCCGATAGTCATAGGAGTCAAATTTGGGTCAATTATACCAATGATATAATCCATTATATGAAAATAAGAAGCCTCTGCCCCAATTTTAAACTTTTTTATATTGTAATTAATGCTCATATTAAATTCAATTGATTTTTCATTATCGAGGTACGGATTCCCAATATAATCGAAGTTATCAAAGCTATTGTACAAATAAAACCCGTAACTTTCTGAAACTGAGGGTGCCCGTTCACCATAGCCTGTACTTACCAAGAAGCTGAAATTGCGGACTGAAATCTCATATTGCGCTGCGAAGTTCATTAAAAAACGATTTTGTCTGTCTTCCATTTCCGGGTAAAAGATCTGTAAACTGTTTAAGCCAAATTCCGAAGCAATATGTTCCATTTGAAAACCAAACCGTGCCGAAACTTTCAAATTCTGATTGTCTTTTAATTTAATATTATCTTCCCCATAAATACCGGAATACTGGGTCCTGACATCAGGCCAGGTTAACATAAACATAATGTTTTCATCAGGATCATTAGGGTACATGGTCATCTCCGCCAAGGACTTGTTGTAGTAGGCGTTGGCATTAAACAACAAATTGTGATTTAATTTTTTTGCATACATTTTTGAATAAAATCCGAAAGTATCACTCCACCCGGGCATGTCCATATGAATTGGCACATTTGGCCGCTTCGTATCATCCATTATATGTGTAATGGTATTATAATAAATCTTGGTGTCCCAATTATTGATAAAGGTATTAATATCTTTTTGCTGATAACTTATAGAAGTTATTAACGCTTCGGCCAAAGAAACATCCATGGGTAAGGCCGGGTAGCCCACATCAGTTGCCTTATCATATATAACCGATCCAATTACACTCCCATTCTCGCTGGTTTTAATACCGGCAATGGCTGAAATATTATATTTGGTAAATTGAGAATTCATAACTTCTAATCCTCCTCCCGCAAAATAATTATCGGATTTTCGGTATATTCCATCAGCATTGACAAAAAATTTCTCATTTGAAAAATTAAATTCCGAACTTATTATTCTTGAATTCCCGTTAGTTTCATACCCGGCATCCACTCCAAAATCCCATGCTTCCTTCTCAAAGCCATTTTTTTGAAGCTTTAAATCAATACCTCCACCAATCGTCGCACCGTTTTCTGATCCTTGCTGTCCCGATTTAACATGAACTTCAGACAAATTAGATACGTCAACATAGGAAGTTATAGGATCCATTTTATCTGTACAAGCACCAAAAATTTGCATCCCGTCAATAGTAACAGACAACCTTTCTGAAACCATATTGTTAATGGTTGGTTCCCATGCATAGTTGCCTCTTTTGATCATAATGATTTTACTGGATTTTTCCAGATATTCATCAATAGAAGAAAGCGGTTTTACCTGCTTTTGATTATTGAGATCATCCCGACCAATAACAATTACTTCCTCTAATTTTACAATTTTCGTAGAATCAATTATTTGTTCCTGCGCAATGACATCAAAGGAGAAAAAAATAATTAAAATAAATAGTATTTTATTCATAGAAAGATCAATTAAAAGGGACTTTCTGAAAAGAAATGATTTGCACTTTAATCCGTTATGTATGTTAAAATGCTCCAGGCATCCCGTCAGGTATATCATAAGACAAACACAGAACGAGATTAGGCCAATCCTTTCAGACAGTCACTTTGAATTTTTATAACATTAAAATTCCAGTTCTAAAAACAAACTGCTGCTTTCATTTGTATCCGTAACTTCTTCACCTTTCAATAATTCAGAATTGGCATTGTATAACATCAAATTCAGTTTCCAATAACCCGTCATAGTCAATGACAGTACCCCTTCGTACATTGTAGATGAGGTATTATAGGTCAAATCCTGATTGTTTGGAGAAGAATGGTTATCCATACTTGGCATTCTGGGATCGAGAAGTACTATATAATCTTCTACTATTGGAAAACTCATCATATTTTCCATTTTATACAAACCGGCCACCATTTGGTTCAATTTAACTTCAGGGTTTTGAGGTTCGACAAGAGCAAGAATATATTTTACTTCGTCCACGCCAGTAAAAACTGCTACAACCTGTTTATCAGATTTAGGAACGCTTATATCACTTTCTGCCTCATATTCAACTCCGTTTATATTGTAATTGATGGTCAGGTCCCAACCTTCTTCGTCATTCTCAGGCATTTGAAATACAATATATCCACTGTAAATGGTTTCCTTACCTGTTACTTTGGACACATCAGATCTTGGACAAGAGTGTGTCATCATTGTCATATGCATTAGAGGCACCCAGCTTATTACAGCATTTTCAACATAATCATTAGTTGCTTTATCCGTTATTCTAAGTGTTATATTATTGTATCCCAGAGAAAGCTTTCCACTCTCCGTAAATAATTCAATAATATGGGTATTATTTGTAAGGTCTTGCACTTTTTTCAAATCCTGAACCTCATTTATGGGCTCATCAGGACCATCATCGTCAGAACAAGAAATTATTGTCAAAGTCAATATTATAGGTATTATGTATTTTATGAATTTCATTTTTAATTTTTTTATTAGTGTATATTATTGATATAGTTGATTTATATCAATATTGGTCTATTTAGTTATAGGATAAAAAGTATAGTGGTTATCACTAAATGAATAAAAACAATCATTTAATGCTAAAACAGATGGGATATGTGAAAGTTTATTATTGTGGCGGACGGAAAATAGAAAGTATTATTTCCTGAAAAATTTCTTTTGGATTAAGGTATCGTCTGTCTTCTATATTGATAAAGGGATGAACTTGTTGAAAAGAGGTTTTAAACAACACAAACAGAGGATATGCCGTTAGATCTACTTTTGGTAAATTTGGCACTTGTTCATGATGTTCCAATAAATTCTTACTCTCCTTAACCTGATCTTCAAGATAGCATTTTCCGTTACAGGATAATATAGGCCTGTCTTTATTTTCACACAGTTCACTAACGATATAATCGTAATTAATGAAATATTCTATAAACGGTAAAGCCGGCTGAATTAAAGCCAGTATATATAAGTTAAGAAACAAATGTGTGAAAATTAATTTTTGCATCATTCCAAATTGTGCTTACAAAAATAGACAAATTTGTCTTTTATTATTCATGATTTTTATCATATTTTTAAACCTCAGCCCGACTTAAATAATTTTTGCAGCTTTTCAAGGATTTGCCTAGATAATTCAGATTTTTGCAGGTAAACAGGTTAATTCAAGAAAATATGAAGCCATATAGGTGAAACCTTGCAAAGCCCGGAGGGAAACCATATAAACAGCAATCTTTAAAATAAAAACAATCGAATTAACCCGTTAGTCCTTCCTGTTTTATCTTTCAAATCTCACTATTTTTATAGTTTCTGCAAATGTATTCTTTAAGTCGAGCTGAGGTTATAATACTTGTCCCAATGCAAATAAAACCGCAAACAAAAAGGTACTCAAGGCTAATTTTTTTAATTCAGGATCCAGATCTTTCGGATTATTATTTTTATAAACAAATAACATGTCCTTAAAAACCGGCACAAAAGCAATAACAAATAAGAATTCTTTCACCGATGAAAAATTTATTGAAGTATAAAGAAGTGCTGTCAAAAAAGCTCCAATCAACAAATAATAATGGTAATATTTAGCGAATTCCTCTCCAATTTTTACTACAATCGTATTTTTACCGGATTTTTTATCGGATGCTCTATCCCGCATATTGTTTAAATTCAAGACCCCTACGCTTAACATCCCAATGGTAAATGCCGGTAAAAAAATTACCAAATCCAAAGTATGAGCATATAAAAAATAGGATCCACAAACACTTAGTATTCCAAAAAACAGAAACACGAATATATCACCTAATCCATAATAACCATAGGCATTTTTCCCCATGGTATATTTTACCGCAGCGTAGATACTGGCCAGACCTAATCCAATGAAGACAATAGAAAAGCCAATATTTTCTTTACCAAATGAAATATAAACCAGATATAGTGCTAAGATCAAAGTTACACCACCGCTAATTTTTATTGCTTTAAGCATTTCTTCAGGAGTGATTTCACCACTTTGTATGGCTCTTTCAGGACCAATTCTCTCTTTATCATCTGTTCCTTTAACCCCGTCGCCATAATCATTGGCAAAATTTGAGATTATCTGAAAGCCAACGGTCACAAGCATTGCAAAAATAAATATCTCAATTTTAAAAAAACCATCCGCATATGCTATTGAAGATCCAACAATAATTCCGGAAAGAGATAGTGGTAAAGTGCGCAGTCGTGCTGCTTTTATCCAGGATTTAATATTTGCCAAAATAGATTCTTTATATTAAGGTGGTTTCTAAAAATTCATTTCTTTCAAAAAACAAAGAGAATAAATGAGATGCAAGGCACTATTTTTTTTTGAATAGCCTTAGCTATTCAAAAAAAATATAACGAAGCAGATTGTTTGTTATCTTTGTTCCCATCAGGTTTCCATAGTTCTCCATATACTTCTTAAAATTTTATTATATTATCCAGATATTACTTCAAAAATTTTAATTGTCTCTGAAAAACTCTGAAAATTTTGATGTGAATGAATTTTTAGAACCCACCTTAAGGATTGGAAATACCCCTCACCCACTTTTCATTGCTCAACTCTAAAGCTTCTTTAATATTCACAGGAATATCATATGATTTAGCGATGATGAAACAATCTTTAAAACCCAATTTTCTCAGATCATCTCGGAGAAGGACGGTTTCTTTATAGGTAGTAAATTTACCAAGAGCATATTTATTTATTCCACCTTGCTCAAACTTTTGTAATTGCGCCAAATCTTCAGAAATTAAATTTGAATTAAAATTGGCATAAGCTCCTATTTGAACACTATAAACAATAATTAAATCGGCCAAGGTAGTTTGGTCTGATTCCGATACTCTGATCTGATTTGCTTTGCGTTCCAGATTATGCAAGGTATCTGTATCGACCAGACTTAAATTATTCTTAATTAAATATTCCTCTTTATATTGCTTTGATTTTGGCAAAAAAGACCACAGAAATAGAATCAATAGTACCATAGCAAAGACGCCCAATATTATTCGATGTTTTTTGAGTATTGAAGTGCTCTCTTCTTCCTCTTTCAAACTAGTGGATAAGGACGCAATGGTTTCATTTGCTTTGTCAATTTCCTCATAAATATTTACCAAATTATTATCTCGTACAAAAGGCATTTTTTATCTTTTTATTTTATTATAAGTCGTTTGCATTTGCAACCAATTCTGCCAGGTCCAAAACCTCTATTTTGTGTTCTTTTTCTTTACTCTTAATGCCATCTGTTAGCATGGTATTGCAAAAAGGACATCCCGTTGCAATGATTTCAGGTTTTAATTCCAAGGCGTCTTCTGTTCTCTCTATATTTATTTCTTTTTTCCCTTTTTCTGATTCCTTAAACATCTGGGCGCCTCCTGCCCCACAACAAAGAGCATTTGATTTACACCTTTTCATTTCAACCAGTTCCACATCTAATTTTTCAATCAATTTTCTGGGTGCTTCATAAATATCATTTGCTCTTCCCAAATAACAGGGGTCATGAAAAGTAATTCTTTTTCCTTTAAATTTTCCTCCCTCAATTTTTATCCTCCCTGCATTAACCAAGTCCATTAAAAATTCTGTATGGTGCATCACTTCATAATTCCCTCCCAGTTCCGGATATTCATTTTTTAGAGTATTGAAACAATGCGGACATGTAGTAACTATTTTCTTGATCTCATACGCATTCAAGATCTCAATATTACCAATGGCCTGCATCTGAAACAGGAACTCGTTGCCGGCACGTTTAGCAGGATCTCCGGTACAACTCTCTTCTGTTCCCAATACTGCAAAATTGATCTTTGCGCTAGTTAAAATATTAACAAAGGCCTTGGTTATTTTTTTTGCCCTATCATCAAAACTACCGGCACAACCAACCCAAAATAATATTTCAGGCTGTTTTCCTGCTGCCATCATTTCTGCCATTGTAGGTATTTTCATATTTGTTTATTTAAAGCCCCGCCTCGCCGGCAGGCCGGTTTAAAAATCAAAGGATTAAAAAATTTATTTCATTTTTTGATCTTTCAATTATTAATTTCTCTTATTCGTTTTCCCAGTTCAACCTATCCATTTGATTATATTGCCAGGGTGCTCCATTATTTTCAATATTCGTCATCATCATATTTAGTTCTTGAGGTGCTTTAGAATCTTCCATAACCAAATACCTTCGTAAATCAATAATTATCGAAAGGGGATCAATATTTATTGGGCATTCAACTACACATGCGTTACAACTGGTACAGGCCCAAATCTCTTCATCAGTAATAGTATTTAATAATGATTTATCATCTCCATTTTGCTCAAAAGATGTCATTCCATTCTTATCGACAAAATGGCTCACCTCTTCTATTCTATCTCTCGTTTTCATCATAATTGCTCTTGGAGACAGCTCCTTACCCGTTTGGTTTGCAGGGCATACAGAAGTACACCTTCCGCATTCCGTACAAGTATATGCATTCATCAATTGAATCCATGATAAATCCGTTATATCTGATGCTCCGAATTTTTCCGGTACGTCATTATCGCTCCCGGGATCAGAAGCATATGGGTCGGCATCCGGATCAAGCATCATTTTAACTTCATTCGTTACAGCTTGCAAATTGTCAACTCTTCCTATTGGATTCAGGTTAGCATAATAGGTGTTTGGAAAGGCAAGTAAAATATGCAGATGTTTAGAATAATATAAATAATTCAGAAAAATAAAAATTCCGATTATATGTAACCACCAGGCTGTACGTTCAATGATTATCAGAGTACCTGTATCTTGAGGCAACCAATTCGCAAACAAATCACTTATCGGAAAACTTCAGGCTAAAATATAATGATCTGCACCTAAATTTTGCAAACTAGAATCTGCGGCATTCATTAGTAAGAAGAGCGACATCAGAACCATTTCAAAATATAAAATATT
>Ga0164313_10006576_pt1 | contig 10246 bp, 9 predicted proteins | sample GuaBasSedimGuay4_FD_113735 | JGI IMG/M metagenome (GOLD analysis project Ga0164313, IMG submission 113735) | Subseafloor sediment microbial communities from Guaymas Basin, Gulf of California, Mexico - Guay4, Core 4569-4, 0-3 cm | ecosystem: Environmental > Aquatic > Marine > Hydrothermal vents >...
AATTATCTGCCGGAAAACGCGAGAAATTTTTCGCTCCATTATCTGATTCAGAACTAAATAATCTGGAAGAAATTGTTAACGGAGAATTCGAAGAATTTGATGACACTTACAAAATTGCTTAGTCCAAGTTGAACCGAGTAGCCGGCAGCGGCGAGGACCGTTGCGTTCTCGACTGCACCACGTCCCTGCAAAATGGCGCCGATACAGCTTCAAGAAAAATCACTTCGATTTTTAGAGGAAAAAAAGAGAAAAAACATTCTAACTGATTGATATACAAGGCACACGCAACTGATGCTGCATCAACGGTGTGTGTTTCTCATTGCTACTCATAGCGCCACAAACACCCCGTGAAAGCAGGTGAGGTTTAGATGTTTTGGTGGCCTGAATGGCCCAGCTCATGAATTCGGTTCAGGTCAATCCCATCAGCACTCGCATATGTGTTTCTACGCACCTGGCCAGACTTTGCAGTTCATAACCGCCTTCCAAAACTGAAATAATCCGCCCAGAAGCGGAAAACTCAGCCATGCGGACTATTTGTTCAGCTACCCATTTGAAATCGGCATCGGTCAGACCGACACTCGACATATCATCATCTCGGTGCGCGTCAAAGCCTGCGGAAATAAATATCATTTCAGGCTGGAACCGCTCCAGCGCGGGCAACCAGTGATCACCCACTGCAGCGCGGAATTCGGCACTTTTTGCAGTCGCTTCAAGGGGGGATTTTGTAATAACCTGGCAGAGAAATTTAAGATTACAAGCTTTTCAGTAGCTGCAAAAACCTGGCAATATGGCCTTAATTCTTCCTATACCCCAGAATCGATTGATGTGCTATTTTAAATAAGCAAGACAAGCTTCGCTCATTTGTCTGCGAGCGCTATTACCTTATCTATAGAAATAAGGGACTGGCTGAATTACAAAAAATGGAGAGTGCACAATGCAATTTAGAAACTACCAGCTATACACCTGTATGGCCGTTCTGTTACCCCTTCAGGCGGTTGCAGCGGAAGAATACGATTCGCTTCTCGAAGAAATAACTGTAACCGGCAGTCGCGCCAATTTCTCTACGGCGCAAGATGCACCGGTTCCGGTAACCGTTCTGACCAATGAGATGCTGAGCAACACCGGCGCAACCGAGCTTGGACGCGCCATCCAGATGGCGGCTCCGTCTTTCAACTTTTCCAGTTCATCGATCAGTGACGGCACGGATGCATTACGCCCGGCGACTCTGCGAGGTCTGGGTCCTGACCAGACCCTGGTCCTGATCAATGGCAAACGGCGCCATACCAGTGCGTTGATCCACGTAAACACCTCGGTGGGGCGCGGCACAGCCGGCACCGACATGAACGCCATTCCGATTTCCGCCGTGAAGCGGGTCGAAGTATTACGTGATGGCGCCGCCGCGCAGTACGGATCCGATGCCATCGCCGGTGTCATCAATATCATCCTCAAGGATTCAGATGTCGACGGCCTGGCCAGTGTGGAATACGGCGAAACCTATGATGGCGATGGCGGCACATGGGTCGGCTTTGCCAACAAGGGATTTGCGCTGGGTGATGACGGGTTTTTCAACCTGACTTACGAGTATCGTAACCGCGATGCAACCAACCGCGCCGGCCTGGACGGAACCCGCCAGTACGCTTGCACCGATGGTGTCAATATCGACTACACATGTACAACCATCACGACACTCGACCCGCGTGAAGCAACCTTTGATCGTAAGAGTTTTCGTATCGGTGACGCCGATTCAAAACAAAACGCCTTGGTAGCCAATCTGGGAGTTGAGGTGGGTGCTGCGGGTCAAATATACGGGTTTTTGACGTATTCTGACCGCAAGAATCAGTCTGGCGGCTTCACCCGCACAGCGAGCAATCCAAGCAGAACGGTCCTGGAGATTTACCCGGATGGCTTCCTGCCCCTGATCAACTCCAAAATCAAGGACTTTAGCGCCTTTGCAGGTTACAAGTGGGCAATAGACTCGGGCTGGGATTTTGATTTCAGCGGGGGTTATGGCAAAAATACATTTGAATTCATCATCAGCAATTCTCTTAACGCATCATTTGGCCCAACCAGCCCGACCGAGGCTAATGCAGGCAAACTGCAGCTTGATCAAACTACCTTCAACTTCGATTCCAGCAAGTTATTTGACCGAGGAAAAATTCCTTTCAACGTAGCCTGGGGTGCTGAATATCGCGAGGAAGGCTACAAAATCAAAGAAGGCGACCCCGTTTCATACGAGAACGGCGGAGCCCTCAATCCGGTCACCGGGACTCCTTACTCTCCCGGGTTCCAGGTCTTTCGTGGTTTTTCACCGAATGAGGCGGCAGATGAGGATCGCCACAGCTGGGCCATTTATACCGATCTGGAATCACAGATTACCGAGAAGTTCCTTTTAACGGGAGCACTCCGGTACGAGGACTGGAGTGATTTCGGCGATACCTGGAACTGGAAAGTCAGTGGTCGTTACGACATTACTGATTCCTTCGCTTTTCGTGCAGCAGCCAATACTGGTTTCCGGGCGCCGAGCATGCAACAACAGTTTTTCAACAGCATCAGCACACAGTTTGTGTCCGGACCGGACGGTGGATTGATTCCAGAGGAGCGTGGCACTTTCCGGAATGACAGCGCCATTGCCGCAGCCCTTGGCATTCCGCAACTGCGGGAAGAAACTTCAGACAATTGGTCCCTTGGTTTTATCTGGAATCCGACTGATAGCATCAACACCCCGGTCGATTATTTCAGTATCAAGATCAAGGACCGCATTGTACTTTCCGGCGCGATCTCCGCGACCAACCCCAGCATTCCACAGGAAATCAGGGATGCGTTGCTGGATAACAACATCAGCGCAGCACAGTTCTTCACCAATGCCGGTCAGACCAAGACAGACGGCATTGAAGCCGTACTGACCTGGGCTAAGCCGTTGAGTAACGGTGGCATGTTTACCCTGGATACTGCAGCGGCATGGATCTCAACCGATGTCTCCGATAACGTCAACACCGACGGATTACTGGAAGGGCTGGAAGATGTCATCTTTACTTCGCAGGATCGCTCGATCATTGAAGAATGGCAGCCCGAATCACGCGCCTTCATCACCGGCACGTACTCCATCAGCAACTGGGTTTTTCTCGCCCGCGTCAATTACTTCGGCACCTACACAGTTGAAGAAGGCAATGGCACCCGTCAGAAATTCGGCTCCAAGGTCTTTCCCGACATCATGGCTGAATACATCTTCGGTGATTCAGGATTTTCCATCCAGGCAGGCGCTAACAATGTGACCAGCACCAAGCCGGACAAAAACCTCATCGGCCAGTCACGTGCCGGCGTCATCCCTGGAATCGTCGAATCCCCGGGTGTCTTTACTTATTCGCGACGCGCGGCGCCATTCGGGTTTAATGGCGGATATTGGTATTTGAGGGCCAATTACCGGTTCTGAAAAATCAACAGGAAAGCAATGAATTCGGCCCCAGTATTGGGGCCGAATTTTTTCAGTCACCCGGCATTCCTGTTTGCTCCCCATAACTGCTATTCCAGTGTGCGGGTTTTCTCGTATTGGATTTTTTTGTTTCGTAGCCCAGATTCAGTTCCCTTTCGTAGCTGACTTTGATCATGTAGTTTCCACGGTACTTCGATACATGGAAATTGTCTTTCATGTCGTCCATCTGATTGACATTCAATTGCCTGGTTATCGCACTCAGTATTTCACTGACGTTTTGAACGGGGGTAGTTTTGTGGTTCTGTACGATGCTGTCCAGGATGGAATCCGCCGTGCCGGATTCAATGCTCTCAATCAAGGCCTGCTCGTCGGCATCATAATATTTTCCAATTGTTGGTTTCTTAGTTATGGTTATCACCGGTTAAGTAAATAGCAGTAAATTTTCTACTTGGGTAGGCTGTTTTCAGATTGATTTCTTTTCATGCGTCAAAATGAAACCTCATCTGCTGTAAAGGAAAACTCTTGGCTATTACATCAAAATCACGATCGTTGTGAATCAATAACACTCGTCTCTCTATAGCAATCTGAGCGATGCAACAATCTATTGGACTTCTTACCGTAATACCCTTCTTGCGTAACTCATAAAAAATTCGTGCCGCAGATTTCCATGTAGAAGATTTAGTCTCCAGATAATTTTGCCCTTCAAGATATTCACTAAGTCGCAGCCATTCCCTCTCACTGTTGCAACCTTGTAGTAGTTCAAGCTGCTGAAAGTGGGTTAAAGCAATATCACGACCAGCAATTAATTTTTGCAATGTTTTTGCATAGTTTGCAGATTGCTTTTTACTCAGGACATTAATCCAGATTGAAGTATCAATCAGGATCATAATTTGCCTTATCCTCTGCCACGCTTCTTAGCTCCCTGGTAACTTTGTAGTCATAGTTATCGGCAAAGTCTATTTGCCCTGCAAGGTCGAAAAGGTTCTTTTTCTTTTTGCTGTGAATTAACTCACGCAGGGCGACTTCAACCAGTTCACGCTTTGTAGTAATTCCCGTTAGCATGGTTGCTTCGCGGACCAGATCGTCGTTTAGAACTATATTAGTTCTCATGGTTGGAGACTCCAAATACACATTGTTTGGTGTAATATACACTAAACAATGTGCTTTGATGGGCAAATGGCCTATGCAGAAGAGTAAGAACGGAGACATCCATGAATTTCTATTGTGGCGCAACTAACCTGGCCACCTAACTGGAGGTGGTAGCCATTAAGCAAAACGATGTACATACGCTGGCCTGGGTATTGGGCTGTTTGAGCGGGGCTGGTGAAGACAACGGGAGAAGTGTAACTTAATGTTCATCTGTGCTGAAACTGCAAGGCCAAAACCATGAAGAATTTCGTGCTTCCCGGCGAACTGGAATTTGAACGGCTGGTGCAAAAGCTGGCTTCCAGCCTGATGAGGCGTGGATGGTCCATGGCGACGGCCGAGTCCTGTACCGGTGGGTGGATTGCCAAGTGCTGCACCGATCTGGCGGGAAGTTCGGCCTGGTTTGATCGTGGTTTTGTCACCTACAGCGACCGGGCCAAGCATGAGCTGTTGGGCGTGGAATTGAGTACTCTGGAAAAAGAAGGGGCGGTGAGTAAGGCTACAGCCATCCAAATGGCGGAAGGCGCCCGCTACCGGGCAGGGGTCAATGCCGCATTAGCGGTAACCGGAATCGCGGGTCCCGGTGGTGGTACCGCAGACAAGCCGGTGGGTATGGTGTGGTTCGCCTGGTCGCTGGAAGATCACCAGGCCAGCAGCGAAGTCATGCGGTTTCAGGGTGATCGTGATGCCGTGCGCCGGCAAACAGTGGCACATGCACTCAATGGGTTGCTGGAGTTGTTGGAAGCCAGTGAGAATTAACGTGATCTGCTGTGGGTTAGAAGCGTGTCGGCCGCATATAGCGACCTCTTACAAGTCAAATGACTAAAAGACATCGCTTGTTTTTTGCCCTGGAGCCCGATGAAAAGGTAAGGCGGGAAATCCATGCCGTGCAAAAGAAACTGGCCTGCAACGGACGCAAGGTTCCTGAAAATCAGTTTCATATCACCCTGGCTTTTCTCGGCATGCAACCAGCGGAGATTATCCCGGAGGTGTCGGCTATTGCCTCGCGCGTGTCTTTCAGTCCCTGCAGCCTGGTGCTCGACCGGTTTGGCATATTCCGCCGTGCTGGCGTGCTGTGGATTGGGGCCACGATCGTTCCGGCAGCCCTGCATAACTTTCACCAGGCCTTGCTGGATGAACTCGAAAGGGCGGATATCGGCTATGACCGCAAGGCATGGGAACCGCATCTCACACTTTATCGCCGTTTGAGAAACAGGCCTGTGATAATGGAAACCGTTCCAGTGACCTGGCAGCTCAATCAATTCAGCCTGGTCGAGAGCATCAACGTAAAAAGCGGTATTGAATATTCCCGCCAGGGGTGCTGGAAAAGCGGTTCTTCGGTAATTTGACCCGGAACCGTGTAGGAAATACGCCAAAGCGTGAATTGGTGGCTGAAGCGGTGGTAAAGGCGTGTCATAATATTTAATTCCAGGCCTGCCATTCGCGCTGAGCAAGCTTCGAAAAAACTTAAAAACCACCTTGATTTCGTTTGGATCATGCAGACGCAGTCAAGCAAAGGAGAGGAAACGTGGACGACAACCGTAAACAGGCATTAGCAGCAGCACTTACACAAATCGAACGGCAATTCGGCAAGGGCGCCATCATGCGCATGGGCGATGGCATGATAAACCGCAATGTGCCGGTAGTTTCCACCGGTTCGCTCACCCTGGACACCGCGCTGGGTATCGGTGGTCTGCCCCGGGGCAGGGTGATCGAGATCTATGGCCCGGAAGCCAGCGGCAAAACCACGCTCACACTGCATGCGATTGCGGAATGTCAAAAAGCCGGTGGCACGACGGCTTTCGTGGATGCCGAACACGCCCTGGACCCTGGTTATGCCGAAAAACTGGGCGTTAATATGGAAGACCTGCTGGTCTCCCAGCCCGACACGGGTGAACAAGCGCTGGAAATCACCGACATGCTGGTTCGCTCGGGCGCGATCGACATGGTTGTCATTGACTCCGTTGCAGCGCTGACACCGAAAGCCGAAATCGAGGGTGACATGGGTGATACCCACGTCGGCCTGCAGGCGAGGCTGATGTCCCAGGCTTTGCGCAAGCTGACCGCCAACATCATTCGCTCCCAGTGCATGGTTGTTTTCATCAACCAAATCCGCATGAAGATAGGCGTTATGTTCGGCAGTCCGGAAACCACCAGTGGTGGCAACGCGTTGAAATTCTACGCTTCGGTACGCCTCGACATCCGCCGCATCGGCGCCATCAAGAAGGGTGATGAGATCGTCGGTAACCAGACCAGAGTGAAAGTGGTTAAAAACAAGATGGCGCCGCCATTCAAGCAGGCGGAGTTTGAAATCATATACGGCGAAGGCATCTCCCGCGAGGCAGAGTTGATTGAGCTGGGCGTCAAGTACAACTTTGTCGATAAAGCAGGCGCCTGGTACAGCTACAACGGCGATCGCATCGGCCAGGGCAAGGAAAATGTCCGCCTGTTCCTCAAGGACAACCCGGATATCGCCAATGCCATCGAAATACAGATCCGTGACGAGCTCATGCCCTCGCGCAAGGAAACAGAGGTGGTCGAAAATCCCGTGGTTGAGTAGTTTTGGGGTTGAGTAATTCGGAGTCGGGTGATTCGGGGCCTTCAACCACTGAGATGAGGGCCTTTGCGTACCGCCTGCTGGGTCGGCGGGAATACAGTATTGTTGAACTTGGAAACCGGATTCGGCAAAAATGGGCGCAGGCTGAAGGCGTCGGGGAACTTGTCGGGCAACTTGCCGAAGAGAACCTGGTTTCGGACCAGCGCTATGCTGAAGCCTTTACACGTTCACGCGTTCAGCGCCACCAGGGACCACGGAAAATCCGGGCGGCAATGAGGGGGAAAGGTGTTCCCGATTCCATCATTGCAACGGCCATGGAATCTGAGGCGGATAATTGGCTGGAACTGGCCCGCAACTGGTTGCAAAAACAGCACCCGGGCCAGCTCAGTTTCAAAGACAAACAAAAATACTACCGTCGCCTGGTCAATCGCGGATTTACCCACGACCAGGCCATGGACGCCTGTCGGAGCCCCCTTGGGGGCGACATGTAGTTCGCTTGCGAGTTTTTCCAGCGTCAATCGCGCCCAAGCACGCTCTTACATTCCCCTCAAACCTTGCTTTAGGTACACTCCGCTCTCACATAATGAATATTCCGAAATACTGGGAATACCTGAACCACTGGCACGGAGCCATTAAGCACCATGGGGACATCACCGGATCCAACAAAAATAAAATCCACCGCTGAAGTCCGCCAGGACTTTCTGGATTACTTCGCCGGCAAAGGGCACGAAATCGTGGCTTCAAGTCCGCTTGTGCCGGCCAATGATCCCACGCTGTTGTTCACCAATGCCGGGATGGTGCAGTTCAAGGACGTGTTCCTGGGCGCTGAACAGCGTGAATGTAAACGGGCCGTAAGTTCTCAGCGCTGCGTGCGCGCGGGGGGGAAACACAACGACCTCGACCAGGTTGGGTACACTTCGCGTCACCACACTTTTTTCGAAATGCTGGGCAACTTCAGTTTTGGTGACTATTTCAAGGAAGATGCCATTCGTTATGCCTGGGAACTGCTGACAGACGTTTATGGCCTGGAACCGGAGCGCCTGTGGGTTACGGTTTACCAAACCGATGACGAGGCCTATGACATCTGGACACAAGAAATCGGGGTCCCGGAAAATCGTGTGATCCGCATCGGTGACAAGCCGGGTGGGGCAAAATTCGAAAGTGACAACTTCTGGGCCATGGGCGAAACTGGCCCTTGCGGTCCATGCACCGAAATTTTCTACGATCACGGCCCTGAGGTCGAGGGCGGGCCGCCGGGGTCACCGGACGAAGACGGGGACCGCTACATCGAAATCTGGAACCTGGTGTTCATGCAATTCGACCGCAGCGCCGATGGCACGATGAATCCGCTGCCAAAACCCTGCGTGGATACCGGCCTGGGCCTGGAGCGCCTGGCGGCCGTGTTGCAACACAAGCACAGTAATTATGAAATCGATCTGTTCCGGGCATTGACTGAGGCTGCGGCCGCGCTAACCGGCTGTGACCACTCGGATAATGCCTCCCTGAACGTAATCGCCGACCACATCCGGGCCTGTTCGTTCCTGATTATCGATGGCGTTGTGCCGTCCCGGGAAGGCCGCGGTTACGTGCTGCGGCGGATCATTCGCCGTGCGATACGGCACGGTTACAAGCTGGGACAAAAGCAGCCCTTTTTCCACAAAATGGTGACTCCATTGCTTGAGCAGATGGGTGATACCTATCCTGAACTGAAGAAAAAAGCTCAGTTGATCAGTGACACGCTGTTGGACGAAGAGCAGCGTTTCGCCCGTACGCTGGATACCGGAATGGGCATCCTGCAAGGCGTAATGGACAAATCACAGGGGCAGATCGATGGCGAAACTGCTTTCCTGCTTTACGACACTTATGGTTTCCCCCTGGACCTGACGCAGGATATCGCCCGTGAGAACAATCTTACGGTAGACCAGGCAGGTTTTGATGAGGCGATGGCCAGGCAGCAGGAACGTGGCCGCTCAAGCGGTAAATTTGCGCAACAGGCCCAGATCTCAACCGAAGTCATCAAGTTGCTGACACCCACCCGGTTTGTTGGTTACGGTCAGCTGGAAACCAGTGATGGGCAGATCGACGCCATCCTGGTCAATGGAGAACAAGTGGATGAGCTCAAGGCCGGCCAGGAGGCCGTACTGCTGCTGAACAAAACTCCGTTTTATGCAGAGTCCGGTGGACAGGTGGGCGATACGGGCCATATCACCGGTGAGGATTTTGACTTCGTAGTCGAGGACACCATCAAGCTGGCTGGCGTCTTTTATGGACACATTGGCACACTCGCCAAAGGACACCTGGTTGGCGGCGAAGCAGTCCATGCAGTGGTCGATGCCCCGCGCCGGCAGGCCATCGTCCTCCATCACTCAGCTACCCATTTGATGCACGCTGCGCTCAAGAAAATCCTGGGCGACCATGTAGAGCAACGTGGCTCGCTGGTCTCGCCCGATCACCTCCGCTTCGATTTCACCCACCCAAAGGCGGTGACGGAGGAAGAATTGCTTGAAATCGAGCGCCTGGTCAATGAGGAAATTCGCGTAAACCCGGCATCCCAGACCGATGTGATGAGTTTCGATGATGCACTCGAGACCGGCGCTACGGCCCTGTTTGGAGAAAAATACGGCGACCGGGTGCGTGTCCTGCGTTTGGGTGATTTCTCAACGGAATTGTGTGGCGGCACACACGTCGACCGGGTCGGCGACATCGGCCAGTTCAAGATCGTGGAAGAGTCCGCTATTGCAGCAGGCATCCGCCGCATCACCGCTGTTGCCGGTGGAGTCGCGGTAAAACAGATACAGACCGTAGAGACTCAGCTCAGGCAACTGGCCCGTAGTCTCAATATTGCACCGGATGGGCTCGACAAGCGCATCACGCAGATTCTTGAAAGAAACCGTTCGCTGGAAAAGGAATTGGAAGAGATCAAATCCAGGCTGGCCAGTGCCAGCGGTGATGAACTGGCCGGCCAGGCAGTTGATGTCGGTGATATCAAGGTGCTGGCCGCGCGGCTTGACGGCGCTGATCCTCGCTCTCTGCGCGACACGGTAGATCGACTGAAAGATCGCCTGGGCAAGTCCATTATCGTCATCGGAAGCGCCGATTCCGGCAAGGTCCGG
>Ga0164313_10006579_pt1 | contig 10244 bp, 12 predicted proteins | sample GuaBasSedimGuay4_FD_113735 | JGI IMG/M metagenome (GOLD analysis project Ga0164313, IMG submission 113735) | Subseafloor sediment microbial communities from Guaymas Basin, Gulf of California, Mexico - Guay4, Core 4569-4, 0-3 cm | ecosystem: Environmental > Aquatic > Marine > Hydrothermal vents...
CAATGGGCATGATCGTAAAATCCACCCGTTTACAATGCCCAGGTGGTGAAATTGGTAGACACGCTAGCTTCAGGTGCTAGTGCTCGCAAGGGCGTGGAGGTTCAAGTCCTCTTCTGGGCACCACACATTCTATAAGCTGTTGTTTTACAACTGCTTTATATTCTCGCAGAGCTTCACAAGCTCAGGTGGTACACCTGGGTGATACACTTTGCGAGGTGCATCATGGCTCAAGCACAATTTTTAATCCGCAACCGCCATAATAATACATGGTATGGGCGGGTCATCATCCCCCATACCCTGCGCTGCCACTTTAATGGTCGCGCTGAACTACGCCGCTCCCTCAGTACATCCAACAAACCCCAGGCCAAACGACGTTCTCTCGCTTTTTGGGTACAATGCCAGGACGGCTTTGACGTGTTAGCCACATCAAAGTCAACTAAAGAGCCATTCAGCAATACACAGCAATTTATGAATTGGCTCTCCCAAACGCTGGATTATGTTGGGGAACAGCGCAATATGGTCAATATCGACAAGATGCGAAGGCAACTGGAAGGCGATGGTCGGGATTTTCGCCGGATCGAAACCGAAGATGCCAGGGGCGGCAAGCATGTCATTGATCTTGGTGATCCAGACAAAGAAATCGAACTCGCCCTTGCACTTCACGCTAACGCTGCCGATCTCCTTGACAAATACAAAGACAATCCAGAAATGCTCGACCGCATTCTAAGAGTTCAAACCACGGGAGCAACTCACGCGCCGAAAAGTGAACCGGAGGCGGAATCGCCGACCCCCTTCAACGAGGCTGTTGATCTTTACTACAAAAAGCTGGAAACCCAGGGGCGGAATGGGAAAAAACTCGCCCCCCGCACCCTGTTGCACTACAAAGACAAGCTCAAATTCTGGCAAGGTTACTTTGGGGATCAGGAAATCCACACCCTGACACTCAAAGAGCTGGGAAAAATCCAGAGCTGGCTGACCAATATGCCGCCCAATTACATGAAAAAAGGTCTGTCTCTGGCTGATGCCGTCGAAATGGCACAAAGCAATAGCAGCCCTTACCCGCCCATTTCAGACAAAACGCGCGCCGAATATCTGGGGCAGCTTAAAGGTTTACTGGAATATGCCCATAACAATGGTTTTATTAACTCTCCCATTGCCAATCATGTCGAAATACCCAACACCCTACACAGCACAACTATCGAACGACTACCCTTTACCACTGAGGATTTGCAAAAAATATTCCCCGGCAAGGACTACGGTATTGATTTTGGTATCCAGAAAACGGGACTCGGTAAACCCACAAAATTCTGGTTTCCATTACTGGCAGCTTTTACCGGCGCAAGACTGGAAGAGTTGGGACAACTCACCACCGAGGATATTCGAACCTGCCCTGACACAGGCATTATCTATGCCATGATTGATAATAAAGGGGCTGCCGCAGATGGCACGAAAAAACGTACCAAAAATCTGAATTCAGTGCGCCCTATTCCCATCCATTCCACCCTGATCAAGATCGGTTTTCTCGATTACGTGGATGAAAGAAGAGAAGACAGGCAAGATAACAGCCTGTTCAAACTCAAACGCGACAGGCAAGGCCGCCTCGCCAAGGGTGTATCCAACTGGTTCTCCCGCGTTGATAAGCGCAAGAATGGCAAATTCATCCTCGGCTATATCGAACGGCGCGGTATTGAGAGCAAGGGCAAAAACGCCACAGGCGAACGCTGGAGCAAAAGCTTCCACAGTTTCCGCCATACCGTAATCGACAATCTTCGGGGACAAAAACTGGCTAACGGCGAATATATCCGTGAACCCGACATTGCCCTGGTCGTCGGGCATGAGAAGAATAAACTGGAAACCGCCCAATATGGCATTGATCGTTCCCAGTTGGAGCTACGAAAAGCCGTAATTGAAGCTATTACCTACTCAAATATATCCATTAAAAATATTTCATGGAAGCTGCAACCATCTCAGATAAAACAATAAGAGATGTCGCCAGCAATAAGCACAATATCTCGATCTGCTTTACCGTAAAGTACCTGTGGACAACTAAATTAGTAGCCTTGTGAATATCTACCAATACTACCTACACTTCCACCTACTTATAATTTATTAGGCTGATTTGAGCAAATGACACGTACTGACATTCTCATACAAAGAGCATCAGAGAATGACTTCGATGGCATATTAAAAATCGCTAAATCGTTGCCAGAATGGTTCACGAACCAAGGCATTAGAGAGATCGAACAAGACTTCCAGAAGTGCGAGAAGTTAGTTGCTTCGGAGTTTGGCAAAATCATAGGATTTCTACTATACTCAAATTTAGGTGAAAATCCTTTGATCAACTGGATAGCTGTTGAAAAAAAATTTCACCGAAGAGGTATTGGAACCCTTTTACTAGATTCGCTTGAACGCGAATTGGTAGCGCAGGGTTATAGCAATATTATTGTTAAGACTCTGGGTGGAGATAGTTATGAACCCTACGTCAAAACAAGACTATTTTATTTGAACACTGGGTTTCGGGAAGAATCACAGGTCCTAACCAACTTGGACGAATGGCCCATTGAACTAACGCTATTTAAGGAAATATAAATAATCAATTAAGGAGCATCTCATGTCAAAATGTAGACCCTCAGGAACCGGTCCATTCTCTAACCTTGAGCAATTCGGAGTTACGCTGCTGGATGTAAATGACATAAGCACTTCCGCAAAAGCATCAGAGACACCTGTACGCAACATCCTAATTAGTATTCCTTATGAAGCGTTGCGAGACAACAAAGAGGTTCAAATCGCCTTCCAGGACCTAATTTATATTTCTACAACCGAGTAAAACCGCAGTCTAGCTATCCGGCCAGGTCAAAATCATGGATATAGCCCTCCTACCGAAATTTCTCCAGGTAGAACTCACCTATTCCTGTAATAGTAGATGTGCATTCTGTTATAACCCCATGCACAAAACAAAGAAGAACGATCCTGTGATCACAAAAGTCCTCTCGGAAGTTAACGCCTATAAATTGGATCACGTTCAGTTAATCGGGGGCGAGGTAACAGTTCTAAAAGATCTTCCTGGATATCTATCTTTATTAGATAAGGCAAAGTGGAAGTCAATTGTAACAAATGGGCGCATTTTCAGGGCAGACATAACGAGCCTTGTGGATGAGATCTATATTTCACTACATGGAAAGTCGCACACGCATGAAGAAATCACAGGGGCCCCCAATTCTTTCTTAGAGATAACTAAGAATATCGAAAAATATGTGCAAAATGGGATTGAGGTTAATTCAGATACAGTTCTTACGAAATACAACTATTCGGAAGTATATGACATAGCTAAGATGGCCAAAGACTTGGGAATGTCTCGCTTGTTTCTAAACATATTTCAACCAGAGGGTCTTGCTTCAACACGTCCTGATTTTTCACCCTCTATCTATCAAATTCGATCAGCTATAGATCAAATGCTACGCGCTCGAGAAGATTTTCAAATTGAAATGCTTTTTGGTACGTCTACTCCATACTGCCTCGACGAAAGACTAATAACTGAAGACTTGGCTTTTACCTGTGGAGCCGGAACCTGGTTTGCTTCTATCAACCCCAGCGGAGAGCTAAGAATCTGCAATCACTCAAACAAGCCTTATGGAAACATTCTAAAAGAACCGCTCAATAAGATTTGGCATTCGAGAAATATTGACTTTGAGTATAGAAACAAAGAGCTTGCTGAACCAGTTTGCAGAGATTGTCCGTTTATGAGCCAATGCTTAGGAGGATGCAGGATTAACTCCGATGGAACTTACAGAGTCGATCCTATTGTTATAAGAGATCAGCTACAGATATTGCCTCTCACTAGAAGAAAGCAACTCTTTGCTACCACTGTTAACTGAAAAGAAATTGATCGACGTTCTTAATACCGTTCTGATCTTGAATGAACTGAAAACCCACAGCCTATTTAATATAATTGATCATGTATCTAGCCACAAATTGAATTAGGGTGGCAGGTATAGCAATTGATTAAGTCGGTTGAATCCAGACAAAAATCTATCACCACAACCATTCAGTTTTTCAGAAAAATTAGCCTATCCATGTGCTCATAGGCCAACTGCCTAGCGCGTGGATTATCGTCAACGGTAAACGAAAAACCAGGTTTGTTCCGAAAACTCTTCGTTTCACCGACCCGCTCGAGCTTACCGTCATCATTTGGAACAAATGCCGTATAGGTAAATGATTCTGTCAGTGTTTTCTGTTTCCTGCCCATCTTTATATAATGAGCACAAAATAATCAAAAAATCGTTAACCCCGATAAAAAGACTACTGCGAAAAGGCATGCAATCTAACCATGATAAAGTAATCCATGCTATTGCCCACAATTTGGAGGTCTCATGGACTTGGAACATTTTCTCAAAGAAAGACTTAAATATTCCCAGTATTTCTTTACTCATGCCTCCAGGCCATTTGAAGATATTATTTCCGCCATCGAGGCTGAGAAACCACCCTACGTTCCAGTCTATGATGAATCAGGAGAACCTCAGTATGTACAAGAGTGGGTGGACGCCAGCACAGGCTTGGAATCAGTCGGAATCACCGCGTTATCAATGCTCGCATCCTCTTTGAAGCTGTTTCTAAATGATTGGGTTTGTCGCATCGAGCCACGAGATAAACCTTATAAACGTACTAGCGGAAATCGCGGGTGGTTTCACGCGTACAAAATAATCCTGAAAGACGTGGGGCTGAACCTCCAGGAATGTCCCGCTGATCTGGAACTGATAGAACAAGTCATATTGGCCAGAAATCGGGGGCAACACGCCGAGAGCCTTATAAACCTCCGAACTACGCACTCCGAGAATGACCTAAAGAAATATCCTTCACCCTATTTCGTATCTGAAACCGATAAAAGAATAATCGACTTTGATGACGGTGACCAATCATGGTGGCTAACCCCGCATATATTCGTAGATCAAGAAAAGCTAGTACAAGTAACATCTGAAGTAGAAAAAATGTGTGTGTGGCTGGAGGAATGTTATCGAAATACATAGGTGGGTGGTCGGAATTACTACAACTTCGGCTTCCTGACCAGCTTCCTGTCACCGGATTTCTTTTTGGCTTCTTCATCACGTTTTTTCTCTTCAGTCTCTTCATTTACATCTTCACGCAGCTTTTCATTTAATTGCGCCCTGCCTTCAAGAGAAGCAGCCTCTCTGAAATCCCGCTGTAATTCTGAGTCCTTGAGCGGAACCGACTGGCCTAGCTCTTTGATCAACCGCTTGCGTTCAAGCAGTTGTGCCTGCCGCAACTTGTCCATACGCTGCTGAAGCTCTTGCCTTTGTATAATTTGCTCGGCAATAATACGCCTTTTCTCTTCGCGGTCACGGCGGCGATTTTCCTCAATTTCTCGCTGGTTCTTGCGGGAGATTTTACCTCGGCGACCGGATACGCGATCCCAAAGGCCAATGATGCCGGTTCGCAGCCTATTGGCTCGTGCAAGCTCTTCCCCTTTCCATCGTTTCGAAAGCTGGTTTTTTTTCTCTGTCCGCGATGTCTTGTTAAGTTTTCGCATCACGAGATTTTCCCGAATGAGCGGAAGCCTCTCTTCCTGGTGTCTTACGGCCAGATTTCGAATACGTTGCTTGATTGCTCCAGCTGCGTTTTTCTGAATATTCGACTGTACTGCGACAAGTGATGGTAGCTCTGCCGGATTACCTATCTTCGCTTTTAAATCTGCCGCTTTGACCTTCGCAAAGCGGGAAAGCGACATGGGCTCCCCGCTATGATGAACGACGACAAAACCGCGTTTGTCCCCTTTAGCCAAAAATAGCCCATGCTTCTGAAGGTTTTCCGAGAATGATTTGCGATCTTTGGCACTATCAAAAGCTTCGCGAATTACCTTCTTCAAATCACGAGGATCTTCACCCATCCGCTTGGCTTGCTGCCAGGTCTTGAGGTTAAAATTGTCAGGATTACGATGCTCTTTGTTCAACAAGCCTTTAGGCGGTTCAAGATTAAATTCGCGGAACAAAGACAGGCTGACATCTCCCAGTTTCAAATGAGAATGAGAAAGCTGGACTGCACGCATGTTTTCTACGTCAATCCGTGACCAGACAACATGGGCGTGCCGCCGTCCGTTTTTCTCATGAAAGACGACGGCGCGGGGTTGATCTTCCAGCCCCATCTTTTTTTCCACAGCGGCAAAAGCTTTCTCAAAATGGCCATCCTTCAAGCTTACGTCTTGCGGCGGGTTGAAGCTGACATGGAAAAAAGGCTGCTTACATCGAGTGCCCTTGGCTACTGCCTCGATTTCCTGAAAAGCAGCATGAAGGTTCGCTCCGGCCAAATGCCGGATTTCGTGGAGTTCTACATGGTCGTTACTGTCGGCATTGAGTAAGTGCCGAGCCAGCAACCGCCCTCCTCCACGCTGTGAACCTTTAAGGATCATTGCCCGACACAGACACATCGATGGGCTCGTTTACCGGTTGCTCTACCGACTGACGACCCAGAGACTGTATCAGCATATCCCGGATTTCCTGAATCTGGCGGGATGCAAGCTCAAGACTTTGATGCTCAGGCCATGATCCTGCATTGGCAACATACGCTAGCTGGTTAATGTTGTTGCCAATGCGACCAATCGCACCCAAAAGCTGGGCAAGCTTTGCATGGTCTTTGACCGGACGGTGGGATTGTCGAGGTGGTTTTGTTTGCAGGATGGTATGGCGCAGATAACCGGAACATGAGAGCCCTGCCTGATCGGCACGATCTTGCAGTGCCTCAAGTTCCTGTTCGTTAAAACGAACAGTGAGCCGCTTTTGGCGGTGACGGTTTTCACTTTTTTTCGCCATAAATCACTCCATCCCTGACAACCAGACCGCCAGCCGCCACTCAAGTGGTGGCAAAGCCGGGGGGATGCAACGGGGACGCGCAGCGAGTCCCCTTGCCAAGTGGCGCGGGAAAGAACGTCGAAGACGGTCTGACCGCGCACATCTTGCAGTCGTGCCAAGTTCAAGTTTATAGCGAATTTATTAACATAATGCTAGCACTACTGGGGATAGGGGTATCCCCGGTCAGCCTTGGCTGACGTGCTTATACGGGTGAGTCCGTACTATACCAGTCTAGTCTGAATCAGCCCGACACTACAAGAAAAAAGTGAGTCCGGGTTAAGCTGGATTAAACCTACCCTGTCCGGCCTGCTCTGGATTACCCCGCCATAACCCGATCCGCACAAAATAAATAATATTTTTTATGCGAAAATTCGGCGGTGAAGTCTGCGCAAATCCGGCTGAGTCTCTTGTAGTCCATGTTACTCCCCCTCTCCCTCAACAAGCCCGATTCCGCCGACAGCTTTTAGTCTGCACTATATTAGTGCATGAACTTTAAAAGCGCAGCAGAACCCGGCTCCAGGCCAAGATTCAAACTATCTGATTTATCCCCATATGGATAAATCAGTGGCGAGACTACTCTCGCCCCTGAGTGGAATAGGAACTGCTGGATGATCAAATGGCTGACCTGCATAAGGGGAAATGCCAATGTTGCCGGAAGACTTACGGCAACATACACATACAGTTGCGCGCCAGAATTACAGCCAGTGAAGCAAAATTGGCACTGTGATATTGTATCGAACAATAGGGGATTCTAGCGATTTTCCGTATCCCGGAGTTACGGCAATTGTAGGTACGTCTGGGTCATCATTATTAACCGTCACAAGGGTAGAAAATGCGTGAGTTCACGGATGAAATTGTTTTGTTCATGGGTCTGGGTGCAGCTTACCTTCTTATTACCAGTGTAGTATCTCTGGAGCTCATATCTCTATGGGGATCTCTGGCCTGCATCGTACTAACATCTCTCTATTACAGCTTTACCTTCTTTCGCAGCGATGAGCTTTTTAAGAAGCTTATGTACTTCCTTATTCTGGTGATTTTGGTGATGCTTTACTTTGCGCTGGTTTATCGCGCATCCGGAATCATAGACAGTTCTACCGGGGAGCTGATGAAGCCCGGTTGGCTCGATGCGATTTACTTTAGCGTAGTCACCTGGACTACGCTTGGGTACGGAGACTTCAGACCCACTGACGATACTAAAATATGGGTAATGGTAGAGGCGCTTATGGGCTACGTATTCATGGGGTTATTTTTAGCGAAGATACTCTTTCTCGCCAAGTTCCATAGCGAAAGAAGTGTAAAATGACAGTGCCAGCAATGAACGACCTCATTACCCTCCGTGCGCCCCCGCCAAAGCGAGCTACTAAAACAGGGGGGGATATGGAGGAGCATTTCTACGAAGCGGCAATAATGCTTGCTTATGTTTCATACCTCATGGACATACACCCGGAAATGACAGACTTGGAGATTCATCCGGATGGCGAGCATGGGAAGCAGTTCGATATTCGGGGCTGGCTGGAAGGCAAAGGGTTTCAGCTCACGGAGCCTCAAGGAACCACGAGCTACGGCGGACGGTACGATAACGGTAATCGGTCAATTCTGGTCAGTTTAAAACCTGGCCTGGGAGATGTTGTAGGACAGCTGGGAAACAAAAAAATCGTTGCTGAATGCAAAGGCGGCATTCTCAACACCAAACATTCAGGTCAGAAATCCAAGCTTCGCCGTGGGCTGTGCGAAGCTGTAGGACAGCTTTTATCGAGAGATAATGATGGGGAACAACAGTTTGCCGTTGTTCCCAAGACCGAAGACACGCTGCGCCTTGCTGAGCGGATGCGTCCGCGATGCTTAAAAGCAGGGATAGAAATTGTGTTACTCAATGAAAATGGTATTCCCGCTTAAATAGAAGGAGATACGTAATGCCCATTATTATAGATAATCATCCAGTTTTTGATTTCCAAGAAAAGGCGTACATTCTCAGCATTTGGTTCGAGGAAGTGGAAGCTGACGACGATGTACTAGTTGGTGTATTAAAAGTTTTTCTAGCAACACAGGAAGATGAAAGGCACGTCTTTAATCTGGAGATCAAGTACCGCATTTCGAATCCATTTATTATTGACGATATTATCTTGGCAGCCGCTGGAGAATACGCATTGTGCGTTGCCCACAACACAACTGCCTTTAGTATTCCTGTGCTGCGGAGCACTTACAAAAAATCCAAAGATCTTAATCCAGATTTGGGTTTGCGCGACAGATTCTCTGATTGGGCGAGTCAATTGAGCGAACACAAGGAAGGCTTTATACATGTGGTACAAGGTGCGCTTATTTCTTGTATAATACTATCCTAGCTAACATTCAGCTTGGCGCAGGGGGGGAAGACTTTTTATCCTCATCTCCCTTTAGCGCATTCCCAATGAAATCTGCGGCAAATCCACAGCCAGAGTAAGCAGCTGGCGCTAAGACAAATATGATGGCAAGCCCGCCTATCAGAGGCGCACTGCATAAAGTTAAAGCCGCGCAGCTCAAGATCATAGTCCGGCTTGCAGCTTGATTAGTCATCTTGCCACCTACACGAGAAAATTTTTCACTTAATGATTCTTCTTTTTTTTCGAACATTTTTACCTCTAAAGTTAATACAACATTTATTAGCTGATTCCACTTGCCAACGCAACTTTTAATCTAAAAGCACTCTATTGGAAGAAATAGGGGCGACCTCACAGTCGCCCCTGCTCCGTCCAGCTTATTCCCGCTTATCTTCAATGGGGAAGATGTATAGCTGGCAATTTCCGGTCAAAAGCTCCATGGGAGTGATTTTGAATGATAGCGATATTCCCTTGCCACTTTCAGTTGCCCAGGCTGCTCCAATTTCTACGTTCTGGCTTTTATCGTTGCCTTCACTATCCTTATAGTGGCGGTAAGCAATTATGCGTCCGGCAGGTTTTTGGACTTTTCCGTCTTTTTGGTGTTCACTTTGATTTAACATGTCGTTCTCCTTGGTTTTCGTTTATGGGCTGGCACCTTGCCAACCGATGACCAAATGAAAAACAGGCTGATCTACAAGGGTCAATGGACAACACGTTTATGCGGGCAGGTAATTGACCCAGCGTAGCCACAGGCGGAGCGGTTGGCAGACAGTCTGGATAAATCGCAGTCAAGGTAGGTATGTGTGATAGCAGGCCATAAATAAAAACGAGTACGGCAGCTAAGGGAAAATCATGAGCAAAAAGAAGGAGTACTCAAAAATACTGAGCGATCTCCCGCGAGGCGTACTGAGAGTGGTCACGATAATTGATGTGGTGTTTTGCACTTTATTTGATGGATTATCGGTCAGGGCTGTTGCATAAGATTGGCTCCATCAAGCCCACGGGGATGTTTCGTGGTCAGAAGGGA
>Ga0164313_10006580_pt1 | contig 10244 bp, 10 predicted proteins | sample GuaBasSedimGuay4_FD_113735 | JGI IMG/M metagenome (GOLD analysis project Ga0164313, IMG submission 113735) | Subseafloor sediment microbial communities from Guaymas Basin, Gulf of California, Mexico - Guay4, Core 4569-4, 0-3 cm | ecosystem: Environmental > Aquatic > Marine > Hydrothermal vents...
CTGGAATCAGCATGAGCCCCGTGTTCCTGCTTTGTTCAGATGTTCGAGCATCGGCACACATCGCACTCAACCCACGATTCGGTAGAGGCAGAACCGCGAATCCGGTTAGCTAGGGTTCGCACCAGGTACGGTTGGTTTTGGAGGTAGATGAAAATGCGGTATGTGGCGTTCCTGCGGGCGATCAACACAGGGAACCGGCGCATCAAGATGGCGGGCGTTCGTGCGTTATATGAGGATCTGGGATACTCGGACGTCGCCACCTACATTGCGACCGGCAACGTTATCTTCGACGCCCACTCCCCTCCCCCGCCGTTGGAACTCGAACTGTCCTTCGCTGAGCGGTTCGGCTTCACCTCCGAGGTGTTCCTGCGAAGTGGCGAAGAGGTCCGTTCGATCCTAGACGCTGTTCCATGGAGGGGCGATGATGCCGTCGTTGAGGTGTCGTTCCTCGAACGTGAACCTGGAGTCTCCGAGGCCAGATCGCTCGAGGCAACAGCGGTGGCACCCGAACAACTCGTGGTTTCAGGGCGAGAGGTCTTCTTCCTCAGAGGGCGTGGGCGAGGTGCACCGACGACCCACAAGGAGCTGACGTCGATGGACCTGCTCAACATGAAGATGACGCGTCGTGGTATGGCGACCGTCGACCAGATCTACGCGAGGTACCTGCTCCCACGGACGTGAAGAAGCCTGTCTCTGCGCGGCATACACCGCGATTGTCACCTACTTGACAAGACTCTGTCGTCTACTTGACAATGTGGCGCGAGGTGCCCTATGACGCCGGTTGCTGCTCGTGAAGGTCAATATCGAACAATGAGAGGAGACCTCATGGCAGTCGCATTCAACAAGTTGGTGACACCAACAAGCGACGATTACACAGTGGAGACACCACACACCAAGATCGCGATCGGACTCGGCGTATTCGGGATCGTTATCGCGATGGCAGTGCTCGTCATTGCCCTGGTCGCTGCAAACGACCTCGAAGGTGGAAACGCACCACAGTTGCTGGCATACGCCTTTGGACTGCAGACAACCGCACTCGTAACGATCAAGGTGGCGATCGCAGCCGCTCTGGTCGGCATCCTGGTGCGGTTGTGGCTCAGGATCGAAAGCGTGAAAGAGTCACTCGGAGTGCTCCAACCATCCGACCATGGTTCAGGTCCGAGCCTCGGCGACGTCCATACCGATTTCGGTGATGCGACCGTTACCAAGGGGGTCCCTGAGACGCTGCCTATCCACAAGATGGCACGCACGATGTGGTTCCCGATGGTCGCAATGGGGCCGATGTTCGTCGTTGCTGGACTTGTCACCTCGATCGTGTGGGGCAACAACGTGGGAACGGAAACAGGCGTTGCTGCATCCGGATGGACCCAGGGACTTCAGTTCCTCGGTGAGGGTCTGGTACTCGCAGGTATCTCGTTCCTTCTTGGTTCGATCCTCGCGTCGTTGCGTGAAGGTGGCGCGGACGTTCAGAAGGCGCTTGGCTTGAACGTGATCACCCTGAAGATGCCAGCAACCGCCAAGGCGTTCGTCGTGTTGATGGCCACCGGACTGATGATCTCGATGGTCCAGTTCGGTCTGTACATCTACACCGTGACGGGTCTCAACGCAGATTCGTTCGCAGAGATCGCTCCATGGTGGGCATGGATGGGCCCGCTCCGCGAACTCGGACTTGCACTGCTGCTCGCAGGCATCGTCCTGGCGCTGGCAACGATCGCCAACGTACTCGGGTTCCAGTTCTCCCGCATCCGCTCGATCGCCGCTACAGGCGAATAGGAGGCATCACAATGACAACCAAAACTATCGACGACTTCACGACAGAGACCACGTCCAAGGCTCCCGACCGTAACGTGCCCCAAAAGGCGGGCAAGGCACTCTGGGCCCCGATGTTCGCAGTGTCCCTCATGGGATTCGCGATCGGGATGGGCCTCGCGATCTCACGGGCGAACATGATCTCGAACGGGGATGACCCGCTCCAGATCGCGGCGTTCGGCCAGTACATCCCTGCGGCGTTCTTCTTTGGATTCGCCATGGTATTCGCAGCGATCTCTCTCGCAATAGCGAAGATCCTCGGCGAGTTCCGGGTCGGTGGAGGTTCGGTCCAGGCGGCCACCAACTCCGACGTCAAGACGCTCAAGATGCCGGCCACGGCGAAGGGCTTCCTTGTCGGGATGATGATGGCGATGATGATCCTCCTCACGGCGGTCGTCCTCCACGTCTTCGCAGGCATCGCGATTGCCGACGGTGGCGTCGACCCGATCCTCGCAGAGCAGTGGACGATCTGGCTTGAGGCAGCACGGCGATTCGGTACTGTTCTGTACCTGTTCTCCATCATGCTTGGCCTGATTACCATCGTCAAGGTGATCCACTACCAGACGTTCCGGATCCGGCAGATCGCCCATACGGAGTAACAATCGACGAACTATCTGGGGAGGGTGTCACGAAAGTGGCACCCTCCTCCTGTATGGTCTCGGTGTCGAACATCTCGATGTCCAGAGATCAGGAGGATGGTCATGCAGAGATCCGTGCCGACTTCCATCGTCTCGTACACCGTGAATCCCGACGATCACGCAGCGTTCGGCGTGTGGATCAATCGCTTACTCAACGTTGTGGTTGCCGCTCCTGGATACGTGAGCGCCGCGGTGCACAGGCCAGACGTATCTCACGAGGATCAGTGGATCACCATCTACCGCTTCACAGATCGGCCGGCTCTCGACGCGTGGTTGGATTCTGAACTCCGCATGGAACTCCTTGCTGACGCCGAAGACCTGATCGTGGGAGGCGAGCATGTGCAGATCGTGGCAGGAGAGCGTTCAGGGGCTGCGGTCCGTATCGTGTCGTCCTACTGCCTGACGCCCGGCGCGGACTCCGAACACATCATGGCCCACGCGATCCTGGACCGCTCCCTTGCGACGTTTCCCGGATTCGTGAGCAGTGAGATCCTTCCGCCTGTCGAGGGTATCCAACGCGACACCGTGCTCATGCTGACATTCGCCTCGGACGACCATGTCCGGAACTGGATCGATTCGCCCGAGCGCGCAACGTTCCTCGAAGCCCTCGACCCGATCATCGAGGGTGATCTGACCACGAACGTGGTCGGAAGTTTCGGAGGATGGTTCCCATCAAAGCACAGTGACCCGGTCAAGCGTTGGAAGCAGGTCGTCATCGTCCTGATGGCCCTTGTGCCCCTATCGCTCGTTGTGGCCGGTCTCGAGGACTCGTTGTGGCCAGGCCTGGCCCGTGTGCCCGCAATACTGGTGGCTGACGTGATCACGATCGTCGCCCTGACGTACCTGCTCATGCCGCCGCTGACTGCCAGAGCGTCTCGCTGGCTCAGTTCGTGACTTAGCCGCGAGGGCGACCGAGCGTGTCGCGTTCGGTGTCCATGCGTTGCAGTTCCCGCTTGCCCGTGACGACGATCTCAGGGTCAGGTGTGAAGTCGAGTTCAGGGTCCCTGTCATCGTAATCAACGGCGTTGAGGATCACCTTCATCGCGTTGAGTCGAGCCTTCTTCTTGCTGTTGGAGCGAACGATCGTCCACGGCGCTGACCCTGTCGAGGTGCGTTCGATCATACGATGCTTCATCTCGGTGAAGTCGTCCCAGTACTCCTGGGCCTGTACGTCGATCTCGCTGAGCTTCCACTGTCGGAGTGGGTCGTTACGGCGTCGTGCAAAGCGGTCCGCCTGGACGTTCTTCTCCACGCTGAAGTAGAGTTTCACGAGTACGAAACCTTGACGTACGAGATCTTTCTCGAAGCCGACAACTCCCCGAAGGAAGTCCCTGTACTGCGTCTTCGTACAGAAGCCGAATACCGGTTCCACCATGGCGCGGTTGTACCACGACCGATCGAACAGGACCATCTCCCCTCCTGCAGGGAAGTGCTGGACGTAACGCTGGAAGTACCACGAGGTCTGTTGTTCCTTCGTTGGCTTGCCGAGTGCAACAACCGCGTAGCGTTTCTCGTTCATGAATCGGGTGATACGTCGGATCGTCCCGCCCTTGCCCGAGGCATCCCGGCCCTCGAAGAGGACGATCATGGGGATCTTCTTGCGTTCGAGATAGCGTTGGAGTTTCAGGAGTTCGATCTGATAAGGGCGGAGAGGGGCGTCCTTGTCCGCAGTCTCGACGAGTCGATCACGTTCCTCGCGAAGGACCTCGACCTGTTGCACGAGGTCGTCCGTAGTGAACTCTTCAGCGTCGATGTCTTTGGATGATGTGGTCAATCGAGAACTCCTGCTTTCTGAACGCAATAGTAGCACTGTGTCACCCCGACAAGGGGTGACCCCGAGCATCGCCCCAACTGCGGTACCCGGGGTCCAAAAAACCATGGCCCGTTCGGTGATGGTTCCCGGTATCGCCGAACGCCTCTATTCACAAATACCATAGTACGTATCTATTGATTGTGCACATCGAATGACCTATGGCGATTCCGAGGTGGTGAAGGTGCCCGAGATGTGGCAACCTAGGAGAATGACACAACGACGGGCCCCACGCTGGAGCGAACTCGCTCCCCTCCTGCGCCCAGCGCCTCGAACAGGTACCCACACCGAGCGCGTGATGAGAAGGATGGCGAGTGTCGGGGACCTTCGTCAAAGAGCCCGTCGACGTACACCGAGAGCGCCGTTCGATTACGTGGACGGAGCGGCTGACTCTGAGATCAGCATCGGTAGGTCGAGGGAGCTATTCGACAACATCGAGTTCCTGCCACACGTGTTGAGGGACGTGTCGGACTGTGACACAACAACAACGATGCTCGGTGAGCGGGTTGGATACCCCTTTGGCTTCGGGCCAACGGGTTTCACTCGAATGATGCATCATGCAGGAGAGCCAGCAATCGGTCGCGTGGCCGAGGCGGCTGGGATTCCCTACGTGCTCTCAACGATGGGGACCACAACTCCGGCAGAACTCGCTGCTGCGGTCCCTGATGCGAACCTGTGGTTTCAGCTGTACGTGTGGAAGGACCGTTCCTTTTCGGAACATCTCATTTCCCAGGCTCGCGATGCGGGCTATCGGGCGTTGGTCCTCACCGTTGACCTTCCTGTGGGTGGAGCACGACTCCGCGACGTGCGCAACGGGATGACCGTTCCCCCGGAGCTGACCTGGCGCACCTTCGTTGATGGCGCCATGCATCCGAACTGGTGGTTCAACTTTCTTACAACGGAGCCGCTGACCTTCGCCACACTCGAAACCTTGGGTGGGAACGTAGCGGACTCGATTACTGGCATATTCGACGCTTCACTGAACTTCGATGATCTTGCCTGGTTGCGGACACAATGGGACGGCCCCATCGTCGTGAAAGGGATCCAGAACGTCGACGATGCCCGCAAGGTCGTGGACCTCGGAGCGGCTGGTGTGGTGCTGTCGAACCACGGAGGACGGCAACTCGATCGATCGCCGGTACCGCTGCGTCTCATCGGCGCTACGGTCGAGGCGATCGGCAAGGATGCTGAGGTATACGTCGACGGGGGGATCATGAATGGTGGTGACGTCGTTGCCGCCGTCGCTCTCGGAGCGCAGGCCTGCTTCGTGGGACGTGCCTATCTGTACGGGCTCATGGCAGGGGGCCAGGCCGGGGTCCAACGTATGGTCGACATCTTCGCTGGTGACATCGAGCGCACGATGCAACTTCTGGGCGTCCGCTCTGTTTCAGAACTCCACCCGGACCTCGTGCGACTGCCAGCAGACGACAGATGAAGGCGGCCGTCTACAGCGAGTTCAATGGGCCTATTGCGGTGGAGTCGGTCGATGACCCGACACCACCACCGGGAGGGATTGTCCTCGAGGTGCAGGCCACCGGTGTATGTCGTAGTGACTGGCATGGGTGGATGGGCCACGATCACGAGATCGTGCTTCCGCATGTGCCAGGACATGAGATGAGTGGGGTCGTCGTCGAGGTTGGACGCGGCGTCGATCGGTCGTTCATGGGCCAACGTGTCACCGTCCCGTTCGTTCTTGGATGTGGCTCATGTGCGATGTGTCTCCAGGGGGACCATCAGGTATGTGAACGTCAGTACCAGCCTGGTTTCACCGGCTGGGGTTCCTTTGCGCGGTATGTGGCACTCCCCTATGCGGCCGTCAACGTCGTGAGGCTGCCAGACGAAGTCTCGTTTGCGACTGCCGCGGGCCTTGGATGTCGTTTTGCCACAGCGTTTCGCGCCGTTATGGACCAGGGCAGGGTTGGACCAGGTACACAAGTGGCTGTGTGGGGTGTTGGTGGTGTCGGGTTATCGGCAACGATGATCGCCCGGGCACTTGGTGCGTCAGTTGTCGCCGTTGACATCAACCCTGATGCGTTGGCTCTCGCCCGAAGCAGCGGAGCATCGGACACGGTTCTCGTATCGGACGATATCGACCCCGTTGCAGCGGTGAGGGAACTCACCAACGGCGGGCCAGATGTATCTCTCGACACGCTCGGGTCAACGAGAACAGCAGTGCAATCGATGATGTCGCTCAGGAGAAAGGGACGCCACGTCCAGGTCGGATTGATGGTCGGGGATGATGTCGAACCCGTCATCCCGATGTGGAGGCTGCACAGCTACGAGATAGAGCTCTACGGGAGTCACGGCATGCAGGCCACGAGATATCCGAGGATGCTTGAGATGATCGCGGACGGGCGACTCGACCCAGCGTCTCTGGTAACAAGGACCTTCGACCTGCAAGCGGGCGTTGAATACCTGATGTCGATGGACACGTTTCCCGGGACCGGCTTTGCCGTGATCACCGACTTCAGCTGACGGCGTTCAGCGGGCGGTTTCGAGCGAAGGTCCCATTCGTCGCACTGGCTGATAGCTGAAGGTTCCATCTTGTAACCTCCACGGCTCGCGACTGTGGTGACACGTGAAACTCCGCTCAATGGACAAGAGGTTGGTGACGATACTTCTCATCGTCTTTGTCCAGATGGTCGGATCGGGGATGATCCTCCCGCTGTTGCCCATATTCGCACAAGACGAGTTCGGCATGTCCCCAATGGCGATCTCCCTGCTTGTGTCCGTGTTCTTCGCTGCGCAGTTCGTTGCGGGCCCGATACTGGGAAGATGGAGCGACCGGGTCGGACGCGTTCCGATCCTCATCGTGTCACAGATCGGCACGGTGCTGGCGTTCCTCGCGTTCGGATTCGCCGGAGCGGCATGGGTCCTGTTCGCTGCACGCATATTCGATGGGCTGACCGGTGGGAACCTGGTCGTCGCCCAGGCATACATCACCGACATCACGCCACCGGACCGGCGTGCCCAGGCGCTTGGCCAGATCGGGGCGATGTTCGGCCTTGGTTTCATCGTTGGCCCCGTCGTTGGGGGCATCCTTGTCGGGGTTGGAGGGCCAAGACTCCCCTACTTCGTTGCTGCAGCTGCTGCGGTCCTGGTGGTGCTCCTGACAGTGTTCACGCTCGACGAGTCTCACACCGCCGAGGACAGGAGGAAAATGAGGAAGAGCGGTGTGCGGATGTCTTTCAGGACAGCGCTTGAAAACAGGCCACTGATGTACACCCTTTCGATCGTCTTCATGGTGCAGTTCTCGCTCGGTCTGCTCATGGCGACGTTCGCGCTGTTCGGCCACGCCGTACTGTTCGATACGAACGTGGAACTCGGCGTCGGGATCCTGTTGGCCGTTCTCGGCCTGTCCCAGATCGTCACCCAGGTGGGCGTCCTCCCGCGGTTCATCCGCTACTTCGGTGAGGCACGGCTTGTCACGATAGGTATCGCCATCAGAGCGGCCGGCCTCGGCGTCTACGCGGTGATGGTCAGCCCGTGGCAGGCCGCCATCGGCAGCATCCTCTTCGCCGCTGGAGGAGGGCTCACGATGCCAGCTGTCCAGTCGTTGGCCACCCGAACCGCACCCGATGCTGTACGAGGAGGTGTCCTTGGGCTCGTCAACGCATCCCAGAGTCTGTCGATCATCATCAGCACAGCTATCGCGGGGGTTCTTTTCGCCTTCGGCCCGTATGTTCCGAACGTCGTGTCGTTCGGGGTTGCCGTTGCATCTCTCATCCCGGCGTTCGCGATTTCTCGGGTGATGCACAGACAGGTAGTCTCCCAACACGAGAAATGAGGCACTATGGCAGATATTGGATTCGTCGGACTTGGCATCATGGGACACGCGATGGCGCAGAATCTCATCGAAGAGGGATTCGACACCGTCGTCTGGAACCGGACCGCGTCAAAATCGGATGACCTTGTGGCGCTCGGCGGCACAGCGGTCGCTTCGCCAGGAGATGTAGCCAGAGAAGCTGAGATCGTGATGGTATGTGTTTCGGACACAGCGGATGTGGAGGCCGTGGTCTTTGGTCCGAACGGTGTGAGCTCGGGCATCTCACCAGGATCGCTCATCATCGACCACTCGACGATCAGCCCTGGTGCGACCAAGGACTTCGCCCTGAGGATCAACGAATTGGATGCGTTCTGGCTCGACGCTCCTGTCTCTGGCGGTTCCGAGGGTGCTGTGAACGGCACCCTGAGCATCATGATCGGTGGTGATACTGCCCAGGTCGAACGATCGACACCGTATCTCGAAGCTGTCGGTTCAACGATCACCCATGTTGGTCCACAGGGGGCAGGGCAGCTTGTCAAGGCAGTGAACCAGATCCTCGTTGTTGTGAACCAACTCGCCGTATCTGAGGCATTGTTGCTAGCACAAGCCGGTGGCCTCGACCTGGATGCCACACTCTCAGCAGTGGCTGGCGGTGCGGCTGGTTCCTGGATGCTGTCCAACCGCGGCCCTCAGATGATCGAGAGAGACTGGTCTCCGGGGTTCACCATCGATCTTCAACAGAAGGATCTGCGGCTGGTGCTCGCTGCGGCCAACGACCTTGGTGTTCCGATCCCTGGTACGGCGCTCGTCTATCAGATGTATCGGGCACTTCAGAATCAGGGCCTCGGCGATGAGGGGAACCATGCCCTGGTGAAAGCCCTTGAGATGATGTCAGGCATCGAAGTCGGGTCAGATGACTGACGACCGGGTAGTAGGAGTTGGCCCCCACCCGCTCCCCTGGCCACAGGACACACGATACGACAGGGACCTCCTTGCCAACGGTGACACGCGCAATGTGGTTGATGAGTACCGGTACTGGAGCAAGGAAGCGATCATCGCAGACCTCGACACGCGACGCCACGGCTTCCACGTGGTGATCGAGAACTGGCAGCATGACTTCAACATCGGCACCGTTGTGCGCAATGCCAATGCCTTCCTTGCGCACACCGTCCACATCGTCGGAAAACGTCGTTGGAACCGCAGGGGCGCAATGGTGACCGACCGCTACCAGCACATCGAACACCACCCCACGGTGGACGACTTCGCCCGATACGCTGCGGACAAGCGTCTGCCGATAGTTGGCATCGACATCGTTGCGGGGTCGACTCCGATCGAGTCCGAACCACTCCCCCGCCGATGCGTGCTTGCCTTCGGTCAGGAGGGGCCAGGGCTGTCAGAGGAGATGCAGACGATCTGTGGCCGAATCCTGCATGTGACCCAATACGGATCGACTCGATCGATCAACGTCGGTGTCGCCTCCGGGATCGCGATGTACGCCTGGGCGCTCCAGCACGGTTGAGCGAACTGGAACTCCGGATGTGGGTGAGGTTGGTGGGTCGACGGTTCCGCTTTTCAACCTCATTCCACGAACGCCGTCCCCCTTTCAAGGGGGACTGGCGAGTCCTCGAGCCAGGGGGATAACGCGAAGCCAACGCCCACTGTCCCACAACTTTCAAGAAGATTCGTTGGCTCCGCGCTATCCCCCTGCTTCGTCGCTAACGCTCCTCAGCAGTCCCTCACGCAAGGGAGACCGAGGCGTTGACGGCGGAACGTTGCTACCCACCGATCCCACAAACCCCGCTCATTTCCGAAGAGCAGCTAACGCAGCGAGATGTTGACGGCCTCGTATCCGTGGATGACGAAGGCTTCGTGGCGAACTGGTTGTGACACGAGGTGCGCCTCGGGAAATCGCGTGGCGAGTTCCTGGAGCACAGAGGCCACTTCAAGACGGGCGAGCGGTGCCCCGATACAGTGGTGCAAACCCCAACCGAAGGTGACGTGCGTCGGATCACCGCGCGATATGTCGAACCGGTCAGGGTTCTCCCACTTGCGCGGATCGCGATTCGCCGATCCGAAGAGCATGGCGATCTTGTCTCCTTTCGGGATGTGCGTATCGGCGATCTCGTAGTCATCGACGAGCACCCACCGTTCGAAGAGTTGGAGCGGAGAGTCGAACCGGAAGAGCTCCTCAACGGAAACGGAGAACGGTACCTCGCCATCC